>Ga0129306_1000948_pt1 | contig 38214 bp, 37 predicted proteins | sample P827metagenome_FD_94438 | JGI IMG/M metagenome (GOLD analysis project Ga0129306, IMG submission 94438) | Capybara group fecal microbial communities from Wisconsin, USA - P827 metagenome | ecosystem: Host-associated > Mammals > Digestive system > Large intestine > Fecal | place: USA: Wisconsin... | reverse complement strand
TGTGTGACGCTCATTAAAGTCGTGATTGATTGTGGCAATGCGCACGCCTGGAGCAATACTTACACCGTCTTCAAACTCGATTCCACCGGATGCCGACAAAATCGCTGAATGATTGATGAAGACGTTTTTCCCGAACTTTACGCGGTTTCCAAAGTCGCAGATAAAAGGAGTGAGAATGCGAACATCATCTAGCTTGCGGCCAAAAAGTTCTTCCAGGTCAGAAACGTAACTTTCGTCATCGGGCATCTTTGCATTTGCAATCGCACAGAGTTTTCGCGCTCTCATCATTTCGCTAACGGCTTCCATAAAATAAGGCTCACGAACATCTGTCGGGCCACCTTTTTCCATAAGTTCATAAACATAGCCTGGTGTGTAGTCCATTTTGTCCTCCGAAGAAATTATTCGGGCGTTACCTTTCGGTCGCATTACTCCCTTCGGGTCGGGCTTTCCGCACTTCCGCTATCGCTCCATACCGCTTGCGCGGTACGCCTTAGGCGGTGCTACAATCCCTAACGCTCATCTGCATTATAAGCGACATCTGTCTATTTATTAAGGACAAGTTGTGGTATAATGTTGTTTAAACGACAGATGTTGCAAAAATGCCTATAAACAGGTTGTCACGGAGGAGAAATGCGAGCTTAGCAATAACTATTTGCATTTTTGTGATGTTTCCGCCACAACAGAGAGACTTTGAGGTATAATGTTAAATTATTATGGATGGAAAAGATGGCAAAAGCAAAAACAAAATCAGACAAACCGCTTAACATAGACGACATTCTTTTTAAGTGCAGGGACATTCTCCGAAACGCAAAAAACTCTGGCTCATTTTTTGAAAAGCGAGACATGATGCTCACTCTTGTTTTTCTCCGATTCATTGGAGAAAAATTTGATGACGGAATTGAAAAACTAAAAGACCAGCTTATAGAGCGAGGAATGGATATAAATGACCCAAATGTAAAGGCTGCTTTTATAGATGACCCGACTTTTACAGATGGCACTTTCTTTTTGCCGGAAGAATCCCGCTGGAGCACAATCATCAATACTTCTGCAAGCGGGCTGAATGTTGCTCTTGATACCGCTCTCCGCAGTCTTTCTAACACGAGTGAGCAGCTTAAAGGCTGTTTTGTTGAAGGTACTTTTACAACAAGAAATCTTGCACCAAATGACATCAAACAGATTGTTGATGAGGTAACAAAAATCACTCACAAGCAGTTCGGAACGCAAAGAGATTTAATCGGCTATGTTTACGAATACTTCCTTAAAGAGTTTGCGGTAAACGCTACAAAAGAAGACGGCGAATTCTATACTCCGCATGATGTAGTTGAATTGATTGCAAGTTTTATCCAGCCCTTTGACGGAACTTTGTATGATCCTTGCTGTGGTTCCGGCGGAATGTTTGTTCAAAGTGCCGCTTTAATTGAAGCCAAGAAAGGTGACATCTCAAGGATTAATGTTTATGGTCAGGAAAAAGAGCCTGCAACATATCGTCTTGCAAAAATGAATCTTGCGCTTCGTGGAATAAGCCATAACCTTGGAACAGAAGCAGAAAATACATTTCGTCTTGATTTACATAAAGGAATTAATTTTGACTACATCATGGCAAATCCGCCGTTTAATCTTAAAGGCTGGTTTGATCCAGATACTATGAAAACAAACGACAGCCGTTGGGTTGATTACGCACTGCCCCCAGAAAGCAATGCAAACTACGCCTGGATTTTGCACATCCTCAGTCACCTAAAACCGAATAAGGGCATAGCAGGTTTTCTTCTTGCAAACGGTGCTTTGGGCGATGCAGACGGAACAGCACCAATTATCCGACAAAAGCTAATTGAAAATGACAAAGTTGAAGCAATTATTGTTCTTCCAAGAGAATTGTTCATCACCACTGACATCAGCGTAACTTTGTGGATTCTGAACAACAATAAAAAAGGCGGAAAATCAAAGGACAGAAACCTTCGCGACCGTTCAAAAGAAATTCTCTTTATGGATTTAAGAAGTTGGACTGGAGATGAATGGAACAACGCCGTAAAGAATATGCAGAAAAAGAAATATGCTCTTACATCAGAACAGATTTCAAAAGCAACAGAGATTTACCGCAAATGGCAGGAAGAAGGAACTGATGGAAAAAACTACGCAGAGCCAGAACTTTATAAAAGCGTAGATTTTGAAACAATCAAAGCAAATAACTTTTCTCTTGTTCCAAGCCGCTATATTGAATTTGTAGACCATGACACAAACATTGACTATGATGCAACCCTCAAAGAAACAAGCAAAGCTGTAAGTGAACTTCTAAAAGCACACGAATCCAATACTGCAAAAATCAAAGCCGCGTTTGAAGGACTGGGGTATGGAATTTAGCAGAGCAGAGAAACTTGATAAAATAAGACAAATTGGAGAAACGGTTTCTGTTGAATTCAAGCGTTGTGGTGGAAATATTGAACACGATGTTTACGAAACCGTTTGTTCGTTCTCAAATAGATTTGGCGGAGATATTTATCTTGGAATCCTTGATGACGGAACTGTAAATGGTGTGCCGAAAAAAGCAGCTCCGTCCATGATTAAGAATTTCATAACGGTGCTGGCAAATCCCGCTCTTTTTTCACCGACACTTACGCTTGATCCAGAAATTATCACTTATGAAGGAAAAACTCTTATTCACATTCATGTACCGGTTTCGGGCGATGTGATTAGTTTTAAAAAGGTGATTTATAATCGCGTTAATGATTCAGATGTAAAAGTTTCTTCAACCTCAGATATTGCGCAAATGTACATCCGCAAGCAGGAAATCTTTACGGAACGTAAAGTTTATCCTTATGTTCATTTTGAAGATTTGAGGCTGGACTTGCTTCCGCTTGTTAGAACCATGGCAAAAAATAATTCCGCAGGAAGTCATCCGTGGGAAAAGTTAAATGATGAGGAACTTTTGAAAAGCGCGGGACTTTACACAGAGGACCGGGTTACTGGAGAGAAGGGGTTTAATCTTGCCGCAGTTATGCTTCTTGGAAAAGATGAAGTGATTCGTGATGTCGCTCCAACTTATTCAACAGATGCCTTGCTTAGAAAAGTAAATGTTGACCGTTATGACGACAGGTTGATTGTGGAGACGAATTTAATTGAAAGCTACGACAGGCTTTTTGAATTTGCGACAAAACATCTTTTGGACAAGTTTTATCTTGAAGATGGGAAAATAAGACTTTCTCTCAGAAACATCCTTGCCCGCGAAATGATTGTGAATACTTTGATGCACAGAGAATTTTCAAGCGGCTATCAGGCAAAATTCATTATCGAAAAAGACAGGATGTATGTGGAAAATGCAAACCGTGCAAGAAAAGACGGAATAATCACTCCTGAAAACCTTGAACCTTATGCAAAAAATCCGCTCATAGCATCATTCTTTAGGAATATCGGTTATTCGGATAAGCTTGGTTCTGGCGTAAGAAAGCTGTTCAAATATTCATATAAATATTCGGGTGCTGATCCAGAATTTTCGGAAGGCGATGTTTTTAGGATTACCGTTCCCCTGAATGATGAATTTTCCTGGGACGCACAAAAAACTCTGACGTTAAAAACCGAACAAGTAACCGAACAAGTAACCGAACAAGTAACCGAACAAGTAAAAAGACTTGTTGAATGTTTGAAATCTTGTCCGCTTTCCACAAAAGAAATTCTTCAAGAACTAGGCTTAAAGCACAGGCCAACTTTGATGAATGATTATATAAAACCTGCTTTGGCTTTAGGACTGATAGAGATGACTCAGCCTGATTCTCCAAAAAGCCCTACACAAAAGTACAAAGTGAAGTTATCGGGAGAAGTTTATGGCTGCAAGTAAGTTTGAAAATGCACCTTGGGTTAGACTTGGGGATTATATTATTGAATGTAACGAAGTGAATTCTGATGGAAAATATGGATTAGAATTTGTTCGTGGAGTTTCCAATACAAAAGAATTTATGAAAACAAAGGCGAATCTTGATGGCAGAGATTTGACTCCATTTTCAATAATAAAACCGCATTATTTCGCTTTTAATCGAAGAACGACAAGAAACGGTGAAAGATTGGGGCTTGGTTACAACTCTACAAATCAAATTTATATTTGCACTGAGGATTATATAGTATTTAAAGTTAAAGATGCGAATGTGCTAAATCCAGATTATCTATACATAAACTTTTTAAGAGATGAATTTGATAGAGCCGTTCGCCGTGATTCATGGGGAAGTGCAACGGAATTCTTTAACTGGGATAATATGGCAGAAATAAAAATCCCGCTCCCATCAATCGAGACACAAAGAGAACTTGTTGCAGTTTACAACGGCCTAAAAGAACTCGCCGAAGAAAACGAAAAACTCCTTGATCCACTTTCAAAAAGCTTCGAAGCATTCATTGTGGATTGCAAGAAGAAGTATTCATCAAAACGCTTGGGAGATTATATAATTGAGTGTCGTAAAAAAAATATAGATGGCATTTATTCTAAGGTAATGGGATTGAGTACTCAGAAAGAATTTAGAGAACCAAATTCGAGAGTAAACAAAGATGAACTTCATGGTTATAAAATAACAGAACATAATTCTTTTGCTTATGTTCCAACAACAGATACATGGAAAGTTTTTGCTTGTGCATTAAACAAGAACGAAACAATTGTTGTTTCTCCAATTTATTGTGTTTTTAAGCTTAAAGATAATAAAACATATGTTCCAGATTTCTTGTCTATTTATTTTAAAAGAAAAGAATTTGATAGATATGTTCGTTTTAATTCTTGGGGAAGTGCTCGTGAAAACTTTAATTTTGATGACTTATGTGATGTTCAAATTCCGCTTCCCCCAATCCAAATTCAGCAAAAAATCGTAGACCTCTACAACTGCTACGAAGAATGTAAACGCATAGCAACCGAAGCCCGCGAAAAAATAAGCAACCTCTGCCCAGCTCTGGTACAGAAGGCTGCACATAGTAGGTAGAGAAGGAGAAAGATAATGAAAAAAGTAAGTAAAATCGAAGAAATAAAAAATCTAGCCGTTTTTAAGGATTTTAAATGGGATAACTCTGTAAAAACTAAAGATGGTAAGATTGAAGTTTTTAAGGATATTAATATTTTTTATGGAAGGAACTATTCTGGAAAAACAACATTATCCAGAATTTTTCGTGCCTTTGAGACAGGATTTCTTTCTGATAAATATGAAAATCCAGAGTTTGTAATTAAATTTGATGATAAGACTTCAATAAGTCAGAAAAATTTAAGCAATAAACAAAATTTTAGGGTATTTAATTCAGATTTTATAGATGAAAATTTATCTTTTCTTCGGGATTCAGAAGATGGAAAAATTCAACCTTTTGCAATAGTTGGTGAAGAAAATAATGTCCTAATTCCTGAAATTGAAAGAATTCAAAATGAATTGGGAAGTAATAGCGAAGATGAAAAAACTGGATTGTATAAAGAATTAGATGAAAAAAGTACAAGTTATAAAACTGCTCAAAGTCTTCATACAAAAAAATCAAATGAGTTAGAAAAAAGACTTGCAGATAAAGCCCGTGAAATGAAAAACACTAATCGAACTTTCGTTGAAGCTACATATAATATTAATTCAATAAAAGCAGATATAAAAACTGTTTCTTCAAAATCTTTTTCGTTATTAGCTGAACAGAAGATAACAGAATTAAATAAGGTATTGCAAGAAGAATTAAAAACTAATATTCAAAAAGCAAGTTGTTACGAGTTCAAATATAATAGCTTAATCAAAGAAACTCAAATGTTGTTATCTAAGACTGTAGAAAGTGCAGGTAAAATTCAAGAACTTGTTGAAGATACCTTGTTAAATGGGTGGGTTGAAAAAGGTTTGCCTTTACATTTACAAAGAAAAACCTGTGCCTTTTGTGGACAGACAATTCCTGAAGGAAGAATTGATGAATTGCAGCATCATTTCAATGAAGAAATGGATAACTTTCAAATAGAAATAGAGGATGAAATTAAAAAAATCGAATCAGAAAAAGAATGTATAAAAACGAAATATGACACATTAAAAGAAACTGATTTGTATGTAAAATATCAGGAAAAAGCAAAAGAATGCATTACAAATATAAAACAAGTGGTTGTATCATATACTACAGAATTAGACAAAATTATTGTTCAATTAAGAGAAAAAAAAGAAAAAGTTTTTAATGAAGTAGAATTTGTTGAACCAAATGATGTTACGCAAACTTTGACTGATGAAATCAAAAAATATAATATTCTCATAGATGAAGCAATCGAATATGGAAATACTTTACAAACAGAAAAGAATAATGCCAAGATGTCTTTGCGATTAAATACTGTCGCGCTGTTTTTATTAGATATTAAATATCAGGATTTGTGTACAGAAATCGCTAATTTAAGTTCGGATGTTGATATAAAGAAAGCAGATTATGATACCTGCCAATCAATTGTAACAGAAAAGGAAAAAGAACTTGAAGGTAAAAGAACTCAATTGAATGATGAAAAAAAAGGTGCTAACAAAGTTAATGAATATTTATCAAATTTCTTTGGTCATGATTTTTTACAATTAATTCCTGTTGAAGAGGATTCTGGAGTTGAAGAAATAAAACATTATAGATTTGAAGTTCAGAGAAATGGTAAACAAGCTTTTAATTTAAGTGAAGGCGAATGCCGCTTAGTAGCTTTTTCGTATTTTATGGCAAAATTAAATGATACTGAAACTGCTAATCAAAAGCCTATTATTTGGATAGATGATCCAATATGTTCATTAGATTCAAATCACGTTTTCTTTGTATATTCATTGATTTATGCAGAGATAGTCAAAAAGGATATTTTCAATCAATTATTTGTATCCACCCATAATTTGGATTTTCTCAAATATTTAAAGGAACTAAGTAGAACCTCTAACAAAGATAAAGATAAAGCATATTTTTTAATTGAAAGATATGGAGATCAATCTCAAATTATAATTATGCCTGAGTATATCCAAAAATATGTAACCGAGTTTAATTATTTATTCAATGAAATTTATAAATGTTCAAAAATTGATAATCCGACAGATGAAAATTATAATAGCGTATATAATTTTGGAAATAATGCAAGAAAATTTTTAGAGATTTATCTGTTTTATATGCTTCCTGATAGTCGAGGAAAACCTGAAAAGTTTAAACAGTTTTTTGGGGCAGAAGAAAAAATTCCAAAATTTATTAATGATAGAATTACAAATGAGTTTTCACATCTTGAACAAGGTGGTGTTGAAAGAGCAACAAATATGATAGATGTACCTGAATTCAAGAAAAATGCACAGCTGATATTAGATTGCATTAAAAATCATGATGAAGAGCAATATAACGCATTATTAAATAGTGTTGGTATTCAGGAAACTGATTAGAAAAGAGGTATATCTATGGCAAACCTAAAACAATTCAATGGCAGATTTTGTGAATACGATTTTGAAAACGTCTTTATTCAATATCTTGAAGATGCTGGCTGGACTTATCAGGCAGGAGATGATATTGCCCGCTCAAAACTGGATGAAACTCTTATTCTGGGAGATTTAAAATCGTTTCTAAAAGACTCTAATCCTGATCTGCCGGAAGAAGACATTACTCGAATCTGCGACACAATGCGGCTTCTCGGTGGTCAGTCTGAATTTGAAACTTTGCACAAAGCCTACAATCATTTTATTGATGGACTCCAATTTACTGGTAGTGATGGAATTCCTCACACAATAAACTTTATCAACTTTGACGATGCGGACAAAAATATTTTTAAGGTTGTAAATCAGTTCACTGTAGAATACATAAATAACAACGAAAAGAAAAATCGCCGTCCGGATGTTCTCCTTTATGTAAATGGATTTCCGCTTTGCATTATTGAATTAAAAAATCCAGCTGATGACAAGGCAACAATTCACGATGCTTTTGAGCAGATTACAATCCGTTACTGGAGAGATATTCCGCATCTTCTTCATTACTGTCCTTTAGCATGTATTAGTGACGGAGTAAAGACAAGGCTTGGCACAGTAAAAACTTCGTATGAGCATTTTTATACATGGCGACGAATAAACGATGACGAACCAATTGCAGATTCTTCTTTAGATGAATTTGAATGTCTTGTATACGGTGTTTATTCTCCTGCAAGATTCCTTGAAATATTTAGAGATTATGTCTACTTTCAAGATAAAATCTTTGATGCAAATGAAGTTGAAATTGTCTGCCGTTATCCTCAGTTTTTTGCTACAAGGCTTTTAAGAGAAAGCATAAAAAAATCAGTAATCACCCATAGTGGAAAAGGCGGAACTTATTTTGGCGCCACTGGCTGTGGAAAGACTTATACGATGGCATTTTTGGCTCGTCAGCTTAGTCTCCGTTGTACAAAAGAACTTGGATCTCCAACAGTTTTAATGATTGTAGACCGCGAAGACCTTCAGAAGCAGGGAATAAAATTATTTGGAAAATCAAAAGAATTCTTAAGCCTCGGAGAAGTAAAAGTTGTAAAGACTAGAAAAGAACTTAGAGATGAATTAAAAATTCGTGAGTCCGGTGGATTTTATATTACGACAATTCAGAAATTTTGTGACAGAAAAGATGACCCGATTGGTTTGATAAACGAAAGAAACAATATCATCTGTTTTAGTGATGAAGCCCATAGAACTCAGCTGGAAAATGCAAAACAGATTAAGTTCACCAAAGATGCAGACAAGAACATGAGGGCTTTGCTTTCTAAACCCTATGCGAAGGTTCTTAGGGAAGCCCTTCCGAATGCAACTTTTGTCGGTTTTACAGGAACTCCAATCGATGAGACATATCAGACTTTTGGCGAAGAAATTGACCGTTACACAATGGATCAGGCAGTTGCAGACGGGCTTACAGTTCCAATCAAATACCATCCCCGTATTGCAAAAGTTCTGGCCGACCCAAAAACCGTCGCTCAGATTGAAGCTTATTACAAAAAATGTGCAGATGACGGAGCAACAGCAGAAGATATAAAAGCAAGCAAAGAAGCCATGAGTTCTATGGAAATAATTCTTGGCGAGCCTGGAAGACTTTCAAAACTTGCAATTGATATTCATGATGATTTTACCAGTCGCTGCGAAAAAGATCCTGAACGAGTTCAGAAAGCAATGATTGTCTGCGCAAATAGAAAAATTGCATACGACCTTTTGTGTCAGTTCAAAGAAAAATATCCCGAATGGTTTGTAGAGAAAAAGCATCCTGATGGAATGAGTGTGGACGCGGAAAAACTTTCTGAACTTAAGGATATGCCATATATTGCAATGGTTGCAAGCGTCGGTTCAAATGACAAAGAAGAAATGTACAACTATCTTGGCGGCGTAAAAAACGATGAACGAAGTGACAAATTAGATGTTGCATTCAAACAGCCGGAATCAAATCTTCGTCTTGTTATTGTAGTTGATATGTGGATTACTGGATTTAGCGTTGATACTTTGACTTACATGTATAACGACAAGCCCCTTCAAAAGCACGGACTTATTCAGACAATCAGTCGTGTAAACAGAAAATACCCGGGAAAAGAATTCGGCCTTATCATCGACTATATAGGTATTCGGGAAAATATGCTTGAAGCGATGAAAATCTATGGTGGAGGGCAAGGCGGAAAAGGCCCTAGCGAAGATGACATTGAGCAGGCAACTGAAATCTTCCGTGAAAATCTTGAAATCATAAAAGCGCTTTTCAAGGAATTTGACTTGACTCCTTTTATCGATGCAAACACAAGTGACATTCAGCGATACAAACTCTTGAGTTTAGCGGCGGAGTATGTTTATAAATCTACAGAAGAATTGAACCTTGAAAACGAGGGAACAAAAGCAGCAAAGAAAGTTTCTTTCAAAACATATTTCTTAAAAATCGTAAAAAGACTTAGAGCCGCTTACGACATCTGTCAGCCTTCTGGAGTTTTGTCAGACGAAGAATCTGCATTGGCTCAGAGCTTCATGGCTATTGCAGGTTTTGTCCGCAAGATGAGCGGAACAACCGATTTGGACACAGATTCCATGAATAAGTATGTGGCAAAAATGGTTGAAGAAGCTCTTAAATACAGCAATGTGGAAAACATTCTTCAGGAAGGAGACCAGGTAGATATACTTGGTCCTGAATTCCTGGAACGACTCGCTGATGTTAAAATGCCTGCAACTCGACTCGAAGTCTTAATGAAGCTTCTCCGAAAGAAAATTACTGAATATGGAAAAGTAAATAAGGCATCCGCAAAGAAATATAAAGATATGCTGGATGAAACAATTGCTCAGTATCACGACAGGAGAAAAGCTCTTTCCGCACAGGAAGCAGGAGACACTCAGGATGTTACAGCAGACCAGATTATTGCAAATGCAACATATCAAGCAGAATCAATTCTTAAAGAATTAAATGAAGATAAAGAACGCTTTAGAAAACTTGGACTTACATTTGAGGAAATGGCTTTCTACGACATTCTGATAAAAATGCGTGATGAAAAAGATTTCGAATATGGCGAAGATGTTTTTGACGCTGATGTCGGCATTATGATTAATAAGAAAATCCAAAAGCTTGCTAAGAAAATAAAAGAACTGATTGATTTGAAATCTAGCTTCACCGATTGGCTGAACAATACAAATGTCCGAAATCAGCTAAAATCAGATATAAAATTCTGTTTGTTTGATAATGGATATCCTCCAATTTATTCTCAGGATGTATTTAATCAGGTAATGGAACAGGTGGAGAATTATAAAACTTATGAGGATGAGTAAAAAATGACTGAACAAAAACTCGACCCCCGCATTATCCGCACAAAGGAAGCAATTCAGAGTGTTTTTAAGCAGATGGTTTGCGAGATGCCTTATGAAAAAATCACAGTAAAGGCAATCACCCAGGCGGCCAGAATCAACCGTAATACTTTTTATCTCCATTATAATTGTGTGGATGATGTGCTTGCGGAGATTCAGGCAAAGCATTCCAGCGAATACTCTGCCATTGTTTCGGGATTTGACCAGCTCAAGGAAACCGGAAAACTTGTTCGGGCCTTTTTTGAATACATGGAAGCTCAGGATGATTTTTTCAAACGCGTTACCTGTGACAGCCGTTTTGACTATATCCGCGAAAGAATGCAGAACCGTGTTACAAAGCAGGCAGCGGAATCTCGTCCCCTTAAAGGTCTGAACCAGAGTGTGCGCAACATCCTTTTGACTTTTAATAACTGCGTAGTTCTGCTTTACCGCCAGTGGGTTGCCGACGGCCGTAAGATTCCCATGGAAGAAATGATTGAGCTTACGACGACTTTGCTTGAAAATGGGATGAGGGGATTCAGGAATAAGTAAAACAATTTCCTGTTTATAAAAACTTATATTGACAATCATCTATGTATCATTTATAGTGCAACATATAGATACTTATCAATATAAGGTTGCCTATGAATGAAACAGAAATCGCTCTTATCTGCAAGGCTTTGGGAGATGAAAACCGTGTCCAGATAATTAAAATGCTTACAGGCGGAGAATTGTGTGCCTGCAAAATTCTTGACGCTTTTAATATTACTCAGCCCACTCTTTCTCATCACATGAAGATTCTTACAGAATGTAATCTTGTCAATTCGAGAAAAGAAGGAAAGTGGACATATTATTCAATAAACTGCAACAAGTTTTCTGATTTCAAAAGTGCTGTCTCTGAGTTTACCTGCAAAACTTCCCCTGCAAAAAAATCAGATGGAAGGTGCTGCTGTAAGGATTAGCGATTATGGGAAGCTTTATTCAAAACCAGATTCTTGGAATGCAATGGCTCAATACACTGATTGAAAAAATGCTTTCTGCTGCCGGACTTGATATCGAAAGCCGCTTTGGTGGAAGCCTTCACTTTTTCTTTTATGATGTAATTAAAATTACAATTCTTCTTTTTGTGCTGATATTTTTGATTTCATATATCCAGTCCTATTTTCCGCCTGAAAGAAGTAAAAAAATACTTTCGCATTGCAAGGGATTTTCTGCCCGGATAATTGCTGCGCTTTTGGGAACGGTGACATCCTTTTGTTCCTGTTCTTCGATTCCTCTTTTTATGGGATTTACGACTGCAGGGCTTCCACTTGGAGTTACCTTTAGTTTTTTGATTTCTTCTCCTATGGTTGATTTTGCTTCCCTCATTCTTTTAACAAGCATTTTTGGCTGGAAGATTGCGATTGCTTATGTTGTTCTGGGGCTTATTGTCGCTATTGCCGGCGGAACAATAATTGAACATCTTCATATGGAAGATCAGGTTGCTGATTTTATTCGTAATGGAAAAAGCGTTTGCCTTGTAGAAGAAAAGATTTCACAGAAACAAAGGCTGGTTTCTGCACTACAGTCTGTTGGCAGCACTTTAAAAAAAGTTTTTCCTTATATTCTTTTGAGTGTGGCAGTGGGCGCAATAATTCATAACTGGACTCCTGAGGACTGGATTGTCAGCCTGCTTGGTAAGAAAAATCCGCTTGGTGTAATTCTTGCAGTTTTTGCGGGCATTCCCATGTATGCAGATATTTTTGGCTGTATTTCAATTTCTGAAAGCCTTTTAATGAAGGGTGCACTCTTGGGAGTTGTTTTGAGCTTTATGATGGCAGTAACGACTTTGAGTTTGCCTTCGCTGATTATGCTTAAAAAGGCGATAAAAACAAAGCTGCTGGTAACATTTGTTTTTATCTGCGTAGCCGGAATAATTCTTGTGGGATATTTTTTTAATGCTTTTCAGGCATTATTTTTATAAATCGTTAAGGAGGATTTAATGGAAAATCTTACAATTAAAGTTTATGGTAGCGGCTGCAAAGGTTGCCAGACTTTACATCAGAATGTGATTGACGCTCTAGCTGAAATGAATATTGCGGCTGATGTTCAATACATTACAGACATGCAGAAAATTATGGAAACCGGAGTTATGGGGCTGCCTGCCCTCGCAGTGAACGATAAGATTGTTTCTAGCGGTAAAGTCTTAAGTGTAGCAGACGTTAAAAAGTATTTGGGATAGAAAATGAATCACAAAGAAAAATGCGGCTCTTACATTTGCAATGATTTATTGGGCTGCGATATTACTTCAGAAGAGGGGCATCAATTTTGCGTTGATAATAAACTCTTCACCGACTTCTGCCCAAAGATGGTGGCTGCCGCAGTGGAAGTAGTTGAAGAAATCGCCGGAGAGTTTCTTGCTAGACCCGATGTAATTTTTAAGGAAGAGTAAAATACGAGCATCTGCCCTTTACCGGTGGATTTGCAGAATGCCCGCTGGAAGAATAACAGATGGGGTTTACTTTCTTTTTAATCTTGCCGCCATCAAATGAGAAATTGTCGCAAACAAAATGATGATGGAACTGTAGTCCAAAGCAAAAAGAATGTAGCCGCGTTCCAGGTCAAAGAAGAAAAACTGCTGCTGCAGGAAAAGATACTTCCAAACTCCGCGAATGATGAAGGCGTAAATGCCGTAAGCGCAGACCAAGGCAAGAACTATGCGGAAAATGATTTTGCGCGCCGAACTTTGCGGCATGCTTTCTTCGTTTGAACTTTCATTTGCGGCATCTTTTTTTTGCGCGATTTTATTAGCAATCATTCCTGCGTGCAAACCGATGTGAAGCGACATAAAAAGATAATACCAGTGACTTGCAAGAAGATGGGCAATGCGGGCAAATCCCAGTCCGCTCTGGATGTTCAGAAAAGTAAAAAGGTGATTTGAAAGAATGATTCCGCTTATCATCAAAAAAATTGTGCAGATTAAAATGCCGCAGTTGATGAAAGTCTGCATTACGCGGTATGGGTTGTATTTTCCCTTGAAGATTGCGCCGTACGCCCTTCGGTCGTTTGCGTTAGTAGAAGTTATTGACTTGCTCGCTTGCGCGAGCGATGCATACCATCTTCGGTTCAAGCTGATGTGGACTGCCCACAAAAGAAACAGCGCAAGCCCCAAGATTTCATGCACGATGTCAGCCGGGAAAAGATAGTTTCCGCCCATGAGGATTACAGAAAGAATTGTCATCGAAATGTCTACAGGCATTCTTATTTTACGCGTCAGATTCACTTTTTATTACTCCTTCCTTTTTGGATTTTTGGGAAACCAGCCTTTTTCCACCCGTTTTTTCTGATGAAAGAGTTCGATTATACACCAGAGGCAGGTCGTTCCTAAAATCGCAAGAATATAAGACAGGATTCCGTGTGTAAAGAGGGCTGCCAAAATGAATCCAAGTCCCGCCAAAGCAAAGAGCCACCACACCCGGGCGGAAAAGTAATATTCCGCCTTTATCACTATCGGATGGAAAATGCCAATGATTACAAGGGAGGCGATCCCTACGATGACGGATTCGAAATTCACTTTTTACCTCTGCGCTTTTTTAAGCCATTTTTCCACGTCTTTTGAAAGAGAAGAGCCGCCAGAATAATGAACTGAAAGCCCGGCTGTCAATTTTGCTTTTGGAGCAAGCTTTGAAATCGCCGTGAGGCTCTGGCCGAATCTTCCGCCTCCGTGTGAACAGAATGGCATGATTGTTTTGCCTGAAAAATCGTAACTTTCCAAAAGGGTTGCAATTGGCATTGGAATGCTTGCCCACCAGTTAGGATAGCCTAAAATTATTGTATCATATTCTGCCCATTTTTTGCTGTCAATTTTTGTTTTGAGGGCTGGGCGGGCCTGCTTGTGCTGATCGCTCTGTGCCTGATTTAAAACGGTGTTGTAGTCTGTGGAATAGGGGTTAACAAGTTCAAGCTCAATGCTGTCAAAGCCTGTCTGGCGGGCAATTTCACGGGCAACGCCTCTGGTATTTCCACTCCAGGAATAAAAGATGATGAGGGCTTTACCGCTGCCAGCAGATTTTTTGGTGCCGGACGCTGCTGCTTCACGGGTTGTGATACTTCCTTTCACGCTGTCGTCGGCGTTGCAGACAAGACGAAGTCCTACATTGTAAGCGTTGTTGTTTTGCGGCATGGCAGCACGATAAGCAGAACGAAGATTTTTTCCAAAGTCGTTCCAGCCACCGCCACGATAAACACGTCTTGTTCCTTCACTTGCGCCTGCCGGGTTTGTCACACTTGTGGTTCCAACGGTCCCTGAGCTTGTCGAAGGGTAGTCGCCATAATAATCAAAGCACCATTCGCCAACATTTCCGTAAATGTCGTAAAGTCCGTTTGGATTAGTCTTAAAGCTTCCAACATCCAGAGTCTTTCCGCGGTAAACGCCGGGACGGGTTTCCAGAACCTCGTCATTAAAATAATTCTGTTCAATCTGGTATGGGTAGTGGCCGTAAAAGTTTACATCCTCGGCACCGGGAACCTTGCGGGAATAGAATGGGGTAGTACTTCCGGCACGGGCTGCATATTCCCATTCAGCTTCGGTTGGGAGACGGTAGCCATTAGCACTTCTGTTCCAGGTAACCGTGTTACCTCCATCTGCAATTGTGTAAACCGGAGTGCGTCCGTCGCGCTTGCTCAAGGCGTTGCAGAATTCAATTGCTTCCAGCCAGGTGATGCTTTCTACAGGCAGCTTATCTCCTGTAAAGTTTGAAGGATTTTTGCCTGTAATTTCGCGCCACTCTTTTTGAGTAACTTCGAACTTTGCCATGTAAAAAGAAGCAAGTGTAACGCGGTGCTGACTTTCGTCATTGCTGCGCCAGTCTTCACTCTCCGGGCTACCCATTGTGAAGCTACCACCCTTTATAAGAACGAAGTCAGAGTTTGGTACGCTGAAACTTGCTGCATTTGCCATTGTAAATAGTCCTAAGATTGTGAGTAAAAAAGTTATTATTTTTTTCATTATAAATCCTTAAACAGATTGCCCGGTCAAGTCCTTCGACAAGCTCAGGAACCACCGGGCAATGACACTTGTGGTTATTTCAACAAACCTTCAACATATTTTTTGATGGCCGCTCCGCTTCCGCGGGTAAAATCTTTTCCACCCTTGAAGTCGACGCCCTTTGCAAACTTAGACAAATCTGTGCCGCTTCGTCCAAGACCGCTGCCTCCGCTGGTGCAAAGAGTAATCATTTTTTTGCCTGACCAGTTCTGGCTTTCTACAAAGGTGTAAACAATTTTTGGCGCATAGGCCCACCAGATTGGATAGCAGACCACAACAGTGTCATAGCCGGAGATGTCAAAAGCGGTGGTTGAACTGGCAACAGAGTTTCCCGCGCCGCTTGTTGAAACCACGGCCTTAATTGCAGGACGACATTTTGGGTCGTTACATTCGATTGTGGTGAGAGATTTTTTATCATGCCAGTTTAAGTCTGCGTCGGTATATTTGTGTACCGGCTGAATTTCAAAAATATCTGCTCCCATTTCTTTAGCGGCATTTTTGGCCATGCGCTCAGTAGTTCCTGTCGCACTGAAGTAAACAAAAACCACGTTCCCTGAGCCTGTCGAAGGGTTAGCGAATGCTCCTGTCATAATAAAGCCTCCAATTAAAAGTGTAAGAATAAGTTTTTTCATTGTAATCCTCCATAAATTTATTTTCGCGTTAGGGATTGTAGGGGCGACCGCCAACGGCGGGCGTTGCGTAGCAATGGAGCGCGATTAGCGCGGAACCCCGAAAAGCCCGACCTGCCTTTAGGCAGGGAACGCCCTTACTTTAATTTTCCGTAATCTTCTTCGCTTACCGGCTCACACCAGGTCGTGCTTCCTTCCTCGCCGGGAATCTCCAGTGCAAGATGGCTGAACCAGCTGTCTTTTGCCGCTCCATGCCAGTGTTTTACACCGACAGGAATATTCACGACACTTCCGGGAAGCAGTTCGACGGCATTTTTTCCCTCTTCCTGATACCAGCCACGGCCACCCACGCAGATAAGCATTTGCCCGCCGCCAGATTTTGCATTGTGGATGTGCCAGTTGTTGCGGCAACCGGGTTCAAAAGTTACATTGAAAACCGGAATCTGCTCTTTGGAAATCTGAGCAAGGTAGCTTTGTCCCACAAAATATTTTCCATATGGGTTTGGCTCTCCAATCGGGAAGAAAATTGAATTCTGGTAGCGGTCTTTTTCGTTTGTGGCAGGCTCATTTTCCTTCCACACTTCCTTTGCCAGGCGGAAAACTGCCCAGCCTTTTGGCCAGCCTGTGTACATTGTAGCATGTGTGATGATTGCGGCGATTTCTTCTTTTGTAACTCCGTGAGCCTTTGCGTTCTGCAAATGGTAGGTGAGGGAAGAATCAGTGATTCCGCTTGCCATAAGCGAAACCACTGTGATGATGCACTTTGTTTTTACATCGATTGCGCTTTCATTCCACACTTCGCCAAACAGAACATCGTCGTTCAGGTGAGCGAACATCGGAGCAAAGTCTCCAAGCTGATCCCGACCTGCTGTCTGTGTAATTTTCTCTGCCATATTTGTCTCCAAACTGTTTTATTTAATTTCCACCAGCCGGTAATTGCGGCTTCCGAATCCGATTTTCTCCGCGTGTTCCAGCGTGTGGATTCCGTTGCGGCTTTCAATGCGTTCAATAAGACTGCCAGAATCTTTTGCCTTGTATACTAAATCTACGCAGGCCTGGTCCAGTGCTACCGGGTCCAAGCTTGCAAGAATTCCGATGTCGTGCATGTCTGGCTCTGCAGGATTTGAATCGCAGTCGCAGTCTACAGAAAGTCGGTTCATCACATTTACGCAGACAATGCCTTTTCCGTCTTGCATGTAATCGCAGACTGATTTTGCGGCCTCTGCCATGCTTTCCAAAAATTCGTCTTGCGGGCATCGCGTCCAGTTTGTAACGCTGCGGCCTGCAGAGTGAATATTGAGCTTTCCGGATTTCTTGCAGCTCATTCCTGAAGCAAATCCAATTGAAAGATTTTTGATTGCCCCGCCAAAGCCGCCCATCGCGTGACCTTTGAAGTGAGAAAGAATCAGATAGGTGTCGTAATCCTTAAAATGAGTTCCGACATAATTTTCCTTGAGCCGCACGCCGCCCTTCACAGGAATGGTCATGTAGCCCTCTGCGTCCTGCAGGTCAAAGCCGTTTGCAACATCCAGAAAACCGTGGTCGCGGGCAATTTTCATGTGATCAATGTTGTTGCTTCTGTTTCCGCCATAAGCAGTGTTGCATTCTACAATGGTCGCGTTCAGTTCATCCTTTACAAGATTTTTGATGAGGGCAGGACGGAGGTAATTTGAGTTCTCGCTCTCGCCGGTGCTCACCTTCACGCCGGTTTTGCCGCTGGTCTTGTAGCCGGTTGCCTTATAAACTTTTACAAGCGCTTCAGGCGTGATGTCCCGGATAAAATAAACGACTGGAACTGATTTGTTGCTGGCTGCGGCTTCGTGTGTTTTGTAGCTTGCTGCCTTTGGATTGTCCTTTGCAAATACTGTGTTAGCTGTAAAAAAGAGCAAAATTGCTGCTATAAAAAGTGATGGTATTTTCTTCATGCATTTTCTCCTAAAATCTATTACCAGTTTTCGTATCGTCGCCCTGTATCGAGCGCGTTTAATTTTTTCATTTCGTTTTCAGTAAGTTCAAAATCCCAGACATCAAAGTTTTCTGCAATGTGATCAGGGTTTGAACTTCCGGGAATTGTGATGTAGCCAGATTGTAAATGCCAGCGGACGATGATTTGTGCAGCCGACTTGCCGTGGGCACGAGCGATTTCCAGCACGGTCTCATTTTGCAGGTGCTCTTTTGTGTGCCCGCGACCGCCGAATGGATAATAGCTTTCGATATAGATTCCCTTTTTTGCAGCCCAATCACGCAAAGAATTATTCTGATATTTCAAGTGGTTTTCGTTTTGAATGACTGCCGGTGGGATTTCAAAGTCCTTTATGAAATGCGAAACAGTTTTTTCGGTGTAAAAATTTGAGATTCCGATTGAACGGATTTTTCCGTCTTTAACTGCACGAATCATAGCTTTGTAAACTGCATCATCACTCGAAGCCGATCCATGCTGATGAAGCAGACAAAGATCAATATAAGAAAGACAAAGCTGCTTGAGCGAATCGTCAATATCACGATCCGGATTGTTTGACCAGGGAACAAGTTTTGTAGTTACAAAGATTCCTTCCCGCTTACAGATTCCGTCTTTTATAGCACGATGAATTGCATTTCCAACTTCGCTCTCGTTGCCATAATATTTTGCAGTATCAATCAAACGGTAGCCAGATTTGAGCGCGGCATAAACGGCATTTTCGCAGGTCGCGCCAGCAAGCGTCCAGGTGCCCAAACCGAGCACAGGCATATTGAACCCCGAATTCAGCCGGATTGTATCTGCGTTTTTTTTCATGTGTTTTTCCTCAGCCATAACAAAAGCCGTCATAAGCAGGGCTTCCAGAATCAGAATTATTTTTTTCAAAATTTTTCTCCTTACAGGTCTGGGCGTTACCGTCTGCCCGTGGCAGACGGCCGCTATGTCCGCCCTTCGCTGACGCTCATTGCCTGCGGCAACTTCGGGGCTCCCAGCGCTAACGCAGTATTTCAAACACCGCAGTCACATCACCTTTGCCCAGAATCTTTTTGAACTCGGCTTGTGTAATAGTGGTGGTTGAGCTTGTCGAAACCACTTTTCCAAGGCGGGTAAAGTTCCAGCTGTTAGTGTCATAGTAAATTGTAATCTGATTTCCCTGATACAAAATGATGTCGCCGGCAGTGGTTGTAATCTGTGTATCGTTTCGGGGAAGGGTAGTTCCCAGCGGCCCAACTTTTTCAAAGCTGCCGTAATCGTGCATATCAACTGTAAGCGGCCCCTTTTTCAAAAGCTGGTAAAAAGCTGTGGCAGAAGAATTGTCGGCTAGGGTAGCGGTAAGTTTATGATTACCACTGTCGCTTGTAATTTGAATTGAAATTTTCATATCAGAAAGTTCTCCTTTGTCTGATGAGTTTGTCACCTTGTTTCCATTAGCACAGGCCGTAGAGGCAAGAAGAAAAACAGAAATTAGAAACACAAATAATCTTTTCATGTTCAGATACTCCTTTTGATTATGCTTTTGCGTTAGGGATTGTAGTGGCGGCCCTGAAAGGGGCGTTCCTAAGGAATGGAGGCGATAGCCGGAACCCGCGAGAATGGCTTTGCCATTCTCGTTACGAGTTTACCGTCGGTAAACTCGCGAAAGCCCGACCAGTTGCCATGATGGCAACTGGTAACGCCCAAAATCTCTTACTTCAAATACTTTGCAAAAAAGTCTGCAAGCTTGTCAAAAGGAATTGCATTGTTTTTTCCGCCGTCATACAAATCGGTGTGACTTGCGCCGGGAATAATCACAAGCTCCTTGTTGTTGCCTGTGAGACGCTTAAAGGCATCTTCTCCAAAATAGCGGGAGTGGGCCTTTTCGCCGTGAAGAACCATTACGGCACTTTGGATTTCTTCTGCATAGGCAAGAAGTTTTGTATTCAAAAGAGAAGTTGCAGCAGTAACATTCCAGCCGCCGTTTGAATTAAGACTTCGCTCGTGATAGCCGCGGGGAGTTTTGTAGTAATCGTAATAATCCTTTACAAAATACGGAGCATCTTCTGGCAGAGGATCTACAACTCCGCCGCCAAGCTTGTAAGTACCGCCAGCCTGAACCGCCTTAAAATCTTCTATGCGCTGTGCCATAAGAGCCTTGCGGGCTTCGTGTCTGGCTTCTGCATTATTTGCGCTGTCAAAATATCCGTTGGCAGTAACACGACTCATATCGTACATTGTGCTTGCAACGGTTGCCTTAATTCGTGTGTCGATTGCCGCTGTATTAATTGCCATACCGCCCCAGCCGCAGATTCCAATGATGCCGATTTTTTCTGGGTCAATGTTGTCGCGGGTTGAAAGAAAATCTACTGCCGCCATAAAATCTTCGGTGTTGATGTCGGGACTGTTCATATAGCGGGGCTCGCCACCAGATTCTCCTGTAAAGCTTGGGTCAAAGGCCAGGGCTATGTAACCGCGGGAAGCCATTTGGTTTGCATAAAAACCAGAAGACTGTTCCTTTACTGCACCAAAAGGTCCTGAGATTGCCAGGGCCGGAAGCTTTTCTGCTCTGTCATCCTGAACTTGTTTCAGGATCTCTTCCGGGATGTAGAGGTCTCCTGCCAGTTCAATCCCAAAATGATTGCGGAAGGTTACGGTTGTTCGTTTTACGCCAGGTGCTAATTCAAAAGTGTAATGTTCATTTGTTCTGTCTATTTTTGCAAGATTTGGATTCATAGAATTCTCCTTGTGTCCTTAGTAACGTTGTGTCACTTATCTAAAGTGTATGTTATAACTAGTGACTTGTCAATACTAAAAACTGTTTTTAGTGACAAAAAGTTGCTTATTGCAAAAATCCGCTTGTGCATGTAGCCCTTAAGCAGATTTTTTACAAGGATATGAAGAATTTTATTAAAATGCGGCTGGCGTGTTTTTTTTACGACTCATTCACCAGTTTGCCGGTCATATGTTCAATTTCAAACTCAAGGCACTGAACACGGTTTTTTGCGTTTTCCCATTCAATCTGAACGGCTTCTGCTGTAGGATGATATTTTTCTCCTAATTTGCAGACTTTTTCTTTTGTTTTTTCAAAATCTTCTACTTTTTTGATACGACCAAAACATACAACGCTTGTAATGTTCAGGGCCCATTCACCTTCTTTCTTAAATCCCTGATCCATCACGCAGAATGAAGCCTTGTCGTACTTTTCGATTGCATCGATTTTGTGGCCTTCCTTTGCGCCGTGAAAATAGATTTTTCCATCGCTTTCGTCATAGTAAAAATCCATGGGAACAGTGTAGGGGTAGCCGTCGTCACCAAGAAGGGCAAGAACTCCACGCCATTCATTTTTTAAAATTTCAATGCATTTTTCTGTGTTTATCTGCTGCTTGAATCTTCTCATTGGTCGGAACATATGTTTACTCCTATTTCTTATTTATAAAATACAATCCCACAAGGCAGATTGCAACTCCAAGAACTTTGCTCCAGCTGATTGATTCGTGATAGCCGATAAGGCCCACAAAAATCAAAATGACTGCAAGAAGCGCATTTGAAACTGTTGCCAGCGTGCTGACTTTCCAGCCGACTTTGTAAGCAAAGATGAAGCCCAATTCAAGACCTGTAATCACGATTCCTAAGACGATTGTGGCCCAGTTGGTGTGGGAAAATTCTTTGAGAATATTTCCGCCTTTTGAAGTGACAAAGAATGCTAGCGCAGAAAAAAGCGTTGCCACAGCATAAGTGATTGTCATGCTGGCATAAGTGTTCATCTGCTCAGGGATTCCCTTTGCGCAAATCTGATAAAGTGTGTTTGCAAATATAATGATTAAAAGCGGCCAGATGTAATTGAACATGGACGACTCCTTAGAAAAAGATTGCCCATCTTCAAAGACCTTACGATGTGGCTGAATGTTATAGGGATGTAAAAATCCCGGCACATTCCTACCCGGTGGCAGATAGGAATATTATAACGGAAATGGGGGAGAGTGTCAGTTATTCTTAGTTTTTAATGATGGCCATGGCACAAGGCATTCTGCCGGCAGTTAGACAAAACTTCCTGCCGGCAAAAGGCAGATGCAATCTGCGGGTTTTTAAATTATTCTAGCTGACCGGGAAGAACCAGTTTTTCCTTGTAGGGAAATTCTGCTTCATACCTTGCAAAGTCCTCGGGATTCTCCTGGGCAACAAAGTATCCCTTTGGGGGAGTGTAAGTTGCTTCAATTCCATTGAGGTAGCCGGAAATCAGTTCCTGTGCCAGAAAGTAGGGCACTTCTGAATCCCTAGGCTCGCAGTGGTAATGAATGACAAGCTTACTTGCCAGGCCAAAACCTGCATGTCGGTAAAAATTGATGTTGCCTTCCATGCAGATAAATCCGATTCCCAAAGCTTTGGCTTTTTCAAGCGCATGCTTCAAAAGCTTAAGGCCGTAGCCCTGCCTTTTAAAATCAGGAGCAATGCTGATTGGGCCGAAAGTCCAGATTGGAAGCTTTTCGCCAGTCGCTTTTCCGTCTTTTTCAATGCTCAGCTCTGCTTTTGAAAACATCACATGTCCGATAATCTGGCCGTCTTTTTCCATGACAAGGGAAAGCTCGGGAATAAAATCGGGATTGCTTCTGTAGCAGTGAAGAACATAATGCTCCGTGCAGCCAGGATTGTAAACGTTCCAGAAAGAATCTCTGGTAAGATTTTCAACAGTCCTAAAATCGCGCGGCTCTTCCACGCGGATTGTAAAATTTGAGTTCATGTTTATCTCCAAGAAATTGTTTTATGAGCAGGGAATTTCCCCAAAAACAGCACCTTGAAAGACCGCCCAAAAGATTTCCATCTTTCAAGGCGACTAAACAATGAACCAAGTTTTGCTAGATGAATGCATCCAACTCCTATATATGCAAGTTTGCAACGCAAACTTGGCAGATAAAAAATGATGTTTGCATTATAACACGAAATGAGAATTAATACGAGACAGGTGGCGTATGCTAAGCAAAAAAAAATAAAATTTGCAATACAATTTGCTTATTTCTTGCAAAGACACAATAATTGAATTATGAAAAGCTCTAAAATCACATACACAATTTCCCTTCACTTTCCTCAAGAGATTAACGAAATTATTAGGTCAGCGGTGGAAGCTATTTCTGATTTAACAGGAAATCATTTCATTACAGAAAACAAGATTCCGCCGCATATCACGATCGGTGCTTTTCATGCAGCAAAGGACGAAGAATCAAAACTTCTGCAGCTTGTTGAGGATTTTGCTAAGAAAATGGAACCTGGCATCATTCATTTCTGTGATATTGGAAACTTCAACAACAAAGTGCTTTTCTTAAAACCTGAAAAAGATGACTTTCTTGCTAAGATAAATTCAGACCTTCATTCAATTTTTCTTGCTAAATTTGAAAAGGCTGAGAACGGCTATTATCTTCCTGAAATCTGGTTCCCGCACACTACTCTTGCAACAAGATTGAATCAAAGTCAGTTTGAAAAAGCAAAGGAAATTGCAGGACAGATTAAATTGCCGTTAGAAGCTGAAATCAGCGAAATTTCTGTTTATCAGCGTTCACCTCTTGAAGAACTAAAACGTCTTACAATTCGACAACCGCTTTCTGGCTCATTTTTCCAATCACAGAAAGCCTTATGACGCTGCAAGACTTTCAGCTAATCTCTGTATGCTCAATCAGTGCGTTTACTTCCTTACGGATTTTTATGAATTGCTCCGTATCCTTGAGATTTAAGTCACGCTCATAGGGCAGAAAAATCGGGATTTCCTTTTTTACAGTTCCTGGGCGTGAAGTAAGGACAAAAATTTTGCTGGAAAGAAAAACTGCTTCCTCAATGTCGTGCGTTACAAACAAAACTGTCGGTTTTTCAATCTGCCAGATTTGACGCATTAAGAGCTGCATATCGGCTTTTGTCTTTGGGTCAAGGGCGCTGAAAGGTTCGTCCATCAGAAGCACTTCAGGAGAATTTGCAAGGGCACGGGCTATTGCAACTCTCTGCTTCATGCCGCCGGACAATTCCTTTGGATAGGCATTCTTGAATTTTTCAAGGCCGATGATTTTTAGATACTTATCTGTGATTTTTTCCTGCTCGGACTTAGGCATTTTTTTGAGCTTCAGGGCAAATTTTATGTTGTCGCCTACGCTCATCCATGGAAAAAGAGTGTAAGACTGAAAAACCATGCCCCGGTCAGGTCCCGGGCCTATTATGTTGCGGTCTTGAATGATGATGTTCCCGCCTGAAATTTCATCAAGTCCTGCAATCATGCGGAGAAGGGTCGATTTTCCGCATCCCGAAGGACCGACAATGCAGACAAATTCATTTTCGAGCACATTGAGGTTTACATTCTGCATGGCAAGTGTCTGGCCTTTGGATGATGAATAAATTTTTTTTACATTGCGCACGAATATTTTAGAATTTGCAAGGTTTGCTTCAATATGGTTTTGTGCAGTTTCACTTTTCTTCTTCTTGAAAAACATATTTACTCCTGTCTATTCAGTCCACGGGAAAAACTTTTTGTTTGCAAAGGCAAAGATTCTGTCTGTTACAAGCCCAAGCAGGCCAATCAGAATGATTCCTGCAAAAATCGCATCGGTCTTCAAAAATCGCTGTGACTTCAAGATTGTGTAGCCAAGTCCTGAATTTGCCGCCACAAGTTCTGCACTCACAAGATAAGTCCAGGCCCAGCCAATCATCATGCGCAGTGTTTCCATAAGGCGGGGCAGCATTGACGGAATGATGATTTTGAAAATCGTATTCCATGTTGTCGTTCCCAGCGTATATCCGGCATTTATCAAGTCATCTGGAACGGAAAGCGTGTCGTCGGCGACCATAAGCACCAGCTGAAAAAAGGTTCCGATGAAAATTACCGTGATTTTTGCACTCTCACCGATTCCAACCCATACCATAATCAGCGGAACAAAGGCTGGAACCGGCATATAGCGCACGAATTCACACAATGGACGGATAATCGCTTCGATTTTCTTAAAGCTGCCCATCAGAATTCCTGTTGGGATTCCAAGAACCATGGCATAGACAAAGCCGAGCGTAATCCTGTAGACGGAAATCTTTGTGTTTTCCCACAGAGAGCCGTCTTTCAGTGACTGGGTAAAAAAAGCCAGCACTTTCAGCGGATTGGGAAGAAAGATTTCTTTGATTAGCCCCGCTGAACTTGCAATTGCCCACAGTAGAATGACTGCGATAAAGGCGAGGGCAGCGAAGGTTGTGTACTTTCTCTTTGAAATTCCGCGTCTGATTTTGATTTTTATCATTCGCTCTTCCTTACTTTATGAAAGTATCATCAAGAATCTGTGTGACATCTGCCGGGATTTTATCAATCATGCCTGTTGACTTTAAGAATTCCGCCGACTTTTGGAGCGTGTAGGGAAGTGAAGTGTAATCGTCAGCAGCCCTGAAAGTTTTCTGGTTCATCGCCTTGTCAAAAAGCGTTACGCCGTCAAGCATCACAAGATATTCTTCTTTTGAAAGTTCTGCTCCGCTGCAAACAGACTGAATCATTTTTTCATCGCGGCTTGAAAGCAGTGTGACTCCCTCAAACCATGAATCTACGATTTTCTGTACGGTTTCCGGACTTTCGGAAAGGATTTTTGACGTAACTGCAAGGGTGTCAGGAATCAGTCCCGGCGTTTCCTTTGTGCTGTAAAGGAGCTTTCCTCCTGAGGCAATTGCCGTTGAAAGAGTCGGTTCCCACAAAACAGCCGCGTCAACGCTCTTTGCAATGAAAGCTGGTCCCGCGTCATTTATGGTCATGTTCGAAAAATTCACATCATTTATTGTCATGCCGTTGTCTTCAAGAATTTTAAGCAGGAACATGTGCTCCAGGGTGCCGATTTCCGTGGAAACAGACTTTCCTTTGAGTTCAGAAATCGATGAAATCCCTTCGTGAACAACAAGTCCGTCCGCTCCAAAAGAGTTGTCGTTCACAAGCACGATTTTAAAATCAACGCCTTCGTTAAGCGGTGCTACGGCATCAGAAGCGGCTATGCAGATTCCGTCCAGCTGGCCTGAATAAAAAGCTGTCAAAGAATCCGAGTAAACCGGGAAAAACTGAATTTTCACAGAAACATCATTCTTTTTAAAAATACCAGTGCCTTCGATTCCGTACCAGCCGTACCAACCTGACATGGGACTTACTCCCAGAATGAATGGATTTTCCGCTGAACCTTTTGCCTTTGAAGCTTCCGCTGTCTCGGAATTTTTTCCCTTGCATCCCGAAAAAGCAAGCGAAACCATCAGCATAATAAAAATTAAAATTTTCTTCATATAATATACCTCTCAATTAATTTCAGTTTATAAAACCGCTTCATTGCCACGCTCATTTGTGCGTATGCGGATTGCGTCTTTAACCGGGGAAACAAAAATCTTTCCGTCGCCGGCGTGATTTGTCTTGTTTGTTTCGATGATTGTTTTGATAAGAAAATCAACATCTTCATCGCGGACAAACATTGTAATCATGCGCTTTGCCACAAGCCTGTGGGTCACAACTTCGTTGTCAAAGTCGTACTGAACGGCTTTTTTTCCGCGGCCAATGACTTCCTGCACAGAAAGCGAAGCAAATCCTGCCTTGTCTAGCGCATCTTTTGTCTTGAAGTACATTTTTGGCCGCAAAATTACAGTAACTTCTTTCATTTTTGCTCCTGTCGGCCGCTATAAGCCTTCTTTTCCTGATGAAACGGTGATTGCCCGCTCAACTTCGCTGATAAAGATTTTTCCATCGCCGTATCTGCCTTCTTTGCCGCTTTTTGCACTCTCACAGATGATTTTGCAGACATTGCCTTCGTCCTTGTCTTCGACAACCAGCATAATCATTTCTTTGGGAATCTCATCATAGTAAGTATCGCCGACTTTAAGGCCTTTTTCCTTTCCACGACCGAGAACGCTCACTTTTGTAACTGCGGAAAAGCCCTTTCCCATCAGGGAGTCAAGAACTTCCTCGGCTTTTTCTGGCCGCACGAATGCTTTTATCATTTTCATAGGCACTCCTAAAAAAAACGCGGTTCCCAGAATCCTGAAAACCGCGTCCTTGTGATTTGATGTCACTGATTTTCCTGATTTTTGAGGTTTTTGAGAAGTGACCAAACGGGGATTGTGCATGGAACTAAAGTTCCAGTGAGTAAAAGCAGAAAAAATCCAAAAATCGCTTACAAAATTCCATTAATCGTGTAAAATAAGAAATCCTATTCGATGGCAAAGGGGCCTTTTCGTTTTTAAGCGGAAAGGCTCTTTTTTTTGTAAATGAGCCCTTTTGGAGCAAGACGATGCTAAAGGAAGCTGAATGGAACACAATCAATGCGATTCTCCTGGATTTATACACGGTGAACGATGTCAAAGTTCTGGCGTCAAAAACTCTTTCCGTGCTTCGCCTGCTCATTCCTTTTTCAAAAGGCTATTTTATTTTTCTGGATAAAAGCCGCCAGATTTCAAAAGAACTGTCGATTTTTCTTGGCTTTGATGATGCGGCGGTTGAAAAGTACATCGAAACTTATCACGAAAAAGACTACCTGCAGTATCTTTACTCGCTTACGAATGAGTCAACCGTCTACAAGGATTCTGCAATGCTTGACGAAAGCGTACGAACAGAAACTGAATTCTATCAGTTTTTCTTAAAACCGGCTGGGATTCCCTTTGGCTCCGGCATCGTGCTGGTCAAAAACAATGAAGTCATTGCGGTCTTCAATATGTTCAGAAGCGGCAACCTTGGAGATTTTTCTGAAAAAGATTTGTACATACTTAACATTCTAAAAAAACATCTTGAAAACATGGTCTCGAATGCAATGCAGCTTGAAAAATCAGAAAATACAGAAGAAAAGTCAATTTTAAAAGCTATAGAAGATTTTTCACTTTCGGAAAGGGAAGCTGAAGTTCTTCGTCTGATTGCCGATGGACGCTCAAATAACGACATCAGCGATCAGATTAATGTGAGTCTTTCTACCGTAAAGAAGCATGTCTACAACATTTTTAACAAGGCCGGAGTAAACTCGCGGGCACAATTACTCACGATGATTTTTACAAAATAGAACTTTTGTTCTATTCAGCCTGCCTAAAGTTCATAAAAAATCACCTTTTCGGGCAATTAAAGAATCTGCTTCCAGAAATTATCATTTTCTCAGTAAAAACAAAGAAAGATGCGGAAATCTGGAGGCAAATATGCAGAAAATATGGTCAAAGAATTTCAAGCCGGGCGAAAAGTGGTCTGGCGGAATCGGAAGGCAGAAATACATACATTTTAAGGCTCTTGAAGACGGAGCGAATGTAAGTCTTCTTCTTTACAATCTCCGGGACACAAGCGAACGTTACAACATGCCCGACTCATTGAAGGCACAGTTCACCGCCCATCTTACAAAGGGAAATGTTCTGATGAGCGACAACGGAAGGGTTCTGGCTTCAATCGTTGAAGATTCCACAGGCTGGATTGACTCAATTTCAGGCGTAACAAGCCGGGAATTTACTGATTCCCAGTACGGAAAGACAAGCTATCAAAATGAACGAAATGAATTTTACCGTTGCGGCTACGATAATTTCAAGGTAGAGCTGGTAAGAAACGGCATGACAAAGCGAGACCTTGTTCCCTGCGTAAATCTTTTTTCAAAAGTCTATGTGGAAGAAGACGGCTCAATGCATTTTGCTGAAGGCCACTGCAAAAAAGGTGCCACAATTACTCTCAGAACAGAAATGGACTGCCTGGTTCTTGTTTCAAACACACCGAATCCCCTTGATCCGTCAACAAAGTATCCTTCAGTGCCGGTTCAAATGGAAGTATACGATGCGCCGGCCACAGATTTAACAGATTTTTGCGTGAATTTCCGGGATGAAAACTATCGGGCTTTTGAAAATACCTGGGATTACTACAATCTGCTTGGACTCTAGGAGGATGATTATGTACGGATTTATTGAAAAGGAATCGGATTTAAAGATTGAAAATGCTGTTTTTTCAGAAACAGTCGAGGCAGGTTTAGGCTGGATGCATGAGCTTAAAAAAGGACAGACATTGCGAATCATAGACCTTGAAGGAAATCAGGCGGTTGACACGACTTTTTACGACCTGGCCGACCCGAGCGATCATTACGGAGCCGTTCAGACAATTGTAGCTCAGAAAAATATTTATCTAACCACAGGCTCAATTTTGCGCACTGAAAGCGGAAAGCCGATTTTGAAAATCACGGCGGACAAAACCGGAAGGCATGACACTTTGGGCGGAGCCTGTTCCTGTCAGAGCAACACAGTCCGATATGCGCGGGAAAAGGAATTCATGCATTCCTGCAGGGATAGCTTTATGCTGCAGCTTTCTGACTGTGAATACGACATCAAGAAGCGGGATCTTGCGCCCAACATCAATTTTTTTATGAACGTTCCGATTACAAAAAACGGCTACTACAAATTCGACGACGGCGTTTCTGCTCCCGGAAAATATGTTGAGATGGAAGCCCTTGAGGATGTCATGGTTTTGATTTCAAACTGCCCTCAGCTGAACAATCCTTGTAACGCCTACAATCCTACGCCAATTCAGTGCGTCATCTGGAACTAAAAAATCAGGAGGAAGCCATGTTTTCTAAAATATTGATTGCAAACCGCGGTGCCATTGCCGTTCGCATTGAGCGGACTCTTAAAAAGATGGGAATAAAAAGCGTTGCTGTCTATTCCAGGGCCGACAGGGATTCTCTTCATGTGGAAAATGCTGATGAGGCGATTTTTCTGGGGGAGGGAAGTGCAAAAGAAACTTATCTTGACGCTACAAAAATCATTGAAGCCTGCAAAAAAACCGGGGCAGAGGCGGTTCATCCCGGCTACGGATTTTTGAGCGAAAACACGGATTTTGCACGGGAATGTGAAAAAAACGGAATCAAGTTCATAGGCCCCCTTTCTGAACAGATTACAGCTTTTGGACTCAAGCATTGTGCCCGAGAAATTGCCAAAAAGGCTGGGGTTCCCCTTCTTTCTGGAACTGGCCTGCTTTCTTCGCTCAAGGAAGCCAGGGAAGCGGCTCTAAAAATCGGCTATCCTGTGATGCTTAAAAGTACGGCTGGTGGCGGCGGAATTGGAATCAGAATCTGTGAAAATGAGGCTGAACTTTCGGATTCTTTTGATAAGGTCAAGCATCTTGCTGAGTCGAATTTCAACGATGCCGGAGTTTTTTTGGAAAAATATATTCGGAAGGCCCGACATATTGAAGTTCAGATTTTCGGAAATGAATATGGTGAGGTAACTGCAATAGGGGAAAGAGACTGTTCTGTTCAAAGACGCAATCAAAAAGTTGTCGAAGAATCACCAGCTCCAAACATAAGCAATGAAACTCGAAAAGAAATGTATGCCGCGGCCGAGCGGCTTGCAAAAGAAGCGTCTTATCGAAGCGCAGGAACAGTAGAATTCTTGTACGATGAGGATGCTAAAAAATTTTATTTCCTTGAAGTGAACACCCGACTGCAGGTAGAGCATGGAATCACCGAAGAAGTCATGGGAATCGATTTAGTCGAATGGATGATAAAAGAAGCTTGTGGTGAACTGAAAAATTTGAAGTCTTTTGTGAATTCTCCGAACGGACACGCAATCGAAGTCCGTGTGTATGCCGAAGACTGCCTGAACAATTTCCGTCCTTCAACGGGCAAAATTGATGAAGTTGACTTTTCGCCCCTTGCCCGAATTGAAACATGGATTCAAAAAAATGTTGAAATCACTTCGCTTTATGATCCTATGCTTGCAAAACTGATTGTCCATGCAGAAAACCGCGAAAAAGCTGTCGAAAAGATGCTGAAGGTACTTGAAGAGTCAAAACTCTACGGCGTGACAAGCAACATGGAGTATCTTCATTCTCTTTTGGAATCTGAGTCGTATAAAAAAAGCGGGCTTTTTACAAAGATGCTCGAATCTTTTTTTCCCGAGGAACATGGGATTGAAGTCCTGGATGGCGGCGTTCAGACTACAGTTCAGGACTTCCCCGGGAGACAAGGACTGTGGACTGTGGGCGTTCCCCCGTGCGGCGCTATGGATTCGTACTCCTTCAGGCTCGGAAACAAAATCTTAGGTAACGAAGAAGGGGATGCAGGCCTTGAAATGACTGTCAGAGGAGGCTCATACCGTTTTAGGACGACAACCAGTTTTTGTCTTGCCGGAGCCGACATGCAGGCAAGTCTTGACGGCGAACCTATTCCCATGTACACCGCGCTCAAGGCAATGGCAGGGCAGGTATTGAAACTGGAAAGCGCGCAAAGCGGCATGAGGACATATCTTCTTGTAGCAGGCGGAATTGCCGTTCCAAAGCTTTTTGGAAGCGCATCTACATTTGCTGACGGAAAATTCGGAGGCCATAACGGGCGAAAATTAAGGACAGGCGACGTACTTCATCTTTCAAAAAATTGCGTTGCGGACGAAATAGGCTCATTTCCACTTGAGTTTGCACCAAAAATCACGAAGGAATGGACAATCGGTGTTTTGCCGGGACCACAGCCTACTGCCGAATACCTCAAGCCAGAATTCCTTAAAACGCTGACTGACTCTGAATATACCGTAAATTTCAACAGCGCACGAACTGGAATCCGCCTGAACGGCCCGGTTCCAGAATGGACTCGCGAGGACGGCGGAGAAGCAGGTCTGCATCCGTCAAACATCCACGACAATGCCTATGCGATTGGTGCACTCGATTTGACAGGCGACCAGCCCATTCTTTTGGGCGTGGACGGCCCAAGTCTCGGAGGCTTTGTCTGCCCGGTAACGACGGCAAGTGCGGAATTATGGAAACTCGGCCAGCTTCATCCTGGCGACAAAGTCCGCTTCCGTCTGCTTACCCTTGAGCAGGCAGAAGATTTGCGGGAATCTCTTGAGAAGAACCTTGATTTTGAATATACAAAACTTGATTTGCCAAAAAGTCAGAATCTGAATGCCGATTACGCCATTCTTGCTCAGGGACTTGAAGACAAGACTGACTATAAAATTCGCCTGCAGGGTGAAGAAAACCTTCTGGTAGAATACGGAAAAATGGAACTCAATATTGAGCTTCGTTTCCGGGTTCATATCTTGATGACGGAACTTGAAAAGCTTAGAAAAAATCTTTCCATAATAGACATGACGCCGGGAATCCGTTCGCTTCAGGTTCATTTTGATTCCAGAAAAATTTCGGCCAGAAAAATGGCGGAAAAAATCGTTGAAGTCAATAAAAACCTTTGTGAGCTGGACTCAATAACGGTTCCTTCAAGAATCGTCCGTCTTCCGCTTTCATGGGACGATCCCCAGACCCAGCTTGCTTCACGCCGTTATCAGGAGACAACCCGCCCGGATGCGCCATGGTGCCCGTCAAATCCTGAATTCATCCGAAGAATCAACGGACTTGAAAGCCTGGACGACGTAAAAAAAATCGTCTTCGGAGCAAAGTATCTTGTCCTTGGTCTTGGGGATGTATATCTTGGTGCTCCTGTGGCAACTCCTGTCGATCCGCGTCACAGACTCGTCACCACAAAATACAATCCTGCCCGGCCGTGGACTCCAGAAAATGCCGTTGGAATCGGCGGTGCCTACCTTTGTGTATACGGAATGGAAGGTCCGGGTGGCTACCAGTTTGTCGGCCGTACGATTCAGATGTGGAATTTATTGAAAGAAACAAAATTCTTCACGGAAAGAAAGCCCTGGCTTTTGAATTTCTTTGACCAGATTCAGTTTTATCCCTGTTCGGCAGAAGAAATTTTGAAGTATCGGGAAGATTTCTTGCGGGGAAAATTTGACATTCAGATTGAAGAAACAAATTTCTGCCTTGGAGACTACAAAAAATGGCTTGAGTCAATAAAGGAGAGCGCTGAAACCTTTAAGGCAAGGCAGGAAGCAGCTTTTGAGGCAGAGAGAACGCGCTGGCACGAAAAAGGACTTGACCATTTCGTTTCGGACTCTGGCGAAAGTCACCACGAAGATATTGAAATTCCTGAAGGCTGCGATGGCATTGGAGCGACAATCCCTGGCTGTGTATGGAAAATCGTCAGAAAAGAAGGCGAAAGTGTAAAAAAGGGCGAAGAAATAATCATAATGGAAAGCATGAAAATGGAATTTCCTGTGATTGCCCAAAAAAACTGCGTGATTGAAAAAATCTACGCAAAATCAGGCGAGCAGGTTGAAGCCGGTCAGATTCTTGCCGCAATAAAACAATAAAAACGGAGGCTGAAAAATGAAATATTTTCCCGAAAAACTGACATTTGAATGGATTAGAGCATGTTACGATGCCGGTGAACTGACTCCAGAAGAGCTGATTGAAGAAATAATTGCACGAAGCAAGAAATTTGAAGCAAAAAATATCTGGATTGTAGCTCCGAGCCATGACTTGATTGATTCCTTTGTAAAAAATCTTGGAGAAAAGACCGCAGAAAAACCACTTTGGGGAATTCCATTTGCGATTAAAGACAATATAGACCTGACAGGATGTCCTACAACAGCGGCTTGCCCTGAATTTTCATATCTGCCCGAAAAAAGTGCTACGGTTGTTCAGCGTCTGATTGATGCCGGTGCGATTCCAGTTGGAAAGACAAATCTGGATCAGTTTGCCACTGGACTTGTGGGAACCCGCTCTCCTTACGGGGAATGTCACAATGCCTTTCAGGACGAAATGATTTCCGGTGGCTCTTCGTCCGGCTCTGCGGTTTCTGTCGCTCTTGGAATGTGCGCGTTTTCTCTCGGAACTGACACTGCAGGAAGCGGGCGAGTCCCGGCAATGCTGAATGCCCTTGTGGGATTCAAACCGTCATGTGGCGCATGGTCAACAAGCGGAGTTGTTCCGGCCTGCCAGAGCCTTGACTGTGTTACGGTTTTTGCAAATTCCCTCGCTGATGCAAATCTTGTGGATTCAATTGCCCGCTCTTATGATTCTTCCTGCCCCTGGTCAAAGGAAATCGCAAAAAAAGGAATGGCTCTTCCCAAAAAGATTTTTCTTCCAATTAAAACTCCGGAATTTTTCGGCAAGTGGAAAAATATCTACGAAGAAAAATGGAATAATGCCGTTACCAGAATCAAAAATCTTGCCCGTAAAAACTGTATTATAATAGAAGAAATTGATTATTCGATACTCCAGAAGGCCGCGCTGATTTTGTACGAAGGAGCCTATGTTGCAGAACGCTGGTCGGATTTGAAGGATTTTGTTGAAAGCCATGAAGGAAAGATATTCCCAGTTACTGAAAAAATTCTTCGTTCAGGCGCAAAAGCAGAAAATTCCGCGGGAAAACTTTTTTCGGATATTCACACACTGCAAAATTATAAGCATAAAGTGTCGGAATTGCTGGAAAATTCAGTGCTTGTCATGCCCACAGCCGGCGGAAGCTTTTCCAGGGAAGAAGTCAGAAATGACCCGGTTGCAACAAACTCCAAAATGGGCCTTTATACAAACCATTGCAATCTTCTGGATATGTCAGCGATTGCGATTCCTGAAAACATCAGCGACAAAACTTTCCCATTCGGAATCACGATTTTTGCCCGCTCAGATTCAGAAAACCTCTTGTGGGCCAGTGCCCAAAAGTTCCTGCAGACCGAAAGCGTAAAACTTGCCGTGTGCGGTCTTCACAAAAAGGGCAGGGAACTTGAAAGCCAGATTGTAGAACTGGGAGGAACTTTTCTGGAGCATACAAGAACAAGCTGTGAATACAAAATCCTTGAGCTGAACACGACTCCAAAAAAGCCCGGCCTGCAAAGAGTTTTACCGTCTGAAAAAGGAAGCCAAATCGATGTCGATATTTTTTCGATTCCGAAAGAAAAGCTTGGCTTCTTTATGGAACATGTAAATCCACCTCATACAATCGGTACGATTACGCTTGAATCCGGTGAAAAAGTGAAAGGATTTTTGTGCGAAAGATTTTAGGTCTTCTGTTTACTTTTTTTTGAAGTTCCTGGAGCCTCCGCCGATATAAAAAACATCGCAAAGTTGGAAGTCAGCAGACAGTGCATTTGCATTGCATTTCATCGGCTTAAGTCTGCATCTTGTCTAAAAACCATTGCTTTATAGCCTTCTTTTTTATATGTTGTAAATATCAGTGGACACACAAATAGGCTGTTTTAACGAAAAGCTTTTTGCTTGATGAAAAATACTGCAAAAAAATAAAAGGAATATACGAGAGGCAAAATGAACATTCAGGAACAGTTTAACCTTGTCGCAAAGGAATATGACGAAAACCGCAGAAAATTCATTCCTTGTTTTGATGATTATTATGCGGCTTCAACGGATTTTATTGCCAGAACATTGGATTTTGAACCCAAGCGGATTTTTGACCTTGGCTCAGGCACGGGGCTTCTTCCTTCCTTCTGGTTCAAATATTTTCCGAATGCGGAATATGTTCTTTGTGACATAGCCGAAGAAATGCTGGAGCTTGCAAAAGAGCGTTTTGCTGGATTTCAGAATGTAAAATTTGAAGTTCTTGATTATTCAAAAAATCTCCCCGCTGGCAAGGCTGACTTAATAATCTCCGCCCTTTCGATTCACCATCTGGAACACGAGGCCAAAAAGTCGCTTTTCAAGAATATCCGTTCAGCTCTTTCTAAATCAGGACTTTTCGTGAACTATGATCAGTTCTGCTGTGAGAACCCGGAGATGAACGAAAAAATTGAACGCCACTGGATAAGCGGAATCAAAAGTTCCGGCATATCCGAGAGTGAATACAATCGCTGGCTCGAACGCAAAAAGCTGGACAGAGAGTGTTCAATATGCCAGGAACTTTACTGGCTCAAAGATGCTGGGTTTTCCAACGCAGACTGCATTTATTCATCAGGAAAGTTTGCGGTCATCGTCGCAAAATAAGCAGTTTTATATAGAAGAAAGCAGGAGATAAAAAATGTTTGAAAGTGATTTTGCAAAAATTGAGTACATTAAAAAGGACAACGTGGTTTTTCACACGTGGAAAAAAGAAGCTCATTTCGATGATTACCGCGCGCCGGTGACGGCTTCGCTGGAACTTTTGCGCGAGCACAAAGACAGTATATTCATCGTTGATGCTCGTAATGGCTTTGAGGATACAAACGAGGACGTGGAGTGGGGCTTCAATTATTTTCTTCCTGAACTTAAAAAAACAGGCTGCAAAATCTGGGGCTTCATTCTTCCGAAAGTTTCCCACATTGAAGGTGAAATCGACCTCTGGACAAAAGAAATCGAAAAGAATTTCCGCGTGATTCGCTCAACATCTTATGAAGAAGTTCTGTCACAAGTATAGCGGAGGCAAATAATGAACGTAAAAATGACTGTAATCGTTGACAATGTTCCAAGCGATGGGCTCAAAGGCGAATGGGGGCTTTGTATTCTTGTTGAGGCCGATGACAAAAAAGTCCTTGTCGATACAGGCGGCTCAAAACTTTTTGCCCGCAATTTAAAAGCGCTTGGATTTGACATCGGCGAGATTGATTATGGAGTTCTGAGCCACGCGCATTATGACCATGCGAACGGAATGCCAAAATTCTTTGCAGAAAACGCGAAAGCAAAATTTTATCTTCGTGAGGGAACGGCAGAAAACTGCTATCACAGAAAGCCTCTCATCGGAAAATATTTCAACTTCCGTTTTTACATCGGGCTTCCAAAGAATGTACTTTCAAAATACAGCGATCGGATTCAATTCGTTTCCGGTGATTACAAGCTGTGCGAGGGCATGTATCTGATTCCTCACAAAAGCGGCGATTTAAGCTCAATCGGCCTGCGTGAGAATATGTACCTGCGCACACAAAACGGCTGGCTCCCCGACAACTTTTCGCACGAGCAGAGTCTTGTCATTGAGACGGAGAAAGGGCTAGTAATCATCAATTCCTGCTCACACGGCGGGGCGGTGAACATCATCAATGAGATAAAGCAAACCTTCCCAGAAAAGCACATTCACGGACTGATTGGAGGCTTCCATCTGTTCAACAAGAGCAATGAGGAAGTTCGGAACGTTGCCCGCGAAATCAAAAATACCGGGATAGATTACGTCTGCACCGGCCACTGCACAAAAGACCGTGCCTTTGCGATTATGAAAGAAGAACTGGGCGATAAGCTTGAGCAGCTGCACGTGGGGCTTAAAAAAGAATTTATATGCAAAAACGAATAAAAATTATATTTTTGCAAGTTATCTGACATCATTGCTGAAGGCTCTGCATCAGCGCAAAAAAATGCTCAGCTTCCCCGGTTGAAAAATATGCATACCAGGCTTCAAGAGTTTCCGGCTTAAAAAGGCCTAGTTTTTCAATAATCAGCTTTGCCCACATGAGCGAGCCTGTTGCACTTCCTGTAATAAGGTTTCCATCGCTTACGGCAGGCTGATCTATGTAAAACTTTTGTCCTTTATAATCCGGGCAGAACATATCTAAAAATCCCTTTCCGTTGCTTGTGTGAGGCCTGTCATTTAAAATTCCGGCATTTGCAAGAGCGACCGTAGCTCCGCAGATTGCGCATACACTTCCGCCTTCTGAAAGCAGAACTGAAGCCTTCTGAATTATCTGAGCATTTTCAGCATCTGACCATGTGTCCGCTCCGGGTAAAATCAAAACTGTCTTTTCGGTCATTTCAATTTCATCAATCGTGCAGTCCGGAATGATTGTAAGGCCGCCCATTGTTTTGACCGGATCCTCTGAAACCGCTACCGTCTTGACGATAAGCTGGGGAGCATCAGGCCTGAAAAAACGCTTTGAATTGAGCTCCGCCGTAAGTGACCCGATTTCCCAGTCTGCAAGAGTGGCAAGCAGATAAATGTAAACTGTAATCATAGTCTTTTTGACTCCTTGTAATTAAATTATGCCTTCAGTTTACAGCCTGATTGTTGACAACAATATGTCAACAATTTAGAATTTCTTTTCAGAAGGAAGATTGTAAAATGAACTTGAAATAGTAAGAAAAGAAATACCCATACAAAGGTACATCATGTTAAGATGTTTTAACCACAAAACAAAAAAATAACAGGAGGTACCATAAGTATGGGCATT
>Ga0129306_1000946_pt1 | contig 38344 bp, 35 predicted proteins | sample P827metagenome_FD_94438 | JGI IMG/M metagenome (GOLD analysis project Ga0129306, IMG submission 94438) | Capybara group fecal microbial communities from Wisconsin, USA - P827 metagenome | ecosystem: Host-associated > Mammals > Digestive system > Large intestine > Fecal | place: USA: Wisconsin... | reverse complement strand
TGACTGGAATGCTTCGATTATTTCTACCTTTTTTTCTGCTGTGAATTTTAGTCTGGACATAAATATATCCTCCCAAAGTAGATTGGATATTTCCATGGTCTACTTTGGGAGGATCATATCACTATGACCGGAAGGCTCTTTTTCAATTCTTAAACCGTTACAGCAAGGTGGGAATCAGCTCTGCCAGAGCGGCGGCCAAGGCGGCGTGCCCTTCCCGGGTCAGGTGCATGAAATCCACCTGATTGAACGCGCAGCCCACCTGGTTGGCATCCAGGAAGTGGACCCCGGTCTCCGCAGCCACACGTTCGTACTCTGCGGGCACCTGACGGGACTTTTCCACCGCGCCCACACCCATCTCGTCGGCCACGGCAGAGGTCTTGACCCCCTCTCCGATGGCGGGCGGGGCGATGACCAGAATATTGGGAGTCCCTTTGGGGCCCCAGCAGTCCACCGTCTGCGCCTTTTGGACCAGCCGGCGCATTCCCAGACCGATGGCGTAGGCGTTGGCGCCGATACGCTCCTTGGTGTCGTTGGTCCCCAGCATGATGACCAGCAGACTCACCGGCTCGTGGCTTTTCAGGCAGGGGTAGAGGTAGGTCAGAGCGCTCAGCCCTTCGTACAGGGGGTCGTCAAAGACCGTGGTACGGCCGGACAGGCCCTCCTCCACCACCAGATATTCCTCGCCCAAGGCCTTCTGGAGCAGGCGGGTCCACCGCTCCTCCTCATTGAACCGCGCCAGAGCCCCATCGGCACAATCGGCTGGGTCAGCACAGTAGCCGTGGGTATTGGAATCGCCCAGGCAGAGAATATGCTTTTTCATCCCTTACTTCTTCAGCTCGGGCAGGCTGGCCGCGGCGGCGGACTGGCCCACGCGGCGGAACTTCTCGTCGGGCAGACTGGGCAGGATGGCCTTGTTGACCTCAGGATACTCGTCGGCCAGGACCTCCTTGCAGCGGCTCAGGATCAGGTCGCCGCCCTTGCCGGACATGACCCGGCCCAGGAGCAGAACATGCTTGAAGTGATACAGATCAAAGTACAGGGCCAGGGCGTGGGCCAGATAGACGCCGATGGAGTCGTAGATCTTGGCGGCCCGGGGGTCATCGGCCTCCATCAGCTTCTGGACCACCTTCAGCTTCTCGGCGGGGGACAGGCTCTCGTCCAGCTCGATGCCGGCCCGGGGAGCCAGCTTGATGACGGAGTCCTGGGAGAAGTACTTCACGCCGCAGCCGATGTCGCCGGACCACTCGTCCCGCATAGCGTCGGGAGCCGCGTCCACGGGAACGAAAGCCAGCTCGTTCAGCCAGCCGGTGATGCAGCCGTTCTCGTCCACATAGCCCACAGCCTCGCTGGTGCCCATGGCGATGCCCAGCACGTTGTTGTCGTTCAGGCTCATGGTGCCGGCCAGGGCGGACACGTCGCCGTCGTTGATGACGGCGTAGGGCACGTCGCCGAAGGTATCGGTGATGGCCCGGATATAGATATCCTTCACCTTGGCGTCAAACTGGTCCTTGGGCACCTTCAGGAACAGGGAGGCGTTCATGGTCCGGTTGTTGATGTACACGCCGGCGGAAGAGACGCCCACCGCGTCCACCCGGGGCATATGCTCGGCGGCGGACTTCAGCGCGGCCACGATGCCCTCATAGTGGTAGTCGGGGTCGGAATTGGTCTTGGGGAACCAGACCACTTCCTCGCTGTACACGCTCTCGCCGTCGATGACGGCGGACACCTTCCGGTCGGAGCCGCCGGCGTCAAAGCCGATGCGGCAGCCGTCCAGATGGCCGCCGATGCGCTTGGGCTCGTCCTTGGCCTCGGGGACCTTGTCCACCCGCACCACCTGGAAGGGCTGCTCAAACACACTCGCCATATAATCCCAATCAAACTCCTGCTGGCCGCCGGCGGCATACATCTTGGCGATGGCGTCGCACACCGCCTCGCTGCCGGACAGGTAGACCTTAAAGCCGCCCTTCATCCACAGCAGGGTCTTGACCAGCCGCTCCACATAGTACACATCGGCGTCAAAGAACTCCGGCGTGCCGTGGATAGCGGTCTTGAACACGGCCATCTGGCCGGAGGCCCGCTCCACCGCAATGTCGAAGGGCTCCTTCGCGTCCTTGCGGAAGCTCTCATAATAACGATTTAGGGGAAGGAATCCAGGGTCCAGAGACGGGACATTTTTGATCGTGACCTCAATGCCAAGGTGTTTCACATCAATTCCTCCTTCAATGTAGTTGCACATATCTTATTAAAAGCTCCACTTACCGTTACTGATAGGCTAACAGTTTTTTTCATTTTGTCAAGGGTCTGCAAAAAATTTTCTTTTTATCTTGACGTATCCCACAAAACAGGCTAGGATTATTCTATCCCAACATGTGGAGAAAGGATGAATCCTATGGACAAAAATCGTTTGCAGTCCTACCGCGATTGGATTGAGCAGGAGCTGGACGCCAGCGTGCGTTTCTGGCTTGCTCACGGCATGGACAAGGAGCACGGCGGTGTGTACACCTGTCTGGACCGCAAGGGGGAGATCTACTCCACCGACAAGAGCGTCTGGATGCAGGGCCGCTGCGGCTGGATGTTCGCCCACCTGTGCCGTGTGTACGGTGTGAAGGATGAGTGGCTGGCCGCCAGCAAGAGTTGCCTGGACTTCATGGAGCAGTACTGCATCAACCGTGCCGCCGGCGACCGGATGTATTTCACCGTCACCGAGGACGGCAAGCCCCTGCGCCAGCGCCGCTACTACTTCTCTGAGGCCTTCTACGCCCTGGCCAATGCCGAATACTACGGCGTCACCGGCGAGAAGGAGCACCTGGAGCGCGCCCGCCGGGCCTACAACCTGTACTGGAATCTGGCCCACGGCATGGCCGACCCCGTGGGCATGGGCCCCAAGACCATCCCCGAGACCCGCACCGGCCGCGCCTTCGGCATCCCCATGATCATCCTCAACGTCATCGGCACCCTGCTTCAGGTGGACCCCGAGCACAAGGCCGAGTACGAGGAGCGGGCCCAGGCCTGCGTGGACGAGATCTTCCGGTACCATGTCCACCCCGAGCTGAAGTGCGTGCTGGAGAACGTGGCCGAGGACGGCACTCCCCGGCTGTACTACACCGAGGGCCGCATCGTCAATCCCGGCCACGACATCGAGGGCGTCTGGTTCCTGCTGGAGCACGCCAAGCGCACCGGCGACCAGGAGCTGGTGAAAAAGGCCGCTCAGATCTTCGACTGGGCCATCGAGGCCGGCTGGGACAAGGAGTACGGCGGTCTGCTCTACTTTATCGACTGCCTGGGCAAGCCCCCGGAAGCCTATGAGCACGACATGAAGCTGTGGTGGCCCCACAACGAGATCCTCATCGCCTCCCTGATGCTCTATCGGGATACCAACGAGGAAAAGTATCTGGACTGGTTCGACAAGACCCTGACCTACTGCAAGGAGCACTTTGCCGACCCCGAAAACGGCGAGTGGTACGGCTACCTGCGCCGGGACGGTCTGCCCACCATGCCTTCCACCAAGGGTTCCACCTTCAAGGGGCCCTTCCATCTTCCCCGCTGCCTGATCCAGTGCGACACCATGCTGGGCGAGCTTCTGGCCCGCTGAGTCCGGGGCAAGGTCATAACGAAAGGACGGTGACCTCCTATGGGCGAAAACGACATTTTTCAGCTGCTCTCCCACGAATACTACCAGTTTACTTCCGCCGAGAAACGGGTAGCTGATTTTATTATCTCAAACGGCACCAAGGCCCAGACCATGTCTATTTCCGAGCTTGCCGAGGCGACGGGCGTGGCGGAGGCCACCATCTCCCGCTTCTGCCGCCGGCTGAACTACAACGGCTTTGCCGCCTTCAAGCTGGCCATCGCCGCCTCGTCGGCCTCCCGCACCGGCCTCTCCAATCCCCTGACCGGAGAGGTCACCCACGAGGACACCATCCCCAGTCTGGCCCACAAGCTGGCAGTCTCCAGCATGGACGCCATTCGGGAGACGGAAGCACTGATCCGGCCCAGCGCCGTCCAGTCGGCGACCGATGCCCTGCTCCGCGCGGATAAGGTTCTGTGTATGGGCCAGGGCGGCTCCATGCTTATGGCCCAGGAGGCGGCCCACCTGTTTTCCACCTCCTTTACCGGTTATTTCCCCGTTACCGACTCCCACATGCAGGTGATCTACGCCTCCCAGCTGTGCCAGCGGGACGCCATCCTCTACTTCTCTTACTCCGGCACCACGACCGACCTGATGGATGTGCTCCGCACCGCCAAGACACAGAAGGCCACCATCATTTTGGTGACCCGGTACCTCAATTCCCCCGGAGCCGCCCAAGCCGACATTGTGCTGGAGTGCGGCTCCCGGGAATCCCCCCTCCAGCTTGGGTCCATTCCGGCCCGGGTGGCCCAGCTCTATCTCATCGACATCCTCTTTTCCGAGGTATGCCGCCGGGATCTGGAGGGCTGCAAGAAGCGGCGCGCCCAAGTGGCCGACGCTCTGTCGGAAAAGCATGTATAAGAGCTGGTTTTGAAAAAAAATTTCAAAAAAATTTTCTATGAAATTTTTTTGAAATTTATATTGACAAACCCTCTATACTCTTATACAATTTGACTAGATGGAGCGCTCGGAAACCCGAAAATTTTATCAAAAACAAGGAGGAAACAAAACCATGAAAAGAATTCTTGCTCTTGCTCTGGCCGCGGCCCTGACTCTGGGGCTGACCGCCTGCGGCGGCGGCGGCAAGCCCGCTGAGAGCAGCGGCTCCGCCAACGCTTCCACCAGCCAGCCTGCCCCCGCCGGGGAGGCCACCGAACTCTCCCTGTGGGTCTACCCCGTCGGCAACTGGGGTAAGGAAGACGTCGTCAATCCCCTGATGGAGGCCTTTGAGGCCGAGACCGGCATCAAGGTCAAGGTCGAGTACCTGGCCTACGCCGACGGCGACGACAAGGTCAACTCCGCCATCACCTCCAAGTCCACTCCCGACCTGATCATGGAAGGTCCCGAGCGCCTGGTCGCCAACTGGGGCGCCAAGGGCTATCTGGTGGACCTGTCCGACATGATGGACGACACCGATAAGAGCGAGATCAACGCCTCCGCTCTGGCCGCCTGCACCGCTGCTGACGGCGCCGTCTATGAGTACCCCGTGGTCATGACCGCCCACTGCATGGGCGTCAACCTGGATGCCTTCAAGGCTGCCGGCGCCGACCAGTACCTGGATCTGGAGAACCACACCTGGACCACCGAGAACTTTATCAAGGCTGTTGAGGCTCTGTACAATCACTACGGCGACACCGTCGCTGCCGTGTTCTGCGGCGGCCAGGGCGGCGACCAGGGCACCCGCGCTCTGATCAACAACATGTACGGCGGCACCTTCACCAATGCCGAGCACACCGCCTACACCTGGAACGATCCCGCCAACATCAAGGCTCTGGAGCAGCTGAAGGGCATGGACGGCGTGGCTTTTGACGCCTCCCTGCAGGGCGGCGACGAGATCGCCAAGTTCTATCAGGGCGTTCTGAAGATGGCTTTCTGCTGGAACATCGCGCAGCAGCTCAACCCCAACGGCGCTGATACCGGCGCTGGCAAGACCATCAGCGGCGACGAGATCGTTTGCATGAGCTTCCCCTCCGAGACCGGCGAGTCCAAGCTCTGCGGCGGCATCTGGGGCTTCGGCGTCTTTGATAACGGCGACGACGCCAAGATCGAGGCTGCCAAGACCTTCATCAAGTACTTCGCTGACTCCGAGCACGTTGCCGACGCCGTTCAGGCCGCCAACTTCTTCGCTGTCCGTGACAGCGCCGAGGGCGCCGACCTGACCAACATCTGGAACGGCAACGACATCATGAGCGAGTACTCCAAGCTGATGCCTTACCTGGGTGACTACTATCAGGTTACCGCCGGTTGGGCCCAGGCCCGTACCTCCTGGTGGAACATGCTCCAGGATATCGGCGAGGGCGCCGACATCGCCTCCACTGTGGATACCTTCATGGCCGAGGCCAACACCGCTGCCGCGGGCTGATCCATCTACGAAACAGCGAGCTAGCACTCTTACTGAAAGAAGGGTAGCGCGCCCCTTCCCTGCGCACAGCAGGGAAGGGGCGCGTCCTTCTCCCGGATAAAAGGACATGTACGGCGCAGGCCGCTCCCGGCCTGTTCCGTGCCGAATGTTCTGATCCGCCATTTTCCGAGAGAGGAGCGATTTGTTTTGGCCAAACAAAATCAACCCGCCATGAGCCGCGCACTGCAGCGGCGGGAGAATTTCTCAGGCTACTTATTTCTGCTGCCCAGTTTGATCTTCTTTGTTGGCTTCGTCATCATCCCCATGGTCATCTGTATCCTTACCAGCTTGACCGACGCTAATATGCATACGGCAGGTTTGGGCAACTTCGTCGGACTGAAGAACTTCGTGGACCTGTGGCAGGACAAGACCTTCCTCCAGGCTCTGTGGAATACCTTCCTCATTGTCATCGTCAGCGTCCCCACGGTGTGCGCCTTCTCCCTTTGGGTGTCCTCCGCCATCTATAAGCTCAACGGCAAGCTGCTGTCCGCCTTCCGCTGCATCTTCTATCTGCCCGTGGTTACCGGCTCTGTGGCCGTCACCGTGGTGTGGAAATGGATGTTCGACAACTATACCGGCATCTTCAACTACGTCCTCAAAAGCACCGGCGTGATTGAAAAGAACATCAACTGGCTGGGTGATTCCCGCTTCGCCATCTGGTGTATCATCCTGATCCTGTTCACCACCTCGGTAGGCCAGCCCATCGTGCTGTATGTCTCCGCTCTGGGCAACGTGGACCAGTCCCTGATCGAAGCCGCCAGTGTGGACGGCGCCACCAACCTCCAGGTCTTCTGGAAGATCAAGTGGCCCCAGATCATGCCCACTACTTTGTATATCCTGGTCATCACCACCATCAATTCCTTCCAGTGCTTCGCCCTTATTCAGTTGCTGACGCAGGGCGGCTCTAACACCAACACGGTGATGTACTACATCTACTACACCGCTTTCAAGCTGACTGAAAAGGCCGGCCACTTTGGCTATGCTAACGCGATGGGCGTGATTCTGGCCATCTTCATTGGTCTGTTGTCCGCCCTGCAGTTCAAGCTGGCCAAAGAGAAGTAAGGGGGGAATAAACGATGAAAATTGGTTCCAACCGCACCAAGGCCTACCGGGCCTTCAGCTTGATCGTGCTGATCATCCTGGCCATTCTCTTTATGTTCCCCCTGTACTGGATCATCACCGGCGCGTTCAAGACCAGCCAGGACATCTATGCCACCACCCCGTCCCTGTGGCCCACTGAATGGACCACGGCCAACTTTGAAAAGCTCTTTGTCCGCCGTTCCGCCCCCCTATGGGAGCTGGGCATCCCCTTCTCTGAGGTTCTTACCGGTAAAGCGGCCTATTTCTCGGTGGGTCCCACGGTCCCCGGCGCTATCCGCTGGCTGGTGAACACGGTATTCATGGCTGTCATGGCTATGATCCTCACCTGCATCACCGCCGCCATGGCCGGCTATGCTCTGGCTAAGAAGCGTTTTACCGGCCGGGCCATTCTGTTTTCTCTCATTGTGTGCGCCATGGCCCTGCCCAAGCAGGTCATCCTCATCCCTCTGCTGAGGGAAATGTCCTCCCTGCACTTGATCGACAAGCTCTGGGCCGTCATCTTCCCCACGGTCGGCTGGCCGTTCGGCGTGTTCTTGATGAAGCAGTTCTCCGAGGGCATCCCCGGTGAGATCCTGGAAGCCGCCCGTGTGGACGGCGCCGGCGAGATGCGCACCTTTGCCACCATCGTCCTGCCCATGATCAAGCCGGGCATCGGCGCTTTGGCCATCTTCACCTTCATCAACTCCTGGAATGACTACTTCATGCAGTTGGTCATGCTGACCAGCAACGCCAACTTCACCATCTCCCTGGGCATCGCCACCATGCAGGCCGAGACCTCCATCGACATGGGCCTGCTTATGTCCGGCGCGGCTCTGGCAGCTATCCCCATCATCATCGTGTTCCTCGTTTTCCAGAAGTACTTCACCCAGGGCATCGCCATGGGCGCTGTCAAGGGTTAAGACCCCAGTAGGAACGCAGAATCAAAATCATTCAAGTTAGGAGTTTGATTGTAATGGACATCAAAAAGTATCAGGGCGTCATTCCCGCTTTCTATGCCTGCTATGACGAGCAGGGCAACATTTCCCCCGAGGGCACCCGGGCTCTGGTCCGGCACCTGGCCGGCAAGGGTGTCCGCGGCCTGTATGTGGGCGGCTCCTCCGGCGAGTGCATCTACCAGAGCGTGGCCGAGCGCAAGCTGGTGCTGGAGAACGTGATGGCCGAGGCCAAGGGCCGCGATCTGACCATCATAGCCCATGTTGCCTGCAACAACACCAAGGACAGCCAGGAGCTGGCCGCCCACGCCGAGAGCCTGGGTGTGGACGCCCTCGCCTCTATCCCCCCCATCTACTTCCATCTGCCCCCCTACGGCATTGCCCAGTACTGGAATGACATCTCCGCCGCCGCCCCCAACACCGACTTCATCATCTACAACATTCCCCAGCTGGCCGGCGTGGCTCTGTCCATCCCCCTGCTCCAAGAGATGCTGAAGAACCCCCGTGTGATCGGCGTGAAGAACTCCTCCATGCCCACCCAGGACATCCAGATGTGGAAGGACGAGGGCGGCGAGAACTTCGTGGTCATGAACGGTCCCGACGAGCAGTTCATCTCCGGCCTGGCCATGGGCGCTACCGGCGGCATCGGCGGCACCTACGCCGTGATGCCCGAGCTGTTCCTGAAGGTGTGGGACCTGTTCCACGCCGGCAAGATGGCTGAGGCCGCCAAGATCCAGAACGAGATCTGCCGCATCATCTACAAGCTGTGTTCCGCCCACGGCAACCTGTACGCCGTGATGAAGGAAGTCATCAAGCAGCAGTATGGTCTGGACATGGGCGGCGTCCGCGCTCCTCTGGCCAACCTGATCGACTCCGACAAGGCCTTGGTGGACGCCTGCTCCAAGCAGATCCAGGACGCCATCGCCAAATACTGCTGAGGAGGGATTTCCCATGAGAATTTATCTGACCGAAGATTATGACGCCATGAGCCGCCGGGCGGCCAACCTGATCTCCGCGGAAGTCATCCGCAATCCCAGCTGCGTGCTGGGTCTGGCCACCGGCTCCACCCCCGTCGGCACCTATAAGCAGCTGGCCGCCTGGAACCAGCGGGGCGACTTCAGCTTCAAGGAGGTCCGCTCCGTCAACCTGGACGAGTACAAGGGCCTGGCTCCCACCCATGACCAGAGCTACCGCTACTTCATGCAGACCAACCTCTTTGACCACATCGACATTGATGTGAACAACACCAATGTGCCCGACGGCCTGGCTGCCGACCCCGTCGCCGAGTGCGCCCGGTATGACGAGCTGGTCCGCTCCCTGGGCTACGCCGACCTTCAGCTGCTGGGTCTGGGCCGCAACGGCCACATCGGCTTTAACGAGCCCGCCGATATCTTCGTGAAGGAGACCCATGTGGTGGATCTGACCCAGAGCACCATCGACGCCAACGCCCGCTTCTTCGCCAGCGCCGACGATGTGCCCCGTCAGGCTCTGACCATGGGCATCGGCTGCATCATGGCCGCCCGCAGGGTGCTGCTGATCGCCAGCGGCGCCGACAAGGCCGACGCCGTGTACAACGCCTTCTGCGGCCCCATCGATCCCCACTGTCCCGCTTCCATCCTCCAGCTCCACAGCGACGTAGTCCTGGTGGGCGACAAGGCCGCTCTGAGCAAGCTGGTCGCCGCGGGGGTGCCCGTATGCGAGTAACAGGCGGCCAGGTATTTGACCTGGAACAGGGCTTTGTAACCCGCGACGTCTGCACCAACGGCGCTCTGCTCTCCGCCGCCAGCGGCGACAGCGAGACGCTGGACGCCGCCGGCTGCTATGTCATCCCCGGACTGGTGGACGTCCACTTCCACGGCTGCGTGGGCGAGGACTTCAGCGACGCTACGCCCGACGGCCTGCAGCGCATGGCCGACTATGAGCTGAGCCAGGGCGTCACCTATATCTGCCCCGCCGGCATGACCCTGCTGGAGCCTGAACTGACCGCCATCTGCAAAAACGCCGCCGCCCACCGGTCCAAAAACGCCGGCGGTGCCGAGCTGGTGGGTCTGCATCTGGAGGGACCCTTCCTCTCCATGGCTAAAAAGGGCGCCCAGAACGGTGACTTCCTCCATGCCCCCGACGTAGCCATGCTCCGCCGCCTCCAGGAGGCCGCTGAGGGCTGCGTCAAGCTGGTCACGGTTGCTCCCGAGGAGCCGGGCGGTCTGGACTTCGTGAAGGCCGCCACGGCGGACGGCATCCATGTCTCCGTGGGACACACCACGGCAGACTATGACACGGCCAGCGCCGCCTTTGCCGCCGGCGCCGACCACGCCACCCACCTCTACAACGGCATGCCCCCCCTGCACCACCGCGATCCCGCTGTCATCGGAGCCGCTTCTGACGCCTCCCATGTAATGCCCGAGCTGATTTGTGACGGCGTCCACATCCACGGCAGCGTGGTCCGCCTTACGTTCCAGCTCTTCGGCAAGGAGCGCGTCATCCTGATCTCCGACTCCCTGCGGGCCACCGGCATGCCTGACGGCCAGTATCCCTTCGGCGGCCAGGAGATCGAGGTCCACGGCAACCGCGCCACCATTGTGGGTCATCCCGAGACGCTGGCCGGGTCGGTTACCAGTCTGATGGGCTGTCTGCGCCAGGCCGTGGCTTTCGGCATCCCTCTGGAGGACGCGGTGCGGGCCTGCTCCTATAACCCTGCCCGGTCCATCGGCATTGAGGACCGGACCGGCAGCCTGGAGGAGGGCAAGGAGGCCAGCTTCGTCCTGTTGGACCAGGACACGCTGGCCATCCGGTCCATCGTATTCAAGGGCGCGCTGGTACAGCAGTGATCCCGACCGGCACGACGGACGAAAATCTGTCAAATATCGCCACAATTGATCGAGCTCACACCTTGAAAATCAGCATTTTTCATGGTACAATAGAGTTTAGCAACCTGTTCTAATCTTAAATAGGCGCCGGCACGCTACTCCTACCTTATAGCGCGCCCGGAGCCATAAAAAAGGAGGAGACCAATCCCGCCGGGCCGGCGGTACGGCAGTGTGGAGACCTGTCGCAACGTCCACGGAGTTTCGCTCTTCGTGGGCAAGGGAGTTTTGCGGATGCGGAACTCTTACGGCCCTGTAAACATGGCAACTGTATCCCTGAAGAACGTAAAGAAGATCTATGACAACAAGGTAACCGCCGTCCACGACTTCAACCTGGAGATCGCCGACAAGGAATTTATCGTTCTGGTCGGTCCTTCCGGCTGCGGCAAGTCCACCACCCTGCGCATGATCGCCGGTCTGGAGGAGATCTCCGACGGCGACCTGATCATCGGCGACAAGCGGATGAACGACGTGGAACCCAAGGACCGTGATATCGCCATGGTCTTCCAGTCCTACGCTCTTTACCCCCACATGACCGTGTACGAAAACATGGCCTTCGCCCTGAAGCTGCGCAAGTTCCCCAAGGACGAGATCGACCGCCGCGTCCGTGAGGCCGCTGAGATTCTGGACATCACCCAGTATCTGGACCGCAAGCCTAAGGCGCTGTCCGGCGGCCAGCGTCAGCGTGTGGCCATCGGCCGCGCCATCGTTCGTGAGCCCAAGGTGTTCCTGATGGACGAGCCTCTGTCCAACCTGGATGCCAAGCTGCGTAACCAGATGCGCGCCGAGATCATCAAGCTGCGTCAGCGCATCGACACCACCTTCGTCTACGTTACCCACGACCAGACCGAGGCTATGACTCTGGGTGACCGTATCGTCATCATGAAGGACGGCTTCATCCAGCAGATCGGCACACCTCAGGAGGTCTTCAACTCCCCCGCCAACCTGTTCGTCGCCGGCTTCATTGGCTCCCCCCAGATGAACTTCTTCGACGGCAAGCTGGTGAAGGAAGGCAGCGGCTACTCCATCGCCGTCCACGGCGCCAAGATGCAGCTGGACGCCGACGTCCAGAAGAAGCTGGCCGACAAGGGCCTGGACAGCATGGATGTGACCATCGGCATCCGTCCCGAGCACGTCCACTTCGCCCCCGAGGGCGGCGAGCACACCATCTCTGCTCAGGTCGATGTGTCTGAGATGATGGGCAGCGAGATCTATCTCCACGTCAGCAGCAACGGCAAGGACATCGTCCTGCGGGTGCCCACCACTGAGCTGCCCGCCGAGCACCGCGGCGGCATCCCCTATGGTACTCAGATCCGCTTTACCTTCCCCTCCGAGCTCATCCATCTCTTCGATCCCAGCACCGAGAAGAACCTGCTGGTGTAATCCAACTCAGAAAAACGGGAACTGCCTATGGCAGTTCCCGTTTTTTCAGTTTCAGACTGACTTCACACCAGACGGACCTGGACTCTGCCATCCTCCGCCACCACGTTCAGCGTATCTCCCTTCTTCATTCGTCCCTCTAAAAGCAGGTCCGCCGCCGGGTCCTCCACCAGGGCGGAGATGGCCCGGCGCAGCGGCCGCGCCCCATACTCCCGGTCGCTGCCCTGGCGCGCCAGCAGCTCCACTGCCGGGTCCTCCACCTTCAGCTCCACTCCCAGACGGCTCAAACGGCTGCCGGTCTCGGACAGCAGCTGACGGGTAATAGCGCCCAGGGTCTCCCGGTCCAGTGGATGAAACACCAAAATGGAGTCCAGACGGTTGAGAAACTCGGGGGAAAAGGTACCCCGGGCGTCAGACAGCACCGCCCGCTCCAACTCTTCCCGCTCGGCGGCGCCCCCCGCCGAAAAGCCCAGCTGTCGCCCTCGGGCAAAGCGGCCCGCCCCCAGGTTCGAGGTCATGACAAGCACCGTGTTCCGGAAGTCAGTTTTTCGTCCCTGGGCGTCGGTCAGCACGCCCTCTTCCATCACCTGGAGCAGGACGGACCACACGTCCCGGTGCGCTTTCTCCAGCTCGTCCAGCAGCACCACAGACCAGGGGTTCCGCCGCACCCGTTCGGTGAGCTGTCCCCCCTCCTCGTGTCCCACATAGCCCGGAGGCGAGCCGATGAGCCGGGATACCGTGTGAGCTTCCATATACTCAGACATGTCGAAGCGGATGAGCGCCTCCTGACAGCCAAAGAGGGCCTGGGCCAAGGCCCGGCACAGTTGGGTCTTTCCCACGCCGCTGGGCCCCAGGAACAGGAAGCATCCCACCGGCCGCCTGGGGTCTTTCAGGCCCAGGCGGCTGCGCCGGACGGCCCGGGTCACCGCCTCCACCGCCCGGTCCTGGCCCAAGAGACTGCGGCGCAGCTCCCGGTCCAGCTGGGCCAGCACCCGCCGGTCCGTCTCGTCGGGTCCCTCCACCGGCACGCCAGTCCACTGGCTCAGCACCGCCCGGATGTGCCGCTCTTCCACTTGTCTGGGCCCCTGCCCGGCCAGCCATTTGCTCCGGGCCCCCTCCAGCTGGCGGCGAAAATCGCTCTCCGCGTCCCGCATCATGGCGGCCTTTTCAAAATCCTGCTCCCGGATGGCCTGTGTCATCTGCCTGCCGGCCTGGACAGCCCGGCCCTCCAGCTCCTTCAGCTCCGGAGGCAGCTCCCGCCCCCACAGCCGCGCTTTAGAGGCCGCCTCGTCCACCAGGTCAATGGCCTTATCCGGCAAAAACCGCTGGGGCAGGTAGCGGATGGACAGATCCACGGCCGCCTCCAGAGCCTGGTCAGTAATTGTTAAATGGTGGTAGGTCTCATAGCGTCCCCGCAGACCCCGCAGGATGGTCAGCGTTTGGTCACGGCTGGGTTCCCGGATGGTCACCGGCTGGAAGCGGCGCTCCAGAGCGGCGTCCTTTTCGATGTGCCGGCGGTACTCGTCGATGGTGGTGGCCCCGATGACCTGTATCTCTCCCCGGGCCAGGGCCGGCTTTAGAATATTGGCCGCGTCGATGGCGCCCTCGGCACTTCCGGCCCCCACAATGGTATGGAGCTCGTCGATGAAGAGGATCACATTCCCGGCCCTGCGCACCTCGCTGAGCACATGGCGCAGCTTTTCTTCAAATTCTCCCCGGTACTTGGTCCCCGCCACCATGGCGGACAGGTCCAGGGCGCACAGCCGCCGCCCCAACAGATGGGCCGGAGCGGTGCCGTCGGAGATGGCCAGCGCCAGACTCTCCACCACGGCGGTCTTGCCTACTCCGGGCTCCCCAATGAGGGCGGGGTTGTTCTTGGTCCGCCGCGACAGGATCTGGATCACCCGCTCCAGCTCCTCCTCCCGGCCGATCACCGGGTCCAGCTTGCCCTCGGCCGCCATTCGGGTCAGATCCCGGGCACACTGGTCCAGCTGGCGGGTGTCAGGCACAGCTCTCTGCTCCGGCTCCCGCGCCCTCCGGGGCGGCAGATTCTCTTCCCCCAGAGAGGCGGTGACGGTCTGGTAGAGCCGTCCCCCGTCCACACCGCACTCCCGCAGCAGCTGGACCGCAGCGCAGTTCTCCTCCCCCAGCAGGCCCAGCAGCAGATGCTCGGAATTTACCGCCCGCTGTCCCAGCCGCCGGCTCTCCCCCACCGCCCCCTGGATGGCCTGACAGCAGTGGGGCGTCAGGCCCTGATGCAGCGCCCGGGCCGGCACCCCGATGCCCACCCGCTGGGCGATGGCCGCCCGCAGGGTCTTGCTGTCCGCTCCAGCCCGCCGCAGGGCATTGGCCGCGGGACTGTATTCCTGACAGGCCAGGCCCAGCAGCAGATGCTCACTGCCTACATAGCTGTGCCCCAATTGGGCCGCGTTTTCCTGGGCCAGGCGGATGGCCCCCAGGGCTGTGGATGTAAAACGACTGTCTGCCATACATTTCACCTCATCCAAAATCTTTTTTAAGCATGCCCGCCTTTTCTAAAATTTAGCATTGCATTTTTAGAAAGATGTGATAGAATAAATGTACATTTTAAGGGAGGTGTACTTACTATGGCTTATGTCATCAGCGATGCTTGCATCAGCTGTGGTTCCTGCGCGGATGTCTGCCCCGTGGGTGCCATTTCTCAGGGTGCTGATCACTACGAGATCAATGCCGATTCCTGCCTGGACTGCGGTTCCTGCGCGGATACCTGCCCCATGAGCGCGATCTCTCAGGGCTAATTACATCAAAGAGACGACGCCGGGAAATGCCCGGCGTCGTCTTTTCTATCTCTCAATCTAATATTTAAAATTATATTTGGTCATTTTTTATATTGATATTCTCCATCCATTGGGATATACTGAGGACAGTAAGCGATCCGTCCCTCCCATGGAAAGGAGTATCCTCTATGCGTTCCAATGCTGTTTCCGCAAATCAGGCCTTCTTCCGCCCCACCCCCCGCCGCCGGGAGGTCCGGGACCCCTACGACGGTCTGCGTCCCTGGTCCGCCATCACCCACGGCGTGGGCGCTGGGCTGGCCGTACTGGGCACCGCCGCCCTGCTGGTCCGCGCCGCGGGGCTGGGTAAATGGCTCCATTTCTGGCTGTTTCTGGTCTATGGTCTGTCTATGATCGGCCTGTACACCGCCAGCACCCTGTACCACTGTCTCAATACGTCGGTCCCCGTCCGCATCGCCCTTCGGAAATACGACCACTGCTCCATCTACCTGCTCATCGCCGGCAGCTACACCCCCATCTGTCTCACCGCTCTGGCAGACCGCGGCGGCCCCGCTCTGCTGGCCGCCGTGTGGGCACTGGCCGCCGCCGGTCTTGTCCTGACCATTGCCAAGCTGTCCATCCCCCGGTGGCTCACCAGCGTCATCTACCTGGCCATGGGGTGGCTGGCCATCTTCGCCATCGTCCCCATCTACCGCACCCTGCCCGCCTACGGCTTCTTCTGGCTGCTGGCCGGTGGCATCCTCTACTCCGTGGGCGGCGTTCTCTACGCCGTGAAGTGGCCCGGACGGAACAATCCCCGCTTCGGCTGCCATGAGATTTTCCATGTTTTTATTCTTCTGGGCAGCGCGGCCCACTTCATTCTCATGTATCAGGTCATCGCCCTGCTGTAAGAGCAGCGCCCAGGCCGGGAGCTTCCGCTCCCGGCTTTTTTATTGAAATTTCATATAAAAAAGTGTTTGAAATTTTCAAAAAACAATTGTTATGATAAGAATACAGCCAAAATAGTTCATTTATTTGCATCTCACATTTTTGTACACAGAAAGGAGCACAAGTATGAAACGCATCAAAGCCGCCTGCATCCAGCAGACCCTCCACTTTCTCCTCAAAGAGGATGCCGACCGTGACCTCGCCGCGTCCGCCGTCCAGGAGGAGGTCCGGCGCTACAAGCAGCAGTTGGAGCGCGGCCGTGTCCAGCACAAAATCCTCTCTGAAGAGACTTTAGAGGACGGCTCTGTTCTCATCAAAATTATCAAGCAGTACAACACGTCCCCGGTGGGAGATTATCTGAACTAAAGCATACGCCGGCCGCTGAAACAGCGGCCGGCGCGACATTTTTCATTGATATTCCATTCATCATTGGAACCGGTCTCCGCCGTTCTCCACGATTTCCCTGCGGTATACCCAGCGCAGAAAAATCGTACAAAGGGTGACGGAAAACACCTCGGCAATGGGGAAAGCCCACCACACCGTATCCAGCCCGTGGATCTTGGACAGGAGGAAGGCCGCCGGAAGCAGCACCACCAGCTGGCGTACCACTGACACCGCCAGACTGAGCACACCGTGACCCAGGGCCTGGAACACCGAGGAGCACACGATGCAGAAGCCTGCAAACAAAAAGCTAATGGAGATGGTCCGCAGCGCGGGCACGCCGATGGACAGCAGATCGCCGCTGGTCTCTCCCTCCGCCAGGAACATGGATAGGAACAGGTCCGGCGCCAGCTGGAAGGCTAAAAAGCCCAGGAACATGATCCCCATGGCGTACATGACGCTGAGCTTGATGGTCTTGACGATCCGGTCCGGCTTCCTTGCCCCGTAATTATAGGCCACAATGGGCACCACACCGTTGTTCAGGCCGAACACCGGCATAAAAATAAAGGACTGGAGCTTGAAGTAGACGCCAAAGACGGCGGTGGCGGTGGCGGTAAAGGCGATGAGGATCTGGTTCATGCCAAAAACCATCACCGAGCCGATGGACTGCATGGCGATGGAGGGCAGACCCACGCTGTAGATGCCTCCAATGACCCGCCGGCTGGGCCGGAAGCCCTTCAGCGACAGGTGGATGTCCGGATTTCGGGTCAGATTGAACACCAGAGACAGGCATCCCCCGGCAATCTGGCCAATCACGGTAGCCAGAGCGGCGCCCGCAACTTCCATTCTTGGAAAGCCAAACAGACCGAAGATCAGGATGGGGTCCAAAATGATATTGGTCAGCGCGCCCACCGCCTGGGTGACCATGGTCAGGACAGTACGGCCGGTGGCCTGAAGCAGCCTGTCAAAGGTAACGGCGGCGAACAAGCCCGCGCTCATTCCGCAGCAGATGGTCAGATACTGGGTGCCATGGTTCACAATGCCGGCGATATCCGTCTGCACCGTGTAAAACAGCCGGGAGCAGGTCAGACCCAGAACCGTAAATACCAGACAGCTGAGCAGCGCCAGGAACAGGCCGTTCAGGGCGGTCTGGTCGGCCAGCTTTTGATCCTTCTGGCCCAGGCTTCGGGACAGCAGGGCGTTGATCCCCACGCCGGTGCCCACCGCCACTGAGATCATCAGGTTCTGTACCGGGAAAGCCAGGGACACCGCATTCAGCGCGTCTTCACTGAGTTTGGCAACGAAGACGCTGTCCACCACATTGTACAGTGCCTGGACCAACATGGAAATAATCATGGGCACCGCCATGTTCAGCAGCAGCCGGTTGACCGGCATCACGCCCATTTTGTTCTCATTGGCGGGTCGTTCCACTGGTGTTCCTCCTTCAATCTATCTTTTCAGCGCTTCTTTTACATAAAGATAGATTATAGAGGAATTCAATTTTAATGTCAATGTCACCCCGCGGTCTCAGTCAAAAAAAACGAGGACTTACCCGGTAACGGCATCCTCCTTCTGGCTCATGGACATGACCGATACCTCGAAAGCGGTGCGTTCCTCGGTCCGTTCCTCCACAGTCTTTGTGTACACCCGGCTCTGGAGCCGTCCGTTCAGCCGCAGCTGGTCCCCCACTGCCAGGTCCCCGCACCGGTAGGCCAAACTGCCCCAGGCAATACAGGGCAGATAGTCTGCCCTCCCGTACCGCCGGTTCACCGCCAGGATCATGTCGCAGATGCTCCTGCCCAGCGGGGTAGTCCGCAGACTTGGGGGCTTGCACAGGGTCCCGGTCAGCTCCAGCCGGTTTTCGTCCTCCCCCTGCTCCCGGACCAGTTCCTTGGCAAAGGTACTGATGACCAGGCGGTTCCCCACCCCCGTCCGGTTGTTAAAGGTACGTACTTCTCCCCGCACCGTCAGCTCCTCCCCCGGCTCCGGGGCGCCCCACCGGTCCAGCAGCGGCCCGGCCGCCACAACGTTGATCCGGTCCTCCGCTCCGGACAGCCGGACCACTGCCATGGGGAACCGGTAAAACTCCACGCCGTGGTTACTGTGGGAAAGGACCGGGGGAGCTTCCACACGGCCGTGCAGCTGGATGCGGTTGAGGTCAGCGGAGTTCTGTCTCATGGGTCATCACACTCCTGAATCGTTTGTTCCTCCAATTTATATGAGAGACAATGGTCCGGTATGCCCATGAAGCAAAAAAGGATGGCCGCCCCGCGGCCATCCTTTTTTCATTGTTAAGATCAGCGGCCAAAACCGCCGCCTCGGCCTCCGCCGAAGCCACCGCCCCGGGAGCCGCCGAAGCCGCCCCCACGGAAGCTTCCGCCTCCGCCCCGGGAACCGCCAAAGCTGCCGCCGGAGAATCCGCCGCCTCGGAACCCGCCGGAGCTGCCGCCCCGGGAACCGCCGAAGCCGCTTCCGCTGAAACCGCCGCCCCGGAAGCCGCTGCTGGACCGGGAGGAGGACCCGCCCGGTCTGGAGTTGCTCCCGAAACCGCTGGGGCCGCCCCCGAAGCTTCCCGGTCCGCCGGGACCCTCAGGCCCTCTGGGGGGAGGCGGAGGCGGCGGACGGCGCCAACGCCGGCGGTACCAGCCGTAAGCCGGCCCGTGCCAGAAGAGGATGGGACGAAATACCACCGGGGGATTGGGTACCCCGTAATACCGCTGGCGGTAAGAGGCGTAGCGCAGATGGTCCGCAATGGTGGCGATGACCAGAATGATGATCAACAGCATGATCCATCCCCAAATACCGGAAGCTTCGCCGGACTGGGCATACACCGCAGAGGCGGAACCGTCGCCGTAGTTGTCCAGATAGTACTGGTTCAGGGCGGCAAACAGGGTCAGCACACCCTGGCCGTATTCGCCGGCCGCCACATTGTCGTAGAGGTACTGGCTGAGATAGACCCCCACCTCGCTGTCCGACAGGGGATAGTCCATGCCCACGGCAAAATAGGCGTCGCCGCTCTGGGGGTCGATGGTCAGATAACCGTCATAGGCGCCCAGTTCAAATTCCTCAGCCCGGTCGTAGGTGTACTCCTCCAGGCTGGTATTGGGGGTGTTGGCCAGGGTCTCCACCACGATGATGCTGCCGTACCGTTTGTCCCAGTTGGCATTGTAGAGGCAGATCTGCTCCTCCTCGTTCTGGGAGAGTACGCCGGCAAAGTCCCCGATCCACCGTTCATAGGCTCCGGTAGACAGGGAATCATCCAGCCCCGAGGGGGCGGGAGCGGCGCTGCTGCTCCCTTTGCTCAGGCCAATGCCCACAGCTCCCACGATCATGGCGGCGGTAATGATCCACGCCACCCAGGTTTTTTGGAAAATTTTCATAATATACCTCGATCTTCCGCGGTCAGATACATACCGCTCCAAGCTCCCCTGCTCGGGGATTCGGCGCTTCTTGTCAGCCCCGCAGCTCCAACAGCTTCTGCTTCAACTCGCCCTCGATCCTTCCCAGCTCGGCTTCCGCTTCCTTCCGCTTCTGGGCGCCCTCAGTCTGGATCTTCATGACCTCGTCCAGGGTGGAGATGAGCTGCTGGTTGGTGTGCTGGAGGGTCTCGATGGAGACCACGCTCCGCTCGGCCTCTTTGGCCGTCTCGATGGTGCCCATCTTCAGCATGTCGGCGTTCTTGCGCAGCAGATCATTGGTCATATCGGTGACGGCGGCCTGAGCGGCGGTGGCCTGACGGCCATGCTCCAGACCCAGAGCCAGCACCATCTGGCTCTTCCACAGGGGGATGGTGTTCACCAGAGAGGACTGGATCTTCTCCAGCATCTGGGTGTCGTTGTTCTGAAGCAGACGGGTCTGGGGTCCCATCTGAATGGAGATCATCCGGGTCAGTTCCAGGTCGTGGAGTTTCTTCTCAAACCGGGTGCACAGGTTGGCGAAATCATTGTAGGCCTGGGCGTCCTCCTGGGCTCCGCTCTGCTCCGCCTTCTTCCGCAGGTCCTCCAGATCGTGGGTCCTCAGGTATTCCAGCCGCTTCTTGCCGGCGATGATATACATGGTCAGCTCTTTATAATACTTGGTGTTCAGCTCATACATCTGGTCGAACATGGCGATATCCTTCATCAGGACCACCTGATGGTTCTCCAGTACCTTGACGATCTTGTCCACGTTGGTCTCCGCCTTGGAGTAGCTGGCCTTCATGGCTTCCAGGTCGTTTTTCTTCTTCTGGAAGAAGCCGGCAATGCCCTTCTTTTCCGGCTGCTGGCCGAAGTTCTTCAGTTCCACCACCAGGGAGGACAGGGCCTCGCCCACCTCGCCCAGATCCTTGGTCTTCACGTTGTTCAGGGCGTTCTCGGAGAAGGCCGCCACATTCTTCTGGGCGGCGGCTCCGTACTGGAGCACCAGGTTGGAATCGGTAATGTCGATCTTCTGAGAGAACTCATCCACCATCTTCCGCTCCGCCTCGGTAAGCATGGACTCGTCCACTTTGACGGCGTTGGCGTCCCGCTCCTTCTGGGCGGCCTCTGCGGCAGCCTGGGCGGTATCAGCGGAGGTATCCAGGGTCAGGGCGGGAGCCGCGGGGGCCTGGGCAGCAGCAGTCGCGGTCTCGGGCATCAGGGTCAGCTCCGGAGTCAGATTCAGTTCATCGCTCATGGTCGTTTCCTCCTAATTTATCGTCAGATTTGTTTGTTGTCTTATCACAGGTGAGATAGCGGCGCCAGAAGCATATGCAGCCTATCAGAACCAAGATCAGCGTGCAGATGTACAGAAAAAGGCGTCCGCCGTCCCGGTAGGGAGAACAAAACTCTTTCAGGATCAGTACGGTCTCCAACCCGGTCCAGACCGTCCAGATGACAGCGGTGCGCAGACGCATTCCCTTTTCGTTTCGCTTGCGGCATCTCATCGTTCCGGGCTCCTCACAGCTCCAGCTTGATCCCATCGCCGCCGGACTCCTTGCCGTCCCCGGCACTGTTGTTGATGTTCATGCGCCCGAAGCCCTCCCGGGCCAGCAGATTCTCCATGACGGTGATGTCGGTGGAGATGTCCAGAGCCTCCTCTCCGAAGAGGGCGTCCAGCTGCTTGTCAAAGGCTTGGGTAATGGTGTCCATCATTCCCTCCACCTTGGCCTTGGTGGCGCTGATGTTCTCCCCGGAGATACCGGTGGAGTCCATCCGGTCGTAGGCATTCAGGATCTTCAGGGTGGTGGGCAGGTAGTAGTCCATAAAGCGGCGGATCTGAGGGAGCTTTTTGGGGTTGGCCGCCACATGGTCGATGATTTTCCGGGTGACCTCCTCCAGGTGGTCGATCTGGGCGGAGATCTTCTCGTCGGGAATGTTCTCGTTGAGCCGGCGCATCTCGGACAGGGCCCGGTCCCGCTCCTTGATCAGGGCGTCGATCTCCGGATTTCCGGTGGACTTGGGCTCCGCCTTCTTCTCCTGCTTGGGCGCGGCCTTTTTCTCCGGCTCCGGCTCGCCGGGGATCTCATAGGTCTTGTCCGGGAAGACGGCCTTGGCGATTACAAAAACTACCAGGGACGCCACAGCGCAGGTGATGAACTGCATCACCGTGTGCAGTGGGAACAGCAGTGCATAGACCAACCAGGTCACGCCGATGAGATAGATAGGGAGCACAGAACGCTTTACATGCTTGGCCATATTCTTTTCCTCCGTCGCCCCTTGGGGCCGCTTCAACCATAGGATCTGAATTACTTTATTGTACCCCCTTATGCTAAGGGGTGTCAAGAAATTTGCCCGGGCCGGGGCGCTTTGCATTGACTTCTGAGAAAAGATTGAGTATGATTTTGTCAGAACTTTTATAACATAAAAGGAGATTCCATATGCTGACCCTGGAACAGTTTAAAAACGCCCGGAGCGTGCTCCAGGGCGTCCTGCGCCCCACCCCTTTGATTCACTCCCCCTACCTGTCCAAAAGCTGTGGCAACAACGTGTACCTGAAGCCTGAAAACATGCAGGTCACCGGCGCTTACAAGATTCGAGGGGCCTACTTTAAGATCAGTACCCTTACCGAAGAAGAGAAGGCCCGCGGACTGGTCACCGCCTCCGCCGGCAACCACGCCCAGGGCGTGGCCTATGCGGCCCAGGCCGCCGGCGTCGCCGCCACCATCGTCATGCCCACCACCACCCCCCTGGTCAAGGTGAACAACACCAAGGATTACGGGGCCAACGTGGTCCTTCACGGCGAGGTCTTTGATGACGCCGCCGAACTGGCCGCCAAGATGTCTGAGGAGCAGGGCCTCACCTATGTCCATCCCTTTAACGACCTGACTCTGGCCACCGGCCAGGGCACCATCGCCTATGAGATCTTCCAGGACCTGCCCGACGTGGACATTATCCTGGTGCCCATTGGCGGCGGCGGACTGGCCGCCGGCGTGTCCACCCTGGCCAAGCTGCTCAACCCCAATGTGGAGGTCATCGGCGTGGAGCCCACCGGCGCCGCCTCCATGAAGGCCAGTCTGGAGGCCGGCCATGTTGTTACCCTGCCCACCGCCACCACCATCGCCGACGGCGTGGCCGTCAAGACCCCCGGCGACAAGGTCTTCCCCTATGTTCAGCAGAACGTGGACCGGGTGCTGGCTCTGGAGGATGGCGAACTGGTGGAGGCCTTCCTGGACGTGATGGAGCGGCACAAGATGGTGGTGGAAAACGCTGGCCTTCTCACCGTGGCCGCCCTGCGCCACCTGGGCTGCCAAGGCAAGAACGTGGTGTCGGTGCTGTCCGGCGGCAACATGGACGTGATCACCATGGCCTCTCTGGTCCAGCACGGTCTGATCTGCCGGGGCCGTATCTTCACCTTCGCCGTCCAGCTGCCCGACCGCCCCGGCGAGCTGCTGCGGGTGGCCCAGGTGCTGGCCCGAAACAACGGCAACATCATCAAGCTGGAGCACAACCAGTTCGTCAACATCAACCGCCAATCCGGCGTGGAGCTCCGGGTCACGCTGGAGGCCTTCGGCCACGACCACAAGGAGCAGATCCTGAACGCCATGCGCCAGGAGGGCTATCAGGTGTCAGAGACCGACACCGGCGACTTCTACACCTGAGCGAACGCACTCAGCGCCGCCCGCCGGCTGCATTCTGCCGTCGGCGGGCGGCTATCAGAAAGCGGCGGACCGTCCGGATCTCCCGGGACAGGTTTCGGCCGTGGGCTGGGCCTGGAGCAGGTCCCGGTCCCGGGGCACCCGGGGAGCGGAAGGCGCTCCCCTTCTCCGCCCTGCATCCTATGCGCGCCGGAGCAAAACTGCCCCTGGCTGCCGCCCCCCGTATGTCATGTATGATTGAATGGAAAGTGAGGAGCCTGTTATGATCAAGATCGCCCCCTCTATCCTGTCCGCCGACTTTGTCAACCTGGAACGGGACATCAAAAAGGTATCTTCCGCCGATTACCTCCATGTGGACGTGATGGACGGCTGCTTTGTGCCCAACATCACCATCGGCATCCCGGTGGTCAAGTCCATCCGCAAGTGCACCGACATGTTTCTGGACGTTCATCTGATGATCGACAAGCCGGTGCGGTACATCGAGGATTTCGCCAAGGCCAGGGCGGACCTGCTGTCCGTCCATCTGGAGGCCGACCATCCCACCCGCATCGCTGAGGCCCTTAAAGTCATGGACCAGTGCGGCGTGAAAAAGGCGGTGGCCCTGCGGCCCATCACCGACGCCCGCGCCATTCTGCCTTACATCGAACAGCTGGACATGGTGCTGGTCATGACGGTAGAGCCCGGCTTCGGCGGCCAGTCCTTCATGGAGTCCCAACTGGACACCATCCGCCAGGTTCGTGCCATCATCGACAAGTACAACCCCGCCTGTGAGCTGGAGGTGGACGGCGGCATCGCCCCCAAGACCGCTCCCTTGGTGGTCGAGGCTGGCGCCAACGTGCTGGTGGCCGGCTCCGCCGTCTACGGCAAGGAGGATATCCCCGCCGCTATCCAAGCCCTGCGTGTGTAAATAGTCTTTTGTAGGGCGGGGGTTCGCCCCCCGCCGCCCACCATATCCGCACCGCCATGGAACGGCGGAGGCAAGCCCCCGCCCTACGGGTCCGTGCATCTTTTGGAGGTCACCCCCATGCAGTATTTCCCCCCCGCTCTGGAAAATCTGGTGGAGCACTTTGCCAAGCTGCCCGGTATCGGCCTGAAATCCGCCCAGCGGCTGGCCTTTTATGTGCTGTCTCTGTCAGAGGAGGAGGCCAATTCCTTCGCCCAGGCCATCGTGGACGCCAAGACCGCCATCCACTGCTGCCCCGTCTGTCAGAACCTGACCGAGGGAGACGGGCCCTGCGCCATCTGCGCCAGCCCCAAGCGGGACCACTCCCTCATCTGCGTGGTAGCCAACCCCAAGGACGTGGTGGCCATGGAGCGTTCCCGGGAGTACGGCGGGCTGTACCATGTGCTCCACGGGGTCATCTCCCCCATGAACCATGTAGGTCCCGACGACCTGCACATCAAGTCTCTAGTGGAGCGGGTGGCAGCCGGCGGCGTGGCCGAGGTCATTATGGCCACCAACCCAGACACCGAGGGAGAGGCCACCGCCATGTACCTGTCCCGGCTGCTCAAGCCCTTCGCCGTCCGGGTGACTCGGCTGGCCTACGGCATCCCCGTGGGCAGCCACCTGGAGTATGCCGACGACGCCACCTTAATGCGGGCTTTGGAGGGCCGCAGAGAGATGTAATACCGTCGTCTATCATTAGAATAGGAACGCCGCGGCCGTGACCGGCCGCGGCGTCCTTATTGTGTCAGAAAGTAATTCGCCGTCACGCGAAGGTGTTTCTATGCCAACCCTCAAAGCCTTACGGGGATCGGGCGTTTTGCCGTCAGGCTGTCCGGCGTCACCCGGCACTCCAGAGCCAGCACCTCCACCCCGGCTTTGGCTGCCCGGCGCAGCGCCGCGCCGAACTCCGGATGGGTGGCGTCGTTGGGCTCCAGCCAGTTCATTCCCTCCATCTGAACCACAAAGCATACCGCTGCCTCATAGCCCGCCGCCCGGGCGGCTATCAGCTCCTCCAGGTGCTTGACCCCCCGCTGGGTAGGGGCATCGGGGAACCGTGCTACCCCGTTTTCCTCCAGGGTGACCCCCTTCACTTCCACAAAGCCCCTGTTTCCCGATGCCTCCCAGTAATAATCAAAGCGGGAATTCCCATATGTCATCTCCGGACGCAGCAGGGTCAGACCCGGCCGGAACGCTCCCGAGGCTGCCCACTCCCCAAAGACCTTGTTGGGAGCCTGGGAATCCATGTTGATCAGCAGGGGACCCGGCTCCCGCTCCTTCTCCACCGCCACCAAATCATACCGGGTCTTGCGGGCCGGTTTTCCGCTCTCCACCAGGTACACCCTGCACCCAGGCACCAGCAGTTCCCGGCAGCGGCCCGTATTCTTAACATGGCACACCTCCATCCGGCCCGCTGCCTCCACATGGGCGATGAACCGGTTGGGCCGGGCCAGAAAGGTCCCCTGGCAAATATTTGGATAGCGCATCTTGTCTTTCCCCCATGGTTTCTGGTATGATAATGTCCACCGATCAGGCGTGTCGGTCATCTTTGATCAAAGCCCAGTATATTCGATTTCCGGAAACGAGGCAAGACACATGGAGAAAAAAGCCTACCTGTACATCATCACCGCCGCATCCTTATGGGGCTGCATCGGCGTCTTTTTGAAGCTGCTCACCGCCGCCGGCCTGTCCTCTATGGAAGGGGTGACTGTCCGCGGGACAGTCTCCGCACTGCTCCACGGTCTGTTTTTAGCCTGCACTGACCGGCAGACCCTCAGGATCGACCCCCGGCACTGGTACTACTTTTTCGGCACGGGAGTCTGCTCCCTGCTGTTCTTCAATTGGTGCTACTTCAACGCCATCTCCCGCAGCTCCATGTCGGTGGCCGCGGTGCTGCTGTACACTTCTCCCGTATTTGTCACGCTGATGTCCGCCCTTTGTTTCCGGGAAAAGATCACGTCTCTGAAGGTAGGCGCCCTGGCCCTCACCTTCGCCGGCTGCGTCCTGGTCACCGGACTGCTCCCTCTGGGACAGCAGTCCGTCAATCTTCCCACCATCCTCTTTGGCTTGGGCTCCGGATTTGGATATGCCCTATATTCCATCTTCTGCAAGTTCGCCCTGGAAAAATACTCCGCCTCCACCGTCACCTTCTATACCTTTCTCTTCTCTGCCGCCTTCTCCCTGCCCCTGTCCGGTCTCCACCGGGACCTGGCTCTGCTGGCCGACTGGCGGGCCGTCGTGGGCGGTCTGGGCATCGGGGTGGTGTGCTGCATCCTGCCTTACCTGCTGTACACCGAGGGCCTGCGATACGCCGAGGCGGGGAAGACTGCCATCCTGGCCACCGCCGAGCCCTTCGTGGCCGCCCTGCTGGGCATCCTGGTCTATCACGAGGCGGTCACGCCTTTTAAACTGCTGGGCATGGCCGCCATCTTTGGGGCCATCCTCCTGCTGAACCGCTCCCCGCAAAAAAATTCCTGACTCAAAGTGACAAAGGGCGCGCCGTTTTTCCACGGCGCGCCCTTTTCTTCCCATCTCAACGGTCCGTTTATTGTCTTAGCCTCTCTTTTCGCCTATGATGGTAGTGATCCCTCATCCCAACACCGAAAGGAGATGCCCCATGAACTTTACCCCCATTGACCTCGCCTCCTGGCCCCGCCGGGAGATCTTCTGCTACTTCTCCCGCATGGCCCCCACCGGCTACTCTCTCACTGTAGAGCTGGATGTCACATCTCTGCGCCATGTTCTGCGGGAGGCCGGACTGAAATTCTTCCCCGCCTACCTGTGGCTGGTCACCCGTCGGCTCAACCAGCAGGTGGAATTTCGCCTTGCGGAGCAAGACGGCGTTCTGGGGTACTTTGACTCCCTCACCCCACTGTACGCCGCCTTTCATCCAGACGACAAGACCTTCTCCATGATGTGGACCCCTTTTCAGTCGCAATTTCCCGACTTTTACCGGGCTTATCTTGAGAACCAGGCCGCGTATGGGGACAACCACGGCTTTCTGGCTCAGCCCCAGACGCCGCCGCCCCCCAACGCCTACACCATCTCCTGCGTCCCGTGGATCAGCTTCTCCCACTTTGCCGTCCACAGCTATGACAACAAACCCTACTACTTTCCCTCGGTGGAGGCGGGAAAAATATTCTCCCGGAACGGCTCCCTGCTGCTCCCCCTGTCCATCACCTGCCATCACGCCGCCACCGACGGCTACCACATCCATCAATTTTTAGAGGGACTTCAGGCAGACATGGACAACTTTTCCCAGTTCCTGTCAGTGTAAACAGGGGCCATCTATATTGGGAACCCAGAGTTTGCGCCCGCAACTGTTCCAGTCCTCCGTCAGAGGCGGCGGGCCGCAGCCGGCAAAAAAATCCCTCCGGAAGCTTCCGGAGGGATTCTTTCGCATATAGGTCCTTACACTACGACCAACTGGCCGTCCCGGCAGTCCACTGTCAGAGTGGCGCCGGACTCTACCTGGTCGGCGATGATCTTCCGACCGATGAGGGTCTCCACCGTGTGCTGGAGGTACCGGCGCAGAGGCCGGGCGCCATAGATGGGGTCGTAGGCCTCGTCGATGATCTCCTGCTTGGCGGCGGGGGTCAGCTCCACCGTCAGCTGCTTGTCGGCCAGACGCCTGTTCAGATCGGCCACCAGCAGATCGACGATATGGGTCACATTCTCCTTGGTCAGTGGCTTGTAGAACACGATCTCGTCCAGCCGGTTCAGGAACTCGGGCCGGAAGGAGCGCTTGAGCAGCTCGTTCACCTGGTCCCGGGCCTCCTGGCTGATTTCGCCGTTGTCCTGGATGCCGTCCAGCAGGAACTGAGATCCCAGGTTGGAGGTCAGGATGATGATGGTGTTCTTGAAATCCACGGTTCGGCCTTGACTGTCGGTAATACGGCCGTCATCCAATACCTGAAGTAATACGTTGAACACGTCGGGATGGGCCTTCTCCACCTCGTCAAAGAGGATCACGGAGTAGGGCTTGCGGCGGACCGCCTCGGTGAGCTGGCCACCCTCTTCATAGCCCACATATCCCGGAGGGGCGCCGATAAGCCGGGAGACGGAGAATTTCTCCATATACTCGGACATGTCGATACGGACCAGATTCTTTTCGCTGTCGAACAGGGCCTCAGCCAGAGTCTTGGCCAGCTCGGTCTTGCCCACGCCGGTGGGACCCAGGAACAGGAAGGAACCGATGGGCTTCTTGGGATCGGCGATGCCGGCCCGGCTGCGCAAAATTGCCTCGGACACCAGCCGGACGGCCTCGTCCTGGCCCACCACCCGCTGGTGAAGAATGTCCTCCAGGTGGAGCAGCTTCTCCCGCTCCCCTTCCATGAGGCGGGAGACCGGGATGCCCGTCCAGCGCTCAATGATCCGGGCGATCTCCTCCTCGGTGACCTTATCCCGGAGCAGGGAACGTGCCTTGCTGTCATTGGCGATCTGCTCCTCCGCCTCCAGAGCCTTTTTCAGCTCGGGGATGCGGCCGTACTGGAGCTCGGCTGCCTTCTCCAGGTCGTACTCCCGCTGGGCCTTCTCCAGAGCGGCGTTGGCCTCTTCCAGATCGGCGCGCAGCTGCTGGACCTTGCCGATAGCCCCCTTCTCGTTGTCCCACTGGGCTTTCTTGGCCTTGAACTCCTCCCGCATATCGGAGAGTTCCTTTTGGATCTCGGCCAGATGCTCCTGGGACAGCTTGTCAGTCTCCTTCTTCAGGGCGGCCTCCTCGATCTCATGCTGGATGATCTTCCGCTGAATCACGTCCAGCTCGGTGGGCATGGAGTCCATCTCCGTACGGATCATGGCGCAGGCCTCGTCCACCAGGTCAATGGCCTTGTCGGGCAGGAAGCGGTCGGTGATATAGCGGTTGGACAGGGTGGCGGCGGCAATGATAGCGCCGTCGGTGATCTTGACACCGTGGTACACCTCGTAGCGCTCTTTCAGGCCACGGAGGATGGCAATGGCATCCTCCACCGTGGGCTCGTTGACCATCACGGGCTGGAACCGACGCTCCAGTGCAGCGTCCTTTTCGATATACTGGCGGTACTCGTTGAGAGTGGTGGCGCCGATGCAGTGCAGCTCGCCCCGGGCCAGCATGGGCTTGAGCAGGTTACCGGCGTCCATGGAGCCCTCGGTCTTACCCGCCCCCACGATGGTGTGCAGCTCATCGATGAACAGGATGATCCTGCCCTCGGACTTCTTCACCTCATTGAGGACGGCCTTCAGCCGCTCCTCAAACTCGCCCCGGTACTTGGCTCCGGCCACCAGACTGCCCATATCCAGGGAGAAGATGGTCTTGTCCTTCAGAGAGCCGGGCACGTCCCCCTTGACGATCCGCTGGGCCAGTCCCTCGGCGATGGCGGTTTTGCCCACGCCGGGCTCGCCGATGAGGACGGGGTTATTCTTGGATTTCCGGGACAGGATACGGATCACGTTTCGGATCTCATCGTCCCGGCCGATGACCGGGTCCAGCTTGTTCTGCCGGGCCCGGTCCACCAGATCGGCGCCGTATTTCTTCAGGGCGTCGTAGGTATCCTCCGGGTTGTCGCTGGTGACCCGCTGGTTGCCCCGGACGTTGGCCAGCGCCTGCATGACCTTCTCCCGGTTCACGTTGTAGGTGCGGAACAGCTCCTTCAGGGCGCTGTTGGCGCTGTCCATCAGTCCCAGGAAGATGTGCTCCACGGAGATATACTCGTCCTTCATGGACTGGGCGATCTGCTCCGCCCCCTTTAAAGCCCTGTCCACATCCTGGGCCACATAGACCTTATCCGCCTCCCGGCCGCCGCCGGACACTTTGGGCAGCTTGCCCACCTCGGCCCGGACCGCCGCCTCAAAGCTGGGAACGGTCATGCCCATGGCGGTGAGCAGCTGGGGGATGAAGCCCTCGCCGTCACTGACCAGGGCCAGCAGCAGGTGCTGCTGCTCGATCTGCTGGTTGCCGTACTCCTGCGCCAGACTCTGGGCGTTCTGGATCGCGGCGAGAGACTTCTGTGTAAACTGATTCATGTTCATAATGGATGAAACCCTCCTTTACCTCGGGTTTAGTTTCTCAAAGATTAGCACTCTATATTCTTAAGTGCTAATTTAATCATATACCATGTCTTTCTCTTTTTCAAGAGGGATCTTTGGATTTTTCCAAAAAACAGGGGCAGACCGTCGGTCTGCCCCTGTCCGGATTGGGTCACTGAATGGCGATCTTACGGCTCTGAGGCTGGATCTCCGCCAGCTTGGGCAGAGTCAGCTTCAGCACACCATTTTCATAGGAAGCGCCAATGGCGTCCTCCTGGATGCCGGTGATGTCGAAGGAGCGGCTGTAGCTGCCGCTGCGGCGCTCCCGGCAGATGTACTTGCCAGCGTCGTCCTTGTTCTCCACTGTCTCCTCGTGGTGGGCGGAGACAGTCAGCATCCCGTCCTTCACGTCCAGGTCGATGTCCTCCTTATTGAAGCCGGGCAGTTCGGCCTCCATCAGGTAGTGGTCGCCCTCGTCCTTGATATCGGTACGGAAGGCAGGCATCTGGCGGTGCTCCGCAGGGAAGAAGCTGCGCTCAAAATCATCAAACAGGTTGTTCAGACTGTTGGTACGGCTAAAGGGAATCAGACTATACATAATAAAAACTCCTTTCGGACCTCTTTGGGCGGACCCTGTGTCCGCCTTCAGGTCCTTCTTAAATTTGTCTTTAGTATAGCCCGGGATTATGAACATTTCTCGCAAAGAGTGTGTCTAAATTGTAAATATTAGCACTCTATATTTAAGAGTGCTAATATTAGCTATTTCGACCTTCCCTTGATGATCCCTTCCCCTGCTGGCCCCGCCGCCGGCATCTCATCCCTCTATGCGGTCAATCAACACATCATACAAACGGACCGGCGCCCGTCTGGGCGCCGGTCCGTTGTTCTTTCACTGCTGGGCGTATCGGGCCAAAAACTGGCGGGTACGCTCCCGTGCGGGACGTTCGATGACCTGCCGGGCCTCTCCCTGCTCCACGATGACACCCCGGTCCATAAAGATGACCTGATCGGCCACATCCCGGGCAAACGCCATCTCATGGGTGACGATGATCATGGTGGTCTTTTGCTCAGCCAGAGACCGGATGACCTTCAGCACCTCGCCGGTGAGCTCCGGGTCCAGGGCGGAGGTGGGCTCGTCAAAGCAGAGGATATCCGGCTTCATGGCCAAGGCCCGGGCAATGGCCACCCGCTGCTGCTGTCCGCCAGACAGCTGGTGGGGATAGTGTCCGGCCCGGTCGGCCAGCCCCATCTGGTCCAGCAGTTCCTTGCCCCGGCGCTCGATCTCTCCGCAGATCTCTCTCCTGGCGGACTTGAAATCCGGCCGCTCCTCGGCTAGCAGCTGCGGAGCAAGGGTCACGTTTTCCAACGCTGTGTACTGAGGAAACAGATGGAAGGACTGGAACACCATGCCGAAGTGGAGCCGTTTTTTCCGGATCTCATTCTCCCGCTGGGTGGCCGGATCAGCGGCGTCAAAGAGCGTCTTGCCTCTGACCAGAATCTGCCCCCGGTCAGGCGTCTCCAGAAAATTCAGGCACCGCAGCAGAGTGGTCTTTCCGCTGCCCGAGGAGCCGATGATGGCCAGCGCCCTGCCCTCCTCCAGGGAGAAGCTGATGTCCTCCAAGACCCGGGTGGTGCCGAAATGTTTTTCGATGTGATGTACTTCCAGAATCGGCATTGCGGCACCCCCTAACGAAAATAGCTGAGTTTTCGCTCGATCCAGCCAAAAAACAGCGTCAGGAAGCCGTTGAAGGCCAGATAATAGACGCCGGTGAAGAACAGCGGCCACAGCAGGCCGGAATAGCCGTGGGAGCCCTTCATAAAGGCATAGCCCGCCCAGATGACCTCCTGCATGGAGATGATGCGCGCGATGGAGGTATCCTTCACCAGGGTGATGATCTCGTTGGACATTGGCGGCACGATACGCTTGATCATCTGGAGCAGCGTAACTTTAAAAAAGATTTGGCTCTTCGTCATGCCCAGCACCATGCCGGCCTCCTGCTGCCCCACCGGGACGCCCTGGATGCCGCCGCGGTAGATCTCCGAGAAGTAGCAGGAATAATTGATGATAAAGGCGATGGCCGAGGCCAGGAACCGGCCCGTCTCACCGCTGCCCCAGGGGCTTTGATCCAGGATCTTGCCGGGCACATAGTACAGAATGATCAACTGGAGCATCAGGGGCGTCCCGCGGATGACCCACACCAGCAGCCGGGTCAGCAGGGAGATCGGACGAAGGCCCATCAGGAAACGGGAGCACCCGCCTGCCTCACGCCGGGTCTTTGCCAAAAACCATTTCACCGGACGCCCGAGGGGCGCCCACCGGCTCATGGAGCCGAAGGAAACGATTAAACCCAGCGGGATCGCCCCCAGCAGAGTGACCGCAAACAGCTTCAGCGTCTGCAAAAAGCCCACATTCAGGGCACCAATGACTGTCGCGAACATGACGTCCCACCTTGTGTCTGTTTTCGAACCGGAAACGCTTCCCGGACCGACTGGATTTACTGGGCGATCAGAGCGGCCTGGACGCCATAGGCCTCAGCCATGGTCTGCATGGACCCGTCGGCATAGGCGGCCTTAAAGAAGTCGTTCAGCGCGGCGGCCAGATCAGAGCCCTTGCGGAACCCCACGCCGTACTCCTCGCTGTTCAGACCCACGGTATAGGTCAGGTCGGCATAGCTGGTGCCTTCCCCAACCATGGCGGCGGCCATCAGGGAGTCGATGACGGCGGCATCGGCGGTACCGGAGCTGACCTCCAGCAGAGCGGTAGCCTGGTCCATGACCTCGGTATAGTCGGCGCCCAGAGCCTCGACCTCCGCCTTACCGGCAGAACCGGACTCCACGGCGAAGGCCAATCCCTTCACGCTGTCCACCGTCTGATAGTCCGCGGCCTTGTCGGCGGGAACGATGACGACCTGCGCGTTGTTGCAGTAGGCGTTGGAACACTCCATAGCCGATTTGACCTCGTCGGTCAGGGTCATGCCGTTCCACACCACGTCGATGGTCTTGCCGTCCAATTCAAAAACCTTGTTGTCCCAGTCGATGACCTGAAACTCTACCTCTACCCCCAGGCTATCGGCAAAGGCTTTGGCCATGTCGGCGTCGAAGCCGATCCACTGGCCGGAAGCATCCTGGTAGTCCATAGGCTCGAACTCGGTGATGCCTACCACCAGAGTGCCCTTATCCTGCACATAGGCCAAATCGCTCTTGGCCGCGGAGCTGTCCGCGGAAGAGGCCTGACTGGAGGCGCTGCCGGCAGAGCTGGAAGCCGAACCGGAACCGCTGGTCTGGTCTTGGGTGTTGTCAGATTGACCGCCGCAGGCCGCCAGAGACAGGGCCATGGCCGCAGCCAGCACAAGGGAAAGAATCTTTTTCATGGTTATGTATCCTCCATTCTTTTCGCCGATCACTTCGGTTCGATTCAGAATTTTAGCACGCTAGCGAACTAGTGTAAAGACGTTTTTGAGAATTCTTCTCTTTAACTGATTTTTTCTCAGATAGCCACGAAACTTTTGTCAAATTTGCCACCTCAAAACAGCGGACCGGAAACAAGTTCCGGTCCGCTGTTTGCAGGCCGCCGAAAAGACTTTTCGGCGGCCTGTGCAAATTCCAAACCATTTAAGCATGGTTTGGAATTTGTTCTGATTGAAAAGAAAGGGAACCCTGACGGTTCCCTTTCAAACTATCCTTCCCTCCGAAACCTTGAGCCGGCAGGATCTATTCGTTACCTCAAAACAGCGGGCCGGAAACAAGTTCCGGTCCGCTGTTTGTTCTCTGATAGATACGATTACCGCGCAAACACTGTCCTGAATCGGGAATCCTTACTTCAGGCCGTTCTCGTAGGACTCAATCATCTTCTTGACCATCTGGCCGCCCACAGAGCCGGCCTGCTTGCTGGTCAGATCGCCGTTGTAGCCCTGCTTCAGGTTGACGCCGACCTCGTTGGCGGCCTCCATCTTAAACTTGTTCATCGCCTCACGGGCATTAGGGACCATGATCTTATTGCTGCCGTTGCTGTTAGACATAATTCTTTCTCTCCTTTTTCAACTCAATCGGTTTGTTTCTCTTTCTTGGATGGAACATCCACTCCTATCATTGCCCCAGACATTATTTCTATACCTTTCGAGCCCTTTCCTGTTTTTTCTAATTTTTCCCTGACGCTGATACTCTGCCATGCCAGCAGTCGGTCACCTTTATAACGATTTTGACAAGTACTACTTATCATGTTACGATGTTTTAACATACCTTTTGGCATCGCCAAGTCATACAGCCCTTTATTATGCCAGCAACAACAAAAACTACCGCTTGTCTCAAATTTGGTATCGGAAGATATGTTTCAGCTATTGAAATGACCTTTACGGTCATCCAAATAAATATAAATATGAGTACCATCCTGTGGCCCTCAACAGCTATTTTATCTCCACCATTACAACTCTACACCCGCAAAACAAAATAACGGTATGACAGTAAAGGAGGAAAACCAATTATGGAAAAGATGAATCCGTATCTTGGCCGACAACTCCCGGAGATGGCTATTTTCCGCAATCACACCGTTGGAAAGCGGGGCGCTGTTAGCTCCAATAGCCCTTATGCCACAAAGGCAGGTCTTGAAATTTTGAAACAAGGCGGAAACGCAATTGATGCAGCCGTTGCAATTTCTCTTGTGCTGGGCGCTGTCGAGCCCTATCACTCCGGCATTGGCGGCGGTTGCTTCCATGTGGTCTACCACAAAGAGACCGATCAGTTTTACGCGGTGGATGCCCGCGGCGTGGCTCCGATCCATGCCACTCAGGACATGTTTTTGGATCAGGATGGAAATGTTGACCTGTCTTTGACAGAATTTTCCGGGCGCTCCACTGTAGTCCCTGCCCTGTACCGCGCCATGGATCAACTTTTAAAGAAATTCGGCACAATGACTTGGGAACAGGTTTCTGCCCCTGCGGTCCGGCTGTGCCGCGAGGGATTTCACTGCGGATTCTATTACTCCAGAACGACAGATTCCCCGAGTGCCGAGCATACCCGTGACAGTTATGAGGGGTTCCGCGAATTATACTTAAATCATGGCCGTCCCCGCGAAGTCGGAGAACTGATCCAGAACCCCGATCTGGCTGACACCATGGAGACCGTTGCCAAGAATGGCGTAGATTGGTTTTACAATGGTCCCATCGCCGACGAAATCGTGGCGGTGATTCAAAAGAACAAAGGGGTCATGGTGAAAGAAGATCTGGCTGGCTGCAAGGTGAAGGAACGCACCCCTGTACGCGGCAATTACCGGGGCTACGATATTGTCTCCATGCCGCCGCCCTCGTCTGGCGGTGCGCATATGATCCAGATGCTCAACATTCTGGAGCAATTTGATCTGAAGAAAATGGGCTTTCATTCGGCCGACAGTACCCATGTGCTCGCCGAGACCATAAAGCTGATGTTCGCTGACCGCTCCGTGGCCATGGGTGACCCGGACTTTGTCCACGTGCAGACAGATAAAATTATTTCCAAGCAATACGCAAAGGAGCTGGCTGCCAAGATCGACATGGGTCGGGCCCAGGAATTCGCCCCCACAGAGGGAATCGAGGCCAAATCCTATCCCGGATGTACGTCCCATTTTTCCGTTATGGATGGCGCCGGAAACGTTGTAGTTCAAACGCAGACGATCCGAAACTGGTGGGGATGCGGTATCGTCGTTCCTGGGCGTGGGTTTATTCTGAACAATACCATGGCGGACTTTAGCCCCAAAGTAGGAGTGCGCACCACACAGGGGTTGGCATATGGTATGGCAAATGCTGTGTACCCCGGGAAAACACCGCTGTCCAGCATGTCTCCCACCATTATCCTGAAAAATGGAGAACCCGTACTCGCTGTGGGCGCCGCTGGTGGTCCCAGAATTATCACCAGTACGCTCCAGCTGATCGTAAATGTGCTTGATTACGGCATGCCCATCGAGCCTGCCACCCGGGCAGCGCATATTTGCTGCCTTACCCAAGCCCAGGGGCTGGAGTTGGAATACGAATTTTCGCCCGATACCATTGCCCTGCTGCGCAAAAAAGGACATAAGATTACGCAAATATCGCCTTTTGGCTGTCTGAAGGTCCTTCCCAACGGCGTACAGCGTGAACACGGATATTTCTTGGCCGCAGGTACCAACCGTTGCGATGGCGGCGGCGGTGTTCTGACTGAATCCGGAGCGATCGTAATGGATGGGCTGAGTTTTTTGTAATATATTGATTCCGTAAACAGCGGCATACTCCCACAACAATCGTATGCTTGATGCTTGCGTTTGGTCGGTGTTATCCGGGCAGTAAAGCGGACGATGCGCCGGAATTGAGCGGCGCACCTTTTATGACACCGGCTCCTGTCCGTTCCGCCTTCTTGACTTTCCCATTTCGCCCTGATATACTTAAAAACACATTTTCTCTACTTAAAAAGCAGCGATGCGGGTCCTTTGGGACCCGTATTCCTTTGCAAAGGCGGTGGACGGTACGCAAGCTGAAAACAACATCCTGGGCACGATGCCCACAGGCCGGCTGGTCATCAGCATGTCCTGGCCCATTATGCTTTCCATGCTGATGCAGGCGGTCTACAACTTGGTGGACAGCATCTATGTGGCCCGAATCAACGATACGGCTTTCCTCGCGCTCTCTTACGCCTATCCCATTCAAACCCTGATGGTCGCCTTCTGTGTAGGCACTGGGGTGGGCTTCAGCGCCACCCTGGCCCGCCGTCTGGGTGAAAAGAAGCTGGAGGAAGCCAACAGCGTGGTGCTCCACGGCTTCCTGCTCTATTTTCTTTGCTGGCTGCTATTTCTTTCCTTCGGGCTGTTCGCCTGCCGGCCCTATCTGGCCGCCTGCTCCAACACGGCGGCAGTGGTGGAACAGGGCGCCGCCTATCTGCGGATCTGCTGCTGTCTTTCCATCGGCATGTGTATCCAGTTCCCCTGTGAGCGTATCCTCCAGTCCACGGGACACCCCGCCGGCTTTATGATCGTTCAGGGCGCCGGCGCCCTCATCAACATCATACTGGACCCCATCCTTATTTTCGGCTTTGGCATGGGCGTCCGCGGGGCTGCCGCGGCCACTGTCACGGGCCAGATCACCGGCGGTGTGATCGGCTTCTTTCTGGTCCACCGGGTCCGTCACCAGCTGCCCATCTCCCTGCGCAGCTTCCGGTTCCAGTCCTCTCTTACCCGGGAGATGTGCCGCATCGCCGCTCCGGCCATTCTGATGCAGTCGCTGTGCAGCCTTATGTCACTGGGCCTCAACGGCATTCTGAACCTTTGGTCAGAGACCGCTGTATGGGTTTTGGGCGTCTATTTCAAGCTGCAATCCTTTGTCTTTATGCCGGTGTTCAGTATCAACAACGGGCTGATCTCCATCGTCAGCTACAACTACGGCGCCCGGGACGGAACGAGGATCTCCTCCTCCATCCGTTTCGGGATGCTGGCCGCGCTGGCCACCGCCCTTCTCGGCACTACCCTGCTATGGCTGTGCGCCTCCCCGCTCCTGTCCGTCTGCTTCAACGCCGGGGCGGAGGCGCTGAGCCTCGGCATCCCTGCTCTGCGGATGACTGCCCTGGCCTTTCCTTTGGCCGCAGCCAGCATCATCTGTTCCTCCGCCTTCCAATCCTTGGGCCGCAGCGTCGATTCCCTGGTCGTCGCCTTGCTGCGGCAGATCGTCCTCCTGCTCCCCGCCGCCCTGCTTCTGGTGTACCTCCACCCGGCTTGGACTTTTCTGTCCTTCCTGTTCGCCGAGTCCGCCACCTGTCTGGTCTCCTTGATCCTCTACCGAAGGGTCTACCATGAAAAGATCTTGCCGTTAAAAACATAATAAAAAAGCGGTCCCACATTGAACCGCTCCAAATTGTACGGACAGCACAAAAAGGCATCCATGTAGGATAATTGAGTTTTAAGCGGAGTGGCGCAGCGCAAGCGGCGCCACTCCGATTTTTGTTTGGATACGCTCATGGTTA
>Ga0129306_1000945_pt1 | contig 38355 bp, 31 predicted proteins | sample P827metagenome_FD_94438 | JGI IMG/M metagenome (GOLD analysis project Ga0129306, IMG submission 94438) | Capybara group fecal microbial communities from Wisconsin, USA - P827 metagenome | ecosystem: Host-associated > Mammals > Digestive system > Large intestine > Fecal | place: USA: Wisconsin... | reverse complement strand
TAATAATAAATATATCGCATGAGAGTGTTGACCGCCCTTTTACCTACATTATCCCTGAGAGCCTTAAGGCGCGGGTCAATCTCGGAAGCGCGGTTTCGGTTCCCTTCGGAGCGGGCAATACGCTTAAGAAAGGCTACGTGGTGGAACTTACCGATCACACCGACGTGGCGCCCGAGAAGCTTAAAGAGATAGCGGATGTGCCCGACAAGGACATTTCTCTTTCCGACAAGCGAATCGCCCTTGCGGCCTGGATGAAGCGTAATTACGGCTCCACCATGATTGCGGCTTTGAAGACCGTCATCCCGGTCAAAGAAAAAGTCAAAGAAAGCGTCAAGAAGACTGTAGTCAGGAAGAAAACGCCGGAAGAAATTGAAGCGTATATCACAGGAAATAAGCGCAACGCGGCTCAGTTAAGACTTTTAAATGCACTTCTTGATGAGGAGCGTATCCCCAAGTCGATTCTGGACGACAAGCTTCATATTCTTGCAAGTACATACAAGAAGCTTGAAGAACTTGGATTTATAGAGATAGAGGAAGAACGCATAGTACGAGGCGCGGTGAGCATGAACGTAGCTCATGATTCACACATGAAGCTTAGCCCCGCACAGCAGACGATAGTGGATGAGGTCAGAGACGATTTTGATAAGAACATCCACAAGACTTACCTGATTCACGGGATAACCGGAAGCGGCAAGACCGAAGTCTACATGCAGATTATTGATGATGTAATCGGACGCGGCAGACAGGCGATAGTGCTTATTCCGGAAATTTCCCTTACATACCAGACGCTTATGCGTTTCTACAAGCGTTTCGGCGACAGGGTATGTGTTATGAACTCGACCCTTTCCAAGGGCGAGAAATATGATATTTACAGACAGGCGATTGAAGGCGAGGTTGATATTGTTATAGGCCCGCGTTCGGCCCTTTTTACCCCCTTTAACGACTTAGGGGTGATAATTATCGACGAAGAGCACGAAGGCACCTACAAAAGCGAAACGATGCCCAAGTACCATGCGCGTGAAACAGCCATCGAACTTGCACGCATGAATAACGCAAGCGTAATTCTCGGCTCTGCCACACCGTCGATAGATTCATATTACAGAGCCAAGATTGGTGAGTACAAGCTATTTACCTTAACAGAGCGACTTACGGGCAATCAGCTTCCGAACGTTATCGTATCCGACCTTCGCAAGGAATTGCGCGAGGGCAACAGAAGCATTCTTTCAAGGGACCTTCAGGAACTGATTGAGGACAGGCTTAATAAGAACGAGCAGATTATGCTGTTTCTTAACCGTCGCGGCATGGCGGGCTTCGTGTCTTGCAGAGCCTGCGGCTTTGTAGTAAAATGTCCGCATTGTGACGTTTCGCTGTCACTTCATCGTAACGGCAAGCTCGTATGCCACTATTGCGGCTATACTACGGATAATTACAAGAACTGCCCCCAGTGCGGTTCCAAATATATACTCGGCTTTAAGGCCGGCACCGAGCAGGTCGAGGAGATAGTACAGAAGATGTATCCCAAGGCCCGCACCCTCAGAATGGACGCCGACACCACTAAGAAGAAAGAAAGCTACGAAGAAATCTTAAGCCGTTTTCTTGACCACGAAGCCGACATCCTTATCGGCACGCAGATGATAGTCAAGGGCCACGATTTCAAGAACGTAACTCTCATGGGAGTGCTTGCTGCCGATATGTCACTCTTTGCGGCTGATTTCAGAGCTCCGGAGAAGACATTTGATTTGCTTACTCAGGCAGCGGGCCGCGCAGGCAGAGGCGACAAGCCCGGTGACGTGGTGATTCAGACGTACCAGCCGGACCACTACGCGATTTCTTTTTCCGTGGATCAGGACTACGCGGGCTTCTATGAAGAAGAAATCGGCTACAGAGATTTGATGGACTACCCGCCGGCGGCGCATATGCTTTCGGTGCTTGTAACAGGCGCTGATGAGAAGGCTTGCGAGGCATTGGCAGCCAATCTGGCGATGGGCGTACGTGAGCACTTTAAGACTCTCGTAATAGGTCCCGCACCGGCAAGTGTTTCCAAAATCAACGATGTATACAGACAGGTATTCTACCTAAAGCACAAGTCCTACGATGCTTTGGTTGAGATAAAGGATTTTCTTGAGGCGGCGCTCTCTACGCGCAAGCAGTTCAAAGAAAGCGTATTCTTTGACTTCGACCCTCAGAACGGATATTAAGTAACCTTGTTAAACGGAGGTATTACATATGGCACTCAGAAAAATAAGAGAAATGGGAGATCCCGTCCTTACCAAGAGATGTAAGGAAGTTACGGAGATGACTCCCCGCACAAAGTTTTTAATCGATGACATGATAGAGACCATGCAGGCTGCAGACGGAGTAGGTCTTGCGGCATGTCAGGTCGGAGTCCTTAAGAGAATTGTCGTGATCGATACAACGGGCGAGGATTTGCATGTTCTTATCAACCCCGAGATTCTGGAAACTTCCGGCGAGCAGGAAGGCTACGAAGGATGCCTCAGCGTACCCGGCAAGAGCGGTATCGTTAAGCGTCCCAACTACGTTAAGGTTAAGGCACTTGACGAGCATATGCAGCCTTTCGAACTTGAAGGCGAGGAGCTTCTTGCACGCGCAATCTGCCACGAGCTTGAGCACCTTGACGGACATCTTTATGTTGAGAGAGTTATAGGTGAACTTGTAGACAACTCCATGCTTCAGCAGGAGGAGCCCGAAGAATGAAGATAGTATTCATGGGCACGCCCGAATTTGCGGCGTCTATACTTAAAGCGGTATGCGAAGCGGGGCATGAAGTTACGGCGGTTTATACCCAGCCCGACAAGCCCAAGGGCAGAAGCGGAGCGCTTATAGCACCTCCGGTTAAGGAGTATGCGGAGGCACAGGGCATTCCTGTTTATCAGCCCGTTAAGATTAAGGCCCCCGAGTCTGTTGAGGTACTTAAGACTATTCCCGCCGATGTTTATGTTGTGGCTGCTTACGGACAGATTCTTTCGCAGGAAATACTTGATATACCCAAGTACGGTTGCATCAATGTGCATGGTTCGCTGCTTCCTCAGTATCGCGGAGCTGCACCTATTCAGAGGTCGATTGCAAACGGCGAGAGCAAGACCGGCGTTTCGATTATGAAGATGGATAAGGGTATGGATACCGGTGCGGTTTACAGTACGGTTTCTTTTCCCATTCTTGATACGGACAATGAAGACACGATTTACCTCAAGATGGCCGAGACCGGTGCACCTGAGTTACTGAAGGTACTTAAAAGTGTCGAAGCAGGCACCGCAGTGGCTGTTCCTCAGGACAATGACAAGGCCACCTACGCGCCTCCCCTGTCCAAAGAAGAAGGCCTTATAGACTTCAAGAAATCCGCAAGAAGCATTGACTGCCTTGTGAGAGGATTTCTTAAGTGGCCGACTGCATATACCACGGTTAATGGCAAACTTTTAAAGGTTTTTGAGACGAAAGTTCATGACAGACTTGAGTCTGTGGATACGACAGATTATGAGCCCGGAGCCCTTATAGTGACCAAGAAAAACGTGTATGTTGCTACCGGCGAGGGTATTTTGGAACTTATTGAAGTACAGCTTGAAGGCAAGAAGCGCATGGGCGCCTGCGATTTCGTAAGAGGAATGCACCTTGCCGGCGGAGACTTTTTAGGTCAATGAGTGTTAATACAAGAGAGATTATTTTAGATATTCTTTTGGAACTTGAAAAAAGGGACGCCAAGAGCCATCTGCTGATTCGAGATGTGCTCCTTAAGTACGATTACCTTGATGCAAGGGACAAAGGATTCATAAAGCGTGTCAGTGAGGGCACCGTCTTTAACAGAATAACCTTAGACTACGTGCTTGATAAGTATTCAAGCAAGCCCGTAGCCAAGTGCAAGCCGGCAGTGGCTGCAATCTTACGTATGAGTCTTTATCAGATTCTGTACATGGATAAGGTTCCGGACAATGCGGTCTGCGACGAAGCGGTTAAACTGTGCCGCAAGAAAAGTTTCGAGGCTTTCTGCCCCTTTGTTAACGGGGTGCTTCGAAGCATCTGCAGGGACAAGGACAATGCCCTTTCTTTTGATGGAATAAATGACAAGACGCGGCGCTTGAGTGTGCAGTATTCCTGCCCCGAATGGATAGTGAAGATGTTCATAAAAGAGCAGGACGACGCGGAAAGCCTGATTAAAGCCCTTTCAGAGATTCGCCCGACATATGTTAAGGTCTTAAGAAGCGACGATGCTTCTATACTCGAGAAAGAATGGGCGGAGAAAGGCATTAAGTTTGAGTCGGTAGGAAGCATTGCCGACGCTTACAAGCTTGAGTCTTTCGAAGGAATGGAGTCGGTTCCGGGATTTCTTGAGGGCAAGTTCCTCATACAGGATGTGAGTTCCATGATATGCGCTGAGAGCACGGGCGTGCGAGTGGGCGACGATTTGAAGGTGCTTGATGTATGCGCAGCGCCCGGAGGCAAGTCGTCTTATGTTGCATCGAGAATGCTTCCCAAGGGCGAGGTTATAAGCTGTGACGTGTCGGAGGACAAGGTATCGCTTATAGCCGACAATGTAGAGCGCATGGGACTTACGAACGTAACGCCTACGCTTCAGGATGCAACGGAATTTAACAGTGAATTTGAGAACCGCTTTGACGTTGTCATAGCCGACGTTCCCTGCTCGGGGCTCGGCGTAATGTCACGTAAGAGCGATATTAAGTATAAGATCAGTAACGAAGCCATGAAAGACATATGCGACCTTCAGAAGAAGATAGTTACCAATGTGTCGCGTTATGTTAAGCCGGGCGGTGTGCTTGTGTATTCCACCTGCACCGTTCATAAGGCCGAGAATGAGAAAATGGTTAAGTTTATTACGGAGAATCTGCCTTTTAAGGAGGATTCGCTTAAGCCTTATGTGCCCTTTCTTTTTACGGTGGAGCGTAAGTCGGATACGCACATTCAGTTAAGACCGGACGCGGACGGAACCGACGGATTCTTCGTGGCAAGATTTATCAGAGAGTAGAGTAATGGATAAAATCGATATTAAGTCCTTAGACTTTAATGAGCTTGAGACGGTTATTAAGGAACTGGGACTTCAAAAGTTCAGAGCGCGTCAGATTTACGACTGGCTTCACAAGAAGCTGGTGACTTCTTTTGACGAGATGACCAACCTCTCGGCTGACCTACGAAAGAGCCTTGCCGAGCATTTTGACATAACCGCTTGCGAAGTTGCAAGGATGCAGGAATCCAAGCTTGACGGCACCAGAAAGTACCTCTTTAAGCTTGCTGACGGCAACTACGTCGAGAGCGTATTTATGAGGTATCATCACGGCAATTCGGTGTGCATCTCCTCGCAGGTCGGATGCCGCATGGGGTGCAGATTCTGTGCTTCGACGCTTGACGGACTTACAAGGAATCTGGCTCCGTCAGAGATGCTTGACGAGATATACAGGATTCAGGTGTTAACCGGCGAGAGAGTGTCCAATGTGGTCGTAATGGGTACCGGCGAGCCGATGGATAATTACGACAGTATACTCAAGTTTGTAAAGCTTCTTACGGACGAGAACGGATTAAATATCAGCCAGCGTAATATAACCGTATCGACTTGCGGAATCGTGGAGAATATGAAGCGTCTGGCGGATGAGAAGCTGGCGATTACGCTTGCGCTTTCGCTCCATTCGGTAACGGATGAGAAGAGGCGGGAGCTTATGCCGATAGCCAATAAGTACTCGATTGAAGAGCTTATGGAGGCTTGTGAGTATTATTTTGACAAGACGGGAAGGCGTATTACCTTTGAGTATGCGTTGGTTAGAAACGTCAATGACAAGGACGAAGATTTAAAGGGGCTTATCAAGCTTGCGGGGAGGGTTAAAGCCCATGTAAATCTTATTCCGGTCAATCCCATCAAAGAGCGGGATTACAAGGAAACAGCGCACGCAGACGTCCTTGCATTCAAAAATAAACTTGAAAAAAGCGGAATAAATGTTACTATTAGAAGGGAAATGGGTCGCGATATAGACGGGGCCTGCGGACAGCTTCGTAAGAAGGTCCTTAGCGAAAATCACGAGGAGGCATAGGGGTGCTTAAGACTTTTTCCTTATCGGATGTTGGGAAAAAACGAACAATGAACCAGGACTACATTTTCACAAGCGAAAAGCCTGTGGGAAATCTGCCCAATCTTTTTGCCCTTGCCGACGGTATGGGCGGATATAACGGCGGAGAATACGCATCTCTTCGCACGGTTGAGACTGTCACGAAGTTCATTGAAGAGTCGAAGGCCACCACTCCGCGTAAGTTATTTACGGAGGCCATTAAAGAGGCCAACAGAGTTATAAGAGCCGAGGCGCTTGAGAATCCCGAATATGACAGAATGGGTACAACACTGGTACTTGCCGCTGTTGTGGGAGATTGCTTACAGGTAGCCAATGTCGGCGATTCGAGATTGTATGTTATCGGGGACGATATTAAGCAGGTTACAGTGGATCACTCCTACGTCGAGGAGATGATTAAGATGGGAAGCCTTGATCGCGAGAGCGCAAGGACTCATCCCCAGAAGAATATCATAACAAGAGCTGTCGGTGCGGATGACGACATCGAGTCGGACTTTTTCACCGTAAGACTCCATAAGGGCGACATAGTGCTTATGTGCTCGGACGGTCTTACCAACATGCTTGAAGACAGCGAGATTCTTATGATACTCAAGAAAGAGCGCGATATAGCAAGCAAGGCGGAAGCACTTGTGGAGGCTGCCAATAATTCGGGCGGCAAAGATAACATTTCGGTTATCCTGATTGAGCCTTTTGCGTAGGCGCACGATATTGTCTGACAGAGGATACACATGGTTAAAATTGGTATGATGATAGGCGAAAGGTACGAGGTTCTTGAGAAAATCGGAACCGGCGGTATGTCTGACGTCTATAAAGCTAAAGATCATAAATTAAACAGATTTGTTGCGGTTAAGGTACTTAAGCAGGAGTTTGCCGAGAACGCCAACTTTGTCTCTAAGTTTAAGATAGAGGCTCAGGCGGCAGCCGGACTTATGCATCCCAACATCGTTAATGTTTACGATGTAGGCGAGGAGAACGGTACCAACTATATCGTAATGGAGCTTGTTGAGGGCATCACTCTTAAGAAATACATTGAGAAGAAAGCCCGTCTCTCGGTCAAAGAAGCTGTGACTATAGCAATTCAGATAGGCATGGGCATCGAGGCCGCTCACAACAATCACATTATTCACAGAGACATTAAACCTCAGAACGTTATTATTTCCAAAGAAGGAAAGGTTAAGGTAACAGACTTCGGTATTGCCAAGGCTGCCACCAGCAACACCATCACTTCTAACGTTATGGGGTCTGTTCACTATACATCTCCCGAGCAGGCACGCGGCGGATATTCGGATGAGAAGAGCGATATCTATTCACTCGGTATTACTCTTTTTGAAATGCTCACCGGACGTGTTCCTTTTAACGGCGAGACAACTGTAGCTATTGCCATTAAACAGATTCAGGAAGAAATGCCTTCGCCCAGAGAATACGTTGATGATATTCCCGTAAGCGTAGAGCAGATTGTACTTAAGTGTACACAGAAGAGCCCCGACAGAAGATATCAGAGCATGGGAGCTCTTATTGAAGACCTTAAGAAGACCTTCATAACACCCGATGAAGACTTCGTTAAGATTAAAGACGACGATGAACTTGGTGCCACAAGGGCCGTTACGCAGGATGAGCTTGAGGCGCTCAAGAAGAATGCAAGGAGCTCTGAAGATTTAACGGGAGAACTTCCCAAAGTTAACCCCAATCAGAACGAAGACGATTCCGAATATGATTCCAAGATGGACAAGCTTACGACCATTCTTGCAATATTCATGGGCGCAGCCATTTTGGTAATTGCCATATTCTTAATAGGTAAGGGTATCGGAGCCATCAAGCTTGGCAAGGAGAACCCCGACAAAACTCCTATTTCCGAATCCATCGAGAAGCCCGAGCAGGTAGTTATGCCCAAGGTTGAGGGCAAAGATTTCGACGATGCGGTTAAGATTCTTGAAAAGAATAGGTTAAAGTATACGGTTAAGTATCAGGAATCTGATACAGTAGCCAAGGATAAAGTCATTTCAGCCAGCGTTAAAGACGGTCTGAAGGTTGACGTCGGAGCAGAGATAGTTCTTAACGTAAGCTCCGGTTCCACCAGCGTAATTGTGCCCGATGTAGTGGGTAAGAATTACAAAGATGCCAATAAGGCAATGATGGATTTGAATCTTAAGGTAGATATTAAGCAGGAGTACTCTGATACCGTTGCAGAGGGTAACATTATTTCGCAGTTCCCCGAAGGCGGAGAGAAGACTCCCGAGAACTCTACGGTATTGCTTACAGTCAGCCAGGGTGCTGCCGAGAACCTTGTTAAGGTTCCCAATGTCCTTGGTAAAGACAATGATGAGGCAGTTCTTCTTTTGACAGAGGCAGGTCTTACGGTTAATCCCGTAGCACCTGTTTACGATAATGTATTCCCTGAGGGACAGATTTGTTATCAGAGTTTAGAGGCCGATAAGGATGTTCCCAAGGGTACGGCAATAGACCTTCATGCCAGCATGGGTCCCGAGCCTCCGGAAACCGTTTTGTACAGATTCAACGGAAGCATTAATGCACCCTCTACGGCTGAAGACCCCGAATTTGAAATGGGTACCAAGGTTGAGATTGTAATCGCCGGAACCGACGGTAAGGTATTACAGTCCACATGGACCACTTCTTTCCCTGTTTCCGTTAATATTTCCAATATTTCGGGAACCAACAGCGGTACCATCACCCTTTCTTATGAGGTGAAGATTCCCGCCGAGAAGGACGCATCAGGTAACGTTATTACCGAAGAAAAGAAAGAAACCAAAGTTATCAAGCGTGATGTTAATTTTGAAGTTGACGAATAATCGGGTGATTGATGCAAGGAAAGATAATTAAAGGCATTGCAGGATTTTATTACGTAAATGTTGACGGTAAAGGAACCTTTGAGTGTAAGGCCAAAGGTTCTTTTCGTAATGCCGGAACCAAGCCGCTTGTGGGCGACGATGTTGAAATCGACATAATCGACGAAGAAAAAAGCTTAGGTAACGTGACGAAGCTTTATAAGAGCAAGAGCCGCATGATAAGGCCCGCCTGCGCCAATGTTGATCAGGCTTTAATTGTTTTTGCAATCAAGAGTCCGGACCCCAATTTTAATCTGCTTGACAGATTCCTGATATACATGGAGAGCGAGAATGTTCCGTGCATTATAGTGTTCAATAAGGACGATCTTGCAAGCGAGGATGAAATAGACACTATTCGTGAAGCCTACATTAACGCGGGCTACCCCATTTTCTTTGTCAGCGTCAAGGAGAAAGCGGGAGTCGAAGCATTAAGGGATTTGCTTGAGAATAAGACAACAGTTATGGCGGGCCCCAGCGGTGTGGGCAAGTCTTCTCTAATAAATCTTTTATGCCGGAAAGATATAATGGAAACCGGTGATATCAGTATCAAGACCGAGAGAGGCAAGCATACCACGAGGCATGCGGAGCTTCTGCCGGTGGGTGACGGCACTTATATCATGGATACGCCGGGCTTTACTTCACTTGATATATTCGGTGCGGATAAGTCAAATCTAAAAGACTATTACAATGAGTTCTCCGATTATGAGTCGTCCTGCAGATTTGCGGATTGCGTTCACATCAATGAGCCGGATTGTGCGGTTAAAGCAGCGGTAAGTGAAGGTAAGATATCTAAGCTTAGGTATGACAACTATTTAGAGCTTTTCGCCCAGTTAGGGGCACGCAAAAACTAAAAGACGGAGTGGATTATGAGAAAACAAAAAAGAATTTTGGCACTTGCACTTGCGGCAACACTTTTACTTGCAGGTTGTACCAAAGGCGAGGCGAGTGTTACGCCTTCAAGCACTGAGACGGTAAGCGTTTCAACGGAGACTTCCGTATCCAAGGAAGAAACTTCCGCATCGACAGAGACTTCGGAATCTACAGAGGTATCTGCCTCTACAGAGACTTCGGCATCGACCGAAACCTCTGCATCAACAGAAGAAAAGGATTTAACAGTGAGACCCGATAACCTTGTAAACGTACTTGTATCCAAGCATAAAGCACCCGAGAGCGAGGCTCTTAAGTTTACCGAAAGCATGGGTGCGGGCTACAATCTCGGCAATACTTTCGATGCCAATGATGCCAATAATGTATTAAGTGATGATTTGCAGTTTGAGACATACTGGCAGAACGTTAAGACTACCAAGCAGCATATCCTTGATTTGAAGGAAGCAGGCTTTAAGACCATAAGAGTTCCTGTTTCGTGGCACAACCACGTTGATGAGGACTACAACATTAACGAAAAGTGGATGGACAGAGTTTATGAAGTCGTAAACTGGGCGCTTGAAGAGGATATGTACGTTATCATTAACATTCACCATGATAACCTCAAGAAATACATGTATCCTTCTTACGAATGCCTCGATAACTCCAAGAAGTATGTAAGCAAGGTGTGGGAGCAGATTGCTACCAAGTTCGGTGATTGTGATGAGAAACTTGTTTTTGAATCCTTAAACGAGCCCAGACTTGTGGGAACAGATATTGAGTGGAACATTCCCGACCTTAATTCCAAGCAGGCTCAAGAAGCTCTTGACTGTGTAAACCAGCTTAACCAGCTTATTGTAGACACCATCAGACAGACTCCCGGAGCTTACAATAAGACAAGATATATTACCGTTCCGGGCTATTGTGCATCACCCGATTATATTCTTTGCGATGCATTTAAGATACCTACCGACGATTATGCAGAGGCAGAGAATCGTATTCTTTTGACGGTACACGCATACAGACCTTACCTCTTTGCTCTTGCTGAGCCGAACGTGTCGGGCGCTACGGCAACCTTTAATCAGTCAGATGCAACCTCCGAACTTAACTCACTTTTCATGAATCTGTTTGTTAGGTATATCAAGAACGGAACCGGTATCATAATCGATGAATTCGGTGCAAGAGACAGAAACGGCAACACGGAAGATCGTGCGAAATATGCGGCAACATTTACGGCATACGCAAGAAGTTACCTAATGCCCGTATGCTGGTGGGACAATAACAACTTCTCGGGAAGCGGCGAGATATTCGGTATCTATAAGCGTGCCGACAATTCTTTCCCTTATCCCGACATCGTGTCACAGCTTGTGTGGTACGGCAACAAATAGAGGATAATCTATGGACAAAACACGAATAATTTTTGAAGTAATCGGATACGTGGGAACCGCTTTGGTGCTTATTTCTTTCCTTATGTCATCGGTATATAAGTTAAGGGTTATCAACACAATCGGTTCCGCAATATCTGCGGTATACGGCGTATTGATGCACGTATATCCTACTGTTGCGCTTAATGCGACTTTGGCTATCATTAACATCTTCTTTTTATGGCGGCACTTTACCGACAAGAGCGAGAAGATATATTCGACCAAAGCTACGGGTATTGATGATGGAATGGTAAGATTCTTTATCGAAAAGTATGCGGAGGAAATTCATGAGTTCTTCCCGAGCTTCGATGCCATGAATCTGCCCGGAAATGTTGCCTACTTAATTTTCAGCGAAGATACTCTTGCGGGTGTTTTGATAGGGCAGAAGAGTCGCGACGGAGTGCTTGATATTTATCTTGACTTTGTTACGAAGACCTTCAGAGACTTTTCTGTCGGCAAGTTTCTTTACAGAGAGCTTTCCAATGATGGCGTGAATAAGTGCAGGTTCCTTGCGGATATTCCGAAGAGTTATGTATATTTAAGAAAAGTCGGCTACAAGCGCGTGGGCGATTACATGGAGCTTGAGCTTTAATTTAAACATGGGCGAAAGGGGTTCACAGGATAATGGAATCCACACTTAAAAGAACGTGGTCCGAAATCGATTTGGACGCGCTCATACACAATTACAGAACACTTAAGAAACGAATAGGCGATAACGTCAAATTCTTGGGAGTTGTAAAGGCCGACGCATACGGCCACGGCTCTGTTATGGTGGCCAAGACTCTTGAAGAAGAGGGCGCGGACTATCTGGCTGTCAGCAGTATCGACGAGGCCATGGAACTTAGGCTCAACGATATTAAGATGCCTATTCTTATCCTCGGACACACTCCCAAGGAGCAGGTGGACAGACTTATAGAGTACAACATTACTCAGGCGGTTACCTGTAAGGCCAAGGCTGTTGAGTATTCGGAAGAAGCTGTAAGACTTAACAAGACTTTGAAGATTCACATTAAGATAGACACCGGCATGTCGAGGCTTGGATATCTGTGCGACGGAGAGTTCTTTGACACAGGTGTTCAGGGCATCGCCGATGCAATGAATATGCCGGGGCTTTATACGGAAGGTGCATTCACTCACTTTGCGGTTGCGGACGAGGAAGGCGAAGACGCGCTGGAATATACCAAGCATCAGTTTAAACTTTTTACAGACGTATGCAGCAAGGTTGAGGAAATAACGGGTAAGCACCTTGAAATCAAGCATTGTGCCAATACCGGTGCGGTTGCAAGATTCCCCGAGACTTACCTTGATATGGTGCGTCCGGGACTGTTACTCTACGGATACGGCGAATACGCAAGACAGTTGCACCTTAAGCCCGTTATGACTCTTAAGACCGTTGTCAGCACCGTTAAGGTATATCCCGAAGGCACTGCCATCAGCTATGGCGGAATCTATAAGACCGACAAGCGTGAGAGAATCGGCGTACTTCCTTACGGTTATGCAGACGGATTTTTCAGAAGTCTTTCCAACAAGTGCAGCCTCATGACCAAAGAAGGCCTCGCGCCTCAGCGCGGCAAGATCTGCATGGATATGTGCATGATAGACTTAACCGATAAGCCCGGTGTAGACGTAGGCTCGGAGATTGAGATATTCGGTAAGCACAATCCGATAGAGGAACTCTCGGATATTGCGGGTACCATCCCTTACGAACTTACCTGCGCCGTGAGCAAGAGAGTGCCGCGCACATACATTAAAAACGGAGAGGTAATCAGTCGCGAGCTGTTACTCAGAATGTAGTTTGCTTTTGCTATACATCATACGGAAAAGCCTCAATCAGTGTAATAATACTTCGCTGATTGAGGCTTTTATTTCGTAAAAAGTATTTAAATAGTTGACAGAAGTGTTATAATCTAAATCATAAAACATTTCACTTGTGTAAAGCAGGGGTGCTTATCGGAATGGTATTATTTATTTGCAAGTGAAAGGAATGGGCATATGGGGCGACGTTTTGTTGCTGTGCTACTTAGCATGGCGCTTTTTCTGACCATTTTTATCAAATCTGACGCAATCATAGGATACGCTGTAGATAGCGACAATTGCGTTGAGGCAGAAAACGAGACGGAGATAATAACAGAAGAGACAACGATATCCGAAGAGGTTCCGGTTCAGACTGTTGAGGAAGAGACCGAGGAGATTACCGAAACGGAAAATTCCGGTGATGTATCGGGCGATTCGGAATCTGAGGAAGTATCAGTCGATGTTTCGGCATCAGATATTGAGGAGACCGTAGCGACAGCTGTGGACGAGGTTGTGGATGCAGTTGACGTATCCGCTAATGAGGAATCGGTTTCCGACAATGATTCTCCCATCATTTTAACTGACGATATAAGCGACAACGATGTTACGGAAGTTGTCGATACTGTAGAGAGCACGGAATCCGAGGCTCTTGTTTGCGTGAGACAAATCGGAGGTGTTTCGATTACGGTAGAAGCCCCCGCGGGAGTATTTTCTTCAGGTACAACTGTTACTGTAACCGAACTTACCGATGCGGGCACTATGGATTCCATTGAGAATGCCGTATCGGACAAGCTTTCCGACAATCAGACCATAACCGCTATTCGTGCATTCGATATTACAATGTACAATGCCGAAGGGCAGGAGATTCAGCCCGATACAAGCAAGGGCACCGTTAAGGTAAGCATTGCCAACATTGATACGACAGAAGCTATGCAAGACGCGGACAAAGCAATTGAGGTCTTCCACATGGACGAAGCTTTGAATAACGCCGACGCTGTAGATACGACTGTGGCTGAAGGAGAGGTTTCTTTTGCCGCAGAGCATTTCTCGGCTTACGTTGTGGTTTCTGTAGAGGACAATGAAGCTGAGCCCGATCAGCCTCTTGATGAGAATGCTTTGATTGAATCCATGAAGGTTTCGATTGTTGATTCCAAGGGCAAAGAAACCGTTCTTGCGGACGGTGCGGACTTAAAGGTTTCTCTTGATGATACAATCAGAGTAAGCTATGTATTTAACCATCCGATTCAGATTGTTCCGGTAGGCGGCAAGGTTAACAACAAGGTAGACGGCTACCACGTAAGAGCGGGACAGCACTATAAGGTTCCCGGTATTCCTGCGATTTGCGTTAAACCCGGCGGATTCAGCATTGATGTTAAGAACGGCGAGGAGACACTCGGACAGATTCATTTTGCCGAAGACGGAAGCGCTACGCTTGAGATCGACAGCAGATTTACCGAGCCCGAAAGCGCAGAGGGCGCGGTAGCGGGCTTTGACTTAAAGCTTAACCTCAACAAAGACGACAACGGCGACAAGGAAGACTACGAGCTTACTTTCGGCGACAAGACATATACTGTAAGAGTCAGCGAATTCATGCCCCAGCCTCCCAAGGTTGAGAAGTCTTCTTCGACTATGGATTCCGACGGAAACATCACTTGGACTGTTACTCTTACCAATGACGGTAAGCCTATTGAATATGCCGACGGATACACATTGACCGATACTTTCAGTGCAGGCCAGGCATATTTGGAAGGATCCCTTGAAGAAGTAGGCGGAGCGGCCATTACCCCTACGGTAAGCGGCAACACCGTAAAGTGGACATACAAGAACAACGATGCTTCAAACGTTGTTCAGTTTAAATATAAGACTCACATCGACTTCCTTGCACTTACCAAGGATACCAATGAAGATGATTTTCCTGTGAACAAGGAAGTTACCAACAATATAAAGGTGACTGCTCCGGCAGGAACCGATTACGATGCCCTTTCCATTTCCGCGACTTCCGGAAGCAATGTTTCCAAGACAGTCGATAAATGGGTGGACAAGTCAGGTACCGATGTTGATGCCAATGGTAAGGCAACTTGGAAAATAGTTGTTAAGAATAACGGATTTACTCTTAAGAATGTAGTGCTCCATGACAATATCGTGGCCGATAACGGCGTTACCATTAAGATGGATAATATTAAGGTGGTGGACGCACACGGCAATACGGTTACTTTTAACAAAGATTCAAACGGCAACAATCATTCCATCGCCTTTGCCGGTTTGATGGAAGGCGATGCCGTATATACAGTTACATACGACACCACAATTAAGAACTATGACGAATATTTGAAGGCCAATCACGAAGTTCCCAAGAACACAGCATGGATTACCTATGAGTACGATGCGACGGGTAAGGGTACAGAGTGGACACCTGTTAAAGGACCCGGTGTGGATGCCGAGTTCAAGGGCCCCGGTCTTATGGCCAAAGCAGCCGTTAAGAAGAGCCCCGCAGGCATCGACAGAGTCAACCATACCATGGATTGGAGTATCGAAATCAACAACAATAAGCAGGCGCTTAAGGAAGTAAGCATAAGCGATGCCATTCCCGCAGGTCACACATATGTGGGAATCAAGAACGTTAAAATTGACGGCGCCGCGGTTACGCTCGATGATAGCGCTATCGATACTACGGACCCTAAGAACATAAAGGTTTCTTTTGGCGACAGTGTTGAAAATGTTACGGCATCCTTGATTATTACTACCAAGCTTACGGATGAAGAGAGTAAGATCTGGGCTTCCAACGCATCCAAGAAATATACGAACGAAGTAACATTATCGTCCCAAGGCAACCCCGACGTTACCGATTCCGCGGATCAGACATTCAAGAGTGAAGTCATTGCCAAGAAAGCCGGCAGTTACGATTACAGCACACACCTTATTCCTTACACCATTACGGTTAACCAGAATAAGATGCCTATGGATAACGTGGTAATAACCGATCCTCTCGATTCAAGACTTGAATATGTTGACGGCTCTTCGAATGTTGCAGGAACGGTTTACGACGCAGGCACCAACACGCTTACTTTTAACCTCGGCAGTATCGATGCTGAGACTGTGATTACATTTAATGCCAAGGTTAAGGACGGAGAAACCTTCGCCAATAACGCCAAGTTCGAAATTCCCAACAGTGCGAGCCTCAAGAGCGCACAGTACGATAAGGACACGGTAGTTTCGACTTCCACCGCGATTGACAATAAAGTAATTGCCAAGAAAGGTACCCGTAACAAAGAAGTTATTAACTATACAGTAGATTTGAACGTAGCAGGCCAGAAGCTTTACAAAGACGGCATAGAAGAGGTTGTAATCCAGGATACCATGGGTGCAAGCCTTGTTCTTGACGAATCCACCGTTAAGCTTCGCGAGGCGACCGTTAACTCTGACGGATCTCTCACTCCCGATGCAGTGGTATCCGACGCTGTAGTGAGAGTTGACAAGAGCAATCCTCAGACCGTTCTTCAGGTAGTAATCCCCAAGAGCGGCGACGGAAAGGCATATGTTCTTGAGTACACAGCACTTATGCTTAAAGCCAAGGCCAAGGACTTCTCCAATAACGTAGTAATCAAAGGCTACGGCGACGGAGCAATCAATAAGTCCGACGTTCAGTACGAAGAGAAAGACTTTTCAAACGTTAACTTCAGCAAGTATGTATACTATATTTCAGGCTTAAAGGACGAGAACGACAATTCCCTCATTCTTGCAGGCGCACACTTCCAGCTTCTCGACCCCGAAGAAGACTACAAGATAGTAGACGAGGCCGACAGTGACGAAGACGGCGAGATAATGTTCGTAGGCGTGCTCAAAGAAAACCACGAATATCTCCTCAAAGAAACCGACGCTCCCGAAGGATACGAAATCCCCATCACCCTTAAGGATGGTGTGGTAGTTAAGACCAAGGGCAAAGGCTACAACGCCGCTATGGAAGAGAAGGACAATCAGATAGTTTATAACTCAAAGCCTTCACGTGAAGTTAATTTCGCACTCCTTAACGGCACAGATAAGACCACCGATTTAACGGGTCTTTCCGATACACCTGCCAAGATTACCGTATACAAAGGTGCTACCGAGGTATGGAATTCCGACAGCACCGAGCCTTTCAAGGCAATATACGGTACCGAATACACTGTCAAAGAATCCACCACGCCTTTTGGCTACCACGGAGATTCTGCGTCCGGTTACAAGTTTACGATTAATGAAGGCACGGGAGAACTTGTTCTTTTGACAGACTCCGACAATGTAAAGCTTTCCGGCGACAACATCACCATGTATGACACGGCCAAAGAAAGCATGTCCATAATGATTAACGATATCTCCGAAAGCCAGGGAAGAGCTCTTAAGGGCGCTAAGTTCCAGATTAAGCAGGGAAGCACTGTGGTTAAGAGCTTTGAAAGCGAAGGACTGTTTAAAGAAGTTACTCTTCCCGAGGGTGACTACACGCTCACAAGAGTTGATGCGCCTTTCGGATTTGAAGCCGAGAGCAAGGCACTTTCTTTCTCCATAAAGAAGAATGCAGAGGGTGCTCTTGAGATAGAGACATCATCCAACGTGGGTAATATCACCGTTGACGGCAACAGAATCGTAGTGCCGGAGGTTAGTAAGCCTGCGGACAGCGTTACAGTCGATCCTGTTGCTGCAAGCGGCAGTGATCCGGCGAAGGAAGCCGATTTAGACTTCGTGCTCACTCCCAGAAAATATGCGGACGGTTCGGCCGTAGGCCTTTCCGACACACCCGCATGGTCTAAGAGCGAGGGCACTCCCATGAAGCTCCTTCCTCAGGTAGAATATGTCCTTACAGTAACCGGCAAGAACGGCAAGAAAGTATCCAAGATTGTAATGATTGATGAAAATGGCAATCTTGTGGTTAAGGATTATCCGACACCCGCACCCACACCTAACCCCGGTGGCGGTTCATCTTGGAGCTATTCGTCACCTGCTCCTACAAAGTCCGTTGAAGTGTTGGCTGATGAGTACACTGCGACGGGCATGAAACTTGCCAAGACCGGCGGATTTATGGGTACCGTGGCAGGATACGGCGCAGGCTTTGTACTTATGGCGGCCGGCTTGCTCATGGTAAGAGGTAAGAAAAAGAAAAATAAGTAATATGAAACCTAGATATATAGTTAAAATCATCGGCTGTATATTCATTGCACTCGGACTCTTCATAGTTATTGGTTCGCTTTATATAAATATCAGGCAACAGGCTATGAAGAAGAGTGCAATAGCTGAGTTTAAGAATATGGTAGTCGCAAGCGAGGCGATATTGGAGGAACATCCGATTGACGGCACGACATCAGAGCTTACAGAGAGCGCATTACAAGGCGGCAGCGCGGCTGTAGAGGGCGATATACTTTACATGTTGAGAATTCCTTGCATCGACTCGGAGAACCCTGTCCGTGAGGGTGTAAGCGCCGGTGTGCTGGCTGATTCCCTCGGTCACGAGCCTGATACCGCATACATCGGCGAGGGTGGCAATTGCGTTATCGCAGGACATCGCAATTACAGCTTCGGCTCTTTCTTTAACCGACTTAACGAGGTCAAAGAAGGCGACATGATATATGTTGATACGGCTACGGATTCTTATTCCTATACGGTCGTGGAAATTAAAGTAGTAGAGCCTGAAGACCTGTCGGTACTTGAGCCGACGGATACCGAAACGCTCACACTTTATACCTGCACACCGCTGTATCTTGCTACATACAGACTGGTGATTATTGCCAATAGAATAGACGATTAAACGTTACCCCAAAGCTTTAAAAGTTTTGGGGTAATTTTCTGAATTTTTGAAAATTTGTGGAAAAATAATAATAATGTTATATAATCTATAAAAGTAAAAGGGTTTTGGGGTTAATAAGAATACAGGGTATTCGATTAACCAAGGAGGAATATAATACAATGACTTACGAAGAGGTTGTTAAGAAAGCAAAGGCAGCTGTCAAGAAGATTGACACTACAACCATCAAAGAACACTTTGCTATTGAAATCGACGTAGAAGGAGAAGGCGCGGGAGCTCTTTATATAGAGCTTGACCATGGCAAGGCAGTGGCTGAGCCTTATGATTACTACGACAACGATTGCCGTATCAGAACAAGCGCCGCTACTCTTATTAAACTTTTGTCCGGTAAGCTCGATCCCGCAACCGCGCTATCAGAAGGAAGCATTTTCTTTGCCGGCAACTGGGAGAAGGCAGTGGCACTTGCAAAGTCCTTAAAGCCCGTAGCAGCCAAGAAAGCCGCTGCACCCAAGAAGGCAACAACCGCCAAGAAGACAACGACGGCCAAGAAGGCAACCACTACCAAGAAGGCAGCACCTGCCAAGAAGGAAACGGCTACCAAGAAGGAGGCCGCACCTAAGAAAGAAGCAGCGCCCAAGAAAGCAACTACGGCCAAGAAACCCGCAGAGAAAAAGCCTGCTGAGAAGAAACCCGCAGCCAAGAAGCCTGCAGCCAAGAAAACTACAGCAAAAAAGTAAATTGAAACAGTATCCGCCGACGGAGTATTTCTCTGCCGGCGGTTTTCCTATGCATAAGAGGATTTCGGCGCAAAACATTGAAATTCGCATGAGGTTAGTGTATAATTCATCGTGCTGATTTTAATTAGATACTTAGAATTCGTATTATTAAAGGAGATGAATATACATGAAATTAGGAATCGTGGGGCTTCCCAACGTCGGCAAGAGTACATTGTTTAATTCCCTTACCAAAGCGGGAGCACTTGCAGCCAATTATCCTTTTGCTACCATAGATCCCAACGTCGGTGTCGTACCTGTTCCCGATGAGAGAGTAGAAGCCCTTGGTAAGATGTACAATACCAAGAAAGTTACACATGCCACCATCGAGTTCGTGGATATCGCAGGTCTTGTTAAGGGTGCGTCCAAGGGCGAAGGTTTGGGTAACCAGTTCCTTGCCAACATTCGTGAAGTTGACGCTATCGTTCATGTCGTAAGATGTTTTGACAACGATAACATTATTCACGTAGACGGAAGCATCGACCCCGTAAGAGATATCGAGACCATTAATCTTGAGCTTATTTTCTCCGACATGGAGATTCTTGAAAGACGTATTGCCAAGGTCGCCCGTGCAGCCAATAACGACAAGAAATACGCCAAGGAAAAAGAATTCGCTCAGTCCATATATAACTTCCTTGAAGCAGGCAACCTCGCTAAGAGCTTTGAAGTGCCCGATGACGAGGATTCCAGGGAATGGTTTGCGTCTTACAACCTTCTTACCGCTAAGCCCGTAATCTATGCTGCAAATGTATCCGAGGATGATTGTGCAGATGACGGAGCTTCCAATAAGTACGTGCAGGCAGTAAGAGAGTTTGCCAAGAAGGACGGAAGCGAAGTGTTCGTAATCAGTGCCCAGATTGAGCAGGAAATCGCCGAGATGGATGATGACGAGAAGCAGATGTTCCTTGAAGAGTTAGGTCTTAAGGAATCCGGTCTTGATAAGCTTATTGCAGCTTCTTACAAGATTCTCGGACTTATGAGCTTCTTAACCGCCGGTGAAGATGAGTGTCGTGCATGGACTATTAAGATCGGTACCAAGGCTCCTCAGGCAGCCGGCAAGATTCACTCAGACTTCGAGAGAGGTTTCATTAAGGCTGAAGTAGTTAATTACAAGGACCTTCTTGAGACAGGTTCCCTTGCCGCAGCAAGAGAGAAAGCTCTTGTGGGTATGGAAGGTAAGGACTACGTCGTTAAGGACGGAGACGTTATTTTGTTTAGATTTAACGTTTAAAAGAAAAAATAATTCACGAATTTTAATAAGGTTTTTCGGTAATTATTAATAAAAAACTAAATATTGTACGTGATTTAATAAGCGTTCCCAATATCTTGGGGACGCTTTTTTGCGCCTAAAAAATGCCAAGAAATGGCGTATTATCAACGAAAAATTAACTTGAAAATACTTGCATTCCGATGTATTTTAGTATAAAATGTGGTTGTAAGTGGTAGAAAGTGGTGTTTAAGTGGGTGAAAGTGGTAAATTTGAACCCACATAACGAGGTAATCGGTCACAAATGTTTAAAGGTGAATATAACCATACAATCGATGAAAAAGGCAGACTGATTATCCCCGCTAAGTTCAGGGAGGAGCTTGGTAACGAGTTTGTGGTTACCAGAGGCCTTGACGGATGCCTTTTCGGATATAACAACTCCGAGTGGCAGGTATTCGAGGACAAGCTCCGTGCTTTACCGCTTACCAACAAGGACGCTCGACAGTTCCAGAGATTCATGCTTGCCGGTGCCGCTTCGGTAGAGATAGACAAGCAGGGAAGAATACTTCTTCCTCAGGTTTTAAGAACCTTCGCAGGACTTGATAAAGACGTAGTGCTTATCGGAGTTGCGGGACGAATCGAAATCTGGAGCAAGGACAAATACGAGGAAGCTTCGGCAGTGGATGACATGGAAGCAATTGCTGAGAAGATGTCAGACCTGGGAATTTAAGATAAGAGGATTTGAATGGAATTTAATCACTATTCGGTAATGCTTCATGAAACAATTGAATCCTTGAACATTAAGCCCGACGGAATATACGTAGACGGAACACTGGGTGGCGGCGGACATTCTTTTGAAATTGCCAAGCGCCTTACCGAAGGCGGTCACCTCTACGGAATAGACCAGGACGAAGCAGCCATCGAGGCAGCGACGGAGCGACTCAAAGTTTACAGCGAGAGAATCACGGCAATCCGTGCTAACTATAAGGACGCAGTGAGCATCCTTAAAGAGAAAGGCATTGGGGGAGTGGACGGTATAGTACTTGACTTAGGCGTCTCTTCTTACCAGCTTGATACCGCAGAGAGAGGTTTTTCCTACAAAGCGGATTCGGCACTCGACATGAGAATGGACAGACGTCAGAAGCTTACGGCTTACGACATAGTCAACACATACTCGATCAAAGAACTCTTCAGAATCATAAGAGACTACGGCGAAGACAAATTCGCACAGAACATTGCCAAACACATAGTTCAGGCCAGAGAAATCAAACCGATTGAAACGACCTACGAACTTAACGACATAATCAAAGCCGCAATACCCATGAAGATGAGGGTAGAGGGAGGACATCCTTCAAAGAGAACCTTCCAGGCTATAAGAATTGAATGTAATCACGAGCTTGACGTATTAAGGGATTCACTTGATGAAATGATTGATTTCTTAAATCCCGGCGGAAGACTTTCGATTATAACATTCCATTCTTTGGAAGACAGGATAGTAAAGACTTCTTTTAAAAAGAATGAAGACCCCTGCACCTGCCCCAAGAACTTTCCCGTATGTGTATGCGGCAACGTATCAAAGGGCACGGTAGTTACCAAGAAACCGATAGTTCCATCCGATGAGGAGCTTGAAGTTAACTCAAGATCAAAAAGCGCGAAGCTTCGCGTATTCGAAAGGAAGTAAGAAATGGCAAGAACAAGCAGCAGAAACAACTACATGAGAGACAATCTTGCAAGAAATATTGACGTAAGAGAGGCGCTTAAGGAAAGACCCACAGGCGAGCCTTTAAGAGAGTACAGAGGCGAACTTAAGAAGCAGAGTAAGATGAGCATGGGCTTTTTATACGTGGCATTCTTAGGTCTTGCTGTTGTTGTGCTTGCGGCTTCTTTGGTATCTTACTTAAAGCTTCAGAACGATATCACAACAATGGTTGATGATATTGCATACTACGAACAGACTCTCAACAATTTGACACTTGCAAATGACGACGAGTATAGTAAAATTGTAAATGCGGTTGACTATGATTACATTAGACAAGTCGCAATCGAAGAACTTGGCATGGTCTATGCTTCCGAAGACCAGATCGTTAGCTATACCAGAGAGAACAGCGATTATGTGAGGCAGCTTACAGGCCTGTCAGATTGATGATGGGTATTTGTTTTGGATAGAAAAGATGAACAGATGAAAAAAGCATTGGCGAGAAAACGCGCCAATGCAAGAGGTATATCAACCAGGCTGGGAGTATTCTTTATTGTAGTGCTCCTGGCTTTTGTTGGTTTAAGCTTCAGACTTTTTGCCATTACAAGAGACAATAAGAACGAATACAGGCAGAAGGTTTTATCTCAGCAATCTTACGATTCCAAGGTTATAAACGCCAAGCGCGGCGAGATTTTGGACTGTAACGGTAATGTTCTTGCGGCGAGTGAAGAGCGTTACAACGTTATTCTTGATACCAAGCAGATAAGACAGTCGGACGAGCAGAAGGGCAGTAGCGATGTCCGCAACGCCTCTGTAGACGCGATTTGTACGATATTCGGCACCGACCGTAAGGCGCTTACGGACTATATGGATTCCAATCCCGACTCACAGTACTATGTAGTTAAGAAAGATGTAACTTACGAGGAAATGAGCCGTTTCCTTCCCTATATCACCGTGCCCGAGGCAGGTCAGGAGAAGGATTCTTTGTACGATTCCAACGTTAAGGGCGTCTGGTTTGAGAAATATTACGTAAGATACTATCCCCAGAAGACTCTGGCTTGCGATTTAATCGGTTTTTCCAAGTCCGAAGGTCAGGCGTCTTACGGACTTGAAGAATATTACAACGACATCTTAACCGGTACTTCCGGCAGAAAGTACGGATATTTAAGCGACGAGACCACCGTAGAAGTTACCACTATTCCTGCGGTTGACGGCAATACACTTGTTACTACCATCGACACGAATGTCCAGATGATAGTCGAGAAGCATCTTAAGAACTTCTGCGAAGAGTACAAGAACAACTACCGAGAGGGCCTCGGTGCCAATAATGTAGGTTGTATCGTAATGCGTGCCGATTCGGGCGAGATTCTTGCGATGGCAAGCTACCCCACATACGATCTTAACGATACCATGAATATCAGCCATCTTTACACAGATGAGCAGATTAAGCAGATGGAAGAGGAAGGTACTCTTAAGGACGCGTACGATAAGCTTTGGAAGAATTTCTGTATTACAGATACTTACGAGCCCGGTTCCGTTATGAAGCCGTTCACGGTTGCCATGGGCCTTGAGTCCGGTAAGATGAACGGTTCCGAAAGCTATTACTGCGGCGGTTTCCTTCAGGTGGCCGACCACAAGATTTACTGTCACGGACGTAAAGCCGAAGGTAACTTAACGGTCAAAGAAGCCGTGGCGAAGTCCTGTAACGTAGCTCTTATGCAGATGGCGGCTCAGATCGGTAAGGAGACATTCCTTGATTATCAGAATATATTTAATTTAGGACTTAAGACCAATATCGACCTTGCGGGCGAGAGCCGTACCGACGGACTTGTATTCAATGAAAAGTCCATGAATGAGACGGAGCTTGCAACCGCCAGCTTCGGTCAGGGCTTTAACGTTACCATGATTCAGATGGCTGCAGGTTACGCGGCACTTGTTAACGGCGGATATTACTATGAGCCCCACGTTGTGTCTAAGATTCTTTCGCCGAGCGGCTCTGTTGTTAAGAACATTGAGCCCAGACTTATCAAGCAAATCGTATCTTCTTCCACATCGGAGAAGATTATCGAATATTGTAACGCTGTTGTTACCGACGGTACCGGCTGGCGTGCTAAGCCCGCGGGATACTCGATAGGCGGTAAGACAGGTACTGCGGAGACGGTTCCGCGTGATAACGGCGAGTACGTGGTTTCTTTTATGTGCCATGCACCGGCTGACGATCCCGAGATTATATGCTACGTGGTAGTAGACCGTCCCAACGTACGCGAGCAGGACGATGCCAAGTACTCATCCATCATTTCAAGACAGATTTTAACGGAGATTCTTCCCTACCTTAACATCCCCATGACCGAGGAAGTTTCGGACAAAGAACGTGAAGAGCTCCTTGCACTTGAACTTTCAATCTACACCAACCGTGTGGAGAAAGAAGACGCCGAGGCCGACGCCTCCGCCAATAACCCCGAAGGAGATAATTAGTTTTTATTATGAAAAGCACCATTTTGATTGCTTCACTTGCAGCATTTTTGTTAAGTATAGTATTGGGACCTGTAATATTGCCCATTCTCAGGCGCATTAAGGCCGGTCAGACCGTAAGAGACGACGGACCTCAGACTCATCTTAAGAAGAACGGAACTCCTGTTATGGGAGCGTTCATATATCTTATTTCCGTTGCAACCGTGATGGCTTTTTGCGTAAAAGATTATCCGGAAATTCTTCCGATTTTTCTTTTGACAATTGCTTTTGGCGTAATAGGATTTATCGATGACTTTTTGAAAGTGGTTCTTAAGCGCGCAGACGGTCTTAGAGTATGGCAGAAGCTTGTATTGCAGCTTATTGCGGCAGGAGCGTTTTGCTTTTATATGACTAAGAGCGATTCGTGGAGCTTTGATGCATTTGTTCCTTTCATGGAGGAGTCTACCGTTAATTTCGGTGTTTTGGCGATTCCCGTAACGATATTCATCATAGTCGGAACCGTTAACGGCTCGAACTTTACCGATGGTGTGGATGGCCTTGAGACTACCGTTACAAGCGCTATTATGACTTTCTTTTTGGTAACTGCAATTGGGTTAAAGTCAGAGGTGGCAGTGCTTCCCGCTATTTTCCTCGGAGCATTGTTGGGTTTTCTTATGTTCAACGTCAACAAGGCCATGGTATTCATGGGAGATACCGGATCGCTTGCGCTCGGTGCTCTTGTGGCGGGACTTGCGATTAAGCTTCATTTGCAGTTGTATCTGCCGATTTTCGCGTTGATTTATTTTGTGGAAGTTTTAAGCGTTATTATTCAGGTGACATACTTTAAGCTTACTCACGGTAAGAGAATTTTCAGAATGACACCTATTCATCATCACTTTGAGCTCGGCGGATGGACCGAGGCTAAGGTTGTTGCGGTATTTGCAACCGTTACCGCCGTACTTTGCGCGGTATCGTTATTGTTTATTCCTACGATAGCATTTTAATTTTTGATACACGGGAGATTTTCGGAACATGGGAGACAAAAGACAGGTAAAGAACAGAAGATACTTTGACTATCTGCTTTTATTTATCGTGCTCTTTTTGCTTGGATTCGGGCTTGTAATGATTTATTCCACAAGCTCTTATGTGTCATCCCTTAATTATGACGGAGACGGGCTGTATTTCCTTAGGAAGCAGGCGATAGCGGTCGTACTGGGACTTGCGGTTATGACTGTTGTAAGTTTTATTCCTACGGAGCTTTACAAGAAGCTTGCTCCGCTTATTTATTTTGTTTCTTTGGCATCAATATTCCTGGTACTTACGGGACTCGGTCACGAATCCCACGGTGCCAGAAGATGGATATACATTTTCGGACTGTCAATTCAGCCTGCCGAAATTGCGAAGATTGGTGTTATTATTACATCCGCAACGCTTATCGACAGGATGACTCCGAACAGCCGTCGTTCCTGGGGCGGAATCCTTGTCACACTGGCTCCGGCTGCCCTTTTAAGCGGCGTTATCTATTTTCTTACGGATAACTTCAGTTCCGCATTTATTGTGGGCGGTATAGCTTTTATGATGATTACTCTTTCCGAGAAGAAGAATTTAAGACCTTATATTATTCTTGTCGGAGTGGCCATAATCGGTGTGATTGCTTTTATAGCGCTTGTTAAGTTCCCCGACAAGCTTCACTTGGGATTCAGAGGCGAGCGTGTACTTGCGTGGCTTAATCCCGAGGCATATGCGGATGGTAAGGGCTTCCAGCCTATACAGTCACTTTACGGTATCGGTTCCGGCGGAATCTGGGGTAAGGGACTCGGCAAGAGTATGCAGAAGTTAGGCTTCCTTCCCGAAGCTCACAACGATATGATTTTTTCGATTATCTGTGAGGAACTGGGCCTTTTCGGCGGCCTTGCGATTATTATCATGTTTATTCTTATGCTTTGGCGCATAAGAGATATTTCATCACACATTACGAATACTTACGAGAACCTGCTTTTATGCGGTGTTTTCACACATATTGCGATGCAGGTTATACTTAATATAGCCGTTGTTACCAATACCATTCCCAATACCGGTATTGCGCTTCCTTTCATAAGCTACGGCGGCTCCAGTGTAATCTTTCTTTTGGCGGAAATGGGCATAGTAATGCGCATTGCGAGAGACTGCGACTTTAAAGATGCACCTCCCGTTAAGAAGAAACGACGCGTGAAAGAGGAAGAGACTCATGAAGAAAGCTAAGAATCGTAAAAGAGTCTCGCCGATACTGATAGTTTTATTTGTATTTGCAGTTCTTTCTCTTGCAGGGTATTTCACCTACAAGTATCTTTTAGAGACATATAGAGTCGTCAATGTATACGTGGAGGGCAACGTTCACTATACCGACGATGAAATCAAAGAACTCATAATGACAGGAGACTACGGTGACAATTCCTTGTATCTTTCCCACAAGTACAAGAACAAAGAAGTCACCGACATTCCTTTTGTCGAGACCATCAACGTTAAGATTCTTTCCAAAGATTCTGTCAAGATTACTGTTTATGAAAAGGCGCTTGCGGGATATGTAGAGTATCTCGGTAAGTATATTTACTTTGACAAAGACGGTATTGTGGTGGAGGCTTCGGAAGAGAGAACCGACGGAATACCCGAGGTTGTGGGAATTGATTTTGACTATGTGGTACTTCACGAGAAGCTTCCGGCCAAGGACGAGGACCTTTTCCTGAAAGTATTGAACATAACCAAGCTTATGGAGAAGTACGAAGTTGATGCCGAGAAGATTTATTTTTCGGGCTTTGACGAGGTTACGCTTTACAAAGGCGACATTACCATTAAGTTAGGCAAAGAAAAAGACTTAGACATAAAGATTATGAATTTAAATGCCATTCTTTCGAAACTTGAAGGAATGAAGGGAACACTTCGCATGGAGAATTACGACGAGTCCACGAAGAGAACTTCTTTTGAAAAAGAAGAAGATTCGCCTGATATGCCCGTCGATAATCAACCGGAAGAACCCGGAGAGGAATCGACTGCTCCCTAAAGAGAGGCTTTAACGTAAATGATAAATATTATTAAGGACCTTATCTCGGGCAAGCGTGTGTGTGTGCTGGGCTACGGAAGAGAAGGTCAGTCATCTGTCAAAAGAATAATGGAAGCAGGCGGTTACAAGTCGCTTACAGTCAGTGATAAGCGCGATGTGTCGGATGATGTTCCGGCCGGCGTATCCTGTGTGTCCGGTGACGGATATCTTGATTGTCTTGACGATTATGATGTTATTTTTAAGACTCCGGGAATCGTGCTTAACAAGGATATTGCCGATTATAAGTGCGAGATTACATCCCAGACCGAAGTGTTTATGCAGGCTTTCGGCAACAGAATAATCGGTATTACGGGTACTAAGGGTAAGAGTACTACATCATCGCTTATGTATCATGTGCTTAGGACTGCGGGTCTGGATACGGTTTTCGCAGGTAATATCGGTATTCCGGTGTTTGATATAGCTGACGAAATCAAGGAAGGTACTGTTGTCGTTATCGAACTTTCCTGTCATCAGCTTGAATACATCAAGACTTCTCCTCATACAGCAGTTTTACTGAATGTATATGAGGATCATCTCGATCATTACGGCACCAGAGAGAAGTATGGTCTTGCCAAGAAGAATATATATAAGTTCCAGAAGAATACGGATGTTTTTTATACACTTCCCGAAGTAATTAAGGAGTGGGGCGAGGCACCTTCCGAGACCGTGTATGTGGCTCGTGAAGACAGTCCTGTTAAATCATTTGAAGATTATCCTGCGATTAAGCTTAAAGGCGCTCACAACGTCTTAAACGCGGCTTTTGTATATGATGTGGTTAAAAGGTATGGTGTAAGTGCGGAAACCTTTATAAAGGCACTTGAGACTTTCGAGCCCTTACCGCACAGACTTGAGTACGCAGGCAATTTCCACGGTGTAGATTTTTACGATGATTCGATTTCCACAACCGTTAAGTCAGCAATAAGTGCGGTTGAAAGCATTAAGAATTCCGCTATATTGCTTGTGGGCGGAATGGAACGCGGAATTGAGTACGAAGAACTGGTAGAATACGTGGCCAAGAGCCGTCTCAAATACCTTGTATGCATGTATGAATCGGGTAAGAGAATTTATGATATGTATGAGGCTTTAGATAAGTCCGAAAGTGCTCCGAAGGCTGTACTTGTAAACGATTTGGAGGGCGCCGTAGAGGCTTCTTTGGCCGGAGCGGAACAAGGAGATGCTGTATTGCTTAGTCCCGCGGCCGCAAGCTACGGATACTTTAAGAATTTCGAAGAGCGCGGAGACGTATTTAAAAAACTTATAAAAAAATAAGTTTTTATGTCAGATTTTTAGTTGCGAAGTTGACAATTTAATTATATTATAGACTTGGTGAGTTTTTGTGAAGTGAAGGAGGAAATACCTTGCTGGAGATTATAAGTAATGAAGCGGAATCTGCTGCGAAGATCGTAGTTATCGGCGTAGGCGGAGCAGGTAATAACGCTGTAAATAGAATGGTAGAAGAGGATATAGGGGGAGTCGAATTCATCGGTGTCAATACCGATAAGCAGGCACTTCAGCTTTGCAAAGCCCCCAAACTTATTCAGATAGGTGAGAAACTTACAAAAGGACTCGGCGCAGGCGCCAAGCCCGAAATCGGTGAGAAAGCAGCCGAGGAAAGTGCGGAAGTACTTGAGGCTTCCATTCGCGGTGCCGACATGGTTTTCATTACATGCGGTATGGGCGGCGGAACCGGTACAGGTGCAGCTCCCGTAATTGCCAAGATTGCCAAGGATATGGGCATTCTTACCGTAGGCGTAGTTACGAAGCCTTTCAGATTTGAAGCCCGTCAGCGTATGGTTAACGCCATAAGCGGTATCGATCGTATTAAAGAGAATGTTGATACACTTGTTGTTATTCCCAATGACAAGTTACTTGAGATTATAGATAAGCGCACTCCTTTCCCGGATGCACTTAAGAAAGCCGATGAAGTACTGCAGCAGGCAGTATCCGGCATTACCGACCTTATCAATGCACCCGCACTCATTAACCTTGACTTTGCGGATGTACAGACCGTCATGAAGGGTATGGGCGTTGCTCATATCGGTATCGGTAACGGTAAGGGCGATGACAAGGCTATGGAAGCTGTTAAGATGGCAGTTGAGTCTCCGCTTCTTGAGACCACCATCACCGGTGCCAAGAACGTTATCATTAACATTTCCGGTGACATCACCATGGCAGACGTTGCAGACGCAACCGACTACGTTCGTGAACTTGCCGGCGATGACGTTAACGTTATCTTCGGTGCATTATACTCCAAGGAAGAGCAGGAGACCTGTAAGATTGCCGTTATTGCAACCGGTCTTTCCGTTAACAATAACGACCGTTTAGGACTCAATCCCAGACCCGCAGTTGCTCCCACGACTCCTACGGTTAAGCCTGTACTGCCTCAGTCCACACCGACTGTACAGCCTACAGCAACCTTTAACAGTGATCTTTTCAAGAACACACCGTCGAAGCTTAACAGTAAGGTTGACCCCACCACTCTTGTGGTTCCGGACTTCCTTAAGAAGAAATAAGAATATTGCATTAGTTAAGGGCATCGCTTTCGCGGTGCCCTTTTATATGCTATATAGGCTATTTTTCAAAGATATAAGCTTCTGCGGAGAAATCCTCTTGAGCTCTGCCATAGCGCCTAAGTGGATTATGGGAGAAGATGTTTATACCATGTTTCCCTGCAAAGGTTTCTATATCTTCCGAACCGGCAAATCGGTGATATACACAAAGCACCTTGTCCTCGAATACTCTGAGCACCAGCTGTGAACCTGTAGGATTGTTGTAGCTCTTGGTATCGGCACAGTTAAAGAAAGTGTAACCGTCTTTGATAATCGGTGCGGCCTCACGGTAGAAATCTATGCCTCCGTCAAGAAGTCCCCACTGATGATCGGACAAATCATATACATCGCCGCTTAAGCCCATACGACCAAGAAAAGTAGCGCAGATGGAATAGAATATGCGTGAATCGCTGTCGGTAGCACGCATAACAGCCCATATCTGGCTCTGCTCCGGGCGAATAACTCTGTGAAGGTTAGCGGCAATAAGCGGAAGAGAAGAAATCTCATGAGCATCCGAAAAACTTGCCTGAGATGCAAGCTCCATAAAGGAAGGCTCGAGTCTGTGACCGCCGCTTGAACAATTTTCGATTACAAGGTCGGGAAGCTCGCGACGCATTTTCTTAAAGTATTCCTGAGTCGCAAGCACCTTTTTACGAAGATTCTCGCCGGGACCTTCGGGACCGTCACAGCCTATACCCATGGAGTCGTTATAATCGACTTTAATATAGCCAAATCCGTTGCCTTTAAGATTGCCGATAACATATTTATCGAGATATGCCTCAACATAAGGATCTTCCAAGTCCCAGAATCTCGCCCCGCCAACGGTAAGCGGAACGCCGTCTTTCTTAACGAAGTGCTCGGGGTTGTCATATACACCCGACTTAGGCGCAGCTACTTCGAATTCATACCAAATACCGGGAATCATGCCTTTACCGCGAATATAATCGGTAAGCTCACGAAGTCCGTTAGGAAAGCGATTCTTATTGATGCTCCAATCACCTCTGTATTCCCACCAGTTACCGCAATCAGAGTACCAGCCGGAGTCCATTACAAGATACTGAATACCCTTGCCGGCAATCTTATCGGCAAGTTTTTTGAGGTTATCAATTGTGGGATTGCCCCAGGTGGCGCAATATTCATTAAAGGTAATGCCCATCTTATTATCAACGGGGCTGATGTCAGGATGCTGAGCTTTAACAAGCTTGTCGCATACTTCCTCAAGCGATGAACCCGTAGCGACAACGGCCTTGGGCGCCACAAATGTTTCGCCGGGCTTAACGGTCTTAGTCCATTGTCCGAAATCTCTGTCGGCAATACCGCCGGAAACCCTTACCACATCACCTGCACGAACGGTAAGTTCAATCTGCCACGAAGCGGGAGAGTATAACTGCACTGCAGTAAAAGAATGCGTCTCACTATCCTCAAGTGCCACAAAGGGAAAATACTTTCTGACCGGCATCGAGCCCACATTACCAAATTTCTCCACACGAAAAGCCATATTGTTCCAGGAATGCTCCATATTAAGCTCTGCAAGATCATCGGTCTTTACCCGACCCTCCGCACTCCAGAAGGAGAGTATACGATGAATCTTATTTGCCTTAACTTCAGGCAAAAGAAAAGAGGTAAGCATTTCGAGCGTAACCGGCGCACCGGAACCGTTTTCAAAAGAAGTAACGACTTCGGTAGCGTCGCTGTAAGGGCTTTTCTCGTACGAGACCGTAAGTTTTAAACCATCATCTGAGATAAGGGCGGTCTGCGAACCGCTCTCGTATGTATTGTTAAATCGTCTCATGGAAGAATTATCAAGCATCGTAAGTCCCGCGGAATAGAATCCGCAATACTCGTCGCCCACTAATTTGCACTGTGCAAGGTTCTTTATGTTCATTGGAAATTATCCTTTCTTTTTTCTTTTACTATACATCAAAATTGTAAATTAGTAAAACGATTTATAAGGCATAAATACAACTATTTTTATGGATAAGAAGTTGCATGTATGTTAAAATTATTTAAACCCTGAAGGTTGGAGGAGGTTATTATGGACATGAAAGTTTTGCTCGATGTGGCTATGCCGCCCGAGCCGGCGCTTAAAGGTGTGGCGCACGGAATCAATTGGATTGTTGCGTTTATTGTAATTGCCTTTGCTATTGCGATTGTAAGCGTAATCATTATCAGAAAAGGCGTTAAAAAGGCAAAGATGCAGGAAAAAGCGGAAGCGCCCCTTGATACGACTAACGCAGATGAAGACAAGGCGGAAGAATAGGAGGAACCAGTATGTATATATTATTATATATCCTAGTGTTCCCCATAGCACTTCTTGCAGGAACCATACTGCTTACACTTATGGTGGAATTCCCTATAATCTACTGCACGGGCATTACTCGCAATAAGAAATATATCGTGGCTGTCAATGCACTTACAAATGTATGTCTTAACGTGGGAATTATAATTGTGCTCCTCTTTGACATGTCGGCTAAGCAATTGAAGCTCGAAAGAGATATCTGCATCTGGACACTATTTGCGGAACTGACTCTTATTCCTGTTGCCGAAGCGGTTCTGTATTTTATGATATCCAAGAAATCAAGCATCAAAGTATTGCTTGTAACATATGCGGCTAACTTTGCATCATTCATATTTGGACTGTTTGTGACCGGCCTCTTAACCAATAGGGGTATTTACGGGATAAGCTGGTTCTTTAGCAAATTATTCGGAGGTTTCATATGGTAGAATATGCGTTACTTGATGCAGGAATGGGCGGATTGGTAGTAATACTCGGCGGGGTGGCAATTGTGGTATTCGTAATTCTTGCGGCAATAATACTCAGATTTAGCATCCGCGCCATCAAAAGAGAATTAAAAAAAGAAACAGAAGCGGAACAACTCGATACTCAGGTGGCCAAAGAAGAGGATATTAAGGCAGAACAGACTGATGAAGAAGTTTAGGGATAATAAAACAGGAATTGAATACTTCATCGTACATGCCTGTGTTGAGACAATTTGCTTTTATCTGTTAAGGCTTCATTATCCGTTGTTGCTTGCGGGAACGATTGCTTTTACTTATGACTTCTTTGCGTTCCTGCCGCAGGGGATTATCGGTAAGTTTATAGAATCGCACAAGAAACTGCCTTATGAGACGATCGGTAATCTCTTGATGCTTGGAGCAATTTTCCTTGTAGCGTCGCCGGTGCATGCGCTGCACATAACCGGTTATGTGGTACTCGGTATCGGTAATGCCATTATGCATGAGTGCGGTGCGATTGCGACGGTTACGGAGAGCAGAGGTAAGATATTTCAGTCCGCGCTCTTTGTGTCCGGCGGAGGAGTAGGCATCGTTATAGGCCAGACTATGGGTATCGCTCAGGCGCCTTGGCAGTGGTTGATTATCCCTGCGGTATTATCGGAAGTATGCGCCCTCGCAGCGCGCAAGTCTGTTCGCAAGGGTACATATCCGACGTTCGATGTTGTTGAAAAAAAGTTTTCTCCGTGGACGATTCTTCTGGTAGCTTTTCTGGTTACCGCAGTAAGGAGTTATCTCGGCTACGCTATACCGATTTCCTGGAACAAGGAACTGTGGCAGACCATACTTCTTTTCGGAATCATGGGACTCGGTAAAGCACTGGGCGGATACTTTGTGGACAGGATAGGAGCGTGGAAGACTGCGGTGTTCAGTACGCTGGCGGCGATTCCTTTTCTTATATTCGGCGATAAGATAATGGTGGTGTCGGTTATAGGAGTTTTCTTTTTCTCGATGACCATGAGTATCACTTTTGCCATGTGTTTAAGTATACTTAAATCCAGTCCGGGGCTTGCTTTCGGCGTGACTACGGCGGCTTTGTTTATAGGTTTGGTACCTGCTTTCTTTGTAAGGTTTGGTTTGCTTACAAATGCAATTTTGATTGTGATTCTTTCCATAGCTTGTTGCGTTCTTTTGAGCAAAACACTTAAGAAGTGATTGGTTACCATAACTTATTGACATAAGTTAACATAAGCATTATAATAACTTATGTAACCAGTGTTTGTTTCTTTTTCCAAGAGGAGAGAACAATTATGAAATGTCCGTTTTGCGGTCATCCGGATACCAGTGTTATTGACTCAAGACCCGCCGATGACAACAGTTCCATCAGACGTCGCCGTGTGTGCAGCGCCTGCGACAAGAGATTTACCACATACGAGAAGGTGGAGACGATTCCGCTTATTATCGTTAAAAAGGACAAGAATCGTGAGACCTACGATCGCAGAAAGCTTGAAGGCGGCGTATTGAGAGCGTGTCATAAGCGTCCCGTTACCGCAGCGGAAATCAGTCGTATCGTGGATGAAGTCGAGACCGAAATCTTCAGCCGTGAAGAGAAAGAAATCGACAGCCACGTAATCGGTGAGCTCGTAATGCAGAAGCTTAAGGATGTGGACGCTGTTGCGTATGTTCGTTTCGCTTCCGTATACAAGGATTTTAAGGATGTAGACACATTCATGGACGAGCTTAAGAAGATGCTTAAGTAAGATTGTATTTTTAAAGGTGCAAAGTGGGTTTTGCACCTTTTTATATTGACTTTTGACTCTAAATAAGATACAAATACATTGTCAAATTAATAACGAAGCTAAAGGAGATAAGAAATGAAAGCTTTTAAGAAATTATGGAGGCTGATTATCTTATCGGCCACACTTACTGTTGCACTTTGCGCATGCGGAGGCGACAAGGCGGGTGACGCTTCGAAGCATATCACCATAGGAATTCCTCAGGATTTATCAGACAGTCTTGACCCCCATGAAGCTTTGGCGGCAGGAACGAGAGAGATTCTTTTTAACATTTATGAAGGCTTGGTTAAGCCCGATTCAAACGGTGATTTAAAACCCGCTGTGGCAGATGAATATTCAGTATCCGAAGACGGACTTACTTACACTTTCCATTTGAGAAAGGGTGTTAAGTTCCATAACGGTAAAGATGTAACGGCGGACGATGTTTTATACAGTATCAAACGTAACGCCGATCCGGACAGCACTCTTGCCAACGCATCGGCTTTTTCTAATGTTAAAGAGTATAAGGCTGACGGAGAGAACATCGTTATCACTCTTAACAAGAAAGACGGCGACTTCTTACAGACCATGACAATTGCCATTGTTCCCGAAGGCGTTGACAATCTTTCCACACAGCCTTGCGGTACAGGCCCTTACAAGTTTGTATCACGTTCACCTCAGGAGAACATCATCTTAAAGAGATTTGCTGATTACTGGGGCGAGAAGGCATACATTGAAGACGTAACCTTAAAGATTTGTGCCAATGCAGATTCCATTACAATGGATTTGCTCGGCGGTTCCGTAGATTTCTTTGCACGTATTACCGCTTCACAGGCATTACAGCTTAAGGATTCCAACTTCAACATTGAAGAAGGTACCATGAACCTTGTTCAGGCTATGTACTTAAACAACGCCGTTGAGCCTTTCAACAACGAGAAGGTTCGTCAGGCACTTTGCTATGCCGTAGACCCCAAGGAAATCATTGACTTTGCTTTTGACGGCAAGGGTACAGAGCTTGGTTCATCCATGTTCCCCGCATTCGGTAAGTACTTCGTTAAGGAGATTAACGATGTTTACAACCCCGATATTGAAAAGGCCAAGGAATTACTTAAAGAAGCCGGCTACGAAAACGGATTTTCTTTTGCAATCAAGGTTCCTTCCAACTACCAGCCTCATATCGATACCGCTCAGGTTATCGTAGAGCAGCTTAAGAAGATCGGTGTCAATGCCGAGATTAAGCTTGTTGAGTGGGATTCATGGCTTTCAGACGTTTATGTGGGACGTGATTTCGAAGCTACCGTTGTAGGTGTAGACGCTTCCACAATGACAGCCAAGGCTATGCTTGAAAGATTTACATCCGACAGCAGCAAGAACTTTGTTAACTTTAAGAGCGACGCTTATGATGCCGCTTTCAATAACGCAATCAACGCTACCGACGATGCTACGGCAACCGAGTACTACAAGGAATGTGAATGGATTCTCGCTCGCGAAGCAGCCAACGTTTACATCCAGGACCTTGCCGAGATGGTAGCCATCAACAATAAGTACACAGGATACGAGTTCTACCCTATCTATGTACTTGATATCGCAAAGATTAAACCTGCGAAGTAACAGGGACTATTCCCTTAATATGTAGAAAGAAGGTGAGAGCATGAAATATGTCTTAAAGAAGATAGGTACTTTGATACTGACTCTTTTGGCTGTTTCTGCTCTCGTTTTCTTTGCTTTTTCTTTTATACCCGCAAGTCCTGCTTTGTCTAAGCTTGGTACCGAGGCTACGGCAGAGAAAATTGCGGAGCTTAATCATCAGATGGGCTTAGACCGTCCTGTACTTGTACGATTCGGCGAATGGGTTGCCGGCATTGTGCACGGAGATTTCGGTATTTCATATAGTTACAACACTCCGGTAACACAGCTTTTATCGGAAAAAATTGCGGTTACCATGTTATTGTCGGTAATGGCTATTCTTATTACGGTTATTCTTTCATTTCCTCTGGGTATTTATGTGGCGCGTAAAAGCGATTCTAAGCTCGACGTGTTCTTTACCACGGTTAACCAGATGATAATGAGCATTCCGTCTTTCTTTTCGGGAATTCTCATAACCCTTATATTCGGACTGATTCTTCACGTATTCACTCCGGGGGCTTATGTTTCATATAAAAGGGACTTTTTTAAGTGCGTAGCGTATCTGGTATTTCCGGCACTGTCGATTGCACTTCCCAAGATTTCCATGGTTGTTAAACTTCTTAAAGATACAGCGCTCAAGGAAGCTGACAAGGATTATGTGCGAACTGCATATTCCCGCGGTAACCGTACCAAGGCCGTATTCTACAAGCACGTGCTCAAGAATGCGATTATTCCTGTAATTACCTTCCTTGGTATGACTTTTGCGGATATTATTGCCGGCAGTATTATTGTGGAGCAGGTATTCGGTGTTCCGGGACTCGGACGTATACTTCTTACGTCGATTTCGGGAAGAGATTATCCTGTGGTGGAGGCAATCATTCTTTTGCTGGCGACTGCAGTTGTAGTAAGTAATCTTATCGTGGATCTTCTTTACAAAAAATTCGATCCCCGTATTCATGTATAGAGGCTTTGGATGGACAAGAGTAAGAATCAAAAAGTAAAGTTCATAATCGGCCTTACACTCGTAGGCATCATTTTCCTTATGATGATTGCGGGTATTTTCTGCACGCCTTACGATCCACTTGCGATGGACATGTCTGCCAAGTTCGCGGGCGTTTCCTTTAAGCATATTATGGGATGCGACAATTTCGGTCGTGATATATTCTCAAGAGTGCTTGTGGGTGTAAGAGAGACGATGTTCGTGTCTGCGACGGTAGTGTTTATCGGTACTTTTGTGGGCATTATCATCGGTACCGTTACAGGTTATTTCGGCGGATGGGTAGATGAGATACTCATGCGTATTAATGATGCGGTTCTTGCTTTTCCGTCGGTACTTCTGGCACTTCTTGTAATCGGTGTGCTGGGCGGCGGTACACATTCTTTGATTATCGCCCTGGGTATTGCTTTTGTGCCGAGCTTTGCGCGTATTGTGCGCGGTGAAGTGCTGAGAATTCGTAACCTTGACTATATTCAGTGTGTGCGCCTTTATGGGGCGAGCCACTTAAGAATAATTGTGGTTCATATATTGCCTAACCTTCGTACGGTTTTATTATCGAGCGTGCTTATCGGCTTTAACAATGCCGTACTTGCCGAAGCGGGCATGAACTACCTCGGTATGGGCACACAGCCTCCGAATCCGAGTCTCGGACTTATGCTGTCCGAAGCTCAGTCGGTTATATTCACCAATCCCT
>Ga0129306_1000941_pt1 | contig 38451 bp, 30 predicted proteins | sample P827metagenome_FD_94438 | JGI IMG/M metagenome (GOLD analysis project Ga0129306, IMG submission 94438) | Capybara group fecal microbial communities from Wisconsin, USA - P827 metagenome | ecosystem: Host-associated > Mammals > Digestive system > Large intestine > Fecal | place: USA: Wisconsin... | reverse complement strand
TCACTAAGTATTGATGATTTTTCATAGAGTCGTCTATCAATAATTTCATAACGTTCCTTACCTGAACCATTTTCTTCTTTTGTTGATATCGTAAAATTAGTAAGGCAAAAACTCCTGCTCTCCGGCTTTTTGCGTATAACGACCATTTTGTTATTGATATACTCAATTATTGCTGAATCACCACTTCGATCAGCTACATGAAAATGATATCCAATCTTACCACTTGAATTCATATCAATATTTCTAAGTATATCCAGAGCTTCCTCTACATCCGATGCTCTATCAAGTAATAACCTGATAGCAAGTGTAGTCATAACAGGTGTTTTCCCTGTACTTTGATGAACAATCTGCTCCACAGCCGTATTGACAGCTACAGCAAGACCTTTTTCATTAATTCCATCCAACGGTGAGTATACAGATGCCAAAGTTCTGAATCTGCTGAGAAAACTCTTTTCGGGCAAATGATCATAATCAAATCCGATATGTCCCAAGTTAGATAATGCTATTGACCTATAGCCTCTTTTCGGAGTCGTTTTTATCAGCATTGCCATACCACTTTTATAATCAAAGTTACGAGCAAATAATCTCTGATTATCCTGCGTCGATGCAACGAATGTGCTACAAGCTCCTTCGGGCTTTACCTTCACAGGAAGTCCATTTAGGAGTATTCTGCAAACATTTTTTGCAAATTCTGTATCGGTTCCCGACCCCATTTCCAGCAGACGATCAAGTTGATAATCTGCGGTATAGTCCATAGTATAAAGTGGTGATTCAGATACCTTCTTAAATGTCCGTAGTGTTTTAATTGCATTTTTCATTGAATTTCTACTCCAACATTCTCCTTTACACCATTCAGTCCCAGATAATGATAACAGATTAGAGCATTCACCTCTTTTGCCATACTTTTCTCATCCGAATAATTGAGGAGAATTTCTGTCAGCCCGAAGATCATAATCCTTGAAATAAGTTTCTTTATGTTCTCGTCATCCATCGGACAAGCCTCAATAAAGTTCTTTATAATCATTTCTTCTATCATTTTTTTATCCGATCCGACACTTGAACGAAGCATTATCAGTATCCCGGAACGATTCCTGCTTAGAAGATTGGTCAGAAAAACAGATATCTCATCTGACTTGTCCGAAGTGCATTTTTCTATAAATTCAGGCGTAAAGAACTTATTACTTGTCCCAATTATTTCTTTTCTTGCAGTACCTGTCAAAAACTCATATATTTCTTCTTTTGAAATAAAATAACGATATATATTACTCTTACTAATGTTGCTTCTGTCTGCAATCTGTTTTAAGGAAGTGTTTTCATATCCTCTTGTAATGAATAATCTCTCTGCAACCGAGACTATCTTATTCTTTATTTCCTCTTTTTTTACTTGCATATATCTTCCTCTATAAATGATACCAATCATGTAAAAGTGACCATTGTTGTTATGAGCAGAATAGCATATAGTGTATAAATATTCAACAATTTCAAATCAAAAGCGACCAATAATTGTATTTGTTATCATCTGACAAAAAACTTCTGAGAGCGATCTAATTTCCTAATAAAAATCCGAGCCAGTTTATCTTACTGACTCGGATTTTCCCACCTTGTTTATTCTATGGTCACATCTTCTCTTTCAGTGAACTTTTTATCCTGCTTAGAGACTCCGGCTTAATGCCGAGATATTTGATTTCCTCTTCTCTACCTATCATATATTCCCACCTTTTCTTCCATAACGCAACATTTCGAGTAAGTTGTGGAAATTTTATATCCCTACCGTAACATAACCGAATGCCTTTGTCTATATTTTTCCATAACCACATCTTCTGATGCAGTTGTAGAAGAAATGCACCGAAAGACTATTATTCACTCCTCTCTGCTCATCGTCCATAAAACTGAAAGATAATCTTTCTCACATGATAGTGTGGAAACCCGAAAGTATTTCTCACTAAGTCAAATCCAACAACTTATATCTTATCATAAAAAAATAATTTATTCATGAAATTTCTTTATTGTAAATGGTTCAACAAATTTAAAAATTTCATATTTGGTAATTATCAAGTATATCACTTTATTCTAAGATAATACAAATTTCAACAAAAGCCGGTATTGTTATATGAACATTTTTACAAAGGAAGGATACATTTATGAAGGATAACTATTTTACCAAAGAAGAAGCTATGATGATTTTATATGCTTATGAAGAATTAATTAATCTTGACCTAGCCTTGTCTAACGCTCTAGACGGATTTGGAATAGAAGACGGAGGAAAATATAAGAATCTCTGGAATCTACCGATGGTATTAATGAAATATTCCCATTTTAAACCTGAAGAATCAGAACAATTATTCTCGATAATTCTTAATCCAACTCTTACAGTCGAGGAAAAGTATGAATTAATAATATAGATGATGTGGAGCAGAAAGTATAGAATGACACCATATACTTTGACAACTGAATATAGTTATGGATTTTTACTTGAGTAAGAATTTGAGTAAATACAAATATGACACCCTAAAAAGCTAAGTATTTAAAGGCTTTTGTAGATTTTTTTGCTACTTTTTCCACTAGCCCCCAAAATATATCATACAGATTTTTCTTCAGATTGAACACTCGCTCAGCCCTTATAAATAGGGGCTTTGCGAGTTTCATTTGTAAAGTAAATTTGTAAAGTAAGCCAAAAAATATTTTTAAAACGGTTTACATAATTTTTAGGTTTTTAGATTTCTACACCCATTTTGAAAAAAATTTGTAAAGTAATTTGTAAAGTAAACATAATATCTGCGTTTATGTAAACCATTTTTGAGGTCAAAAAAATAAGACTAAAAGTCTCGGAAGCCGCATAAACACTGGAAAAAGTAAAAGAGCCTGCCGGGGTAGGCAAGCTCTTTTGGAGAAGGTATTTTGTTACTTATGGGGTGTAGCAAAAAACTATATAATGTATTGGGGGGTTACAAGTATTATTATACCCATATCCCTTAAAAAGTGTTCACAAAAAAGAAATTTATTTAAATATTTTTTTGTATATTATAACCAAGTTTTATGCAACACTCACAATGAGTTATGCATTATATCTCATTTTAAGCATTTCGGTTGTACACATTTACCAATATTATTTGTTCTCATCAAATAATTCCAGGAATTCAGCACCAGTAACTTTTTCTTTTTCAAGAAGTAATTCTGCTGACTTGTGCAGAATGTCTATATTCTCTTTGAGAATGCGTTCTGCTTCGCTGTAGCAATAATCTATTATCTTCTTTACCTCTTCATCTATCTGGGCCGCTACAGCCTCACTGTAAGGCTTCTGATGGCCAATCTCGCGTCCTATGAACACTTCCTCGCCCTCGCCAGCCTCGTAGCTTAGGAATCCAAGATTTTCTGAGAAGCCATATTTTGTGATCATGCTTCTTGCAACGCTCGAAGCCTGCTTGATATCCTGAGAAGCTCCAGTGGTAATGTCATCAAAGATCAGAGACTCTGCAATACGACCACCCATTGAAACCTGAATGTTCTGAAGCATTCTGGTTTTTGACCAGAACATCTCATCCTGATCAGGAAGCGGCATTGTATAACCACCTGCACCTGAACCATTTGGAATAATCGAAATAGTGTAAACCTCTTCCATCTCGTCAAGTAAGTGGAACAAGATAGCGTGACCTGACTCATGGTAAGCTGCAATCTTCTTTTCCTTCTCAGAAACCACACGGGATTTCTTTTCTGTTCCTATACCCAACTTAATGAATGCATCATCAAGGTCTTTCTTTGTAATGTATTTTCTTTCTTCCTTAGCCGTCTTAATAGCAGCTTCATTAACCAGGTTTTCCAGATCAGCACCTGAGAAACCTGCTGTAGTTCTGGCAATCTCGTGAAGATCCACATCGTCCCCGAGAGGTTTCTTCTTAGTATGAACCTTAAGGATAGCCTCTCTACCCTTAACATCAGGGCGACCAACCATAACTCTTCTATCAAATCTTCCTGGTCTTAGAATAGCAGGATCAAGAATATCAACACGGTTTGTAGCAGCAAGAACTATAATGCCCTCGTTCTCACCAAAGCCATCCATCTCAACCAGCAGCTGGTTAAGCGTCTGCTCTCTCTCGTCATGACCGCCGCCAAGACCTGTACCTCTACGTCTTGCAACAGCATCTATCTCATCAATAAATACTATACAAGGACTGTTCTCTTTAGCATCTGCAAAGAGGTCCCTTACTCTGGCAGCACCGACACCAACGAACATCTCCACAAAATCAGAACCTGATATTGAGAAGAATGGCACATCTGCCTCACCAGAAATAGCCTTAGCCAGAAGGGTTTTACCAGTTCCCGGAGGGCCCTCTAGAATGATACCCTTTGGTATTCTGGCACCAATCTCAGTATACTTAGCCGGATCCTTCAGGAAGTCAACTATCTCACTAAGCTCTTCCTTTTCTTCTTCCAGTCCAGCCACATCATCAAATGTAATACCTGTTTTCTTATCTTTCCTTGCTCTGCTCTTTCCAAAGTCCGAAAGACCTGCACTTCCAACACCACTGGCAGAATTAATTTGAGTAGTGAGTCCCATCATATAGATGGCAAAGAGAACAGAAACAAAGATATATGGCATCATTCTCTCAACCAGTTTTGCTCTGCTTACATCATTGAGAGAATACTTTATATCTTTACCTTCAAGGATCTTCATGGTTTCATTTACATCTGGGGTATAATACTCGATTGATTTATCCTGAAGCTTTACATTTATTGTTCCCGTAGGAATTTCTTTATTCTGTGAAACCTCAACTGAAACCACCTTTTTATCTTTGATATCCTGTTTTAATTGATAATCTGTATAAGTCTTATCCACGTCTACCGGTTTATACAGAAGCACATATACACCGAAAAGCATAAATGCAATCAATAGATATGCAATGAGCAGATTGCCCATACCCGGTCTTCTTTTCTTGTCCAATATTTAAATCTCCTTTATATCTTCAGATACGTAACGTATCTCTATAACTCTTTTGGTAGAATCCTCCACCTTATATCTCTCGCTAAGTCTGAGTCCAACAATCCAAACTATCTCGTCTCCATCTGCCACAACAGGAAATGAAAGTCTCTCGTTTCTTTCTACCTTAGCATGTGTGAAATAACGTGATAATTTCTTTGTTCCACCTCTGCCATCAACCACGATAAAGTCATCAGGTCCAGGTGTTCTCAGCACAAGCGCAGAGTTTATTTTATCATAATCAATCATTTTAGTATATTCATTTTTACTGATTGAAACATTCTTATCATAAGGATAAATGCTAGTCTCTATAGAACCTTTCACCTTTATCGGCTCACCATCTTCAGGTTCCTTTTCATCACCTCTCGTTACCACTATCTTGTCATAAGAACGCTGCGCTGTCATACCATACGGCAGGTTGACACTCTTGCCAGTCTCCATATCCACAAGCCCAAGAACCAGCTGAATGTGATCACGAGTTATGTCCTTCCTTCTACCGCAAACATTTTCCAAAATAGAAAGAACCAGTTCACCCTGAGCCAGCGTTGTAAGGGACTTTAGAGAATCTACTTTTATTTCATTATTGTTTGCATCTTCCTTATCCTTATTATCGCTTCCAGCCTCTTTCTTAATCTCATCACCAAGCTTAAATGCGTCCTTAGCAATTTCCACCAGATGATCTGCTGCCCCCTCATTTATTTCTTTAAGCAGCGGCATAACGGAAAGCCTTATTTTGTTTCTGGCATATTCTGGCTCCAGATTGGTCGAATCCGTCATATAATCCTGTCCAATTTCATTCAGGTACTCTTCAATATCGGACCTTGAAGTCGTAAGAAGTGGTCTGATAATTCGGCCTCTCACCGGCTTTATTCCAGCAAGTCCGAGAAGAGAACTTCCCCTGATCAAATTATAGAGAACTGTTTCGGCCAGATCATCCTTATTATGAGCTATGGCAATCTTTGTTTCAGGAGCATCTGCCTCCTTTTCAAAGCATCTATATCTAAATATTCTTCCTGCCTCTTCCTCAGTAAAATGCTGCTCGCGGGCCATCTTTGGAATATCTTCTCTATAAACCTTACATTCCACTCCGAGCTTCTCACAGAGATCAGTTACAAACTGTTCATCTCTATCTGCCTCTTCGCCTCGTATCATGTGATTTATATGAACAACTTTCACCTTCACTCCGTAATCAACCATAACTCTTAGAAGGCACACAGAATCTGCCCCACCAGAAACGCCAAGTACTGCACTGTCCCCTGGTGAGATCATGGAATGCTCATTAATATATGAAGTTACCTCTTTAAGAAAATCCTTTTTCATACTCATAAAAGAATAGCAGTCGACAGATATTTCTATCAACTGCTACTAATCATCCTTCTCTTTTGGTTTTATCAATATCTCATCTTCATTAACAAGTCCGAGTTTATTCTTCGCCTCGTCCTCAATATATTTCTTGGTCTTCATGTATTTCTCGCGTTCTTCCAGTTCAGCGGATTTGTTATTCTCCTCTTCAAGCTGCTGTTCAAGCTGAGCCTGAGTAACTGAAAGCTCTTCGCTCTTCTGATGCAGAGAAATACTTCTAACAGTACTTGCAATTATAATAGTAATAACAACTATAAAAACAAGTATCAGTCCAAAGTTAGACTGCTTATTCGTTTTTCTAACCCTAGTCTCCTGCATCTTTTATAATACCCTCATAAAAATAATATTTCCCTATTAGAGAGAAAACCACTTTTATAGTATATATTATGTTAACATAATGTGCAAGTCTTTTCTTAGAAAAACCACTAATTATATAGCAAAAAGTCTATATAAGCTCGAACATTTCGCCAGCTTCATCCTTCTTTACAGTCTCTGCAACCTTAAGAACTCTGGCCTTCACTGTTTTATTTCCGAATACTATCTCCAGTTCATCTCCGACCTTCACGTCGTAAGATGCTCTGGCTACCTTTCCATTCACCGAAACTCTTCCTGCATCACAAGCTTCGTTTGCAATAGTACGACGCTTAATAAGTCTAGAAACCTTTAAATACTTATCTAATCTCATAACTTCTCCCTATAATACAAACTGCCACGAACAAGTCGTGGCAGTTGATACTACTCTATATATCCAACTAATTAGTTAAGAGCATCCTTGAAAGCCTTACCAGCTTTGAACTTAGGTGTCTTAGAAGCCTTAATCTTAAGCTTCTCGCCTGTTCTTGGGTTATGACCTGTTCTAGCAGCTGTCTTCTTTACTTCGAATGTACCGAATCCAACAAGCTGAACCTTGTCACCCTTCTTAAGTGCCTTCTCAACTGTCTCGATGAAAGCCTTAAGTGCTCTCTCTGAATCAGCCTTTGAAAGATCTGTCTTCTCAGCAATTGCTGCTACAAGTTCTGTCTTGTTCATGTTAGAAATCCTCCTAAAAAATACTTATAAAAATTTGCTATTCTAGCCCCATATGTGTGAACTAAAACGCTCTATTAAATTATACGTTTTATGCTACAAAAGTCAAGGTTTTATTAGCATTTTCGTAATAATTTTGTCATATATCGTAATATGTAAACCGTTATGGTAAACTAGTTACCAATTTCTATAGTATATTCCGCTGAAAATGTCTCATTTGGGGCGATTTTCTGGTCAAAATCCCTCTCAGAAATATCTCCTTCGAAGTCTGCCTTGTCTGCTCTTCCGAACCATGGTTCAATGCATACGAAAGGAGCATTTTTACCAGCTGGTGACCAAAGTCCAAATAAAGGTGCATCGAAAATAACCGAAATATAATCCATACCATCCGGTGTACAAAGACTAACCTTATTAACTCCCTGTCCCTCAAAGATCAGAGCATCATTATCAAACATATGCTCATCTATCTTCACCATGCTTCCATCATTCTTTAAGATGTTATCTTCAGAAGCTACAAGACCATTCTCATTAAGCAGTGAATACTTCAGATCCTTATCAGTATCAAAGTTCAGGAAATAATCTGTCTGCTTATATTTCTTATCTAATGGACACATGAACGCAGGATGTCCACCTATCTGGAAATGCATATCCTTATCATCCGTATTTGTTACTCTCCAGATTGTTGTAAGCTTATAGCCATCAAGTCTGTATTCTATCTCGAGTGCAAACTTGTATGGATAACGAACCAGTGTATCCTCATCAGATTCTAATCTAAAGATAATTCTCTTTCCATCAGACTGCTTTACCATTTGGAACTCTACATCTCTGGCAAAGCCATGCTGTGACATATAGTAGTCCTGTCCATCAACAGTAACCTTTCCATTCTTAAGGCTGCCAACGATAGGGAAAAGCACCGGTGCACTTCTCTTCCAATATCTCTCATCTGCATTCCACAGATACTCATGACCATTTTCCTTTGAAAGGATTCTAGAGAGCTCTGCGCCCTGCTGATTGATCGTAATTCTAAGATACATATTTTCCAAATAGAACTTCTGCATAATTAATATCTCCTATAGACTCAAGTTTTATATTTCTTCAAAGAAGCGTTTCACTTCTGCCCATGCCTGTTTTGATTCATCCATTATGGTTCCTGCCATCTGGAATACATGGAACATTCCAGGATATACCGAAAGCCTGACCTTTACTCCTGCCGACTTAGCTTTCTCTGCAACCGATATTGAATCACTTAGCAGCATCTCATCCGTTCCCACTTGAATAAGCATTGGCGGGAAGCCATAAAAATCTCCGAATAGTGGAGAGATTCTTGGATCCTTCGGATCAGCATTACCTACATACGGATTTTCAAAGATCAGTTCCGATCTCTCATTTCCAAAAACAGGATCTATATCGTAATTATCCTTATATGAACTTCCACTGAGAGTTAAGTCTGTCCAAGGTGACATGGCAACTATTCCCGCAGGTGTTCCTCGCCATCTGGCCTTAAGCGTATGGCAAAGAGCCATCGCAAGTCCGCCACCGGCAGAATCTCCAGCGAGGATAATCTGATCATTTTTATAACCCTGCTCCAAAAGCCACTCATAAGCTTCGAGTGCATCTTCCAAAGCAGCTGGAAATGGATGTTCCGGTGCAACTCTGTAATCAACTGTTACAACTGTAGCACCACCACCAACCTCAGAGTATAGACCAGCCATCTGCTTATAGTGTCTACGCATAGCACCTACATAGCCACCACCATGAAGCTGAAGGATTACCCATTTACTGGTCGAATCCTTCCAGGTAAGCTTCTCCATCTCAAAGTTCTCTATGGATATTCTTTCGGCAACAAGATGCTCCGGATAATTGTATTCCACATCCATCTCGCTTTTATTAAACGACTCTGGAGAAAATCTATCCTGAAAAATTCTCTTACTATTAAATTCGGCAACAAGCATTTTTATTAGTTTACTTTTACGACTCAGTTCTTCCGCCATATCCCCGACCTATATCATAAATCTTCTCTTAATCTCATTCATAACTCTCTTCTGACCAAACATCACCGTACCCAGCAAAATAAGACCTGTGGTAACAAGAGAAATAAGAATAAAAATCGAACCCGGAATCTTGCCCAAGATCCACAGGATCATAAGGATAACACTGAGAACAAAAACAACTATCTCAGTCATTATATAATTCTGCCATCCATCTATTCCGATGATCATCAGAACAACCATTCCTATAGCCAGGGCTACAAATGCAATCGGTATAGCATAAGAAAATGACCATCCCTTGTAGCCTATCAGATAGTCAAGTCCAACTACCAGAATAATACTGAACCACATCTGTGCCTGAATAATCCTCTGAATACTTCTCCTCTTCCTTACAGAATAAAGAAGTGTAGCACATCCATAAACAAGGCCAATGCATACTATCAGTGACCAGTAAACACCATTAAATGTCAGATAGTTTACAAGCAAAACTATTACTCCCGTAACAATAGCTGCAAACAGAACTATACGGATGATAAGCTTGATAGCCTTCAGCTTATAAAGAACATCCGGATAGGTTACTGACTTAGATTCCTGGGACATACGGTCTCCGTCTTCATCGCCCTCCAGCTCAACTACGCCATGGCATAATGGACATTCAATTGTATCGTCCACCAAATTAAGATTGCAACGTGGACATCTTCTAAGAGTTCCTACATCACTCATAACTAACTCCATTAGTTTCTATAGTTACATTAATTCCATCTTCAGTAAGCTTTCTGAAAAATGCTTTCTGAATTCCACTATCAACTACGCACGAGCTAAATGTCAGCGTCAGAGTATCTCTAAACGAAATAACTGTCATCTTGATATTCTGCCCCTTTGACATAGCAAGTGTAGCCTGGAACCTTTCAATATAATCAGTATAAGGATCTGTAGTCTTTAAGATTCCAAGGTTTGTTACTGTGGTTGTATTTGCCTTAGCAGAGGCATTGAAAACCTGTCTTATAGCAATCCTCTTAAGGAAAAGAGGGATGGCTCTCAGCACTAAGTTCACCTCATTAGAAACATTATAAGAGAACAGCTTCTCAAGATTTTCTTTATTAATCTGATCCTCAAGACTCTTTGTTACAATCTTTAGAACCTCTTCGAAAGTATAGTTTTCTTCCTTTGGTTCAAAGATAGATGTAACCACAACGAAAAAGTTTTTATTAGTATCCGACCCAAAGTATGGTCTTAGATTAACAGGCACACTTACAGCAATAGGTTTATCTGATTTACCACCCTTCAGATAACTCTTATAAATAGCCCATGTATAAGCACTAACTATATATTGATTAATGGTAACCCCGTATTTCTTTGCCACGTCTTTAATATCAACCACTGGCATGATTCCGTGAATTACCGAGAGCTGATTTGGCGCAAGCTTTTCACCTTTGATTATTACAGCTCTTCTTGTAGTATAAGTTTTCTTTTCTTTCTTTCTATAATTCTGAAGATAGCTGTCCTCAGAATCCAAAGAAGTTTCACTTGCAAGAGAATTCTTAACCTTACCCTTCAGCTCCGGCTTCTTAAGTCTGAGATATTGATATGTAATCTCCTTCAAAAAACTAAGAGCTCCATTTCCATCAGTAAGAGCATGGAAAACCTCTAAGTTAATTCTATTCTTATAGTAAGTCAGTCTGAAGAGATAATTATTATTTGCGTGCGGATTAATAAATAGACAAGGATAATCAGCTTCTTCAGTAACCTTTGGGACAGGGCGCTCATTCTCCTCAAAGTAGTACCAGAATATTCCTTTTTTCAGTGTGGTTTTGAACACATCAAAATGAGGCAGTACTTTTTCGAGGGCTAACTGAAGCGCAGTTTCATCAATATCCTCTTTAAGCACTACTGCAACACGATAGACATTACTCATGCCTTCTCTTGCAATAACGGGAAAAAGCTGGGCAGTATTGTCCAGCTTATCCCACTTAAGATTTTTGTCTCTTTTCTTTGCCATCGTCTATGTCCATTCCTACCAGGTCTTGCCGTCGAAATCACTTCCGCCGCCGCCACCGGCTGATTCTTTATCATTCTTCTGATCCTGAGACTGCTGGGTTTGCTGCATCTCTTCCATAGCATCCTGCTTCTGGTTATTCAGGTCTTTCTCCAGCTGCTCTTCACGGTTGGTCTTTTCTTTATCCTTGGAATCGCTTCCACCACCACCCTGATTCTCTTCGTTTTCATTTTGATCTGGTGGTTCTGGTTCTGCATCCAGTTCTTCAAGCATCTTATCAATATCCTGCTTCAGCTGCTCCGCTTCAGGGTCGTGACCATTTGTTCCATAAGGATCCGCACATCCCTTTTCTGTCAGAACATTTCTGGCTGACTGAAGCTGCCTGATGGCATTTGCCTTCTGCTTCTCAGTATTGATGTTATCGAAATCTATCTTGTGGAGCATAGCAAGCGCAAGGTTAACTCGGATGTCACACTCCTTCTTCTCTGTTGGATGAGCTTCTAATGCGGACTTATAACTTAGGATAGCATTGTCATAATCCTCAAGCTTGTAGTATGCATTTCCCGCATTGTAGTAAGGAACATATCCCTCTGGTATATTGATTTTCTGAAGAAACTCCTCAGTTCTATAGGAGTAATTTCCATGATTATAATTAATAAGGAAAATGCCATTGATTATATACTTAGTTCCAAAGAAGAACGCAAAAATCAGAAGCACTACGCTTATGACATTTACAACCCTCATAAATCCAATCGGGTCCTCATACATAAACCTTGCTTCTCTATCCTGTCTCTTTTCCTCGGCTATACGAGCCTTGTCCAGAGCCTTAAGCTTCTTCTTCTCAAGACGCTTCTCTTGTTTATTAAGTTTTTTTGCGTCTTTCTTATCGCTCATAATATCTATAATCTACCTTTTCTTACAAAGAGCACCAACTCCAGAACAAGCATTATCAGGAGTGGTATAACGTAATAAAAATAAGTATCCTCGTAACTTACAGAATCTGACTTTTCCATTGTAAGAGAACTTCCGTTCTTAATGGACTCCAGAAGATAAGCCACTTTAGATGTATCTGTCATATGGATGTATTCAATATCAAGATCTGACGCAACCTTCTTAAGGTTAGTCTCATCTATGGAGGAGATGGCATCCTTCCCTTTTTCAGGGTCCTGAACATAATTGCCATAATCGCCGTATTTCATTTTGCCGCCCTTGGTTGTTCCATAACCCAGAACAGCGCCAGCATCCACATACTGCTCCAGTTCCTTAAAAGACCGGAGCTCCGACTCATCAGTAATCTCACCATCTGTTATATAAAAAAGAATGGTCATTCTTTCATCCTTCTGATTGGAGGAAAGAAGCAATGATTCCATATCATCATAAGAAACATTCAGCGAGCTACCACGAGCATAATAAATATCTGGCTCTTTTATAGTGGTAAATGCATCCTTTACTGTTTCATGATCCTGAGTAAAAGGCGCAAGTATCTGAGATCTGTTATCGAATCTGATGAGTCCAAAGTTACTTCCCGAAAGCTCATCGATGATATACTCTGTATCGTGAAGGACGCCCCTCATTCTGGTCTTTGAACCCTTATAGTCCTCAGCCCACATACTGATGGTAGTATCTACAACAAAAAGCACATCCAGATTCTTCATCTCAACCTTAGCATCATACTTCTTATCCATGATTCTGAGGTTTGTAAGAAACGCCAGCAAAACCATGATACTGATACGAAGTATTGCAAGTACTTTAAGGCCTGTATTCGATTTTCTTCTTAATACACTGATGATATAGCAAACAAGCACAACCACAAGGATTGGCACTATTATCACCAATGGTATTACAGGTTTAGTTATCATAGTCTTATACCTAGTCCTATAACAAGCATAGTTGAAAGAGCACAAATAAGAACAATAATAGGAACTGCAGGCTGGTCAACCACCTTGGTGATTGTAACCTCTTCAACCTCCAGAGCCTCTTCTCTTTCTATATCAGCGACGATATCATTTACCGACAGACTTTCGCTCTGCTTATAGAATTTACCGCCAGTCTTTTCTACATTCAGTTTCAGCTCAGATTCGTCTGTATCATAATCAGTTGTGTTCATTCCGCTCCAGTTATCTCTGTTAGGGAAAATACCAAATACCTTGATATCATTCTTCTTACAAAGATCAGCCGCCTCGTCCAGTTCTACAAGTGGCTTCGAAATCGCCTCTTGAGCATTATCTGTAGACATGATGATAATACGTGTTCTATCCTCATCATCCAGTCTTGGGAAGCTGTACATACAAGATGCAAGTCCCTCACCAATAAGTGAACTACCCTTTGAATAATTATTTATAAGAGTACCCGAATCATAGTATTCAAGCTTTTCCTGATATTCAGCAAACTCATCATATTCCGAGTGGTTATACTCCAGATAACCTGTCTCTTCGTTGTAATACTTATCCATGTATTCCTTCTGAAGCTCAAAATATACCTTCAGGTCCTCCAGCTTCTGATTAATGAAATCATAATCATCAGTCATAGGAACATAAAGAATTGTAGATGTGTTATAAATACTTACTCCAAATCTATCACCATCAAGTCCGGCAACAACCTCCTGAAGACTTTCTACAAGGTCTGCATTCAGTTCGTAAATAGAATAAGAAACATCCATGCAAAGGAAGATATCTCTCTTCTTTGTACCGTTATTAACCGTCTCCTTTTTAGCAGGTCTGGCTGCAAGCACAAGACAGGCAACAAGGCTGGTAATAATGCAGGCTTCCATAACAATGGTAACAAATGTATACCAACGTCTACGGTTTCTGTATATATCCAAATCCTTAACAAAGTAAGTATTAGCTGCTTTTATACCACCACGATATTTAATTTTCTTCTTGATAAGGTGAAGCACTATTACAAGTACAGCCAGTACAGGCAGTCCCACCTTAAGAACCATGGGGTGTATGTAATGCATACTATCTCCTCCAACTCTGTATGAGTTCTCGAGTTTTATAAATTGAAGACCTTACATCTGCGCGAGTTTCTCTCGCAAATTCAGGCTCATAATATTCTCTCACAAGATTAGTAAGAGGTGGAATGTTCACCCTTCTGATTTCAGTCAGAGTGTACTTCTGAACCTTAATTCCGGTTACTTCAAAAACAAACATTCTGATGTTCTTACTAAGCTTATGATAAGCTTCTCTGATAGTTATTCTATTATTTACCAGGTCTGATTCAATATATGTCAGCTCACCCAGATACTTTCTCTTAATGTTATCCAGCGTAGCAGGCGGAACCTTCTTAAGCTTTGGTGTACGAGGCTTCTTCAGCCTGTCGCCCAGCACTTTTCTAAAATAAAGCTGTGCAAAAATAACAGCTGCGATAAAGAGAACAGCAAGGATGATCCAAATGATCATATATGAAAACGGATCCTGTAACTCAACTGATGTTTTCATTCTTATGCCTTTCAAAAAGCTCTACTACTTTATCTACAACATCGTTTTCACGGCTGACATTAACAGCACTGATACGATGCTTTTTAAACAACTCCTCCGCATTAGCTCTGCGGATATTTCTATCATTAACCTCAGCCGCATGAAGCTTTCTATCATGCAGCATATAGTCTTTTTCATAATTCTTTGTAGAAATATCATACAGATGATCACCAGTGAGGAATGCATCTTCAATATTTATGATCATTACATCATTCATAACTGTAAGCTTCTTCAGAAGATTATCATTCAGGCTGGCAATGCCATCCATATCTGTAATTATAAATATGATCATCTTTCGATGAATATTCTCAGCTATATAATCAAGAGTTTCTCCCAGAGGCTTGGATTCCTCATTATTCAGACATTTTTCATATCTTATAAGCAGATTCTCAAGATGCTGCTTTCCAGATTTGAAAAAGCTGAAATCATATCCCTGGTCTGTACTGGTAAGAAGTGCATAGTCATCGCCATGGTCATTTACTAGATAACTGATGGTACCAAGAACATTTAAAGCGATGGCGCTCTTTGACTCTCCCGCATCTGTATCACCCTTGAACTTTCCGCCGGCATCACCAACAAAAAGAATGTTATGCTTTTTATCTGCAATGTATCTACGAATAAGAACTCTTCCAGTTTTTGAAGAAGATTTCCAGTCGATATCTCTCACGCTATCGCCATAAACATATTCTCTAAGGTCATCAAAATCAAAGCTCCGTCCTCTATAAATAGAACTGAACTCACCATCAAGAATATTTGAAGTTTTCTTGTGCGTATACAATTGAATAGACGCTTTAATACGTGCAAGATAATCGTAATCCATACTAACTTCCTTCTAAGAACCTTCGCTATTCCTTAATTAAACTATGGAGTCTGAATAGCTCCTACTAATCTGTCGATGATTGTTTCTACTGAAACATTATCAGCGATAGCTGCATAATTAAGCTCAACTCTGTGACGGAGTACCTGATGACGAAGAAGCTTAACATCATCTGGAATTACATAAGTACGTCCGTAGATGAGAGCAACAGCCTTTGCAATCTTCATGAATGCAATAGAAGCTCTTGGGCTGGCACCCATTCTTACATAACGGCTCAGCTCCTGTGGAAGTACTGTTTCTGTATGTCTGGTTGCATCAACAATATAAGAAATATATTTCTTAATAGATGCATCTACATAAACCTTTTCTGCGATTGTCTGAAGATTATCAACGTCCTGAATAGAAAGAACTGCAGGTGTTTTTCTTATCACACCAGATTCAATTCTATTAAGAATCTCAGCCTCTTCCTCAGGCTTTGGATATGTAATCTTCTCTTTAATTATGAAACGGTCTGTCTGTGCCTCACTAAGAAGATAAGTACCCTCCTGTTCGATAGGGTTCTGTGTAGCGATAACTATGAATACATCGCCAGGCATTTTATAGGACTGACCACCGATAGTAACCTGTCTTTCCTGCATGGCCTCAAGCATGGCACTCTGTGTCTTTGCACTTGAACGGTTAATCTCGTCCAAAAGAACAAAGTTTGCGAATACAGGTCCGAGGGTTGTATCGAACTCACCTGTTGACTGGTTATAAACCTGAGTACCAATAATATCACTTGGAAGAAGGTCAGGTGTACACTGAATACGTGAAAACTTTCCATCAACCGCATCTGAAATAGTTTTTGCTGCAGTTGTCTTAGCAAGACCAGGTACTGATTCGATCAGCACATGTCCATCTGCGATGATAGATGCAACCAAGGCAAACTTCAGATTCTGCTGTCCTACCACCTTGCTATCATAATAGCTGGACAGTTTCTTTATAACATCCTGTGCGTAGTTAAACTCTTCCTGAGAGATTGCCGCTTTCTGATTAAAATTATCCATTACTTCTTCTCCTCACTATCACTCTTATTCTTGGATTTCTTCTTATCCTCTTCTTTTGTCTGTTTCTTTTTGTTAGCCTTTTCCTTCTCCTTGGCTTTCTCTTTCTCTTTTGCTTTTTCCTTACCAGCCTTTTCGGACTTAATGACATCCTTGTCAATAACCTTAGGCGCCTTCTCGTCCATATGATTTTTCTTTAGGATAGGCTCAATATATTGTGACTCATAGTAATGATAGAGCGCTTTATACTCTTCACTATGATTATCATTTGCGTGACCATGCATCTCATCGAATTCTTCATCTCCTCTGATCTTCTTGATCACATGGAGAGAAACGTTTGCTGCGTGAGATGCAATCCTCTCAAAACTGTTTACCAGATCAAACAGAAGAACTCCACCCGCAATACTACAAGTGCCTTCCTGAAGTCTGTCAACGTGATGAGACTTTATTATTTCTTTAAGTTCATCTATTGTTTCCGAAAGAGGTTCAACTCTCACGGCCATTGAAAGATCGTCTTCTCTGAAAGCAGTAAATGCAGTCTCAATAGTATACTTAACGGCTGCGATTATATCCTCTGCCTCTCTATGTCCTGCAGGCGAGAAGTGAATATCCTGTTCATTCTTATCCTGAGCAACGAATGCGATGTTCATACAATAATCACCCATTCGTTCAAAGTCTCCAATTGAATTCAATATTTCATAAGCTGTAAGCTTATCTTCGCTTGTCAGACGATTTCTATTAATTCGAACAATATATGCAGAAAGTGCAGTTTCACATTTATCGATTAAAGCCTCATTTTCTTCCATACGAGGAAGCTTGGTATCATCATACTGGTAGATCATACTTGTCGCCAGTTCATAGTTTTCCAAGATTGCTTCGCCCATCTTATGAATAACTGTTTTACACTGCTCCAATGCGATGGTTGGTGTATTCAGAAGCATATCGTCCAACTTTGAAATCTCAATATCTTCTGCTTTTTCCTCATCTCTGCCAATAACCTTCTCGGTGAACTCAGAAACCTGCTTGGAAAATGGAAGCAATATAAGACTTGTCAGGAAGTTAAAGAGGAAGTGAAGTGTAGCTATATCACCTCTGTTAACCAGCTTCGTCATAAATGGAAGTCCTATCGCTGCATTCAGAAGATAAATAATTATTCCAAAAACTAATGCACCAAAGATATTGAAGAAAAGATATCCCACAACAAGACGCTTGGCTTTTTTATTTGCTCCGATACCGCCAATAATTGTTGTAGAACACTTTCCAAGGTTCTCTCCAATTATGATAGGAATGGCCACAGCATAGGAAACAACTCCTGTTGCTGAAAGAGCCTGAAGAATACCTACAGAAGCATTTGAACTCTGCAAAATTATTGTAATTGCAATACCTATAAGAATTCCAAGCAATGGATTTTCAAACGATGTAAAAAGAGACTGAAAATTCTCATTCTCCTTAAGCGGAGCAAAAACATCCTCCATGAGTGTCATACCATAGAATAGCATGCCCAAACCTACAAAAATGCCAGCTATATTTTTTGCTCTCTTACTCTTTGTAAAAAGAATTACAAATGCACCAATTCCTACAAGGATTGGAGCAAAAGATGACGGCCTAAATAACTGCAGGATCACTGTATCGTTTTTTATATCACCAAGACGAAGAATCTGAGCAGTTACTGTGCTACCGACATTTGAACCAAATACAACCGGCATAGCCTGAGCAACTTTCATTATCCCGGCATTTGCGAAACCAACAAGCATGATAGTTGTAGCAGCCGAACTCTGTATAATACCTGTAACACCCATACCAAAGGCCCAGCCCTTTACAGCTCCTACGCCCTTCTTTTTACTGGTTGTCACTGTCTCTAATAACTTCTCTAAACCCGAACCAGTAAGTTTCTCCAAAGATGAACTCATCTGGCTCATTCCGAACAGGAAAAGACCTATTCCTCCGAAAAGTTGTAGTATGCTAATAATATCCATAATTAATCCCCTGATATAATTATTTTCTCATTTTCGAACTTTTGACGACTCAAACATATATTTTAGCACACATATACAAAGAATGCGAGAATTCCTTAAAAAAAAGATCCTGAGCTGAGCTCAGGATCCTTAGTATTTTTTTAGTCTTCTGGTGCTGAGGCTGGTGCCTGAGCTCCAGGGATATTCTTGTATCTTACAATCTTCATGCTGGCATTCTTAATGAACTCTTCTTCACGAAGCTTAACCTTGAAGATCTGCTTGTACATAGGTCTACCCTTATTAACCTTATTCTTTAATTTCTCAAAGTAAGCTGTATCACCAATATGTTCTTCATCTGGGAAAATCTCAGCTGTGATCTTTCCACCCTCATCATAAACAAGCACTTCATTTACAGCGGAATCTCTTGCAATATCCTGCTCAAGTTCCTCAGGAGAAATATTCTCACCATTACTGAGAATGATCAGGTTCTTCTTACGGCCAGTAAGGAAGATGAAATTCTCATCATCCACATAACCCAAATCTCCTGTATGATACCAGCCATCAATAAGAGCTTCAGCTGTAGCTTCCGGATTCTTGTAATAACCCTTCATAACAAGGTCACCCTTGAAAGCTATCTCTCCTTCTTCTGTAGCCTTTACTTCAATTCCAGGAACAAGAAGTCCAACACTTCCATCTTTCTTATGTCCAGCTCTGTTAACTGCTGTACAAGGTGAACACTCTGTAGCACCGTATCCATTAAGAATCTCAATTCCCCATGTACGGAACTCTTTTACATACATTGGATCAAGAGCAGCTCCACCACAGATAATATACTCAAGGTTTCCACCAAATACCTTCTGGATAGAACCATATGTTTTCTTTCTTACATCCACGCCTGTCTTTAGAAGAAGGTCTGTAGATTTCATAAGACCCTTAAACGCCTGAGTTTTACCCTTCTTTGCAACCTCTGCCCAAATCTGCTTGTGGAAGAACTCTACAAACATAGGAACGAGGAACATTGTCTGAGGTTTGAAATCAACCATGTTCTTCTTAACATACTTAAGACTCTTATTAATATAAATAGGCTGTCCATAATTGACAACCATCAGAATACCAACTACAAGTCCAAAAGCATGATGGAAAGGAAGTACTGCAAGCACTCCGCCCTTTGGTTCAAAGAGCATACTTGTATGAACAATCTCAAAAGCAATATTTCTATTTGTAAGCTCAACACCCTTACTTACTCCAGATGTACCAGAAGTAAAGAGAATAGTTGCAGTTTTATCAGCATCTATTTCATAGTTAAGGAAGTCATTTGCACCTTCTCTGATAAGACCACGTCCTTCAGAAAGGATATCATCAAAGTCCTTAAGGTTGTAAACCTTCTTACCTATTCTTTTATTAACCTTCTCATAATATGTATCAGTAGCAAATCCAACTTCCACATCGCCTGTCTTAGCAAGAGCTTCAATCTCTTCATCAGGAAGACCTTTATCAATAGCTACAGCCACATTTCCGCCGTTAACACATGCGAAGTATGCAACCAGCCACTCATATGAATTCTCACCAACAATAGCAACGTGCTTATCTTTAATCTTCTTGTTATACATCCAAGCACCAAATGCATCCACATCTTCCTTAAGATCAAGGAAAGTTTTCTTCATCTCTCCTGTCTCGCATGGATAAACAAATGCTGTCTCATTTGCACTCTCTGTCGCTCTCCTGTTTATCATATTCTTCAGGTTTGTGATCTGAGGTGGATTATAATATGGATATGCCTTATTTTTCATTATAGTAATTACTCCTTTTTGTTCTTTTTTAGCAACATCAAATATGATAACACAAACACTACTTCTTAGAAAAGCTAGTAATGAAAACTACGTCTGAAAATACTACTTAGAATGCTTCTCAGCTACCTTTCTAACCTCGTCCTCAGCCTGGATAAAAGCATCCGCAACCAATGGATCGAAGTGAGTACCAGCATCTTCCTTAATAATGCTCATAGCCTTTTCAAAAGGAAATGCTTTCTTGTAGCATCTATCTGATACAAGGGCATCGAATACATCTGCAACTGCCATGATTCGTGCAGAAAGAGGAATTTCCTCTCCAGCAAGTCCCTTAGGATAGCCCTTGCCATTCCACTTCTCATGATGGAACTCAGCCAGGTTCTTAGCCTCTTTCAGATAACCCGAATCCGGAACCTTTGCAATAACCTGGTCAAGAATATCAGCACCTGCTGTTGTATGAGATTTCATAATCTCGAACTCTTCGTCTGTCAGCTTTCCAGGTTTATTAAGTATCATGTCAGAAACATGTATTTTACCAATATCATGAAGTGGCGCTGAATTAACAACATCGTTCATAAATCTTGTTGTAAGCTGACCCTTGTAATAACCCAGCTCCTTCATCTTATCCATGATGATCTTTGTATATTCAGCAGTCTTCTTAATGTGATCTCCAGTATTCTCATCTCGGTTCTCAACCATATCAGCCATGACGATGATGAGTGCATTTTGCATTTGAGAAATAGTCTCTGTTTTACTGTTGAGATCGTGCACATAATTCATACTCTTCTCGGTAGTACGTGAGAAAGCCTGGTACATGTTCTCAATCTCGTCGCCAGTATGAATTTTCAGCTGTTTGATATGCTTCAGGTTTTCCTCAAGTGCAGCTTCGTTATCGTAAGCAAACGAACTTGCGCTGATAGCCATTGTATTCACAGGCAAAACAATATTGTATTCGGAAACCCAAAGACCTACGGCAATAACAAATACGAAGAATCCAACAAAGAGAGAAAGAAGCTTCGCGATAAATGTCATCTCATAATTCTTGATAATGTCCATCGAAATATCGGTCGCTGCATAGCAAACACATTCACCTGCTTCATTGTAAACCGGAGAATATGCTGTTATGAGATAACCATATGTATCATTTGAAATAATAGGATCTATCTTGCCACCCTTAAGCAGAGTTGGAATATACTCATCGAAGGACTCATCAAATGGGATGATAGTTCCCGGATCTGCGCCTTCCAAATCCTCTGTGTCTAAATCAAATACAACGTAGCATCCATCTTCCTGTATCTTATACACATAAACATACTCAATATCAGGAGAGCTTTCTTTTATCTTCTTCAGCTGTTCCTCTGTGTCCAGATAACCCGAAACATTCTCTCCATCCTTTATGTATTCATCCACCATCTCAGGATCAATTTCACTTGCCACAAGATTTGCTGTTCCATCCGCCAGCTTGCAATGCTGCTGAATTGTGTAAGTTCTGTAAAGGTAAATACTGATGATCATCGCTGCCGCTCCAATGGCTATACACGCCATAAAGAGAAGAAGCAGAATTTTTGTTCTAAGGGAAATCTTACGGTTATGCCCCTTCTTAGCTTCCTTAATCTCCCCATCAGAAAGCGGAGCCTGTTGCCAACCCTCTATCCTCATATCATCCTGAAGCTTCTTTGGAAGAACCTTCATCAAAATAACAAGAAGTACAATGGCGATAGCCTTATCAACTATATCCCAAAGAATGTCAGTCTTAATATGAGCAGAAAAATTAGCTTTCTCATTCGAAGCAAAATTAAGTATCCATGATAAAACAGCACCATGTCCGCCACCGATTACTGCCATGATAATTATGAGCAGGATAATACCAACAGGGTTTTTAATAAATTTCTTTTTGACAAACAAATGGGTGATTATGGCGATGAATACATTTATTACAGAATAATAAATTACATCCGCTTCCCAAAGACCTCTGATAAGGTTGGAGAAAAGTCCTACTATGATGCCTGGAAGATATCCACCCATCGCCGCAATAAGAACTGTTCCATTTGCATTCAGGTAAAGTGGTGTTCCCGTTTTCGCAGCAACCACAGAGCCAATTAAGTTTATACCAATACCCACAACGCACATAATAAGCATGCGCCACAGACGGTATTCATTTTTCTTTTTCTTATTCATAAAAACCCCCTTGTTTATGAATCAGCACGGCTAATTTTTACGATAGTCTCTATATGTTGGGTATTTGGAAATTGATCTATACAACACCCCTTTACAGGGACGTAACCATTTTCCTCAAAAACCTTAAGGTCACGGACCAAAGATGTAGGTTTACAACTAATGTAGATAAGATTTTCAACTCCATAGGAAAGTATTTTCTGAAGTGCTTTTGGATTCACCCCATCACGTGGCGGATCCAGAATTATAAGATATGGTTTTTCCTCCAGCTCATCTAGTTTCTTAAGTACATCTCCAGCAATGAACTCACAATTCTTAAGTTTGTTAAGCTTTGCATTTTCCTTTGCTGCCTCAACAGCTTCCTCAACTATTTCTATACCATAGACCTTTTCGGCAACTGGAGACATCATCTGGGCAATGGTGCCTGTTCCACTGTAGAGGTCATAAATAGTTCCAACTTTATTTTTGCTGTCAGTCGATTCATCCCGATTAATGTTCAGAGCCTCAAGAGCATATTCTCTGGCTTTTGAGTAGAGAACCTCACTACCCTTTGTATTTGTCTGGAAGAATGAAAATGGAGAAATCTTAAACTTAAGTCCAAGCACCTCTTCCATAATGTAATCCTGTCCATAAAGCAGGGTTACAGTATCCGGTATGATTGCATCTGCCAGTGTATCGCACTCCGTATAGAGAACACCGACTATACGGTTATACCTTGTAAGAGATTCGAATTCTCCGGAGCCACCCTTCTCTTCCTCAGCCAGATAGGCATTACGGAAAATACCATTTTTATCTCTGACAACCTTATTCTTTTTATGTCCATATTTTCCAGAATTCGAATCATAACCGTGAGAACTATAACCATCCATACCTATTGGAGATGTATCCCCAAGAGAAAGAAGACCTGCTACATATTCCGGAAGACAAAGTTCATCAACTGTCTCGCTTCTCTTTTCATTCCATGGAATATCGCGAGTATATTCATCAATGGAGTGATGAGTTGTTGTAACAAGATTCACGATTATTCCGCCATCAGTGGCAGATTCTCTTATCACAAGATTCCTCAGAACTCCCATATGACTGCGCTTGTTATAATGAGGCACTCCTTTGTCACGGTAGAACTTCTGAGTATATTTAAGTATCTCATTCCATGCGGGGCTGACCAACGCACAGGAGTCGATACTGATGATATCATGTGTAGAATTTCTACGATGAAGTCCAAGTGTAAGTGGACCATCCTTCTCCGCATCCCCAAAGGTAAATTCCATCTTGTTGCGGTATCTGAACTGGTCAGGAGAAGCAAGAACACCTTCCCACTTAAAGCTCTTTTCGTCATCTTTTTCAGCGCCCAATGAAGGAATAACCTCACTCAGCAGCTCCTTCACCATCTGTTCCTTCAGTTTCAGCTGATTTGTATAAGCGAAGGTCTGATAAGTACATCCACCACAGCTATAGAAGTGGTTGCACATCGGCTTCTTAGTTTCTTGTGGAGACTTCTTAACCACATCAAGCAGAATGCCATCTGCCTTGCCCTCTTTTTTCTTCTTTATGCGAGCCTTAATAGTCTGTCCTGGAAGCGCGCCCTTAACAGTGATAACACGCTCTATCTTTCCATCCGGTGCCTGTTCATTTTCCTCTATATGCAGAAAGCTTCCACGATTAGGGAAACTATAGCTTTCAATTTTACCTTCTACAATATCGCCCTTCTTCACCTAGTTGTTCTCCCAATTATAATGATTTAAGTTCCACCTCATAATCATTATTATCATCAAATTTCATTATCATATAACTCTTTGGGTTACCCCCTCGAGGAAGCGAAATGCTTCCCGGATTAAGAATATGCACACTTTCGCCAGCATCTCCAAACCCATCAAACACATCATTAAACGGAGTATGTGTATGGCCATACATTGCTATGTCGCAGCCATTCTCAATGGCTGTATACATCAGATTCTCCAGACCATAGTTCACTCCCTGAACATGTCCATGACAGCAGAAGAATTTATGGTCATTTAGCTCAAACATTGCAACCTGCTTCAAAACCGAGTTCACATCACTACTCATATATCTGTCGCAATTCCCCTGAATGAAAATTGCAGGAATAGATTTTTTTGCTCTCTCATCCAGCCATCTTCGAAGCTTTTCCGGATCATCCTCTATATCTCCCAGATGGATCAGCATATCCGGTTTTTCTTTTCCAATGGCTTCCTTTACATTCTTGCTCTTTCCATGAGAATCGCTAACTATCAATACTTTTTTGATCATTCTGTTCCACGTTCTTTCAAATATTCAGCAAGTGCACGAAGCGCCTTGCCACGATGGCTGATTGCATTTTTCTCTTCAGGTGAGATTTCAGCAGAAGTCTTACCATATTCTGGCAGGAAGAAAATTGGGTCATAACCAAAACCATTTGCTCCAGCTATTTCATAGCCTATTCTTCCTTCCATTGTTCTGACAAAAGTCTTCTCTGTTCCATCAGGGAAAACAGCAGCCATAGCACAAACGAAACGCGCTGTTCTCTCTTCATCTGGAACACCCTCCAGCCTGTCTATAATATTCTGATTCTTTATATCGTAAGATGTATCCTCACCCATATATCTTGCAGAATAAATTCCAGGTTCTTTATTCAGTGCATCTACCTCAAGTCCGGAATCATCAGCAAGAGCAAGATGACCTGAAGCCTTGCAAACTGCACGAGCCTTTATCAAAGCATTCTCCTCAAAAGTTTTTCCATCTTCAACTATATCAATATCAACTCCCGCCTCTTTCATGGAGAGAATCTCCACATCAATGCCAGATAAAATCTCCTTAATCTCACGTAACTTATTCATGTTGCCTGTTGCAAATACAAGTTTTATCATTTTAATTTCTCCTTATTTTCTGTCCACCGTGAAGGCCTTTAGACAAATGTTTGCACTCTCCTCCTCAGCATTGTGCCAGGATTCGCCATAAAGACTCATATAGCCCTCGCCATCTTCAAGGTCAAGATTTGCCGTTCTATCGCCCGCATCACATTCAATAGCGATAGGCCTCTCGCTGCCAGGGGTAGTAATGCTCACGATAATGGCATACTTCTGTCCCTTATCAAGATTTATCTCCTGAGTCAAATCCACAGTGTAGTACCCAGCATATCTCGTCTCACCTTTACCAACCTGCTGCCTGTTGCTATTCAGGGACAACATATCATCATAGTCCGTTACAACAAACACCGAGAATTTTGTATCAGGGCCTGTTGCATAGAAGGAAACCGCCTTCAAGATCTCATCCCCCTTTGCCTCATATACATTTGCAAAATATGCCGATTCCTCACTAAAGCCCATCTGTCCAACCCAACCGAGGACATCTGTCTGATATATATTGTCATAGTCATCCGGATCATCCAGCTTTGTATAGATAATTGACTTCTGACAAATATTCACATCGTCATAGGATATATAAAAATATCCCTTATCGCCGAACTCTTCACCCCAGCTGTTTTTACAAATAAATGCACCATTAGATGAAGGCTCAATAGCGAATTTTTCTTTCGGATAGTTGTCATCCCAGCCAACCACAACCAGGTCATGATTTGGCTCCTCGAAACCGTTATAGAAATAACTATAGGTCTCGCTGTTATAATATTTCGAATCATCCACGCCGTATGGCATTTCCAGATAAATAGAAGTCTCAACGCCGCCATACTTGTAGATGGCACTCTTTATTTTATTATCATCTCTGTCATTTATTATGATAGCTTCCTTCAGATGTTTTACGGCAGTAAGCGATTCATCAGTTTCGCCATCGCCGTACTCATCATCCTTCTCAAGGACAGGTCCACGCCAGGCCGCCATATAGGCGATACTCATGGTATGTTCTCCACCTTCACTGAGGTCGAGACTGAAGCCATTATTCTTGGACATGTGATCTACAGAATAAATTTCTTCTTCCTCAGGAAGTGTTGTTGTCTCAAGGGCTCCCAAAGAAGCAAATGCCCAGCAGGTTCCCTCGTTACCCTGATCTCTGACAGGCGTTACTCTGTCGTGTTCGCGCATATCATAAGCCTCTGGCAAATACATTCCACCGTCGGTATTTATGAAATTCACCATATCATCCACAAAGGAGAATTCCAGACTATAGCCCAGCTCATCAATATGGTCTCCGATAGGAATGTAAACCTCGTCATCCTGGGTTTTGGTTTCAGCAGCCTTAAACTCCAGAGACGCATCTCCCCTGTCTACGGTTACATGTCCATCCGGATAAATATTCACCGAACAGCACATGATATCTTCCATAAATAGTTCAGAAGCATAGATGTTCGCCTCGTCATCGATAAGAAGCTTGTAGCCAAATTTACTCAGGCTCTTTCCTTCAACTCGCACATCCACACCGTGCTCACCGATGTACTTCAGCTTAGTCGAGATGAGATCCTCAACTGCAACTTCGTATTTTTCACTTTTCTGAATCTTACCCTGCTTCTCACCCGAGGCATAAAATAAACCAGCCACACCACCAACGAGAAGAAGTAGGACTAAAATTATTTTCTTCATCTTCCTTGTTCTTTCATATGCAAAGGTTAACTCTCAGCATATAGTTATTTTTTAGGAGGCTTAGCTCCCATAAATTGATAAAAGTAGGATTTTATCATACCGTTATATATCTTGCGGTTTTTATCCGCCTTGCGACCTATATCACGCTCCGCATCCTCGTAAGACGTGATAAGGAACATTGACCAATTATCAAGCGCCGAATATCTTTCACCTATGGTTCTATAAAGCTCTGGCAGAGCCTCTTTTTCTTCCAGCCTTTCACCATAAGGTGGATTGGTAATAATGAAGCCATAAGGCTTTGGACTACTAAGATCTTTCACAGCACGAGCCTGAAAATGAATGTAATCCGCCACACCTGCATCTTCCGCATTTTGCATGGCACATTTAACTATTTGAGAATCAAGGTCATAACCCTGAATATGCATTTCTACATCCGTTTTCTCCAGCGAGCGCGCCTCATCGTATGCCGCATACCATGTCTTCTTATCAATCAGCTTTTCCCAGGCTGAAGAAGTAAAGTCTCGGTTCACACCAGGTGCAATATTTGCACCGATCATTGCCGCCTCAATTGGGAAGGTTCCACTTCCGCAAAACGGATCCACAAGAAGTCTGTCAGCACGCCATGGTGTAAGCATAATAAGTGCCGCTGCAAGTGTTTCAGAAATAGGAGCCTTACCAACCAGCTGTCTGTAGCCACGTTTGTGAAGCGAAACTCCAGTGGTATCAAGACCAACCGTCACAATATCTTTCTTGATGAAAATCCTTACCGGATAATCATCGCCATCCTCAGCAAACTGACTAATGTGATATGTATTCGACATGCTTTCAACCATAGCTTTCTTCGCAATACTCTGGATTGAAGTCTCGCTGAAAAGCTTGGACTTATTTGTTGTAGCTTTGGTTACCCAGAACCTTCCATCACGAGGAATAATCCTTGCCCATGGAATGTGCTTCACGCCTTCATAAAGCTCGTCAAAAGTAGTCGCTTTAAACTGACCACATTTGAGAAGTATGCGTTCACTGGTTCTGATATTTATATTTGCTCTGGCTATAGCTGATGCAGGGCCTGCGAAGGTTACCCTTCCGTCTTCCACCTCAACTATCTCATAACCAAGGTTCTGCACCTCTCTCTTTAACACTGCCTCAAGGCCAAAATGACAAGGGGCAATGAGTTCAAATCTTTCTTCCATAAAGTCTCTTTCTTTAGTCCCTGCGCAGGACTCATAATGTCATAATAAACCAATATATATTATAGCATTTTCCTATGCTTTTTTCATCGAAAAGTTAACAAAATAAAACGAGCCGCCTGATTAATCAAGCAGCTCGTTAACTCACTTATTTTTAGTGATATCAATTACCGTCTTTTCTTTTTAATAACCAGAACTCCAGCACATGCTAAAGCAGATACGATCATAATAATGATTACTAACTTAATTGGACTTGCGTCCCCTGTCTTAGCATTCTTAGAAGTTGTCTTCTTTTCGTTCTTCACCTCTTTAGTAGCTTTGATGATTGTGAACTTAGCTGAAGCACTACCATCATCAAAGAGAGCTGTAAGTGTATGCTCACCCTCGCCTAAGCTTTCAAGAAGTGCAGGTTTTAGCTTGATGATAATACTACCATCCTCTGTATCATAGAGATCCTTTGATGTAGCCTTACCATCAACCTCTATACCAAGGAAATGCTTACTTGTGCTTGCATTATCTTCTGAACGTTCGAACTTGATGTTCAGAGTATCCTTGCTACCAGCTGTCCAGGTAATCTTAGCACCTGATGCGTTTATGTAGAATGCATCATCATCTTTTTCATCATCCTTAGAGGTTTCAGATTTACCCTTTGCCGAAATCTCACCATACATTGTTTGTTTTGTGAATGCAGCATTAGTGAACTCTGCTGTATAAATAGCATCTCCTGGCTCAGTTTCTGTTGCATCCTTTGTGACAACCTTTGTACTATTTACAGTTTCAGTTTCAACATGGTTAGCATCCTTCTTACACTTACGTGTCGCAGTAACTTTGCTCAAGTCATCAGACCACTTATAAGTCGCATCTCCCCAGTCATGGCCAGTTGCCGCAATTGGAACTTCTATAGTATGATTAGTAAAATCTTTATCTGTAAAAATCGCAGTATATACAGTTTTTCCTTCCTTAGTGCAGGTAGGTTCTGTTACTTCGGAACTTATATCCTTAGTCCATGTTTCTGTCTTGTGGCTAGAATCATTTTTACATATTCTTACACCAGTTAATTTAGTATAGTCATCTGACCAAGTATATGTAGGTTCTCCCCAATCATGTGCATCAGAATCTTTAGCTATACTAATGTTAGTAATTTCTTTAGTTCCTGCTTCATCCTCATAATATCTGCCACATGCACTACACTCCCAATATTCTTTTGTACCAGCAGCTACACAAGTTGCTGGAACTTCATCATGATGAGTAAGCGTTCCCTTATGACTAGTTCCCCATTTTGCATATAATTTCAGGCGTTTAAAAGTAGTATCATTAATTATTGAATATGTTATTGGAGTATTTAAATCAAAAGAGTTTTGGCATTCTGGTTCTGTATACCAGCCTTCAACTATATCGCACGAATCAGCTTCCGAATAAGGATCCCTTGCATCATTTGGTATAGAATCACCAGGATAAACAGTAATGCTCTTACATTCTTCTGTTCCATCATTTTTATAAAATGCAACCCCAAGAGGAACTTCTGTCTTATTAACTATACCAAAATAAATCGTAACATCTTGATAACCGGACTCGCCATAAACACCAACACTTACCTGCATTTTGTACTCACCAACATGATTAGGGTCTGTTTCCGGTTCTCCCGCATCACTTTTCGAACGATAGTTGATACTATAATTTTTTTCATCCGAAGTTGTTCCAGATTTTCCAGACAATACTTCACCATTGTATTTTACAATCGGCAATTTTTGCACAGAACCACTTTCGGCAATAATGTATGCTGGAGCATTATATACGTCATCAACACGTGCAACTCCATCTTTATTACTAGTATCTACCTCAAGGCCAGTAGAATTATTTTCTGAATCGCCCGCATCAAGTCCAGTCAAGGAATCTAAATTACCACCATTACTGCGGATTTTTGCTAACTCGACAGTTGTATCTGTCTGAGCTGCATCTTCCGGCTGTGTGTTCGCCACATTCTCAGCGCCAGTTTCATCTGTTGCAATTGTCTCATCGCTCTGTGGAGCATTTTCATCCTGACTAATCGCAGCAGCCTCCTGCTCGCCCTCTTCATTCTCAGTAGCATCACCAGTTGAAGCTACTGTTTCATCGCCATTTCCAAAGAGTGTATTTACTTCATCAGCAAATGCCACCGCGGGAATAACAGCCATTACGAGTGCAACCGCTATCATTATCGATAATATTTTTCGTACTTTTTTAGGAATCATGCGTTTCCCTCCTATTTTTTTTAGAAAACACTTTGTCAGCTGTTTTTTCTTTTCTTATATATTTCCTATTAACTAAATTTCTTCTTAATAGTTAGTGCAATGCCAAATGCTGAGAACAGCATAAGTGATACACATGGCATAAGTGGACTTGAATCTCCAGTCCTTGCTGTACCCGAAGTGCTTGCATCTGTAGATGTAGCATTCGATGTACTTGGATTTATATCACCAGATGTTCTTTCGTTATTAGCTGTGTTATTGATTGAATTATCAGGTGTTGAACCACTTGCTGCTGCTTCTTCATCTGAACTTGTCCCAGCCTGATTAACCTCGAATGAAGCTGAAGACTGTCCATCATCAAAATATACGACTATTGAGTGACTACCAACCGATAATCCCTCTAGATAAGATGGCTTAAGCTTAATAGTAATGCTTCCTTCTTTAGTATAATACTTAGACATTACTCCATTACCATCGATTGTTATTCCACTAAAATGTGCTCTTGCGTTATTTACATCTGTACTACGTGTAAATTTGATATTGAGTGTATTTGTGCTTCCCTTAGTCCATGTAGGATTACTTGCATCGCCACTATATGTAACGTTTTCAGAAATGGATGGAATTTCCTCTATATCATGCTGTGTTACAAAATCAGTATTACTAAATACAGCTGTGAAATACATGAGTCCAGGTTCTTCATCTGTTGGCTGCTGTGTAATCTCAGCTGTTGTTTCAACAGTTTCTGACTCTACAACGCTTTCATCTTCTATAAGTACATGAGTAGCAGTTACTGTACTCTTATCCTCTGCCCACTCATATGTAGCATCTTCCCAAATTGATTCTTCCTCTTCCTCAGGTTCAACTGAAGTTGGAAGTGCATCCTGATCATCTTCTGAATAATCCGTATAATCGTCATAATAGCTTCCCTGATCTCTTGTAGGGAATGTCTCTCCAGCTTCTGGCACGAAAAGTGGTTCTGGATCAGAATCATATGCCTCATCAGAAGGTGCAACAGGACCATCTGGATAAATGTCCTCTACAGGAGCATCTGTCTTATCATCTACCGGATCGGTTTCCCCAGCATCTGCAGTTTCATCAGTTCCTGCAGGTTCGACTGTCGGCTCATCTATATCAGCATCTGTAGATGTAGCATTGGACAGATCTTCGTCCTCAATTCCGAGAGATGTATCAACATACTCATCATCATCTTCGCTGATAACCCATGACTCATCCTCCTGACTATCCCCGAAGAGTCCATTTTCTTCATCAGCAAAAACTACTGCTGGTACGACGAAAAGAACCATCGTTACGGCTATCAAGATTGATAGAACCTTTCTTACTTTCTTTGGGATCATACTACGCTCCTCCTGTTTATATAAACACATTCTACTTTTCGTCAATGTTCAAAAGTCCATAGTTAATTAATTATACATCATTTTGTCCAACAAATGTCCAACAAATCAAAAATGCCGGTGGAATTTCCACCGGCATAATACTTATCTTTTATAACGACACTTAATTATTTACCAAGTCTTGCACGAAGCTCTTTTGTCATCTCCTCAAATCCTGGCTTTCCAAGAAGAGCGAACATGTTCTTCTTATAGCTCTCAACACCTGGCTGATTGAAAGGATTAACACCAAGTGTATATCCGCTCACGCCACATGCAAACTCAAACTTGTAGAAGAGCTCTCCAATTGCAAGCTCATCGATTTCTGTCATATCTATACGGATGTTAGGTACTCCACCATCAACGTGTGCAAGGATTGTTCCTTCCATAGCGCACTTATTAATGAAATCTACTTCCTTACCCGCAAGATAATTAAGGCCATCAAGGTCCTCAGCTTCCTTCTGCATTACAACTGACTTGCGAGGATTCTCAACATTGATAAATGTCTCGAAGTGATTCTTTGTTCCATCCTGGATAAACTGTCCAAGTGAGTGAAGATCTGTTGTGAAATCAACACCTGCAGGGAAAATACCTTTGCCGTCTTTTCCTTCACTCTCTCCGTAAAGCTGTTTCCACCACTCTGTGATGTAGTGAAGCGCTGGCTCGAAGTTACCAAGAATTTCCATTCCAAGTCCCTTCTCATACATTACGTTTCTTACTGCCGCATACTTCATAACATCGCTGTCATCGAAGTCTTTTGAAAGGCAATACTCACGAGCATTTGCAGCACCTTCCATAAGCTTATCTATATCAGCGCCACTTGCAGCGATTGGAAGAAGGCCAACTGCAGTAAGAACTGAAAAACGTCCACCAACATCATCTGGTACAACATATGTCTCATAACCCTCTGCATCTGCAAGAGTCTTAAGAGCTCCACGAGCCTTATCTGTTGTAGCGTAGATTCTCTTAGCAGCCTCAGCCTTTCCGTATTTCTTTTCAAGCATTTCCTTGAAGAGACGGAATGCAACTGAGCACTCTGTTGTTGTACCTGACTTTGAGATTACATTTACTGAGAAATCTCTGTCGCCAATAACTTCAACGAGTTCTGAAATATATGTTGAGCTAAGGTTATTTCCACAATAGTAAATTTCTGGAGTCTTGCGAATTTCCTTTGATACTGAATTGTAGAATCCATGACGAAGTGCTTCGATTGCAGCTCTTGCTCCAAGGTATGATCCACCGATACCAATTACAAGAAGTACGTCTGAATCACTCTGGATCTTTGCAGCTGCTTCTTTAATACGACCGAACTCAACCTTATCGTAATTAACAGGAAGGTCAATCCATCCAAGGAAATCATTTCCTTCACCTGTTCTCTCTACAAGAGTTTTCTTAGCAGCTTCGATTCTAGGCTTGATTGCAGCAACTTCAGCGTCGCTAGCTTTGAACTTAGTATTATCGAAATTAAAACTAATCTTCTGTGCCATTTCTATATGCTCCTTTTTCCTATTATTAACTCATTTTCTTCTGAAGGTCTCTTAATTTTGGGGTAAAGCCCACAGACGCTAGTAATTTTACCATTTTCAAATCTTAAATACAACAAAAATGTGACAAAATGCGTTTCGTTTTCTGTTACGCATTTTGCCACATATTTTTGCACTAATTTATTTACTTACCATCTTTTCCAGATCGTCGATTGAAAGAGGTTTAGCGTAGTAGTAACCCTGGAAGCTCTGAACATGATATTTCTGAAGAATTTCCTTCATACCAGAAGTTTCTATTCCTTCTACACATACCTTCGCACCAAAGGTTGCTGCCACATTTACAAAGCTTTCTACCAGTTTCTTTTCCTTGTCATCCTCTTCTATCTTGAGTATGAAACTACGATCGATCTTTATCGTATCCAGAGGCAGATTCTTAACAAGTCCAATGGATGAGAAACCAGTACCAAAATCATCAAGAGCAATCTTAACTCCATAGCTTCTAAGATGATCAACTACATTTCGCAGAATATCCATATCCAGGAGTCTGCATCTCTCCGTTATTTCAAGGCATAAATGATCTGGTGGAAAGTCCTGTTCTTTAAGCTTGTTAAGCACCATATCCACAAAGCCACCTTTTTCAAGCTGTGTATATGAAAGGTTTACGTTCACAGTGAAATCTGGCAATATGTTCATAATACGCTTTGCATCTTTAAGTGCCGTCTCAAGTATCCACTCGCCCAGCTGTGGGAAAAGAGGATCCTTTTCCAGAAGCAGAATGAAATAATCAGGACGAACAGTTCCATATTTTTCATTCTTCCAACGGATAAGCGCTTCCGCTCCGATCAGCTGTTCTGTCTGCGAATCAACCACAGGCTGATACAGCAGATAAAAGCCTTCGTAATTCTTCATGATATAACCACGGATAAAGTGAAGCCTTTCAATCCTTTCCGTATTCTTTGAACTCAGTTCATTCAGGAAGTCAACCATATCTCCCTGTTTATGAAGCTTGCTCTCGCTATAAACATAGCTGAGGCATGCATATATTGTCTGTGAATCAACATCAAAGCTATTAACGGAAATGTGACCTGCATTAAGATCAAGGATTATATTCTTCTCTTCTACCTTAAAACGTGTTCTACAATAATGACGAAGCAGTTCGTATCTGTCATGGATTTCCTGATTCTCCAGATTATTGCTAATTATTGCGAATTTAGTTCCATCAAGACGATAAACCGATCCAGTATTTCCAACATACTCATAGAGAAGTCTTGCAAATCTCTGGAGTATCTTATTACCAAAACGGTATCCATAAACATCATTATATTCAGCAAATCTTCCGATACCCAAAAGAATGATTTCCATCCTCTTTTGCTCGAGCATGCTTGTTTTGATATTTTCAAGGAAACCATACTGATTGCTAAGACCAGTGAGTGAATCAATGTGAGCCTGACTCGAATGATCCCTGATATTACCTACGAAGTATTCGGCCTCACTGTCTTCATCGTAAAGAACAATCCCCTTACATGTACAGATTACATATTCCCCGTCTCTCTTGCGAGCTCTGTACTGCATGTCATGTCCATCAGCTCTACCTACAAAAATATTCTCAATCTCCGTGTGATAAACATCTGTATCATCCGGATGAATTCTCTGCTCCCAAATGCTTCCTGCATTGAACATATATTCATCTGGAAGATCAAAAACTTCTACCGCATTCTTTGACCATCTGGACATATCGTAACGCATATCGCAGATATAAACATAGGTTCCAGATGATATGAGGGAGAATGCATCGTACAATTTATCCAGCTTCGCCCTTCTGGTTTCCGGATAACTGGTCTGTATAACTTCATCAATCGGCATTTCTTTCATGAGCTTCTTGTTTTCATACATAAAACCATCAGCTCTCTTAAAGACATCCTGAACGCGGGTATCCTTATCAGGTATATAATCCGACATACCATAAGCAAGAGTAACAAGGCCTTTATTCCTGTTATCTATCATTTTATTTTTAAAGTTTATAAGAAGTTCTTCTCGCTTGTTGTAATCTCCGCTCTTAAGTATGACAACAAATTCATCACCACCAATGCGGAAAACAGGACTATGCTTATAGTTCTTGCAAATAATACTGCAGGCACTCCTTATAAATTCATCACCAGCGCTGTGTCCCTGTTTATCATTAACTTCTTTCAGACCATTTATATCAAATACAACAATAGCAAACGCCTCTTCTTCTTTTCCTTCTTTGATTATTTTATCCATACTGGAAGTCATCGAAGAATAAGCATGCAGATTCTTTACTCCCGTAAGCGCATCCCTGTTCGCCATATCCATAGCTGTATCTATGGCCTTTTCAAACTCAATTTCCTTACGTTTTGATGCATCTACGTTTGCTACAGCAACAATAATGTGCTCCGAATCCTCCTGAGGACGAACCGCCAAAAGTGTAACATACTGAGGACGATCATCCAGCATAAGCCTGTAGTTCAAGAATATCTTTCCAGACTCCTCCAGATTTTTCAGAAGGAAATCCTTTTCCATAGCCTTTGCCATCATAGGATAGTCCTCTGGATAAATATCACGCTTCATATTTTTCTGGGTATCCTCAAAGAAGTTTCTACCCTTGGTACCAATTTCAAGTCTCGTATACTTATCACTGGCACTGTATTCTGAATACTCATCATTGATAATATTTACGTAATAAATAACCTCGTATCTGGATGCAAGCGCAAGTGCAATCTCGTTGAAGACCTCGTTCTCCGCCGTCATGATCTGTTCGCGACGGATTTGCGCATCAATATCCATAACACCCATGATGACATGATTCTTATCATTTTTAGGATGAATAACATTCATAGAAACATATCGAATACCATCACCAAGAACCTGCCTATATGTAAGCGCAAGAGAACCTGTATCCTGAAGATGCATTAACATGCGTTCCTTATCAAGTTCAGAAAGTACCAGCTCTTTATCTTCAGGATGAATATATTTCTTTACATCTCGTTCAGCATCTTCGAAAAAATTTGCACCCCTCTTGGTTGTACCAAGCTTTGCATATTCATCGCTGGAACTATATTGCGTGTATTCATTCGTTTCAAGATTGATGTAATAAATAACCTCATAGCGACTGGCAAGAGCACCGGCTATATGGCTATATGTAAGTATCTGTTCTTTTGCTTCTAACTCACGTCTTATCTGCTCATCAACATTCTTTACACCAATGATAACTTTTTGTCCAAAACCCCTGATGGTTTTCAGGTAATAATGAAGCGGTTTTCCATCTACCATCAAACGATAATTAAGAGAAAATGATTTACCAGTCTTTAGAATATCAAAAACTCTTTCTCTCTTAAAAGCATCTATAAAATACTCCTGATCATCTGGATAAAGCTGTTTGTGAGCATTATAAATAACAGCCTCGAAAAACTTTTCGCCAGAATCTCTTACTACAAGGTCTTTATTATCCCCCAACGCAAGATATTCTACATAGCTATCATCTTCGGCATCAATAACATAAATGCTTTCATAGTCGCCTGCTAGAGCAAGTGCTATTTCCCCAAAAGTTATAGGGTTGTTATTACTATTATTATTTTCCTTCTCCATATAAACCCCTATTTCTTTTTGCCCCCAACAGTTTCACCTTTTATTATAACCTATTTTAGCCACTTCTCAAAGGTTTATTTGTCTTATAATGAGAGATTCTCTACCTTTCCATCTTCCAAATTTCAGCAGAATATGGTTTTAACTCAGAACCCCCTCCGAAATCATGGAGTGTTCCAGTAATCAACTCCTCAGCCTGACCGCATCCAGCATCAAAATGGGCAGTGAATGGCTGGTCAGATGCATTGATTGCAACAAGAATTCTTTCGTTATCAGTTTTACGTTCGAAAATGCACTGATGATTCGTCAGAACTACACTTCTGAAACTTCCGTAGTTCAGCGCCTCGTGTGTTTTCTTAATCTCGGCAAGTTTTGCAATAAAATCTGTAAGTTCATTCCACTGCGGCTCATCAAAGCTTACTCTGAGAGCAGGATCGCCTTCTTCCTTGCGAGCCTCCGTTCCCCATTCACTTCCGTAATATACACATGGGAAACCAGGCATTCCAAAGCAGAGAGTGTAGATTAGAGGAAGATGCGCCTTATTTGTAAGATTACTTGCAATACGAGTAACATCATGATTATCTACAAAGCTCATAAGATGCATATTCTTGTAGCGGCACCAATCCTCTGGCCCAAACTGTTGCATAAGAGAATGAATAATTTCAAACATATTCATAGAATTGAAGCTTGAGAAAAGTCCCTTGTAGCAGGCATAGTTTGTACAGCTATCCAGCATTCCTGGTCCAACAAACTGAGCATAATCTCCGTGAAGAAGTTCTCCAAGAAGCAGGAACTCATCCTTAAGACCAACTGTGAACTCCTTCAGATTGTGGATGAAGCCTTTATCAAGACAATAAGCCACGTCCAGTCTCAGTCCATCTATATCAAAATAATCAACCCAGTATTTAACCTTATCGAAAATGTGATCTACAACGGCAGGGTTCTGAAGATTAAGCTTGACCAGGTCGAAGTTTCCTTCCCAACCCTCATACCAAAAGCCGTCATTGTAGTTTGAATTTCCATCGAAGGAAATATGGAACCAGTCTTTATATGGGCTGTCCCATTTCTTTTCCTGAACATCCTTAAAAGCCCAGAAGCCACGGCCAACATGGTTGAAAACTCCATCCAGAACCACTTTAATTCCAGCCTTGTGGAGTTCATCTACAACCTTTTTAAAATCCTCGTTTGTTCCAAGTCTCTTGTCGATAAGACCATAGTCACGAGTGTTGTAACCATGTGTATCTGATTCGAATACAGGCGAGAAATAGATTGCATTTGCCCCCAGTTTTTCAATGTGAGGAATCCAATCGATCACCTTCAGTATTCTTGATTCTTCTATTCCGTCATTTTCAAATGGTGCTCCACAGAATCCTAATGGATATATCTGATAAAACACCGATTCTTCGTACCACATTTCAAGTACCTCCTTGTT
>Ga0129306_1000940_pt1 | contig 38488 bp, 32 predicted proteins | sample P827metagenome_FD_94438 | JGI IMG/M metagenome (GOLD analysis project Ga0129306, IMG submission 94438) | Capybara group fecal microbial communities from Wisconsin, USA - P827 metagenome | ecosystem: Host-associated > Mammals > Digestive system > Large intestine > Fecal | place: USA: Wisconsin... | reverse complement strand
TGTAAACCTAAAGGTTCGTGTCTATGTGAATGAATATCCTCAGGATGAGCCGTATGAACACATTGATTATCCCAATGTGGAAGGAAAACCTGAAGCCGTTATTGTGGGTGCTGGTCCTGGTGGTTTGTTTGCAGCTTTGCGCCTGATAGAGTTAGGTGTTCGTCCTGTCTTAGTGGAACGAGGCAAGAATGTCCGTGATCGTAAAAAAGATATTGCAGCGATTCCTAAGACTCAGCAAGTAGATAGTGAGAGCAATTATAGCTTTGGTGAAGGTGGAGCTGGTGCTTTTTCTGATGGCAAACTTTATACCAGAAGCAAGAAACGTGGCAATGTAGACAAAATACTGAATGTGTTCTGTCAGCATGGTGCAAGCCCTAGTATATTGGCTGATGCACATCCACATATTGGCACAGACAAGTTGCCTCGTGTCATAGAGAATATGCGTAATCAGATTATTGCAAGTGGAGGTGAGGTACATTTTCAGACAAAAATGACGGGCTTACTGCTGGAGCATAATCAGGTAGTTGGCATTCAGTGTGAAGATGGAAGAGAGTTTCGTGGTCCAGTAATCTTGGCTACAGGTCATTCTGCCCGTGATGTCTATCGCTATCTGGCAGAAAGCCGTATTGAGATCGAGGCCAAGGGCATTGCCGTTGGTGTGCGACTCGAACATCCTTCGATGCTCATCGATCAGATACAGTATCACTCCAAACAGGGACGCGGCAAGTACCTTCCTGCTGCCGAGTACTCGTTTGTCACTCAGGTCGACGGACGTGGCGTTTATTCCTTCTGCATGTGTCCTGGTGGTTTTGTCATCCCAGCAGCAACGGATAAGCAGCAGATCGTGGTCAACGGTATGAGTCCTTCGAATCGTGGAGGCCAATGGTCGAATAGTGGTATGGTCGTCGAGACGCGAGCCGAGGATTTAGAAGGTGATAATGCGCTGCGTGTGATGCGCTTCCAGGAAGAGTTGGAGCGCAACTGCTGGCAGCAGGGTAATATGAAACAGACGGCTCCAGCCCAGCGTATGGCCGATTTCGTCAACAATCGGCTGAGCTACGACCTGCCTCGTTCGTCTTATGCCCCAGGACTCATCTCGTCGCCTTTGCATTTCTGGATGCCCAAGTCCATCGTTCATCGTCTGCAAGAGGGGTTCAAGGCTTTCGGACGTTCGAGTCACGGCTTCCTGACCAACGAGGCCACGATGATAGGTGTGGAGACACGCACCTCGTCGCCCGTTCGCATTGTTCGCGACCAAGAGCGGCTGATGCACATTCGCCTGCAGGGACTTTTCCCTTGTGGCGAAGGAGCAGGATATGCGGGAGGCATCGTCTCTGCCGGCGTCGACGGAGAGCGGTGTGCCGAATGTTGTGCGGCTTACTTAGAGCAGGCTGTTTAATCGATTGCGAAGCTGTTCGGCTTCGCTTTTTCTTATCGATAATACTATCTCGCACGTATTATCGTAGGTTTGGCTTATGATGCGTGGATTCATGTCCTTCACAATACGCATCACATCGTTCATCTGGGGATAGGCAAAGGAATAACGGACGATATCCTCTACCTGACGAGTCTCGATGGTAGCATGACTGATGGCGTCGGCAGCAGCCTCGCGATAAGCTACGATGAGGCCGCTTGTTCCCAGATTCACACCACCATAGTATCGAACCACCACAATCAGGATGTCCGTCAGTTCGTTGGAGTTGATTTGTCCCAGAATGGGTTTGCCGGCAGTCGACGAGGGTTCCCCGTCGTCGTTGGCTCTGAACTCCGTGCGCTCAGCCCCCAGCATATAGGCATAGCACACGTGGCGGGCATCATAGTATTTCTTGCGATACGAGGCTATGATGTCCTTGACCTCATCAGTCGTTTGCACGTGATGGGCAAAAGCGAGGAACTTACTCCGCTTTTCGGTGTAATATCCCTCGCTTGTGCTTGCTATTGTCTTGAATTCGTCAGTCATTACGATAATTTGTGGATGACTAATCCAGAGCGCAGCTTAGGCTCAAACCAAGTAGCCTTGGGAGGCATGATCTTGCCTGAGTCAGCAATGTCCATAATCTGCTTCATGGTGACAGGGTATAGGGCCAGCGCTGCACGCATCTCACCAGAGTCCACACGGCGCTTCAGTTCACCCAGACCTCTGAGACCTCCCACAAAGTCGATACGCTTCGAAGAGCGCAGGTCGCCAATGTTCAGGATTTCGTCCAGAATCAGACGGCTGGAGATGTCTACGTCGAGCACGCCAATGGGGTCAGTATTGTCGTAGGTACCCTCCTTGGCTTTCAGCGAGTACCAGTGCTCATCCAGATAGAGCGAGAACTCATGCAGCTGCTGAGGTTTGTAAATCTCCGTTCCCTTGTCCTCTACGGTGAAGTTCACCTGCAGGGCAGCCTGGAATTCCTCGCAGCTGAGTCCGTTCAGGTCTTTCACCACGCGGTTGTAGTCGAGAATGGTCAACTGCGAAGCCTGGAAACAAACGGCCATGAAGTAGTTGTACTCCTCGTCGCCCTTGTGGTTGGGGTTCTGCTTCTGCTTCTCAGCTCCCACGAGGGCTGCAGCTGCCGAGCGGTGGTGTCCGTCGGCTATGTAGAGGCTGGGCATCTTGGCAAACTCGGCCGTGATGGTCTGTGTGTCAGCATCATTGTCAATTACCCAGAACTGATGACGGAATCCGTCGATGGGAGCGATGAAGTCGTATTCAGGTTCCGTCTGTGCATAGCGCATGATGAGCTTGTCGAGCACCTCATTGTCAGGATAGGCAAAGAACACGGGCTCGATATTCGCATTGTTCACGCGGACGTGCTTCATGCGGTCTTCCTCCTTGTCGCGACGGGTCAGCTCGTGCTTCTTGATGTTGCCTTTCTGGTAGTCGTCCGTATGGGCGCAAACCACCAGTCCGTACTGGGTCTTGCCCTGCATGGTCTGGGCATATATATAATAATGTTCGCGCGCGTCTTGTACCAACCAGCCCTTATCCTGGAACTTCTGGAAGTTCTCAGCGGCTTTCTCATACACGCGTGGGTCATACTCTGAGGTGCCTACGGGGAAGTCGATTTCGGGCTTGATGATGTGATAGAGACTTTTCTCGTTGTCACCTGCCTCTGCGCGAGCCTCTTCTGAGTCCAGCACGTCGTAGGGACGGCTCTCTACCTGCTCCACCAGTTCTTTTGGGGGGCGTATTCCTTTAAATGGTTTTACGATAGCCATAGCTTATAGGTTTGCTTTAATTTGCTCAATCAATTCCTGGTATTCTGCGTCAGAGAGATACACCTTGCCTGGGTTCATCTGGAACGTGCCACCATAGTCAGGTCCGTCTACATACTTGGGAGCCAGGTGGAAGTGCAGGTGTGACAGCTTGTCGCTGTAGGCACCGTAGTTAATCTTCTCAGGGTTGAAAGCCTTCTGCATGGCGCGTGTCACCTGAGCAACATCAGCCATAAAGGCGTTGCGGTCTTCGTCAGAGAGCTCGTTCAGGTCGTTCACATGGTCCTTGTAGGCCACGAGGCAACGACCGCGATAGGTCTGCTCCTTGAACAGGAAAGCGCGTGAAACATGAAGTTGGGCAAACTCGATCATCAGGTCGTGAAGAGTCTGATTGTTAGTGCAGTAGAGGCACTGTTTGGGGTCACTTTGCATAGTCTTTTTGTTGTTTTAGAAAAATTATAGTGCAAAGTTACACATTTTTTCTGAATTATTCGTATCTTTGCGTACGAATATTCTTAAAAAGTGAGCGTATGGCAAGGCTGATGACAACTATGGTCTTACTGCTGCTGGCTTTCATAGGCAAGGCGCAGACGGTAATAAGTGGTAGTGTGACAGACCTGCAAACGGGTCGCCCATTGCCTTATGTGAGCGTGTCTTTAGACGGGAAAGGCACCCATACCGTCACCAACGACGACGGGCATTTCACCCTGAAGACCACTGAAACTCCCCAGTATCTCCATCTGAGCCATATTGGCTATAAGACGCGACGCGTGACGCTCGAACAGGGCTCTACTGAGAACCTGCGCATCCGTATGGCGAGCAACACCATCGAACTGAGCGAAGTGCTGGTGTCCGCCAACGACCCTTTGGAAGTGTTGAAGGCAGCAATGGCGCATATCGAGAAAAACTACTCTGACCAGCCTGAGCTGATGCGCTGCTTCTATCGCGAGACGGCTCGTCGCGGTTCGCGCTTTATCTCTGTGGCTGAGGCTGTTACGGAGATGTATAAGTCCGACTATCGCTTTGGTCCAGAGCGCGATGCAGTAGCCATCCTGAAGGGTCGCCGGCTGATGAGCATGAAGGCGAAGGACACGCTGGGCGTCAAGATACAAGGCGGCCCCGTGCTGCCTCTGATGGTCGATGTGGCCAAGAATCCGGAGTATATCCTGAATGAGGAGAACCTGGCTCACTATAAGTTGCGCATGGAGCTGCCTGTCCGCATTGCCGATCGTCCGCAGTATGTCATCAGCATGGAACCTCAGGGCATCATGCTCTATCCGATGATGATGGGCAAGGTGTTTGTCGACCAGGAGTCGCTGACCATCACGCGAGCCGAACTGCAGCTGGATGTGCGCGACTGGCGGCTGGCCTCCGACTATATGCTGGTGCGCAAGCCCATGGGACTGCGCTTCCGACCTAAGGAACTGACGGTGACTATTGTCTATCATACTGATGCCGCGGGTGTTACCCGCATGGGCTATGTGCGCAACGAGATGCGCTTCAACTGCGACTGGAAGCGTCGGCTCTTTGCCTCGCCCTTCACAACGGTGAGCGAGATGGTGGTTACCGACCTGCAGCAGCGGGGCGATGGCACCAAGCGTCCGCGTGGTCGTTCGTCATTCGGTATTCGTGAGCGTTTCTACGATAAGGTGGAATATTTCGACGACCCCGATTTCTGGGCCGACTATAACATCATAGAGCCATCGGAGAGTCTGGAGAGTGCCATTGGCAAACTGAAAAAGAAGATTAAGAACGGCAATTGATGAAAACTGAATAATGAAAAAAACACTCTTACTTCTCACCTCTTACCTCTTACTTCTCACCTCTTTACAGGCCCAAACGTCAGTCCGGCTCGATACGCTGCAGGTGCAGTATGTCGATTTTCAGGGCAAGACGCAGCAGGGTGTGCTCATCTGTAATCATCAGATTACGAACGATTTGCGCGAGATATTTGCGGAACTTTATCGCCAGCGTTATCCCATTGAGCGCATCCGCCCCATCTCTGAGTATGGCGATGACGACGAGCGCTCCATGCAAGCCAACAATACCTCATGCTACTGTTATCGCCCGATAGCTGGCAGCAAGAAGCTCTCGAAACATGCTATGGGACTGGCCATCGACGTCAACCCCCTTTATAATCCGTGTGTCAAGCACGATAAAAAAGGAGCGATTCACATACAGCCCTCAACAGGAAAGCCCTATGCGAATCGCTCTAAGTCGTTTGCTCATAAGATAACCCAAGATGACCTCTGCTATCGTCTTTTCGTCCAACATGGTTTCCGTTGGGGAGGCTCTTGGCGTAGCTTAAAAGACTATCAACACTTCGAGAAATGAAAAATTAAAAGTGAAAAGTGAAAAATTTCCTACCGGACTCTAATGCCTTTACAGGCGGGCGGCAGCAAATTTTTCACTTTTCATTTTTCACTTTTACCTTATAAATAGCAGTTCACGATACTTGGGCAGCGTCCACAGTCCGTCCTCCACAATCATTTCCAGCTTGTCTATCTCATGACGGATAGCCTCCATCTTAGGACAAACGGTGTCGTGGTACTGGATGGCGCGCTCGTGGATGCTCTCAATGCGGTTGGCCACCCGACGGGCGTCCGTCAGTTCCTCCACCAGCTGCTCTATCTTCTCCGTGCGCTCGGCTATCTCTTCGATGAGCTTCATGTTACGGGCTGACAGGCGTGTGGCACGCTCCTGTGTGAAGACATCCTTCATGCCCTGCACGTTCTTGATCAGTTTCGACTGGTAGTGCGTAGCCACGGGGATGATGTGGTTCATGGCCAGGTCGCCCAGCACGCGAGCCTCTATCTGAACGGTCTTCACATACATCTCCCATTTCACCTCGTTGCGGGCCTCCAGCTCCTTGCGGTTCATCACCTTGGTGCTCTCAAACATCTTCACGCTCGCATCGTCCAGATAGTGCTCGAAGATGACTGGACATGATTTCTCTACGTCCAATCCACGCTTGGCAGCCTCCTTCACCCATTCATCCGAGTATCCGTTGCCGTCGAATCGGATGGGCTTGCAGGTCTTCACGTCATCCTTCAGTACCTCCAGAATGGCAGGTATCTTCTCCTGGCCTTGTGCAATCTTGGCATCCACGCGCTCCTTGAATGAGTTCAGGGCTTCAGCCATCGCTGCGTTCAGGGCTATCATGGCTGAGGCGCAGTTGACGCTCGAACCTGGTGCACGGAACTCAAAACGGTTACCCGTAAATGCGAAGGGCGATGTACGGTTGCGGTCTGTGTTATCTACAATCAGGTCGGGAATCTGGGGAATGTCAATCTCCATATTCTTCTTACCTCTTACCTCTGACTTCTCACCTCTTTCAATCTTGTCTAGCAGTTCGGTGAGCTGTGTGCCCAGGAAGCTGCTGATGATGGCGGGAGGAGCCTCGTTGCCACCCAGACGATGAGCGTTGGTGGCACTCATAATCGATGCTTTCAGCAGTCCGTTATGCTTGTGTACAGCCATCAGCGTCTCTACGATGAAGGTCACGAAGCGCAGATTCTCCTCAGGCGTCTTGCCAGGAGCATGGAGCAGTACGCCGTTATCGGCTGACAGACTCCAGTTGTTGTGCTTACCACTTCCGTTGATGCCGTCGAAGGGCTTCTCGTGCAACAGCACGCGGAATCCGTGATTGCGGGCCACCTTCTTCATCAGCGACATCAGCAGCATGTTATGGTCTACCGCCAGGTTGCACTCCTCGAAGATGGGCGCCAACTCAAACTGGTTGGGAGCCACCTCGTTATGGCGTGTCTTCACAGGGATAGCCAGTTCCAGGGCCTGAATCTCCAGGTCTTTCATGAAGGCTACCACGCGATCGGGGATGGTACCAAAGTAGTGGTCGTCCATCTGCTGGTTCTTGGCACTCTCGTGGCCCATCAGCGTGCGACCCGTCATCAGCAGGTCAGGACGTGCCGAGTAGAGTCCCTCGTCCACCAGGAAATACTCCTGTTCCCAACCCAGGTTCACCTGCACCTTGGTCACGTCGTCGTAGAAATACTGGCAGACATCCTTCGCTGCCTTGCCCACCGCGTGCAGCGCACGGAGTAGGGGAGCCTTGTAGTCGAGCGCCTCGCCCGTATATGCGATGAATATGGTGGGGATACACAGCGTGTCGTCGATGATGAACACGGGCGATGTGGGATCCCAGGCTGAGTAGCCGCGAGCCTCGAAGGTGTTGCGGATGCCACCGTTGGGGAAGCTCGATGCGTCGGGCTCCTGCTGAACCAGCAGCTTACCACTGAACTTCTCGATCATGCCACCCTTGCCGTCGTGCTCCACGAAGGCGTCGTGCTTCTCGGCAGTACCCTCCGTCAGCGGCTGGAACCAGTGCGTATAGTGGGTCACTCCCAGCTCCATAGCCCATTTCTTCATACCGTCAGCCACAGCGTCGGCGATAGAGCGGTCCAGACTGGCTCCATTGTCTATCACGTCAATCATGGCGTCGTACACGTCCTTGGGCAGATAGCGATACATCTTCTCCTTGTTGAAGACGTACTTGCCGAAATACTCTGAGGGACGCTCGTTTGGAACTTTCACGTCGAGCGCTCTCTTCTTGAAGGCCTCCTCAACTACCTGAAATCTTAAATTGTTTGCCATATTAGTCTATGAAACGTTTAGTTATGTTTTCGTATTCTTCTATTCTTCTGTCGCGCAGGAAAGGCCACCAGCGTCTCACCTGCTCTGAGCGTTGCATGTCGACATCGACCACCGTCTCCACCTCCTCATCCTGAGGTGCTTCGTACAGCAGTTCGCCCTGCGGCCCAGCCACAAACGATGTGCCCCAGAACGGGATGGCGGTAGCAAATTTTTCATTTTTCACTTTTAATTTTTCACTTCCTACGCGATTAACGGTGATAACAGGTAATCCGTTAGCGACCGCGTGCCCACGCTGAACTGTCTGCCAAGCCATTCGCTGTCGCTCTTGCTCCTCCTTCGTGTCGTTGGGGTCAAAACCAATGGCAGTGGGGTATATCAGCATCTGCGCTCCAGCCAGCGCCATCAGTCGGGCAGCCTCCGGATACCACTGGTCCCAGCAAACCAAGACGCCCAGCCTTCCCACACTGGTGTCGATGGGGTGGAATCCCAGGTCGCCCGGCGTGAAGTAGAACTTCTCATAGTAGCCCGGGTCATCCGGAATATGCATCTTACGATACTTGCCGGCTATCGTGCCGTCTTTCTCCAAAACCACCGCTGTGTTGTGATACAGGCCCGTTGCCCGGCGCTCGAACAGCGAAGTGACTATCACCACGCCCAGCTCCTTGGCCAGCCCGCCGAAAAACTCCGTCGAGGGACCAGGAATCGGTTCCGCCTGGTCGAAGATGTTCACATCCTCCGTCTGGCAGAAGTAAAGTCCATTGTGCAACTCCTGCAGAACCACGAGTTCTGCGCCCTCTTTCGCCAGCTTCCGAATCTTCTCCGCCAACCGCGCTTTATTGTCCTCGCGGTCCCCCGTATTGTGCTGTTGTATAATACCTATTTTCATATTGGGGTACAAAGGTAGTGCAAACCGAACGAAAAACCAAATTTATTTGAGTTTTTCTGAGGTGCAGCCTACCTTCGACGAAGTCAGAGGTACGAATAAGTGAGTGAAAATCCATATAAATTTGGAATTTTCCGTAACCGAGTTTACTCGCTAATACCTTTAGGTGTTAGAACGGAAGTACCTTCGAGACGCAGTCTCAGAGGTAGCGCAAGCCGAATGGAGGTGGCTGAGAACGGTGCTTCCTTGAAAAGACTGCTTTTCTCATTGTCCCTTTGTGATACCACCTACTACATCGTCATTATCAATACTGTGTTCTGTTTTCTTCACGCTGGCTTTGAGCGAGCCAAAACGCCAAGTCAACGAGAGGCTAAACGATTGGGCACGATTCCAAGATGTCTGACAATCATGGTAGTCGCCATTGACAGTCTCTGCCTCCATCTTCCAATGCTTGTTGAACGGGGCATTGGCACCCAACCGAACTGTCAGCCTATCATCTTTCAGGAATGAGCGCTGCAACGAAATGTAGTATCCAAACCATGAGTGTTGCATGTAATAGACGCTGCTGGGGCTGCGTCCAATCTTACCGTAGGAACTCAGATAGAGTTGCAGTTTCCAAGGCAGTTTCTGTGTCACATTCGCATAATAATTGTCTGACCACCCATAGTTTCGATAGCCCAAGATGGGATTCTCATAGTGGTCATAGTGCAGATTGTTGTTGATGATAATGGTCGTTCCGTCAAATGGTCGCCATTGTACATACTGCTCGAAGCCAAAGCGACGGTAACGCTGGATATTGTCGTAAGTCAGATAGCGAACATCGTCTTGCGCCCTCTGTATGGAAGCAATGCCTCCATTACTGAACCGATAGCTTGGAGCAAGTTGTAATGTCAGGCGCTTGCCGATGTACATATAGATGAGAGAAAGACTCTGTGAATGGGAACTGACCAGCAACGGGTTTCCCTGCTGCACAACACTTGGTGAGGTGACAACGGCAGGATTCAGATACGATATGCCTGGACGATTGATACTGGTGGTATAGTTCAGCTTCAGCGACTGCGACTCCGTCAGCTGATACTTCAGGCTTGCCTGTGGCACCCAGTCGTTCAATCGGTGACTAAACGTTGGATTACTTCCGTCAGGATAGCTGCCACGCATATAGCTGTACTCATAGCGCAAGCCTGCACGGGCTGACCATTTTTCTGTGTTGTAGATGTAGTCGGCATAGCCTGCCAAGACACGAGTGGTGTGTTCGAAGGAATTGTCCGTTGCTGGCAAACCACCTCTGAAGTCCTGCGTATTGTGACTGTTGTTGCTGCGGTCTATGTACTTTGCTCCAATCTCCAACTGATGGCCCTTCCCGAGAGGTCGCAGCCAGTCGGCTTGCAGCGTATGCTCCGTAAATCGTTCACGCTCCGTCTGCAAACTGCCACTATATGGGAACGGCGTATTCAACAAGTCAGTGTAGTTATTCTCCTGATCTGTATGTTGACGCGTCAGGGCGAGCATATAAGAGAGTGTGAGCCGCTCGCCCTTCCGACGCGTCCGATGCTCATAGTCCAGTCTGCCGTTCCACGAATGATGACTGTATCCTGGCATCCAATAACGATTGCTAAAACTGTATAGAGGCTGCCTTGTTGCATCACGCAGGCTTTGCAGACCATCGCCCTGCACGTTCAGCTTGTAGAAATAGCCACCAAACGAGGCTGATAAGAGATTGAGTGAGTCGAGATCATAGCTGGCATTGAGATTAGCATAGTGTATATCACCAGGATTACTGCCTGCAGACTGAGCCCACAAATGATTACCTGTCTGCAGAAAGGTTCGCTCTGTGACTTGACTGTTCTCTGTACTCTTCGACGACATACCTCCGTAGCCATAATCTACAGAAAGCAGCATCTTACCCATCTGTCCTGTCAGCGACGTATAGAAGTTGGGTTGATTCAGAGATGTATAAGTTGCTGATATCACACCTGTGATACCATCGAGTTTCGAACCGTCCATCATCACGATGTTCAGGATGGCATCCACGCCTTCGGCATCCTCTCGAGCTCCTGGGTCGGTGATAACTTCGATACGCTTTACCATCGAGGCGGGCATCGACTTCAGCACCTCCTTGGCATTCTTCGACAAGTTGGGATCATAGTGTCCGTTCTTATAGATTTTATAGTTGCTGTTGCCTTTCACCGTGATGTTATCCTCGCCATCCACAGTTACCATTGGCACCTTGCGCAACATATCCATAACAGTCTGTGTTTTCGACTCCTCATCAGCTTGTACGTCATAACCTATGCGATCGATATCCTGTTTGATAAGTTGCTTCTGTGCTTTGATGACTACGCCTTCAAGCTCCTTGTTCCAAGTGATGGAATCATTGTTTACGCTGGTCGAATCGCTCTGCGTTTGGGCTGTAGCTTCCCCTGCTCTCGCTGCTAAAAGCAGAGAGAGGGCAATTATGATAATATGTTTCATGCGCTTTACTTTCCTAACCGCTTAATACTCATATCAAACAATTGTTTGATGAACTCGTCTTTGGTGCTCGTCTTGAGTTTCGCAATCTCTTGAGCCACCAACATCTTCTCGTCTTTCTCCACCGAGTTTGTATTCTTGCAGAGTTTGTAAATAGAGGAGGCATAATGGCTGGCGGCTGTGCCATCAGGGTTCTTCAGAAAGAGGTTCTTGTAGGTGTTAAACTCGCTGAGCCATGACTCAGAACTCTTTTGGCGATTGAAGAAGAGGGAATCGGAGTCGAACACGGAACTGTCGTCAAAGGGGAAACCGCTGCCAAATGAGAAGCTGTTGCCGTCAATCTTGATGTCTCTTCCGTTGATGCTGATAGTTCTTGTTTGTCTTTTGCTTCTACGGTGTTCCTGCGTTGTGGCGTAAGTGATGATGAGCTTTCCTACAATCTCTTTTGCACCTTCACACCATTCCATAGCGTAGGCATATCGATGCGTTTTGCTCATATCGTCAGGATCAAGGAAAAGCGCATAGATATAGCGTGAGTTCTTCATATCGCCTAAAGGATAGCCGTTATCTTCACCACCCACAGCTAAACTTGTATAGTTGTATGATCTCTTGTTAGCGGTCGATACAGAACTCAAGCTGTAGGCTTTTTCTTTGTCCTGATCGAAAGCTTGTTTGATATCTTCTACCAGATTGTGATGCGATGCTGGAATCGTAAACTCATAGACATCAAGCTGCCCCATTTTGATGCCTGTCTCTGGGTCTTTATTAAGCTTATGGGTAGCTTCCACCTTGGCAGAGGTGTCGGTTGTCAGTAGGTTGAAGGCACGCTTGATGTGGCCTTGTGCATGGGCTGTCTGTAGGCTCAGCATCATGATGCTGACTGCCAGGAATTGTTTACTCTTCATATGCAATTAATTCTGTTTGTTCGTTTATATAGATAATGGTACCATCTTCTTGCATGACGGGTATATAGCCGTAAGCTGCCAACTGGGCCTCGATGACTTCCTGCTGTGCCTGTGCTATCTGTCGCTCCACGTTCCTCTGTCTCTGTTTGGCCTCGGCCATCAGGGCGTATGCCTTGTCGTAGTCGTGAATCGTTGGCTCTGCCTTACGGAGACTGCGCTTCTTAGCCTTTACGGGTTGCTGTGGTTCCGCTGTATGTACAGGCTGGGCCGTAACGGTATCAGCTGGAGCAATGGTTTGCTGGCTTGTGGTATCCGCCTGAGCCGTAAGCGGTTCTGTGGGTACTAACTCAGTCTGACGAGACGTAACTGTCAGATACAACACACCAACTACTATGGCAGCGGCAGCAATGCTCCAGATGGCCCAACGTTTGCGGGTCTTTGGCTGTGGTGCCATCGACTCTATCTCCTCGAACATCTGCTGATAGCAGAGCCACTCCTTGGGGATGTTGCTGCCCTTTAAGTACTGAGCCAGTATGGTCTCTTCGTCGAGCGATGAAGTGCCGTCCATATATTTGTCGAGCAGCTTCGCGATAACCTCTTTAGTGTACTGTATCATAAATTGTTTCTACGTTTAATGTCTTCTAATAATGATCTTCGTGCTCTTGCCAGCAGCGTGCTAACCGATGTAGTTTCGATGCCTAATAGTCGTGCTATCTCTTCGTGAGTGCGCTGCTCCACTTGCCTCATATATAATAAGGTGCGCTGTGTGGTGGGCAGTTGCTCCAGGCGTTTAGTCAGCCACTGGTCGTCCTCCTTCATCTCCAGCTGTTCGTGGGGACTGGTGGTTATGCTGACAATCTTCGCCTCGTTCAGTGCCTCAGGCTTTCGTCGCCTCTGGTGGTTTATCAACAGATGTCGAGCCATAAGAGCAGCCAGAGCCTCTATAGAATGATACCTCTCAAGTTCATCGTGCATCTGCCACAGGCGGAGCATCACATCCTGAGCGATGTCTTCTGCCTCGTCTCTGCCCGCTCCGCAGCTCATGCTCACGCTGAGAGCCTTCTGTCGCCACGTGCGGGCCTGCTGTTCAAATGCCGTTTTATCCATCTGTTTTTAGCGCTGTACACTTATTAGACACATAAACCTGTCAAAACCAAACTTCATTTAGCACATCTTAACAAAAACACGTTACAAATGCAGACGTTCCCATATCTGCCAGTCGTCTATCTCCTTGAAAAGTCGAGTAAGGACATCCTTGTAATCATCGGGATAGATCATCGTATAGACAAACCAGAATTTGTGATTGGCCATAATCTTGGTGTAATAACTGTAGCCGTCTATGCGACTACCATTTTCATACTGTGGGCCAGAGAGAATGAAATAATCCTTACCTTTCCTGCTGTCGGTGGCGTGAAGGATTTGCGCCAACGAATCCATTCCTTCCTGTAGCGACATACCGTTTGAATTCATTACATGGCTCTCGATAACCAGGGTTATCCATTGGTCGGCATAGTCGAAACGCATGCGGCCTTTCTCTTCCTGAAGCGAATCGGGTTGGGCATTGAAGAACGACGGGACACGAACGACGTAGTCATAATCCTTTTCCTTATATTCGTACATTTCGGAATAAGTGAGGTATCGACCGAATACCTCTTTGTGCGACTTTAAGTTAACACACGAATGAATCCAGTCGATGCTCACCGCTACGAGGATAAAGGTTATAATAATAAATATGGCCTTTCTCATTTCTCTACATATCTTCGCGATTTCTATCGCAAAGGTACGAAGAGATTCCTTTATTATCGAAAAATCTGTCTGACATTTGTCTGACATTTCATTGTCAGATACGATGTCAGCAAGCTAACTATTTGATTTTCAGCTGATACGCTTTACTGCGATCTGACTCGATTTTTAGGTCAGAATGTTGCTCTATGACTGGCTTTAATCTGCGAATTAGGGTGTAGAGTGTCTCGCTGGCATCGGGTTTCTTGGGCCAGAGAGCATTGCAGATTTCTGTCTTTGTCAAAGAATGGGAGGGAGATTGGAAGAACATCTCCATCAGTTGATGCTGCATGGGAGTGAGCTGTACTTGGTGACCATCCTTAGCATAGAATAAGTTTTCAGATTCAGAGAATCGCAATCCGCCATAATGAGTCATGCCCGCCAATAGCGGCTCAAGCCTCTTTCTACGATAGATGCAGAACACAGCCCAGCCTATCGTCATCATCCAAAGCGCAAAAGCTAGCCGCTGATCTGACAGGCTGAATATAGTAGCCTCAGAGCAATGAGCATACGCTTTGAACCTTTGTCCACGGGTGTCAACAGCCAGAGTAGCCTTCCCTCGCAGTTCAGCTATTTGCAAGTGGTTATTAAATGTACGAATAGTGTCCTGACTGATAACATCGCTCTGCTGTTCCTCCAAGGCCAGAGCAAGTGCTCTGTCCATATCCTCATTCACCATCCTGCATGTAGACCTGTAACTATCCAAGCTAGTAAAGCTTGAAGCGATAATTAGTGCAAATAGCACGATAACGGCATATCTCTGTTTCATTTTACTCAAAATTAATATCCTAGCATAGCAGCTGGTGTTATTCCCAAAGTGGCGCAAAGCAAACGGGCTATCTTCAGCGTAGGCTCTGCCCTACCTGAAACATAGTCGCTTATGCGTGAAGGACTAACCCCAATCTCAGTAGCCAATTGTTTCTGGCTCATCTTCTTCTCATCCAGAGAAAGCTGTATCAGCTGGGCAACGGTAGGTTTTCCAATGGGATAGTGCTCCTTTTCGTAGTCTATAACAACATCCGACATCATTATCAACTCTACTGCATTTCTGTCGTTGGAAGGCGTGTTGTCATCCACTACTGGCAACAGTTCCTCTATCCGTGCCAATGCGAACTCATATTGTTCTTTAGTAATCTTTGCCATATTTGTACCTCCTTTATAATATCGTTGAAACGTCAATCTTATCGTATTCACTATGCGTACCCACAAATCGGATGAATATATGCCCGATTGTGAACTTAACAACCACGACTAGACGGTATTTATTGCCCCTGATGTCAAAGACATAATGTTGGTTCCCAACGTAGTCTGTTGTGGGGAAGTCTGCCTTTATGTCCGACAGGTTCTTCCACTCTGCCTTTTCTGCGATGTCATACCATCGTTCAAGTGCAGCCTGAGCATCTCCATGTCCCATTCCCGCTGACGCGCCTACCCGTAGCCTTTCCGAACTATAGAACTCAACTAATCGTCTGTGTGACACTATTCTCATTTCGGTTGCAAAGTTACGAAATAATTTTGAATTTCAAAAGAATTCAAGAAAATATTTTTGATTTTCAGAATATCTGATACTGTGTGAGATTGGTGCTTAATTTGTTCTTTTCAGTCTTACTGTATTATCTAAACCTTCGGGACTACGGAATTTGAATAGGGATACCTCGTCTTTACGCTCCATTAGCATGTAAGTACAAATATCCTTAATAGGGATGCCATTTACTTCTATCAGGTAATCGCCTGTACGGATACCTGGTTTTGGAATCATGGCCACAATTCGTTGCAATTTTGTGCTCTACTTATAAAGTCCAAAATTGCAACGAATGACTGCACAGGGCGGGAGGTTATTTCTTCAGTTTGCCTTTACTTTCCAGATATTTGGTGAAGGTTTCCCACTGCGTGGCGTTCTTTTCACGATTTGCTTTCACAGCATCGGTGTCGATGAACTGAAGGGGATAGCAATCGTAGAGATAGTAATGGCCATCATCTACGACTTCGCCGTCAATCTTTCCACAGCAGAGAACGAGGTTATCGAACACCTGGCTACAGATAAGGCCGACGTGGGTTGCACCGCCAGAAAATAGGAATTCACCACCCAGATAGAAGTCGATGCCGGCTAGCAATGGGATTTTTTCACGCAACGGTTCCATTGTATCTCGGAAGCGCAGTTCGCGAGTGCTGACATCAAACCATTCTATATCATCCTCGGTGAAAAGATAATTGCCTATGTCTGATGCAGATCGTGTCCCTGTCTGACTTATACCATAGGCATAAAGTGTGGTTCCTGATGTAGGACACGTGACAAAGGGCTTCTCGGGTTCGTTACCGTCAAGACTGCAAGCAGTCATCGTCATGCTGGCTGTGGCTATCGCCATCATCCATGCGAGGGATCTGTAATGCTTCATATTCTTCAGAGTTTAAAATATTGGTCTCTCTACTTATATAGTCCACTGAACCCAGAAAAGACTGCACGGCTACCACGAAAATCTGATACCCAACGGCAAAGAGAACGTAAACGGATGCTCCGTTCGGTAGGTCTCTATGCCACTACGTGTTGGGATGTAATACTGTAGGCTTGGCTCCGCGAAGATACCGACGCTGGGGGTCAAGTGGAATTGCAGACCGAGACCGAAGGTGGTAGAGAATTGCCACGGGGTCCTGATGATAGCTTTGTCGCTGACCTCATATTGACCATTCACATAGTAGTCTGAGTGGAGGGTTGAATGGACAGGGACTTCGGTTGTAAGACCGAGACTGCCGTAGAGACTCCACATCTTTTTATTATATATGCTGTAGATGCCCTTCACGGGGATGCCAAGGTAGTGAATGGTTTGCTGTTCGCGAATGATATTGCCGTCTGCCCCCATCTCAAAGTCAGAGGTCATGCGGCTGTAACTGAGTCCTGACTCCAGTCCGAAGCGATTGCCCAATCTGTATTTCAAGGCAAGTGACCATGTGACGGGCATCTGATGGTGGCTTGTGCGCAATATCTTGTCCTCACCAGGTCGGTTGGCATTGTTCAATGCGATACGCATGATGACACTGCGGGTCTTTTCACTCACAGCATCAGGATTATTGGCCAGATAGACGGCATAGTCTGTCCAGTTGTCAATACTGCTCGGGATAGTTGGCTCATGTCCTGAAGGTAGAGACTGTACATCTGACAGTGCAGGCTTATAAATGAACGGCTGGTTATATTGGCTCTTTTCACCCATGCCTCCTGCATATGCGAGGTTTATCGACCACTTTTGATTGCTATGAGGTCTTGTGACTGGTTTGTCGGGGAACAAGTCGGTAATATCATATTGTGGCAGATTATGCTTTTCTACGATATGTATTGTATCACTTTGTATCGTGTCTGGGATGGCTTGCTCCTGCGCAATCATGTTTGTCAAGGAGTCTGGCATAATAGAATCAAGAGCCTGGGCGATGATAGGCTGGAGTGTATCAATCGGTGTATGATGTATGGGGATATGAACAATCACAGGTTCCTGCGGCTCTTCTTCCGATGGTTCATTTGTATGCGATTTTTGCTTAGGCGTATCTTCCTGCTTGGCAATAGCGGGCTTCTCCTCTTTGACAGCAGTATCACTTTTCCTAAGCAAGAAGAATGTGAAGGGCATAAGCAACAACAAAAGCACAGCAGCCCAATACTGCTGCATCATCTTTCGGAGTATCTTCTTGGCCCGGGTCAATTGCAAAGAAGACGAATGAGGTTCGATGCCCAACATGTCTGCAATCTCTTTGTGAGACATACCTTCAAAGACAGACAGTCGGAACACCTTGCCATATCCCTCCGGCAACTTGTCTATCAGCTTCAACACTTCTTCCAATGGAACACCTTTCACAGTAATCTCTTCAATGGGGTCTACTAACGACTCCGCTTCCTCCAATGGAACGAAGGAAAGGCTTTTCAAATGGTCTTTGTATTTCGAGGCTACATTTCGCGTTATCGACATCATCCACGATTCAGCCTTTCGGTTGTCTCGCAAACGGTCAAAGGAAGTAAAGATAATCACAAAAGCGTCGTGCAATACATCGTCCACCGCCTGTTCGTCACTGACATAACGACGGCATACACCCTTCATTCTCTGGGCGTATGCCTTATACAGTTCTCCGAGCGCATCCGCGTCGCCCTGTCTGCATCGTTCTATCAGCCGTGTTATCTCCATCGTGAACATAACGTCTCTATCTATTATGTCCGATAATCACGAAAAGACTGCACGGGAAGAGTAACTTTTTTCAAGTTTTCCTCACTTTTTCCTTCATTCTGTCATCATCACCTCGGTGACAGGTACGGTGTTTCGGTCAGACCTCCGTAGCTCTTTGCAGCCTTTTGCATGGCTTCATCGGTGGTGTACTGCTGATAGAGCGTACAGCGGGTAACGATGGCCTGTGGTGAACAGCGGTCGCCTTTGATCAATACCAATGCCCAGCCCTGCATCGGGTCGGCAAACTCCTCACCCTTCAGCACATAATGACCATCTGCCAGCATTAACTCCTGCCATGACACTTGGCGCATGCTGAACTGCACATGTACAGCTCTGCCTTCAGCTTCTTGTATAACTGTGTAGAGCCACAGTTTCGCTCCTCGTACCCATGCGTCAGCCTGAAGGTCAGTAATCAAGGCTGGTACGCCATCCACCTCGCCTAACTGTTGGTTGATCGCTGGCAGTGTACCATCGCTGACAGGTATGCCAGGCATCAGGAAAGAGGAATTCTCCATCCATCTCTTTTCAACATACACCACCGGCAGTCGGTTGGCCAGCGACATGAAGTTATTGTAGGCTGTCGGACGCTGGGTGAACATCGTCTTGATGTATTTCAGTTGCCGCCACAGCGCCACGGAATGGCGCATCTTCTGTCGCTGGATGAACTGCCCCATTGTGTTGCTGCGCTTTTCGTACGAGGTTGACGACCGTGTAATCAGTTGCCCTTGCTTCAGATAGGTGGTAATCCCGGCAGTTCGCAGACTGCCCACCATCATCAGCCCTTTGCTTGCATTTGTCTTTTTCTTCATCGTTCTGATCTGCTTGATATTATTGTTGTTTGTTCTTATTAATCTCCCTGTAGGTCAGCTGTAACTTCGGTATTCCTTCATCGTTCCTATACTGTTCCTTCGGTGTATCTCCTATTCTTGTCCGTTCCACGTCCGTCCGATACTCGTTCTTTCCATGTTTCTTCTTCGATATTTCATCGAACATCAATCGAACAACAATCGAGCAACAACCGGACAACAAATGAGCCATACCGGAAGTTACCATGATTCTTAGAGCTGCTGTTGTAGTTGATGTCTGACGATGTTGCACTTACAGTTCCAATAGTCTTACGGCTACCTCCTGAATAGCTGCGTGGAGAGTCGTTATAGTTCAGGTTGTTAGGCTTACTGTTAACATACACCTTAAACGACGACGATCCGTTGACCTGGATGTTGTCCTCACCATCAACCGTCACCATCGGCACCTTGCGCAACATCTCCATGACGGAGTTGGTCTTCGAGTCGGGGTCGCTCTCTATATCGTAGGTTATCTTGTCAATATCAGCCTTGACGAGCGACTTCTGCTTGCCCACCTCTACGCCCTGCAACACCATCGACTTGTAGATACTGTCGGCACGAAGCGAGTCGACTTTGGTCTGAGCATTCGCTGTCAGCGACAAAAGCGCGGCCAGCGTTAGATTAAGTATTCTTTTCATACAGGGGCGCAAAGTTAGCGAATTACACGGAAACATACAAATATTTCCTATTTCTTTTTCTTCTCATAATACGCCACCATTCTTTCAGCCTGACGTATCATGTCGGTGAGTTGCTGGGTGGATTTTTCCTCTTGGCAGGCCAGTTCCAGGAACTTTCGGTAAAACTCGTAAGCCTGCTTATCATCCTTAATGAGGTAAGCCTGCGCATTGGCAATATTGTAGTAGGTGGCGATGGACGCGGGGTTATAGGTCAGATGCTGTTTCCAAGCGCTGACGGCCTCTTCGTAGCGCTCCGTCAGATAGTAGCCTTCGCCTTGGGAAAGAGTAATGGCTTTCATCGCTATGGTGTCGGGCTGCATCAATTGCGTGGCGAGATGAAGGTAGCCCAGTCCCTCATCGTAGCGTTTGGTATCGATGCTGACAACGCCAAGACGCCAGGCTGCGCCATAGTGCTGCATGCCACTGACGAGAAAGGCTAGTTGCAGATACTTGTATGCAAGTTCGAGGCTGTCAATACGACTAAAGCACATGCCAGCAGAATAAAGAGTGTTAAAAGTGGAATCGCCCTGAGCGAGCAATTTCTCGTACAGCTTGCTTGCTGCAGAGAAGTCGCGATTCAGGAACCAGGCATCAGCCAGCGCACGGTTCACCAGAATATTCGTAGAGTCTCGCAGACAGTATTTTAAGCCACAGACGATACCTTTTTGCGGTTGTTCGTTTTGGGCATAGGCAAGGGTGAGCCCTGCCACAATCTCACCATCCATAGGAAAATGACCTAGGAGCTGGTTAGCCCAGTAGATATAGGAGTCTGTATCGCCCTGCTTCTGATAACTGAATGCCAGCTGACGGAAGGCCTCGTGCGAGAGGCTGTCCTCGGGCATATTCTTCAGCAGCTCGGCACACTGTCGATAGTTGGCGCGTTTGTAGTGACAGTCTGCAAGTTTCAGACGAATCACTCTTGGCACTACGTCTTCAGGGACGTATGGCCGTGAATGGCTGAAATCATCGTCCATCGAGAAACGGACAATGCCCTGCTTCGATGAAATATCAAAGGCTCGCTGATAATGCTTCAATGCCTCGAAGGTGTTATACTGCTGCATGCAGCTGTCGCCTCGATACGTCAATATCTGTAGAGAGTCCAAAACCTCGCCCCTGGCGGTGGTTGCCGTCAGTAGGGCGAGGATGGACATAGTTAATAGCCTATGCATAACGAGAGAGTGTTTATTTCTTCTTCATTTTGACGATGATGCGATCCATCGACGTGGCATCCTTGGCTTTTTCTACGTTGATGCTTTCAACGTCCTTGGGGTTAATGTTGCTCAGCCTTGCAATATCCACCACCTCTCCGTCAACGATAAGTTCCGCACCGTTGCCCTTGAGTTCTGCAATGGTTCTCACACGTCCAGAGGGTTCTGAACCACCCTGCAACTTGAAGGTGATGGGCACGGTATACTTGACGCGAACAGGCTCACCATTCTGACGGCCAGGTATCCAGTTAGGCATAGAGTTGACCACACGGAGTGCCTCTGCATCAATTTGTGAATCTACGGATTTTACCACACAAGCCTCTGTGATACTGCCGTCTTTATTCACGACGAAGGTAACTATGACACGACCTTGAATGCCATTCTTATGAGCCTCCTCAGGATAGCGCACGTTCTTGGAGAGATATTCCATCAGAGCGGCAGGGCCTCCAGGGAACTGAGGCATCTGTTCTACAACATCGAATGGCTTGGTTCCGCTTTCGTTTTCTTTTCTCATCGGAATGAGGTACTCGTGCTCTTTTGCATACATCTTACTGATACCCAATCGGACGGTTTCCAATCCTACGTAGGAAATATTCAAGTAGTCACCCATATTGGCCTTGATGGTAAACGTACCATTCACGTCGGTAACGCTCCCTTTCTTGCTACCATCGATTAAGACAACAGCACCAATAACAGGCTTCCCTGCATCATCAAAGACTTTTCCCCTGACGGTGAACGGCTCGTTGTCTTCAGTTTTTGTCTCAGTTTTTGGAGCCTGCTCTACAACTACGACTTCGCCAACGGTGCCAGCATTAATCTTGGCATTGGCTTTACCTTTCTTGATGATTTGCTTTTTCTGCGGCTCGTCGTAGGCATAGTCGGTGACGGTACGGGCGTTGAGTGCAAGTGTTGTGCCGATGATGGGCACCAGGGCGAGCAGCTTCAACAGGTGGCTGCTACGGGTTTTCTTATTTGTCATCATGTGAATACGATTTTTGAGGGTACTGTGACTGATGCCGTTAGCAATGGAGTACCCGCCAATGCTTGTGGCTTTCGAGATTAACAGATATTGATATTGACGCGCGTTAATCCCTTGAGAGAGTACTGCACCGTCGGCCTCGTATTCGTGAATGGCGCGCAAATCCTGGCGCAGCATCCACATAGCGGGGTTGAACCACTGGAGGGCGGTGAGCAGATCAACGAGGACGACGTCGTAGGAATGATGCAGACGGATGTGTCCCCGTTCGTGTGCGAGAATGGCGGCATCATGTGCCTCATAGTCGCCATGATTCATCACAATATAGCGCATCCAACTGAAAGGTGCCACATCAGCGTTACCGGTCACGCAGACGATGGTGCCATCAGGTTGAGGATGCTGTTCGCTTTGTCGTATCAAGCGTATGACTTTCCATATAGACAGCAGGGTGTGTCCCAGCGTTGCCAGCACACCTATTATATATAGGATGGGCAGCAGGATTTGCCACAGAGGTGTGGCAGGTTCTTCAGCTACGGCCATCTGCACATCGCCGATACTTACCTCAGGCACAGCCTGGATGGTTACCGTCTCGTGCATCGTAATGACACACAGGGGTAGCACAAACGAGGCCACTGCCGTCACAAGCAGTACCACACGGTTCACCCGATGGAATGTCTCGCGTGAGAGTAGCAAGCGGTAGAACATGTAAAACACGATGATAAGCACCGCTACCTTGAGGTCGTATACGAGAAAATCAATCATTGCTTGTTTCAATTTGTTCTATCAGTTCTTTCAGTTCTTCTACGCTAATCTTCTCTTCCTTGACAAACGAGGAGACGGCAGAGAGGTAGGAGTCGTTGAAATAGTTCTTGATAATACCTGCTATCGACTTGCGCCCGTACTCATCCTCCGTAATCAGCGGATAGTACTGAAAGGTATTGCCAAACTGCTTATGTCCGAGGAAACCCTCACGCTCCAGGATACGCACGATGGTTGACAGCGTGTTGAAGTGTGGACGGGGCTCGGCGTAATGCTCCAGCAACTCGCGAACGAACATGGGACCGTGCTTCCAGTAGAGGTCCATGATTTCCTTTTCCTTGTTGGTCAGTTTCTTCATTGCTTTTTGCTTTAGTTTTAATCGTTACTTGCGTCAATAATCAATATCTGAGCGCAAAGTAACTAAAAGTTTTCGTTATATACAACTAAAGCATTTAGTTTTTAACAGCTGTTAAACTCTTTTTTTAGTTACTAACCTTTAATCCAGTGCTGCATCTTCTTGCCGATGAGCTCGTCGTAGCTGTAGATGTCGGGGTAGGTGTCGAGGGCGCCGGTCTCGGGATTGGGATAGACGGTGAAATAGAGGACGTAGACGGGAACGGCGGGGGATACCTTCATGTAGCTGAGCAGACAGTGAGGGGCGGGTTCGTCGGCATGCTCCTCGAGCCAGTCGAGGCCGCGCTGCGACTGGGGGGTAAGGTCCATCGAGATGCGCAGGCGGTCGAGGTCCCACTCTGTGGCGTCGGGCAACAGGAACTGAGCCAGTTCGAAGGGCTTCTGGACGCGCATGCAGCCGTGGGAGAGGGTGCGACGGTCGCGGTTGAAGGCTCCGCGATTGTTGGTGTCGTGCAGATAGATGTCGAACTTGTTGGGGAAGCGGAAAATGATGCGACCCAGGGAGTTGTGCGCACCGCCCGTCTGTCCGATGCGCAGGGAGCCGGAGCGCATCTGGTCGGCTGAAACCTTCGTAGGATTCAGCGTATCGCCCGACTTGCGGTCTACGATATAATAGTGGTTGCGGGCAAAGTAAGCCGAGTCGTACTGATGGCGGGTGACGTCTTTCTTGATGATGCTCATGGGGATGAGCCAGTCGGGGTTGAGCTGCATGTAGCGTATCTCGCTATGCACCATCGGCGTCTTGGTGATGGTGGCGCCACAGACGATGCGCATGTTGAGCACGGAGTCGCGGGCAATGGCCCACAGCTGCTGGGCAGGCAAGTTGACCTCGACGCGGGGAATCTCAGTAGGTCGCTTCATGCGCCAGCGACAGCGTTCCATATTCACCAGCAGGCGACGGCGGGCTTTAGCGTCGCTCGTAGTGGCCAGCGTGCGCTGCAGGGTGGAGTAGAGGGGATGGTCGGGTTCGGAGGATTGCAGGAAGGCCATGCGATCGTCGGACTGCAGGGCTTCGAGCGAGGCCTGATAGTCGGGGGCTTCCACCTCATAGTCGAACAGCTGGGCATAGCCAGTGCTGTCGTCGCGCATGAAGGTGTGGTTGAGCAGCTTGTCGGGGCGTACAAAACCATAGCGCTGATGGGTGGAGTAGAGCATGAAGGCTTTGGAGAGATGATAGTCGAGACGGGGCAGCACGTCGTTGATGTCGACGCCCAGCGAGTCGAACGACAGCTGATGGACCATCTGCAGGTCGGCAGCTATCTGGGGTACGAAGAAGGCAGCGGTATCCAGTCCGTTGGCAGGCAGCGCCTGGCGCAGATGAGCCAGCAGCTGGTCGGCATCGTCGCTCATGCCCATGCGGGTGTACCACAGAGGATGCTCGGTAGCGCGCTCCACGTCGGCATAGTATTCCTTGAGTGTGCCGACTGGCATGGTGTCGCCAGCGAGCACCTGCTGCAACGACTGTTGCAAACGGCTGTCGTCAAGTCGCTCGACGTAGGAGCCGAAAGCCGACTGCTCAGCTTCGGAGACCGAATGGCATGCCGTGAGCAGCGAGATGCAAGCCAGCAGGATGGTTAAGAACAGATGCCTTTGTTTCATGTGGTTGGGTTTAGATTCTGGACACTTGCTTGACACCCTTCACCGTGCGCAGTTTCTTGATGAGTGTCTCGAGTCGTGTGTTGTCGTCGATCATGACTTCGAGATTGCCGCTGAAGAGGCCGTCGTGGGAGTCGATATTGATGCTGCGCAGGATGAGCTTCTCTTCCTTGGAGATGATGCTGGTCAGATTGTTGACGATGCCGATGTCGTCGTTGCCGATGATGCGCAGGGTGATGGCATACTGGCTGGTGCCCTTGCCGCTCCACTTGGCCCGCACGATGCGATAGCCGAAGCGCTTTTTCAGTTCGGGGGCATTGGGACAGTCGTCGCGGTGAATCTTGATGCCTCCGCTGACGGTGACGAAGCCAAACACAGGGTCGCCATAGATGGGCTGACAGCAGCGCGCCAGCGAATAGTCGACGCCCTTCAGGTTGCGGTCGATGACGAGCACGTCGTCGTCCATGCGCGGAGCATTGGGCAGACGGCTCTCGTCGAGCACGAAGTCGGCAGCGGTCTGTGCCATATTATTGCCAATGACGGGACCTTCGCGCATCTCCACATAGCGGTCGATGACGTGGTTGACATCCAGTTCGCCGGATGCTATCTGACGGTAGAAATCGCTCACCTCCTTGAATCCGAGCTTGCGGATGAGCACCTGCATGAGGCTGTCGTCCATCTCGAGCTTGCGGTTCTTGAACTTACGCTCGAGCATCTCTTTGGCAAAGAGTCCCTCCTTGACCTGCGTCTCCTTGAGTGCCAGACGAATCTTCGACTTGGCGCGCGAGGTCTTGGCGATGTTCAGCCAGTCTTGCTTGGGCTTCTGGTTGCCAGCGGTCATGATCTCCACCTGGTCGCCGCTCTGCAGCTGCTGGCGCAGCGTGACCACCTTATTATTAATACGCGCACCCACGCAGGCATTGCCTAACTTGGAGTGGATATGGTAGGCGAAGTCGAGCACGGTGGCTCCCTTGGGAAACTTGTAGAGGTCGCCCCTGGGGGTGAAGACAAACACCTCGTCTTCGTAGAGGTCCATCTTGAACTGGTCCATACACTCCAGTCCGTCGCTCGTCTCGAGCATGGAGCGGATGTTGGTCAGCCAGTCGTCCAGCCCCGACTCGCTCTTCACGCCCTTATAGCGCCAGTGGGCAGCCACACCACGCTCGGCCACCTCGTCCATGCGCTCGCTGCGTATCTGTACCTCGACCCATTTCTGCTCAGGGCCCAGCACGGTGATGTGGAGCGACTCGTAGCCATTCGACTTAGGCACGCTGAGCCAGTCGCGCAGACGCTTGGGGTTAGGCTGGTACATAGACGTGATGATGGCGAAGGCCTGCCAGCACTGCATCTTCTCCTTCTCGGCAGGCGTATCGATGATGATGCGGATGGCAAAGAGGTCGTAGACACCCTCGAAGGCGCACTTCTGCTTCTTCATCTTCTGCCAGATGCTGTGGATGGACTTGGTGCGGCCCTTGATGTGGAACTTCAGGCCAGCCTCCGTCAGTCGTTCGCTGACAGGACGGATGAAGCGCTCGATATAGGCGTCGCGATTCTTCTTGGTCTCGCTCAGCTTGTCCTTGATATGGTAGTAGGCGTCGTGCTCCAGATATTTGAGCGACAGGTCTTCCAGCTCGCTCTTCAACTTGTAGAGACCCAGTTTGTGGGCCAGCGGAGCATAGAGGTAGGCCGCCTCCTCGCTCACCTCGCGCTTGGCGTCGGCCAGCGTGGTGTCGCGAATCTGGCGCATCAGATTGACACGGTCGGCTATCATGATGAGAATGACGCGCATGTCCTCAGCAAAGGAGAGCAGCAGGTTGCGGAAATTCTCCGACTCGACGACGGGATTCTTCTGGTAGAGCTCCTGAATGCGCTGCAAACCGTGCAGGATGCGGGCTACGGAGGCGCCAAAGCGCTGCTCCACCTCCTCAGTGGTCAGGTAGCCGTTCTCCACGCTAGGGCGCAGCAGTACGGCCAGCACCCCGTCGCGGCGCAGACCAATCTCGTCGACCACCAGCTGGGCAGTCTGAAAACTCAGCAGGATGGGATTGAGTCCGAATACGTTGCGATTCACCTGATGAGACTCAATGGCGTTCATCATCAGTTGGCGCATGCTTTCCTCGTCGCCCTCCTGCAATGAGGGGGCTATCTGCTCGCGAATATGCTGGTAAAGATTCAGCGTTTCTTCCTTCTCTAGGGTCGTAAATTCCAGTCGTTCGGCCATGATCGTAGTTAATTATGCATGCAAAGTTACAAAAAAAATTAGAAATGAGAAATGAGAAATGAGAAATTATTGCTAACTTTGCAGCCCAAATGGAAAAGAATATAAAAAAAGCAGCCCTGTTCGACCTCGATGGCGTGGTGTTCAACACGGAACCTCAGTACACGGTGTTCTGGGGTGCGCAGTGTCGAGAATTCCACCCGGAGCACCCTGGGCTGGAGCATGAGATTAAGGGACAGACGCTGGTGCAGATCTACGATGCGTGGTTTGCGGGCGAGCTGGCCGACAAGCAGGCGCTGATAACAGAGCGTCTGAACCAGTTTGAGCAGCAGATGGACTACGACTACGTGGCAGGTTTCGAGCAGTTCATTGCCGAGCTGCGTCAACAAGGCGTGAAGACAGCGGTGGTGACGAGCTCGAACAAGCCGAAGATGGAGGCAGTCTATGCCCGTCGCCCGGAGTTTAAGACGCTGTTCGATGCCATTCTGACATCTGAAGACTTTGAACGCTCGAAACCCGATCCCGACTGCTATCTGAAGGCAGCCGCACGGTTTGGAGCAGAGCCTACGGAGTGCGTCGTGTTCGAAGACTCGTTCAACGGACTGAAATCGGGTAGGGCAGCAGGTATGCGCGTGGTCGGTTTGGCCACTACCAATCCGGCTGACAGCATCCGTCCTTATTGTGATCAGGTAATAGAAGACTATCAAAACATAGAAAGATTATGGCAGGATATTTAGTAAGTGACAACCGTAAGGTGACTACACATCGCTTCATGGAAATGAAGCAGAAGGGTGAGAAAATCTCGATGCTCACCTCATACGACTATACAATGGCAGGCATCGTCGACAAGGCCGGCATTGACGCTATCCTCGTGGGCGACTCAGCCTCGAACGTGATGGCAGGTAACGCTACGACGCTACCCATGACCGTCGACCACATGATTTACCACGCCCGTTCGGTGACTCGTGCCGTCAGTCGTGCGCTGGTGGTTTGCGACATGCCTTTCGGCTCTTATCAGGTGAACGCAGCTGAGGGTGTGACCAACGCGATCCGCATCATGAAGGAGAGTGGATGTGACGCCCTGAAGATGGAGGGCGGTGTAGAGATTATCGACACCGTGAAGCGCATTCTCGACGCCGGTATCCCCGTGATGGCACATCTGGGACTCACGCCCCAGTCGATCAATAAGTTTGGTACGTATGCCGTTCGCGCTAAAGAGCAGGCTGAGGCCGACAAGCTGATGAGCGACGCCATAGCCCTGGATGCAGCAGGCTGTTTCGGCATCACGCTGGAGAAAGTGCCCGCAGCGCTGGCCGCTGAGGTGACCAAGGCCGTGAAGTGCCCGACGATTGGTATCGGAGCCGGTAATGGCTGCGACGGACAGGTGCTGGTAGTAGCCGACATGCTGGGAATGACCCAGGGCTTCTCGCCCCGTTTCCTGCGTCGCTATGCCGACCTGAACCAGGTCATCACCGATGCCGTGGGCCGCTACGTGGAAGACGTCAAGAGTGGCGACTTCCCCAATGAGAACGAATCTTATTAACGGATGAATACACAGAACACACCTGTTCATGTAAGACTTTGGCATCGCGACTTCTGGCTGATGGCAGTCAGCTCGCTGATGCTCACGATGGCAGTATATCTGCTGATTCCCGTCATGCCCCTGTGGCTGATGCAGACAGAGAACTTCTCGCCCGAGGAGGTGGGATGGTCGATGGGCGCATTCGTTGTGGGACTCTATTTCTTCGGAGCACCCTGCTCGTGGATGGTACAGCACTACCGGCGCAACGTGGTGTGCATGTGGGCTATCATCGCCATGGGACTGACCCTTGGCGCCTTGTGGTACATCGATGGGATGCGCTCTGAATTCGTGGAGTTTTGGATTATCATGGCTCAGCGAGTGGCCTTGGGAGCCTTCTTCGGATTGGCTCAGATGGTGCTCTCGTCGACTCTGATTATCGATACCTGTGAGTCGTTTCAGCGCACGGAGGCCAACTACAGTGCCTCGTGGTTTGCACGCTTCGCCTTGTCGCTGGGCCCGTTGGCAGGCGTACTGGTCTACGGGTGGTTCGGCTTCTATGGCGTGCTGCTGGGAGCTATTGGTCTGACGGCTTGCAGTCTGCTGCACGTCAAACTGGTCACTTTCCCCTTCCGTACACCGGAGGAGGGTGTCCACCTGGCTTCGCTCGACCGATTCTTCCTGCCCCACGGATTCGTACTGTTTCTGAACATGTTGCTGGTGAGTATCGTGGTAGGACTGCTGCTGTCTGTTCCCCGCGAACCGCTGTTCTATGCTCTGATGATGGGCGGTTTCCTGCTGGCCCTGTTAGCACAGCGCTTCGTGTTTAGGGATGCCGAGCTGAAGAGCGAGGTGGTGACGGGACTCTTCCTGATGGTGGCTGCCATACTGATACTGATGGGCTATCCCGCTTCACCAGTGGCTCCGATACTGATAGGACTCTGCGTGGGCATTATCGGCTCGCGATTCCTCCTGTTTTTTATCAAACTGAGTCGTCACTGTCAGCGCGGCACATCGCAGAGCACCTATTTCTTAGGTTGGGAAACGGGATTGGGCGTTGGCGTCGGACTGGGCTACCTGCTTTTCTACGAGCAGCCACAGATGATGCTCTACACCAGTCTGTCGCTCACAGCCGTCGCTTTGCTCATGTATCACCTGTTCACGCACGACTGGTTTTTGCGTAATAAGAATCGCTAAGGAAAAAGAAGCTGAAAAAACGCTAAAATATTTGGTTCTTCAGCGGAAATTACGTATCTTTGCAGTCAGAGAAGAAGAATAAAAAGTGGGGCGTGCCGGTTCGATCGGGATACTCATCAAATTAAATCGAAAACCGAGTCAGCTTCTCTTGTCAATGGCGGGCCACGTCTCCTTCGGGAGAAGCCGGAAGGCCGGTGGATTACAAAGGCGGAGGGCGCTCATATCTTGTAACACAGGAGTTTTCATCACATCACTGGGCGCCCCTTTTTCTTTTTCCAATCATCATTTTTAAAACAGAAGATTTTTATGTTTTCCGGAATTATTGAGGAGTTTGCTACCGTTGTAGCCATTCAGAAAGACAGAGACAATATCGATTTTACGTTGCGCTGCTCGTTTGTCGACGAGCTGGGCATTGACCAGAGCGTGGCTCATAACGGCGTCTGCCTGACCGTTGTGAAGATAGAAAACGGCACCTACACCGTGACGGCCATGAAGGAGACGTTGGAGCGCTCGAACCTGGGACTGCTCAAGGTAGGCGACAAGGTGAACGTGGAGCGCTCGATGCTGATGAATGGCAGGCTCGACGGACACATCGTGCAGGGACACGTTGATGAGACAGCCCGCTGCATCGCTGTGGAGGATGCCAACGGTTCGACCTATTTCACCTTTGAGTATAAAAAGGACCGCGAAATGGCGCGCAATGGCTATTTCACGGTCGATAAGGGTTCGGTGACGGTCAACGGCGTGTCGCTGACGGTCTGCAATCCTACGGATAACTCATTTCAGGTGGCCATCATCCCCTATACCTTCACCCACACCAACTTCTGTGACATCCGCGTAGGGAGCGTCGTCAACATCGAGTTTGATATTCTCGGAAAGTACATCGCCCGACTCAGTCAGCTCTGATTCCTCCTTGTTGTCATCTTCGTCATCTTCAGGCTGCTGGCGCTTGAGGATTTTGTGCTGATACCACCACAGGCTGAAGATGGCCACGAGTGCCAGCAGTACGAGGTAGATCCAGATGGCTGTCGTAGAGAGCAGGGGCGTGGGAGGAACCACAATCTCTATCGTACGCATGTCGTAATTCTCAGGCGATTCCAGCAGGAAGGCCTTGACCATGAAGCGATGGGTGCCTGACGGCAGATTCGTATAGGTGGCCATACGCTCCTTGGTGGCGTTCTGCCAGTCGTCGTCATAGCCTTCAATCATGTACTGATAGTGGATACGGTGTTGCAGCTGATAGTTCAAGGCTGCAAAGCGGAAGGCTATCTTGCAGTTCTTGACAGGCAACTCTACCTTCGAGGCCTCAGGGATATACTGGCTGAACGTGCTGTCGAGACGAGGGCTCTGCAGCTGGTCGTTCAGGTAGAAATCGGTGATGCGCAGACGGAGTAGCGAGCCTTTCTTGGTTACCAACTTGCTGCGGTCTACGGTATAGTAGCCGTCCAGGGTTCCAAAGAGAATGTTGCCATTGGTCAGCGAGATGGCCGCACCTTCTGAACACATCGTGTCGTCTACACCGTCAAGACTAGAGAAGGTGGATAGAATCTTCTTCTTGGGGTCGAACGAGCAGAGAATGTGGTCGGTAGAGAACCATACGTTACCCTTGTTGTCGAAGGTGATGGCGTGAATCTCCTCAGAGGGCAGCCCCTGCTCGATACCGTAGTTCACGAACTGCCAATGGCCGTCCTTGTCCTTGGTGGTTGTGCGACTCAGTCCGCCACTGTTGGTACCTACCCACATGACACCATGACTGTCGCTGGCCAGATAGACGATATCATTGCTCATCAGCCCTTTGTCCAGGTTCTCGGGACTCTGTAAGGGTTGGATGAGAATGTTGTTGTTGCGTATCTGCATGATCAGGATACCATCCGTCGTACCAGCCCATATCTTCCCCTCTTTGTCCATCGCAATGGTGCGTACCTTCATGTAGGCATCATGGGGATAGCGCTTCATCACGTTTTTGGGGTGCAGAGCGATGTAGCGTCCGTTCTTATCCTTACGCAGTACATTGACACCACCGCCGTAGGTAGCCACCCAGATGTTTCCTTGGCGGTCTTCCACCGTCTGATAGGCACCGTTGTGGCTGAGCGAATAGGGGTCTTTGTCGTTATGGCGGAAGTTGACGATATGATAGCCACCGTTGGTGGGAGTTATCTTGTAAAGCCCGTTGTCCTTGTCACTCACCCAGTAGTTGCCCTTCGAGTCTTGTGACATGCCATAGGGACGACTGATGGGCTGACCGTTAGAGTCATGGGTGATGGTCTGGATGTGGTTCATCTTCCCGTCGAAAACGAAAATCTTCCCTTTCTTGTTGGCCAGCAGTGTGACGTTGCGCTTCTTGTCGTGGAGCATGGCGCGCACCTCGTTCTCTAAGCTCGATGTGGCTTCAGGTACCAGCAGCTTGCGGGGAATGACGCGCTTCAGCACCTCCAACTTCTCGAGACCTCGGCGATTGGTCGATTCCCAGATGACGCCTTCGTTCATCTCCAGACGGGCATTGACCGTATTTGAGAGGTTCCACGGGTTAATGGGGTCGTTGTGGAAATACATCACCTCGTCGGTCTCACGGTTGTAGTAGCCGTAACCACCGTGGTTCATTCTGATCCAGACGGTTCCCAATGCCTCGCCAAACTCGGCACCACGACTGGTAAACTCAGGGGCTGGCACGCGCTGGTTGAAGAATTTCGTGTCGCTGGTCTTGGTGTCCAGACGATAGGCTCCGTCGCCTAAGTCGGAGAACCAGATGAGTCCGTAGCTGTCAACGAAAAGACTGGTAATCTCTTGTCCGTGGTTCTTTACCAGCGTCGGCTCCTGGCCGTAGGAGAACTGCAGGATCTTACCCGACTTCGTACCTACGAAAATGTTGTAGCCGTTAGATGCCAGACGGGTGATGCTCTCGTCCAGAAAGTAACCCTTGCGCTCCAAGGCGAGATTACTCATATCAATGCGGTGCACACCTTGGTTGGTACCCACCCAGATGTCATTGCGGTAGCCTTCCACCACAGCGGTGACCGTCATGTTGTAGGTTGTAATCAGGTCTTGCTTCAATCCGTTTCGATCCAGGCGAAGCTTGTACAGCCCGACATCAACATAGGAAATCAGCACGTCACTGGTTGAGGTGACATAGGGCGTGAAGAAATAGTCTACGTGGTATTGCTCATGACCACTGATGCCCTCCAGCGGGTCTTCAATGCGGTCGGCCTTGCGGTTGATGACGAACATACGTCCGTCGTACATTTTCAGCCAGACATTCTCCGCCTGGTCTACAACCATAGCGTCTACTCGGTTGTGCAGGCCTTTGATACCACTGGTAATACCCGTCTTGTAGTTGTAGAAGTGATATCCGTCGAAGCGGGAAACACCGTTCCAGGTTGATATCCACAGATAGCCGTAGTCGTCGCTGGTAAGATTGGCAACGGTATTACTCGGCATTCCGTCTTCGGTAGAGTAATGCGATAAAGAAGCCTGCAACAGCTGTGCTCTCAGGTTCATAGGAACTGAGAGCAACAGCACAGCAAGCAATATTAGCAGTTTTGTTTTTAAGTCAGTAGTCATTAAGATGCAATTAATAGGCGAACAGCGGGTACTGCTTCATGCGCTCGTTGACACGCTGGCGCACGCTGCTGATAACCTGCTCGTCCTCCGGATTGTTCAGCACCTCTTCTATCAGCGCTGCAATCTCGACCATAAGGTCTTCCTTAGCACCACGCGTGGTGATGGCAGGAGTTCCCAGACGGATACCCGAGGTCTGGAAGGCAGAACGTGTGTCGAAGGGTACCATATTCTTGTTTACTGTAATGTCTGCAGCTACGAGGGCGTTTTCAGCCACCTTACCGGTCAGCTCAGGATATTTTCCGCGCAGGTCAACCAGCATCGAGTGGTTGTCAGTACCGCCGCTGACGATGGTGAAGCCACGCTTGATGAGCTCGTCGGCTAGCACCTTGGCATTCTTCTGCACCTGCTTAGCCCACTCCTTGAACTCAGGCTTCAGCGCCTCGCCGAAAGCAACAGCCTTGGCAGCGATGACGTGCTCCAGCGGACCGCCCTGCTGACCGGGGAATACGGCTGAGTTGAGCAGCTGGCTCATCTTCTTGACAACACCCTTCGGTGTAGTGTAGCCCCAAGGATTGTCGAAGTCCTTGCCCAGCAGGATGATACCACCGCGAGGACCACGCAGGGTCTTATGAGTGGTAGAGGTAACGATGTGAGCGTATTTCACGGGGTTGTCCAGCAGACCGGCGGCAATCAGACCAGCGGGGTGGGCCATATCAATCATCAGCAGCGCACCAACCTTGTCGGCAATCTCACGCATGCGCTTGTAGTCCCACTCACGGCTATAGGCAGAGCCACCACCGATAATGAGTTTGGGCTTGTGCTCCAGAGCCAGGCGCTCCATCTCGTCATAGTCTACGCGTCCGGTCTCTTTGTTCAGGTTATAGCCCACGGGCTTGTACAGGATACCTGAGGTGTTCACCAGCGAACCGTGCGACAAGTGGCCGCCGTGATCGAGGTTCAGACCCATGAAACAGTCGCCGGGCTTCAGCACTGCCAGCAATACGGCAGCGTTGGCCTGTGCACCAGAGTGGGGCTGCACGTTGGCATACTCGGCACCAAACAGCTGGCATACGCGGTCGATGGCCAACTGCTCTACTTTGTCAACTACCTGACAGCCACCATAGTAGCGGTGTCCGGGATAGCCCTCAGCATATTTGTTCGTCAGGTAAGAGCCCATAGCCTCCATGACCTGGTCACTTACAAAGTTCTCACTGGCAATCAGCTCAATGCCTTTCAGCTGGCGCTGGTGCTCTTGTTCAATCAACTCAAAAATTGCGTTGTCTCTTTCCATTGTTTTTATTGATGTTTTTGTTTGGTGTATCTTAATTGGCTGCAAAATTAGGAAAAAAATCCCGTTTTACCAAATCTTCGCTGACAATAATTACACCAGTTCCACCTTATTTATATCTTGTTCCTTCTCGCAGTAGTGGCAGGTCAGGATACCGTCGGCCACGTGGAAGTGGGTGTGCATGGGCTCGTTATTGGTGATGCACTTGGGGTTGTTACACTTCACGATGCCTATGATCTCATCGGGCGTTTCTACCGTTTTCTTCTCTACCACTTCATAGTCGCGGATGATGCTCAGAATGACCTTGGGAGCTACGACGGAGAGACGGGATATCTCGTCGTCGGTAAAGAATTTGTCAGACACCTTGATGATGCCCTTGTTGCCTACTTTCTGGGAGGGGTAGTTGAAACCGATGGTGACAGGGGTCTTCAGGTCGAAGAGTCCCAGCAGACTGGCCACCTGATAGGTCTTGTCGGCGGGTATGTGGTCAATGACGGTGCCGTGCTCAATGGCGGCTACCAGACGTTCTTTCTTGTTCATGCGATGATGGTTTTGTCGTTCTTTACTTCGTCTAAGCTGATTCCTAATACGTCACAGAAGATGGCCTCGCGCGCAAACAGACCGTTGCCAGCCTGCTGGATGTAATAGGCGTGTGGATTCTCGTCCACGTCGTAGGCTATCTCGTTCACACGTGGCAGCGGGTGCAGTATCTTCATGTTGGGCTTGGCCAGTCGCAACATGTCGTTATTCAAAATATACACGTTCTTCACGCGTTCGTATTCCATCAGGTCGCTGAAGCGCTCCTTCTGTACGCGCGTCATATAAAGTATGTCGGCATCGGCAATCACTTTCTCGTTGAACGCGGTATGCTCCTGGTATTGAATGCCGTGCTCCTTGCAGTAGATCTTGTATTCCTGAGGCATGGCCAGCTCCTTGGGAGCCACAAAATGGAAGGTGGGGTTGAAGTGGCGCATGGCCATGATCAGCGAGTGCACGGTACGTCCGTATTTCAGGTCGCCCACCAGATAGATGTTCAGATTCTCCAGCGTCCCCTGGGTCTTATAGATAGAGTAGAGGTCGAGCATGCACTGCGAGGGGTGTTGGTGGGCTCCGTCGCCAGCATTGACGATGGGCACTTCTGTCACCTCGGCGGCATACTGCGCAGCTCCCTCGATATAGTGGCGCATGACGATGACGTCGGCATAGTTGGCAACCATCGAGATCGTGTCTTTCAGCGTCTCTCCTTTGGTGCCGCTCGTTATTTTAGGGTCGGCAAAACCGATAACGCGGGCCCCCAAACGGTTGGCGGCAGTTTCAAAACTGAGTCGGGTACGTGTGGAAGGCTCGAAGAACAGAGTAGCCACCACCTTTCCTTTTAATAGTTCGCGGTTGGGGTGCCGCTCAAACTCTTGAGCCATCTCAATCATGTAGAGAATTTTCTCGCGAGTGAGATTGGCAATCGTCACAAAATCATGCTTTTCCATCCTTTTTAATTTTAATGGGCTATAAATTGAGTGCAAATTTACACATAATTTCCGATTTCCGTGCGATTATTGGAAAGAATTTTGTAATTTTGCACTCAAACTTAGAAAGAAAGACGAACGATGAGAAAGATATTCGTACGGTTTTTATGGACGCTGATCGTGCTGGGAGTGCTGACGGGCGTTCTTGGATTTGTAGCTATCGACAACGGATGGATAGGCTATATGCCGCCTATTGAGGATTTGCAGAATCCTATTAATCGCTTTGCTACGCAGGTGTATTCTTCCGATGGAAAGATTCTGGGTACCTGGAATTACAATCGTGAGAATCGTGTGGTCGTTGATTATACCCAGCTCTCACCTTCTTTGGTCCAAGCTTTGGTAGCCACTGAGGATGTGCGTTTCTACGACCATTCCGGTATCGACTTCTTCGCCTTGGGTCGTGCTGTCGTGAAGCGTGGCATCTTGGGTCAGAAGAGTGCCGGTGGTGGTTCTACCATCACGCAGCAGTTGGCCAAACAGCTCTATTCCGGTACGGCTCATAGTGTCATGGAGCGCCTCTTGCAGAAGCCGATAGAGTGGGTGATAGCCGTCAAGCTGGAGCGCAACTATACCAAGGACGAGATTATCGCCATGTACCTTAATTATTTTGATTTCCTCCATAATGCGGTGGGCATCAAAACGGCATCGAACACTTATTTCAGCAAAGAGCCGAAGGACCTGACGGTGACGGAGTCTGCCGTATTGATTGGTCTGTGTAAGAATCCGTCTTATTTCAATCCCGTACGCCATCCCGACCGCTGTCTGGAACGTCGTAACGTAGTGCTCCATCAGATGAAGAAGGCTGGTTATCTGTCGGATGAGGAGTATGCGAAATATTCAGCCCAGCCGCTGAACCTGAAGTTCCATGTGGCTGACCATAAGGATGGCTTAGCCACCTACTTCCGCGACTTCCTGCGCCGCTATATGATGGCTAAGGAACCCAATCGCTCTGACTATCCGTCGTGGAACATGGTGAAATACCATATCGACTCACTCAACTGGGAAAACGATCCGCTCTATGGCTGGTGTAACAAGAATAGGAAGCGCGACGGTGAATACTATAATGTCTATACCGATGGATTGAAGGTCTATACGACCATCGACTCGCGCATGCAGGAATATGCCGAACAAGCTGTCTACGAGCATGTCGCCAAGTTCTTGCAGCCTGCCTTTACCAAGGAGAAGAAGGGACGGAGCACGGCTCCTTTCTCGGGTAGCCTGTCCGTCGATCAGGTCAACAAGATCCTGATGCGCTCTGTCCGACAGTGTGAACGCTATCGGGTCATGAAGGCAGCCGGTGCTTCTGAAGACGAAATCATGCAGGCCTTCCGCACCAAGACGGAAATGTCGGTGTTCACCTATCATGGTGAGGTTGACACCATCATGACGCCTCTCGATTCCATTCGTTACTATAAGACCTTCCTCCGCACTGGTTTCATGAGTATGTGTCCGCAAAACGGCCATGTGAAGGCGTATGTGGGTGGTCTCGACTTCATGCATTTCGCCTACGACATGGTGATGGACGGTCGCCGTCAGGTGGGTTCTACCATCAAGCCTTTCCTGTATTCGCTCGCGATGGAGAACGGCTTCTCACCCTGTGATCTGGCTCCTAATGTGCAACAGACGTATATGGTGGCTGGTCAGCCGTGGACCCCGCGCAACAGTAGTAAGGCTCGCTATGGCGACATGGTGACGCTGAAGTGGGGTTTGCAACAGTCAAACAACTGGATTTCCGCCTATCTGATGAGCAAGCTCAGCCCACAGGCTTTTGTCACGTTACTTCGTGAGTATGGCATCCGCAATCCGGAGATACATCCCTCTATGGCATTGTGTCTCGGACCGTGCGAGATAACGGTCGGCGAGATGGTGAGCGCCTATACTGCATTCGTCAATCACGGCATTCGTGCTGCCCATATGTTTGTTACGAAAATTGAAGATAACGAAGGCAACCTGATTGCCCAGTTCCAGCCACGCATGAATGAGGTGATTAGCGAGGAGAGCGCCAATAAGATGCTCTATATGCTGAAAGCCGTTGTCGATGGCGGTACGGGCGGTCGCCTGCGCTTCCGTTATGGAATGACGGGCGAGCTTGGTGGCAAGACGGGTACTACTAATAATAATAGTGACGCCTGGTTCATGGGACTCACTCCCACGCTGGTCAGCGGTGTATGGGTAGGTGGCGATGATCGCGACATCCATTTCGACTCGATGGCTATGGGACAGGGTGCTACGATGGCATTGCCCGTTTTCGCCCTCTATATGCAACGTGTATATAAGGACAAGCGCCTTGGATATAGTCCCGAAGCCGTGTTCGATATGCCCGCAGGGTATGACCCTTGTGTTTTCGACGAATCAGGGCTCCAAGATGTCGATGACGCTACGTCCATCGAGGATATTTTCGAGTAGCCTCTCTTATATATAATAAGGTATAGGGTTTTCGCATTGTCATAAAATGCGAAAACTTTTTGTTTTTTATCACTTTTTTCTCGGAAAAAGTTTGGAGGTTCAAAAAAAAGTCGTACCTTTGCATCCGCTTTCGCCCTGAAAACGGGGTGCAGGCACAAAAGAAAGAGTTCTTTGAAAGAGTTACATAAAACAGAAGAAGTAGTAGTACAAGAAGCGAGAGAATCTGATTCTCTTGGGTAATTGAACTT
>Ga0129306_1000939_pt1 | contig 38503 bp, 22 predicted proteins | sample P827metagenome_FD_94438 | JGI IMG/M metagenome (GOLD analysis project Ga0129306, IMG submission 94438) | Capybara group fecal microbial communities from Wisconsin, USA - P827 metagenome | ecosystem: Host-associated > Mammals > Digestive system > Large intestine > Fecal | place: USA: Wisconsin... | reverse complement strand
CTTGACACTATAGTTTCCTAAAGAAACTGACGCTCGTTTAAGTTTGAAATTGTTTGTTACAACTTCCGGTACTTGCTTGTACTTTCCTTTCAGTCTTTTCAATGAACTTTTAATATGCCCGGCCTTTCGGCTTTTGGGCGTTAAAAACCCGCTCGTTTCCGAACGGGACCGCAAAGGTAGAAACTTTTTTTGAACCTGCAAAATATTTTGCAAGATTTTTTAGAGAAATTTTTAAAAAATTTTATAAAGCCTTAAAAAACAGTTATTTAAGCTTTTCAACAAACTCCTGGGCTGCTTTAGACCGCGGCAGAACCTGCTTACAGGCACGAATCCAGGCATCTTCATCATCCTTTCCAACGCCCTTTACGGTAAATGTTTCCTCAACCTCACCGTAAGAAGTCTTGATATCCAGAACAAGAACGCTCTGGCTCATGGAACCGGGCGTTGTCATATGCTCTACCACGCTCGCATTTACCCAAACGGTGTCAGCGGCATCCTCGGTCACGGTAAAATCCGCACCTTCCAGCATCTGAGTAAAGCGCTGAAGGAGAACCCCTGCCGCCTCAATGGGAATCTCTCCATTAAGCTTCACGCACATAGACTGTCCCTGTGCCAATACAAGGGTGCAAAAGAGCGCTGTAAGAGATATTAGAAGACGTTTCATAACAATACCTTTATATATATAGCATACAAAGATACAATTTTTTTGGATTTTAAAGATTTCTTTCTACCTTTGCAATCCCGAATTGACCGGGCGATTAGCTCAGTTGGTTTAGAGCACCTGCCTTACAAGCAGGGGGTCGCTGGTTCGAATCCAGCATCGCCCACCTCAAAAGCGCACCGGCCACATTGCCGGTGCGTTTTTGTTTATCCCCGCGCGGCACCTGATGGCGCCTGGATACACTCAAACCACCACTTTGTGCCCTGGAGTGGCGTTTTTGGTGGTTTGGCTATGTTTAAAGTGCGCCAAACCACCATTTTCGGCCCCTGGTGAGCAAAAACGGTGGTTTGCGTGTATCAAATTACCAGGGCGTGGAACGGTATGGGGTGCCGATGAGGGCGATGTCACGGAATTCGGAGGGGTTTTCGCGAATGATCCTGTCTACGGCATCGTTAAGATACATGGCGGTCCAGAGATATCCGGCGGGAGACATGTGGCCGTTAAGGTAATACTTGTCCTTGAACTCCTTGTCGTAGACGGGAGCGTCACGGAACATGTCTATGACAAAGACGTGCTCGTACTTAACGGCAAGGTCCCGTACTACATCATTCCACTCATCATAGGAGTAGTCTTTGCGCGATGTCTCGCGCGGACGGGTGAGAACGAATATGCGCGCCTGTGGCTGCACCGACTTCAGCCCCTCGACAATCTTTTCCATCGACTCCCTGTAGTTCTCCAGGGAAAATCCTTCACGGCCGCGGGAATACTGGTTGAAATCATTCACGCCGAGCGCGATGATATATGCCTGTTTGGGATGGGACTGCGCATAGCCCCAGCCGCGTTCACTGTTGATGTCTGCAAGCCAGCCGGATGCGGTCTGTCCGCCGCGGGAGAAGTTCCAGCCCTCACTTCCCGTCATGCGGCAAAGCTGCTGGCCCCACGAGTACTCATACATATCCACGTAACTCACCTTCTCGCGTCCCTGGACATAGCACTCCATCTCCCCGCTGGAAAGGCTGTCGCCGATGAATCCCCAGCTGCGTATAATGGATGTAAAGGATCCCTGCGCAAACGCGCTGCAGACAACAAATGCAGCAAGAACCGCTGCGAATACTCTTTTTCTCATAACGTTTCAACAGTCAAAAATCCGGATTCAAGCCCCGTAGCCGATGCCTCCAGCACAGCCCTCCCCCTCCGGCGCGACGCCTGAAGAATTACAGTACACTTTCCCGAAAAAACATGCATTTGAGGCTCGTGGAAGATATCAAGGCACGTAGGGTCTCCGTTTGCGGCCGCCCTGAAATGCACGGCCTTTCCCAAAAGCCCTCCCCGCACCCTGAAATGCACAAGCGAAGAATCCATGGGGCAGAGATTCCCGTCCTTGTCCAAAACAGAGACGGTGACATAGGCGAGGTCCTTCCCGTCGGCCTCCAGTACAGTCCCGGAACACTCCAGGCCGATATGATGCGGCTTCCCCGCCGTCCGCACGGAAGCGGAATCCACCGAAACGCCGCCACGGTAAGCCACAACCTTGAGTTCGCCCGGCTCAAAAGGCACCGCATCCCACATGAGCCGATACCGCCCCTCAAGCTCTTCCCGCTGCCCTCCAAGCGTCGGTACGCCAGGCGCTTCCTTCCTCCGGACGCCCAAAGACCGCCCGTTCAAAAACAGTTCTGCCGATTCATAGCTCGTGAACACATGCACCGGCACGGAAGTCCCTGCAGGCCAGTTCCAGTGCGGCATTATATGCAGCGTCTCCGAATTCCTGTTCCAAACACTCCTGAAAAGATAATACCTGTCCTTGGGAATGGACGCAAGGTCGATAATCCCGAACATCGAACTGTGATTCGGCCAGGAGTCCTTGTCATACGGGCTGGGCTCTCCAAGGTAGTCAAAACCCGTCCACACGAACTGTCCCATGGTCCACGGATAGTCATCGGCAAGGGCAAAATCCACGTCCGGGATGTTGGACCAGGAGCAGGCGTCCAGCTCATATGCGCTGCACTGGTGGTCATCGTCCATAGCGCTGAAACGCTTCACTGCCGGAAGCTTGTAAACGCCCCTGGAGCTCACCGTGGAACCGGTTTCAGAGCCCAGGATGAATCCCTGCGGCAGGGCCTTATATGCCTCAAGATACCTGAAAGTCCTGTAATTGAGACCGGGCACATCCACCACGGCACCAAAGCCGTTTGAAAGGATGCAGCTCACCTGGTCCATGCCGCAGGTGACAGGCCGGGAGGGGTCTTCCCTGTGACAGATGTCGGCAAGGAACTGCGCTACGCGCGCGCCGTCAGGGCTGCACTGCGTAGGCACCTCGTTGCCGATACTCCACATCACCACCGACGGATGGTTCCTGTACTGCCGGAGCATGTTGACCATATCCCTTTCGGCCCACTCTTCAAAGAAGCGGTGGTATCCGTTGCGGCACTTTGCGACATCCCACTCGTCAAAAGGCTCCAGCATCATCATGAAGCCCATTTCATCACAAAGCCGCACCAGCTCCGGCGCAGGCATGTTATGGGAAGTACGTATGGCATCGCACCCCATATCCTTCAGGAGTTCCAGCTGGTGCCTCAGGGCCGCCTCATTCACTGCTGCGCCAAGAGGCCCAAGGTCATGATGGTTGCATACACCCTGGAACTTCCGGGATACTCCGTTCAGGAAAAAACCCTTTCCAGGAACGAAGTCCAGGGATCTCACGCCAAACACTGTCTCATAGGTATCGCACAGGCCGGAAGGGCCATAAACACGTGTAACAGCCTTGTACAGCGATGGGCTCTCGGGACTCCACAGGGAAGGTGAGGACAGTTCCAGATCCTGCACGGAAACGCCGTCGGAAGACACCGGAGCCTCTCCCGAAGCCACCTCTGCACCCGAAGCGTCAAGGATGGATGTTACCACCCTCTCCCCGCCTGATACTCCCTCGACAGTGGTCTCCACATGCACCGAGGCATATTCAGGGCTCACGGAAGGCGTAGTCACATGAGTACCCCATACACCAACGTGCAAAGGGTCTGTAATAATAAGATGTACATTTCTGTAAAGTCCGGCACCGGGATACCAGCGCGAAGAATTGGGAAGGTTCTCCAGCCGCACAGAGAGCTCATTGCGGCCGCGATGCACGTACTCCGTCACATCCACCCAGAAAGAATTGTACCCGTAAGGCCAGAAACACACCTCGGTGCCGTTCACGAATACACGGGCCTCGCTCATGGCGCCGTCAAACAGAAGCACCGCCCGCTTTCCTGCAGGCACCTTGAAAGACCGTCTGTACCATCCGCAGCCAACATAAGGCAGGCCGCCGGTACGTCCGGTCTTGAGGGAGGCCGATGTCTCCATATTCTGCGTCACGGCAACGTTCTGCAGGTCATTGTCCCTGCTGAACGGCCCGTAGATAGCCCAGTCATGCGGAACCGTCACCTTCTCCCACCGTCCTGTTTCACCTTTATGGAACTTCCAGCCCCGCTCCAGCAGAACTTCGCTCCTCTGGCCAAAGGCGCATAAAGAGCAGGACAGAAATAATGCAGCAAACAGCCTTCTCATAGAACCAGTTTCAAATCCCTGTCTCCGGCCATGATATGGAACTCTCCGTTCTCCAGGAAGTATTTTCCGTCACCGTCCATATAGCCAAGGTCCCTGGAAGGATCCACCTCGAAGCGGAAAACTTCCGTAGCGCCGGCCTTGATTAGCCTCTTTTCGAAAAACTTGAGTTCCTTCACGGGACGTGTTACCACAGAGCAGTAAGGGTCGCTGACATACCACAGGACGGCCTCCTTGCCGTCAACGGAACCGGTGTTGGTTACGGAAACCTCAACGGTAAAAGGCGCATCCAGCGACGCGGAGCCCACGACATGCGGTTCTCCGTATGAGAAGGTTGTATAGCTGAGCCCGTGGCCGAAAGGATACAGCGGCTCTGAAGTAATGTCCTTATATATGCCCTGGGTGCCCCTGCGGCCGGATTTGTGCCTGTCATAGTAGATGGGAATCTGCCCCGCCGCATAAGGGAAAGTGATTGCCAACTTCCCGGAAGGGCAGATCCTGCCGCTGAGGATTCCGGCAAGTGCTCCGGCGCCGTTGCATCCGGGCTGCCAGGTCTCCAGGACGGCATCGGCAAGGGGCTCGATGCGGGTGAGTTCCAGCGGGCGGCCGTTGGAGAGCGTTACCACAACGGGCTTTCCTGTTGCCTTGAGCTGCCGGAGCAGTTCCTCCTGCCCCGAAGGCAGGGAAATCGAGCTTCGGGATGTATTCTCCCCGCTCCAGTTCCGTTTTTCGCCAAGGCAGCAGATGATGACATCGGCCCAGGAGGCGAGTGAGAGCGCATCGGCAAAACCTGAAGCGTCGAGGGCGTCGACGTCACAGCCGGGGGCGTAGCGGACGGTGGCTCCGGAGAATTCCCTGCGGATGCCGGAGAGGAAGGTTTCCACTTCCGATGCCTTTGTATGACCGTTCCAACTGCCCATGATGTCTGTCCCGTTGTCGGCAAGCGGTCCAACGACGGCAATCTTCGAAACAGAAGTCAGCGGCAGGACGCCGTTATTCTTCAGAAGGACCATGGATTCCTCTGCAAGGGCCGATGCGTCCGCCATGGCTTCCGGCAGGAAGAATCTCTCAGACGGATCGCTTTCCGGTGTATAGGGATGCTCGAACAGCCCCAGGCGGAATTTCACACGGAGGACGCGCCTTACGGCCTCGTCCACCACAGCGAGAGGCAGTTCCCCTGAATTCACAAGTTCCTCAAGATAAGTATCATAGCCATGGGACATCATGTCGATGTCTACGCCGGCCTCCAGGGCCGCTGCTGATGCCTCCCTGAGCGTAGCGCTGTAGCCCTGGTTGATAAGCTGCTTCACGGCATCCCAGTCGGAAACCACAAGACCGTCGAAGCCCCACTCTCCGCGAAGCACATCCGTGAGAGTATATCTGTTTGCCGATCCAGGCACACCGCTTATGTCATTGAAGGAACTCATCAGGGAAACCGCCCCTGCGTCAAGGCTCATCTTGTAGGGATAAAGATAAGTGTTCCAGAGCGTCGGGCGGGAGATTTCGGTGTAGACATAGTCACGGCCGGCCTCGGATGCGCCATATCCCACATAGTGCTTTAGACATGCCGCCACAGCGTCAAAAGAGTCAAGTCCGGCGCCCTGGTAGCCCCTCACTGAGGCTGCGCCATAGACACCGTTCAGGTAAGGGTCTTCCCCGTAACCTTCTGCAACGCGGCCCCAGCGGGGGTCACGCGCCACGTCGATCATCGGAGAGAAAGTCCAGTCCACGCCGCTCCGGCGGGCTTCACGCGCAGAATGGGCGCACATCTTCTCTACAAGGGAGGGATTCCAGGAGCACGCCTGGCCCAGGGAAATCTGATAGAGGGTCTTGAATCCGTGTATGTCGTCATAGCCGAAAAGGATGGGAATCCCCAGCCGGGACTCCTCAACGGCCCTTTTCTGCATCGCATTGCGAAGGGGGGGATCAGTGTCGAAGTAAATCAGGGACCCGATCTCTGCCGGGATGCTGAGCACCGCTTCGCCGATATTGTTCACATTGTCATTCCTGCCGATTGTATACTGGCTAAGCTGAAGCGCCTTCTCCTTCAGCGTCATCCTGGACAGAAGGTCCTCCACGCGGAATTCCTCAGGGGCCGATGCGTCCTTATAGCTTGCAGGGGCCTCCCCTGTGTAGTATTCGCGCATGATATACCAGGCCTTTTTCTTCTTCCCCTTGTCAGAGAGAAGCCCCTTCCTGTTGAACCAGCTCTGGTTCACGGGATGCTGCCTGTAAGGGCTCAGGAAGTCGAAAAGCACCCACGGAGACACTCCGGCAAGGTTCGGGATATTCCCGAACATGGTGAGATTGTCCAGGTAAAGGGCCGCCTGATAGTCCTCACTCCAGGAGCCGGCCACATCGGCATCCCCCGTCTTGCCGGCAAGGGCCTCGCAGCCGAACTCGCTTATGACGAGAGGCTTCTCCGGAAACACGCTCCAGTGCAGTTCTGCGGCCGGTTTCGGCCACGGCGTGTACCAGCCCATGTATTTGTTTATGCCGATGACATCCAGCTTCCCGGCGAAGTCGTCCTTCATCCGGAACCCGTCGGCCTCGGGAACGTAGTATGCCACATCGAAGGCCGATGCGAAGAGCCTGGAGGAGTCAAGCGACCTGCCGAAGTCCAGGAGCCGGCTCAGGAAGACGTCGCGGTCGGGGGCGGGACGGGTTTCGTTGGAAATGCTCCAGAAGCCAATCGCACAGCGGTTCCGGTCACGGGCTATCATCTCCGAAAGGTATGCCTCCGCCTTGCCGTAAGTGTCGGCACTGGAGAAGTCTATTCCCTGCCATAGAGGGATCTCTTCCCAGATGAGAAGGCCTTTCTCCTCTGCATATCGGACAATATGCTCGCTCTGGGGATAATGTGCCAGCCTGATGGTGTTGCAGCCCAGTTCAAGGGCGGCGTCAACCAGCGTGCGGGCGTCCTCCATACTCACGGCACGTCGCTTTTCCATGGGGATTTCCTCGTGGAAGGAGATGCTGCGCAGGAAGGTCTCCTTCCCGTTAACAAGTATCTTCGTCCCCTGGGCCGATATCTCCCTGAAGCCGATCCTGTCGGCCACAGAGTCCTCTCCGGCGGTGATTTTCACGTCGTAGAGGGATGGATTCAGAGGCTCCCAGAGGCGGAGTTTCTTTGCCTTGAAAGTGCCGGAAGCCTTACCGGTGGCATCGGCAGTGAGTTTTCCCTTTATCTTGAGGGCCGGGATTTCCACAAGGACGGTCTGCCCTTCTTGGGCCGATGAGAGCTGCACCTCTGCCTCTATCCTGTCTTTCGTACCCTTTTGGAGACGGATGAAATAGTCCGATATATGCACCTGAGGCACGCTCAGGAGCATGACTTCACGGGTGATGCCGCCGTAGTTCCACCAGTCGAAGGACATGGCGGGAATAGCCTCCTTGCGGCGTTTGTTGTCCACCTTGAGCGCCAGGAAGTTGTCCCCTTCCCTGAGGAGGGAGGTGACATCGGCCTCGAAGGGAGTGAACGAGCCGTCGTGCTCCGCTACCTTCTCGCCGTTGAGCCACACGCTGCATCTCATGCTTACGCCGGCAAAATACAGGATCCGGCAGCGGCCATCCTCACGGGAGGCGCTGAAATGGCGTGAATACCATACTGTACCCTCATACCAGCGAAGGCTTTCATCCTGGTGATTCCAGTCTCCGGGTACATCCAGCTCCAGTCCGCCGCTCCAGCTGAATTCCAGAAATTCGGTCTTGGATGAGGGCTGGCGGTCCAGGAATAGTTTTTTTCCGGTACCGGTGTCATACTGGTCGACAATGGCCTGCCACTTTCCGTCAAGGGAGATTCCTTCACGGGCATAAGGGTTCACGATAAGGCTCAGGGCAAGAAGCAGTAGTTTCATCTGTTACTGGTGTTTTTTGATGACAAGTGCGCTGATAAGGGCATCCGCGGCAGCGCCTGTATCCTTTCCGACTATTTCCACGGTGATTGTACCGTCTGAAGCGGGTGCCACAGCCTCAAAGTTAACAAGATATCCTGAAACTTCTTCCTCTCCGGTGTAAGTTTTGAGGCCGGGGAAGATGTTCTTGGTATCGGTGCGGGAAGCGCCGGCGATGGTGTATTCGCACTCGCGGGCGGTTGCACTGCCGTTGAAACGCACGGCAAGGAGATCGAAGTCGTAGGTGAGAGAGCTGTCGAAGCCGGAAATTACCACCTTTGCAGGGCCCACATCGCCCTTTTCCTTGGTTCCCTTGAGAAGGAGGCCGTCGGACCATACTCCCTTCACAAAGCTGTAACTGCCGATATTTATGGGAAGGTCGGGCTCAGAGCCCACACCGTTGAAGGACTCGGTGAAGCCTTCGAGGGCGGTGATGCTCAGGCAGGAGATCTTGCCCTCGGTATTGTTCAGGTAGACAGGTGCGGTTATGGCGTAGGATGCTACGCGCGTCCAGTCTTCGGGTGTTGCGGTGGAGCCGCCGCCGAAGTCCACCTGCACAGGATACTCAAAAGCGGAATCTTCCACCGGAGGAGTCTTGTACTCCGTGAGTTCCGTAATCTCATAGGGCTTCAGGCAGGCAGCGTGGGCCGCCGCCTTTGCAACCGCCGACTGGTTGTCGTTGATGTTCTCATGATGCCAGGGGTTCTCCCTTACATCGTTTCCGGAGATGGTCTCATACCAGGTGCAGGCGGCTGTGAAACGGCCGTAGGTAACCTCAAGGTGATATCCGTCACGGTTGAAGCTGTCTCCGAGCCAGGTGGTGCGGCCGTTCTGAATGGCCGTTCCGGAAGGGATAACGCCCACGAGTTCGGAATGAGCGGCCATTGCGGTCTTAACCGCGTCCACGATGGCGTTATACATGGTAATCTGGTTCTTGTCGTACTTCGGGAACTCTGCATGGTCCGATGTCGAAGCATAGGCCCAGGTCTCGTGGAAGTAGAGCTTCACGTCGGCCTTGGTCTTGCCCTTGACGTAGGTGATGAGGTCTCCGAGGAAAGGCTCGTAGGTGCTGGGAACGCCTGATGAGCCGCTGGCCTGCTGGAAGGTCACGATGTCCCAGGCTTCGTCGGCAAGGCCCTGGGAAAGAGAAGTGTTCGCCGTCTCCGTCTTGGTGCCGTCCACCACCTTGCGGTAATAGTACTTGCCCTCGTCGGATACGGAATTCTTGTAATGGGTTTCAAGTGTGCATCCGCCGATGTACATGTTGCCGATGATCACCTTCTGACCTGCGGCATCGAACAGGTTCCACAGATACTGCTCAACCGCATCCTGCGAGAAGCTGTTACCGATGGCCAGTATCCTCAGGATACCGTCTGACGGCTGCGGATTGTCCGGGGTGGGGTCATCAGTATTCGGGTCGTCAGTGTTCGGATCGTCCGTCTTGGGGTCGTCCGTCTGCTCTTCCGGGGTGGTTGCGGGAGCTGTTTCCGGCTTGCAGCCTTGAGTGCCAAGGACGAGAGCCAAGAAAATGGTGAGGAAATAGTTCATTTTCATATCAATAGCTGGATTTATACAATGCAAAGCTGTTTTTCTTGGACAACTTGAGACGGATGGTGCCGTCTTCGGCCACCTTCACGCGGGCTTTCTTTCCGCTTCCAAGAACGGGGGTAAGGCGCACTCTGGCACCGGCGGGAAGCCAGGTCTTCATCCTGGTCTTCTTCGAAGGATTGTCTTCACGGTAAACCAGGAGGTAGCCTTCCCTGCCGCTTATGGACTGAAAACCTGTCCAGGAGCGGCCCGAGGGCTCATCTCCCACGGGAAGGATGACGCCGCCGTGGAAATCCTTCATCACGGAAGCATAGGCCCTGATTAGCTTACCCGCCTTGAAGGCTTCTTCCGGCAGGTTGGAGGCCTCCATCCAGGCAAGGGGCTGTCCTGCAAAAGTAATTGCGGCAAGGTACTCGAACGAGTAGTTTGCCGGGGCATAGGGGTCTCCGGCGGGATACTTGTCGGCATTGCGCCAGTTGTTGAGAAACTCTATTTGGAGCCTTTCTGCGGGGACATATCGGCTGAGCATCCAGAGGTTCCTGAGGGTCTGGTAGGGGTAATAATTGCCCCAGTCAGTGTAGCGGTTCTCAAGGAAGATGTTGCCGTATTCCCCGAACCAGTTGTAGCCGGGGCGGCGGCCTGCAGTTGCGTCGAGGTTGAATACCACGGAGCCGGATGTCTCCTCCAGGACCTTATCAAAGAGGCGGCGGAGGTTCTCCTCTGCCTTCTTTCCGGGTATCTGGAGGCCGTCTATCTTGAAGATGCGTATGCCGTAGGCGCGGTAGAGGCCGATGATGGCATCGGCATCCTTCTCCCAGTCGGCAAAGTCATTCTGGACGCTGGGGTTGTACCAGAGGCCCAGTTCTATTCCCAGTTCGCGGGCTTTTTCAACCACGGGGGCAAGGCCGCGGGGATATTTTTCCGGGTCCGGAGTCCAGTAGAGGGGGTTGTCCCAGATGTTCCGGAATGAGCCGCCCGCCTTCTTGGAGTTGGGGCTGCGGCCGCTCTGCCAGCCGTCGTCTATCTGGAAGACGGTGATTCCCAGCCGCGAGGCCTTTTCCAGTTCGGAAAGGCAGAAGGCCTCGTTCACTTTCGAGTCCTGACTGCGGTCTCCCCAGGTGTTCATCATTATCATGTCCTCCGAGGCGCGGATAGTCTTCTGATAGGCCCGGAGGGCTGTCAGGGCCTCTTTTTCACCGCCGGAATAGACTCCGGTGACAGCGCCGTAAAGGCGGATCCAGCCATCCTGCGTCACGTCTTCCGCCTTGATGCCAAGGCCCGTTATCTGGAAATGGCCGAAGTCCGATGTGAAATCGGCCCCCGGGTATGCGGGCTGCACGTCCGGACAGGGGGCTTCCTTGAGGAAGAAGATGCCGCCATCAGCGTCATTCACGAAGAGGAGATTCCCCTTGTAGCCCACCTTGCGGTAGGAGATGAACTCTTCCTCGGAGACAAGGTTGTTGTTCCAGTCGGTGACGTCGCGGAAGTTCACTGCCTTCCCTCTCCAGTGGCCGGGGCCCAGGGCAAGGTGGTCAAGGACCGCCCCGGAAACGGCCTTGGAGGCCATGTCGGCGGTGGATTCTATGTTCTTATGGTCCCCTGCCGATGCCGCCTTTCCGGCGAGGTCTCCGCTCAGGGAGCCACGGAGATAGGTGTCGCAGGCGATGGCGGGGACATCGGCATATATGCGGAAGTTCCGCCTTACCTCAACGCTGCCTAGGGTGTAACTGACGCCGGCGATAAGGCATGAGGGCTGAAGTGCGGTGGAGGGCTCTTCCCTTACCTCCAGGACTCCGCCTTCTCCGTGCATCCTGCCCAGAATGAAATCGGGCCTGGAGTTGCCCACGGGGCGCACAATACCCACCGCTTTGTCCTTTATGGCTATGGTCTTGAGGTCTCCGTCATTCCACAGGAAAGTCCTTTCGACGAGGGCGTTGCCAAGCCGGAGGGTATCTCCCTGCAGGAATGCGTACGGCCGTTCCTGGGCGCTGCAGAGAGCCCCCAGGAAAAGAAGCGTTACGGTAATGGTCCTTCTCATCATTCAGCGGTTTTTAGGAGCCTTGGGGCAGGCAGGGAAGGCTGTTCGTTGAACTTCTGGTTGTCAGGAAGGGGGCCTTCAACGGCAGCGCCGCGGCGCATGAGTTCCTGAAGTTCGGGAAGGTGCTTCCTGTAGACTGCACGCGGCAGGACACCGTTTTTGCGGCAGACGGCAGCTGCAAGGCCTACGACCTCGCCAGCCATGCCGCAGGTTCTCATGACACGTGTGGTTCCAAGGGCCACATGGGTGACCGAGATGTCACGCCCCGCCATGAAGAGGTTGTCTATGTTTCTGGAATAGAGGCAGCGGTACGGGACTGCCGCAGGATAGATGCGGTTGTGCACCGTCTTTGTCTTGAATTCCTCTCCCGGGAAGTACTTGGTATTGGCAGGATCAGGAGAGTGGAGGTCAATGCTCCAGGTGGTTGCGAAGGTGGCGTCCTCGTGGAAAACAGCCTTCTCGATATCGTCCTGCTTGTAGATGTAATCTCCCATGAGGCGGCGGGACTCGCGCTTTCCTGAGATATAGGCCACCCAGTCCAGGGAGCGGTCCTGATGCAGTTTCTTATGGTTCTTGAGCCAGCTCCAGTTGGAGTAGATGACGGCAAGGCCGTAGTCGCGGATGTACTCGAACTCCCCTGTCATGTCATGGAGCATGCCGGTTTCCCAGGTCCATTCTCCCATGGTGACATCCTGGACGCTTTCGTCGGTGAAATTGAGGCCGTACTCAAATACGGGGAACTTCGAGGGCTTCGCATCCTTGCGGCTGTACCACTGGACGGAGGCGCCGAGGACAAAGTTGTCGGCCTTCTCCGGAGCAAGGGATTCGCCGAACTCGGAGGCTGCTTCACGGCCGTAGCGGAAGTCGGCCCCGGAGAGGTAGCCGATGGTGCCGTCGCCGGTGCAATCGGCAAAGAGAGGGGCCTCGAGGAGGGTTTCGCGGGCGTTTTCAATGTTCTTCACGAGGACGGCGGAAATGAGGTTACCTGCACTTTTCTGAACGGCGACGGCTCTTGTGGAGGCGTAGAGGGTGAGTCCTGGAACGGATTCTATCCAGCTCTGCTTTTTCTCATCTTCGTAGTTGGAGGCAGGCTGGGCGTTTCCCTTCCTGCTGTGGCCGAACTCCCTCTGCATGCGGCCGAGGGCAGGATACGGGCCCACCTCGATGGTGCCGCCCAGGTGGACGCGCACCTCGGCGCTGTTGTTGCCGCCAAGGACGGGACGGTCGTTGACAAGGGCAACCTTGAGACCCTGCCTTGCAGCGGCTACGGCTGCGCACATGCCCGCGATTCCGCCGCCGACGACAACCAGGTCATAGGAGGCCTTCTCAGGCTCCGGAAGGCCCAGAAGGGCGTTTCTGTCAAGGGAAACGGGGGGCTCGCCGTCTTCGGACGTGAGCCAGAGGGCGTCGCACCTGCCGTCAAAGCCAGTGAGGTCATGAAGGGCTATGGATGTCTTTCCGGCCTTCAGCTTCACGGAGCCTGCATACTGCCACTCCCACGCATTCCCGGTGCAGCCAAGCGCATTGGGAAGGAGTTTCTTCCCCAGTTTCACCTTGAACTTTCCGGGGCCTTCCTTCCCGCTCCAGGGCGATGTCCAGTTATACGTGCGCGCCCAGACTTTCCACGTCCCTGCCGACGGAATCTCCACCGTGGTGGAAGCATCGGCAACGGGAACGCCGAGGCCGTGAGCAAGGAGATAGGAAGAGCCCATCTCGTCGATGAACTGCTGGTCGAGCACCCAGCCTCCCTTTTCAGGGAAGCTTTCGCACTCTACGAATAGGCTCTGGGCGCCGAGGCCCGCACAGACGGCAAGGCCGGCAATGACAGTTGCGAGTTTTCTCATAGGACGATGGTAGCTTTAAGGGGAAGGTCTGCCGATGAAGGGCCTGCGAGTATTTCAAACTCTCCGCCTTCAAGGACGAAGCTGTGGGAGGCGGTGCTGTAGAAGGTGAATGCATCGGAATCGAGAACGGCGCTGAAGCGCACGGTCTTTCCCTTGCCGATGAAGTGCTTGTCATAGCCCTTGAGCTCCTTCAGGGGCCTTGGAACGCTACAGCTTATGTCTCTTACGTATACCTGTCCGACTTCGGCGGCATCCCGCTTTCCGGTGTTGGTGACGTCGAAACTCACCTCAACCTTGCCGTCAGGGTGCTTTTCGACTGTAAGGTTGGAGTACTTGAAGGTGCTGTATGAAAGGCCGAATCCGAAGGGATAAAGCGGCTTTACGCCTGTCTTGTCATAGCCCCTGTAACCGGTGAAAATCCCCTCTGAGTAGCTTGTACGGGATTGCTTGCTGTCCTTGTCAAAGTAGGTTGCAAAGCTGGGATTGTCTTCCGGTGCCGCCTCCATGGATATGGGCAGCTTGCCTGAAGGCGATACCTTGCCGGTAAGGATTTCGGCAACGGCCGTACCGCCTTCCTGGCCGGGATACCATGCCATGAGAATGGCGTCTGCATGGTCTCCCCAGCCGCTCATGTCAACTGCGCCGCCGGCGTTCACGACCACGGTGAGGCGCTTTCCTGAAAGGCGTTTCATCATGTCAAGCTGGTCTTCCGGAAGGCGGAAGGGGCGGTCAAAGCCCTCTCCTTCGAGGTAGGAGTCAAAGCCGCAGCAGTACACTACATCGGTGCAGGCGGCAAGTTCCTTATCAAGGAGAGCCTCGTCCAGAAGGCCTGCGGTAAAGCCTACGGTGGCCTCACCGGCATGCTCGAAGAACTCGAATTCCAGCTTGTACTCGCGGTCTTTCTCCACATTCATGAAAATGGTCTTGGAGGTGAGGCCGTGGGTGCGCCAGTCGCCGCCGATGCGCTTGCCGTCTACGGACAGGCGGTAGCCGTCATCGCCGGAGAGGACAAAGCGCACAAGGCCGTCCTGCGGGGCCTTCCAGCTGCCTTCCCAGCGCACTGAGAAGCCGTCGACGGGAAGGTCAGCGAAGGGAGAGCCGAACTTCCAGCCATGGCTTGGATCGGCTTCCTGCAAGCGGTGCAGGGGTTCTCCCTCGAGTTTCTCTCCAAGGTAGTAGCTGGCGGTGAAGCCGGCATTTTCCCCGCTTTTTATATCCGGGATGATGGAGAGGAAGATGTCATCGTCGGAGAGGACGGTGACTTTCTTGTGGAGGGCCTTGAGGCCATCGGCAAGGGGAACGGAGTAGAAGGGGGTCACTGAGCCGCTGCCGCCGCCGGAAGGCATCTTGCCGGCATTGGGGCCAAGCACCAGGACCTTGGATTTCTTTGCAAGGGGAAGGGCGTTCTCGTTTTTGAGGAGGACAACGCCTTCGCGGGCTATGTCAAGGGCGGTTGCGGCACTCTGGGGATTGTTTTCCGGAATGCTTGCGTCCTTGGGGGAATTGTCCAGGAAGCCGAAGGCGATGAAGGTCTGGAGTATATGCTGCACCTTTTCGTCGATGAGGCTTTCCTCGAGGACACCGTTCTCAATGAGGGGGACAATCTTCTCCGGGGTGAAGAAAACGCCCTTGGGGCACTCCAGGTCAAGGCCGCCGTTCACGGCGCCAATGGTGCTGTAGACCGATGTCCAGTCCGACATCACTATGCCTTCGAAGCCCCACTGGTCCCTAAGGACCACCTTGTTCATCCAGGCGTTCTCTGTACTGTGGACGCTGTTCACAAGGTTGTAGCTGTCCATGACAGCGCCGACGCCGCCTTCCTGGACGGCTTTCCTGAAAGCCGGGAAATAGATTTCCTGGAGGGTGCGCTCGTCAACGTCGGAACTCATGGTGTGGCGGGCCCTCTCCTGGTTGTTAGCGGCAAAATGCTTTACGGTTGCCATCACTCCCTTTTCCTGCACGCCCAGGATGTACTGGACGGCAGTTTCTCCGGAAAGATAAGGATCCTCGCCGAAGTACTCGAAGTTGCGGCCGCATAAAGGAGCCCTGTAGATATTCACGCCGGGGCCCAGGAGAACGTGTACTCCGCGGGCGCGGCAGTCATCGGCAAGGGAGTTTCCAAGCCTGTGGGCAAGGTCCCTGTTCCAGGTGGAGGCCGTGAGGATGCCGCAGGGATAAAGGGTGCTCACGGTGTTGTTCCTTACGCCCTGGGGGCCGTCGGCCATGCGGATTTCCGGGATGCCCAGACGCGGGATTGCGTAGGTGTAGAAGGAACGGGCGCCGGCAATGAAGCGGCACTTTTCCTCCAGCGTCATCTGCTTTACAAGAGCCGATGCGCGCTCTTTGTCCTGAGGGGTTATCTGAACCTGGGCCTTTGCTCCTAAAGAGAGGGCAAGGAAGAGTATGGCAACGAGTTTTTTCATTTCACTGTTATTTCATGGAGTTTGAGCCAGCCGGAGGCCGTTTTTTCGCCCTTGGCTGCTATCTGTATACCGATGGGGAGGTTCTCCTTGGAGCAGTCAACTATCCCGACACCCCATACATAGGAGCCGGCCTTTACGCCGTCAAGTTTAAGCTTGGATGTGTAGCTTGTGGGGGTGCCGAAGGTCCAGTCTGAGGGCTTGGCCTCTTCTGCAAAGAAGACATTCACGGGCTCGCCGGTCCTGGTGTCCAGCAGGGCGAAAGCCACTTTGAACCGGCCCTCGAAGGGCTTGATGTTGGTGGGGCAGTAAGCCCAGCCAAGGTTGTGCCAGCGGTGGGTGATGCTCACCTCGGCCCCTGCCGATGCGCTCTCCGGAAGGGAGATCCTGTCCGGATACAGTCTGTAGAACTGGGTGCGGATAGCCTCCTGGACAAGGTCGAATGCATCGTTGAACCATGACCAGGTCTCCCCCATGCCGATGTTGGAGTTGTAGCGGAAGTCCATGGTGTTGGCGCATGCGTCACGGGCGTCGTCGAATTCGCCGCGACGGACCTCGGACCAGTCTGAGTAGCCGTCATTCTGGATGGCTGCAAGGCTGTGGGAGGCACGCACCCAGCCGCCCTCTGCATGGATGGGGACTTTCCACCTCTGAAGATGGATGAAGCCCTTCTCCCAGGAGCCGTAGTATGCGTGCATGCCGAAGGCGCCGCTGGTGAGGCAGAGGCCCTTGTCGATGCCTTTCTGCACCAGGCGCTGGCTGTCGGGGTCTGTCTTGTCACCGCTTCCGGTGCCGATGGACTTGTGGAAGTTTATGCACACGGGGACCTTGTCGAAAATCTCGAGGAAAAGGTCCGTGAAGTAGTCGAAAACGGGTTCGCGGGGCTTCTCGTCCCCGGTAGAGTATATGCATGTGTGGTACTCTCCCCACTTGCCGATGCCCCAGGAGCCCATCCAGTCCACTTCGTCGGGGTTGTTGAACTCTGCCGCAAAGGCACGGAGGAACTTCTCATAGCACTGCTGGAAGATGGGGTCGTCAGGGTAAGGAGTCCACACTTTGGCAGAGCCGGTGGTGGACTCGAAGCCCTTCGCACCCTTGGTGCGGACATAGTCCGGACAGGCATTCTCGTGGAGGTCGCGGCTGTCGGCACGGAGCTGGAAGATGAGCTTGAGACCGCGTTCTTTCGCACCCTGCCTGAGCATCCGGAAACGCTGCGCGGGCTTGGTGTTGCAGGCTTCATCCCAAAAGTACAGACCCTCCTGAGGCTCGGCCTGGGACCAGTACGAGCGTATGAGAAGTGCATTCGCATAGTCGCTCACCTTCACCTTGCCGATGGCGGAGTTCATGTTGTCATACTCCTGCCAGAAGTTGTCGGAAAGGCCGTCGCCAAGGCCGCTGTAAATCACCCACCCGCTGAACGGGTTGCGGTACATGGTCTCACGGTCCGGGGGAATGCTCACAGACACGTTCTCGCCGCTTCCTGACGGCGTTTCCGTGCCATTATCCTTCCCCCCGCAAGCAGCAACGGCCACGGCGCCCACAAGCGCCATGGCCATTTGCCTGATGGTATTGATGTTAAGTTGCATTATTTTGCTTTGAAAACGACAGTGAGATTATTAATGTCAACCTCTACATAATTCGCGCCGTCGGGAATACCGAAATATGCATACCTGTTATCGCCTTGTCCTTCAACGCACGTATAGTGTGAATCAAGAACACAATCTACTCTATTGGTATAACTGTTTCGAACAGCTGCTGCAGTTGAACCGTACGCATATACATTATTCTCGATATTGCTTACAAGGAATGTGAGCCAACCTGAGCCACTAGTTTCATTTGTAACCTGATTCTTGGAATTGTAATTACCGCTTGAATGAGGTAATGCCGTGCCGGAATAAACAAACAGATATGGATTTGCGGCACTCTGAAGCAGACGATATTTACTCTGGAAACCAGCCTTGGCTTGGTCTGCATCTTTTGCGAACCCGTTGAAGCCTCCCCACATCCAGAGCTCTGTTACCTCTTGCTCAAAATGATCATCTCCAACTACTGTATTTTTGTAAGAAACTAACTTATTTGCAACAAATGTAGCAGGAGACTGAATTGTCAGGTTATTGCTGCCGGCATCGTAAATAATGCGATACTTACCGACAGCAGAAATGGTAATATACTTGTCTGCATCAGGTGCTGATACTGCAACTGCAGTGGTTGTTCCATCATTGAAATCATGTCCGGATACAGGAGCGATTACCTTATTCTGCATATACTGAGTAAGGGTAAGATCACCTGAAGTAAGGTCTACAACGGCAGCATATAGATTCTCATTCTCGAGAGTCTGCTCAAGAGATGCTGCTGCACCTAAAGCGGAACCTCCAAGCACTACCTTGGCTTTTCCATCCCAAAGGTTGCCGATGTTGCGGGCGGTGGCGCGGGAGAAGGTGACGTCTTTGCCTGAGACCATGGTGTAGGTGCCGCTGGTGCGGGTGATGGTGACGGTGTAACCTGTGGCAAAGCGCTGCGGGGCTATTGCAAGGTAGTAGGTGCTGCCTGCGGCGAAGGGGCCGGAAAGGGTGGCAGTCTCCGAACCCGTGGCTGTGAGGGCCTTGGTGCCGACGTTCACTGTAGCGGCGCCGGCAACCGTCTCACTGCTGTTGCCGCTGAAGCTCACAGAAGTGAGGTCGTCCATTCCTGCGGGGACGGTGAACTTGAGGTAACTTACCAGGTTGTAGAAGGTAAGGTCTGTGGTATTGGAACTTGCAACTGCAAGGTTGGCGGCAGGGGCGAAGGTGTCGTCAACAGCAGTCTGGGCTTCAGGGAGAGTGGTTATCACAGTGCCTGCAGAGAAGACTGCGGAGCCGTCATGAGGATACAGGGCTGTGTAGGTTCCGGTCTCTGTGAAGGTTCCGGCGGTGGTGAAAGTTGCAGATGCGCCGCTGTCGGTGGTTGTGAACTTTGCGGCGTCAGTTCCGTTCCAGATGGTGATGGCATCACCGGCAACCCACTTTACGTCAGAGCCGTCAAGGACTGCCTTGGTGTCGATTCCGGCGGTGAAAACCACAGATGAAGGCTCGATGACAACCTCCGGAGTTTCTTCAAATTCCTCAACTGCAGGAGTCTTGGCTTCTTTTGCGCAGCCGGCCGCTATCACGGCAAGGGCTGCAAGGAAATACATTTTTTTCATAGCCTAGAAATCTCCCTGACCGTCTTCATTAATGATGCCGTCTCCCCAGCCGCCGGTACCGCTCATTATTGTTGTTTCCATCTGTACCATGATGGTTTCACATACGGGGGAGGAATACTCCCTCCCCCACTGATTATTTGTCTTTTTCATCATCTTAGTTCTTGGAATAAACGACTTTTGCTATTCTGAGGGCATTCAGGTGGGCATCGGCACGGGTACCGGTATCAATACCCTTGACCTTGATTACAACCTTTCCTTCAGAGTCGGGAGAAATGCCGTCGAAGTCAACTTTGTGAACTGACATGAAATTGTAAGTTGCCATTGCGGCAGTATTGGCAGGCTTCCATCCCTGGAATACATACTGAGGCTCACTTGTTGTTGCGCCTACAAGGACATACTGTGTCTTTCTTGCAGCTGCGCTTGCATTGAACCTGGCACCTACCAGACGGAAATCGTACTTGTCAGAAGCGCTGAGGCCGGAGATTGTGAGGGAGATTTCGTCAGAGTCGGCACCGGGTGCGTGGAGAATCTGAAGCCCGTCATAGAGTGCGCCCTTGGTCCATTCTTCGTCGTCGGCATAGTAGGAAGGCATGTTCCTGTCGTTTCCGCCGGTACCTGCGTATTTGAAGTCGGCATTGCTGGCGGTGAAGTTGGTAAGGTCACACCTTGCGCCCGTGAGGTTTCCGTCATAATCTACGAGAGTGTAGTTTGGAGCGGTATCGTCCACGGTGTCGGGATCGATGTTCCTGAGCATCTTCCAGGGAGCCACGGAAGCGCCGTGCTCATTGGAGCGTAGGAAATCCACATACATTTCCTGGGAGTAGACCCTGATACGGCCGGAAGTCTCATTGTACATAACGTGATAATTGCCGTCGGCAAGGATATTGATGCCGCCCTGGATTGCAGTTCCGGTATATGCAGCGTTGATATTGAGCGCACCGGCGCTGAGGGCTCCGCGATATGTGAACACGTTGTCAAACTGAATCTTTCCGTCCTCGCCAACTACCTTTGTCATGACGGTAGGAGATGCGACAGGGGCTCCTGAGAGGACAGCAACGGTGTTGCCGTCCCAAAGGTCACCTATGTTGCGGGATTCGCTGCGGGCAAAGGTGACATCGGCATTGGATACCATGTCGTATGAGCCGCCGTCGCGTACGACTGTAACGGTATAACCGGAGGTGAACTCCTGCGGAGCGATGGCGAGGTAGTAGGTTTCGCCTTCGGTGAAGGTGCCGGAAAGGGTGGCAGTCTCCGAACCTGTGGCTGTGAGGGCCTTGGTGTCGACGTTCACTGTAGCGGCGCCGGCTACCTTCTCGCCTGCGTTGCCCTTGAAGGAGACGGAGGTGAGGTCGTCCATTCCGGCGGGAACGGTGAACTTGAGGTAGGACACGAGGTTGCTGAAAGCAAGCGCGGTTGTTGTAGTGCTTGCAACTGCAAGGTTGGCGGCAGGATCGAAGGTGCCGGCAGCAGCAGTCTGGGCTTCAGGCAGGGTTGTGCTCACGCCTGAGGCGCTGAAAGCGGCGCCTGCGTCGGCAGGATAAAGTGCCACGTACGATGCTGCAGAGGCAAAGGTTGCCGTGGTGGTGAAGGTTGCGGTGGCACCGCTGTCGGTAGTGGTGAACTCTGCGGCGTCAGTTCCGTTCCAGACGGTTATGGCGTCGGAGGCGTCCCACTTCACAGCGGTTCCGTCAATATGTGCCTTGGTGTCGATTCCGGCAGTGAAAACTACGGAAGAAGCCTCTTCCAAGGTGATATCCTGGCTTTCAGCGATATTATCTTCCTTGGCGCAGCCTGCTGCCATTACAGCAAGTGCTGCAAAAACAAATGCATACTTTTTCATGGTCCTAAAAGATAAAATCGATGTCGCCAATATTGTCAATGATGGGATCTGTCCAGGATGCGTCTTCATAGTCTCCGCTGGCACAGAAGGGCCTTTCTGCCCTTAAGAGCATGGTTGCCGTAACAGGAGCCTCATAGCTCCTTTTCAGGTTAGTTTTTTTCATGGTTATCGTTTGTCAAATACTACTGTCATTTTGTCAATGTCAACTTCCACGTAATTGGCGCCTTCGGGAATAACGAAGTATGCATAGCGGTTGTGGCTCTGGCCGCCAACGATGGTGGATGACTCGCCAAGGGCGGGCTCTACGGTACCGGTGTGGTCGTTACGCTTGGCATCGGCAGTGGAGCCGTATGCATAGACGTTGTTCTCAATGTTGCTCACGAGGAAGGTAAGCCAGCCTGCGCCGGAGGTTGCTCCGGTCTCTGCGTTCTTGGAGTTGTAGTTCCCGGTCTTTCTGGGAAGTTCCTCTCCGAAGTATACGAAGACATAGGGATTTGCAGCGCTCTGCTGGAGGGTGTACTTCTTCATGAAGCCGGCCTTGGCCTGATCGGCATCCTTCTCGGCAGCGTTGAAACCGCCCCACATCCAGAGTTCGGTTACCTCCTGGGTGTAAGGATTGATTCCCTCTACGGTGTTGTTGTAGGAGACTTCCTTGTTCTTGGGGTCTGTCGCAGGAGAATAGATTGCGATGGTCTTGGCATTGGTGTCGATGACGATACGGTAGACGCCGTCGGCATCGATTGTCCAGTACTTGGTGGAAGGTGCGCTGGCGGTGAGGGCCTGGCCGAAGCTGACTGCTTCACCGTCGGCAATGGCATGGGAATCACCTGCAGGGACTATCGAGAGGGTTGTAGCCTCGTCAAAGAGCACCGGCAGATAGAGGTTTCCGGCCTTGAGTTCTCCGTGGTATGCATACACTGCGGGGTTCTCCAGGGTGGGAGCCACTTCGATGTCCTCGCCCGGAGCTGCGCTGCCGGCAAGGAAGATCTTCTCAACCTCGAAAATCTGGGAGGTGGGGATGACGGTGATGGTCTTTGCGGTGAAGTTCAGGGTGACGCGGTAGTTGTCGGCATCGGCAATGGTCCAGCCGAAGGAAGATGTGCCCTCAACGGCAGTGGCGGCCTGGGCTTCTCCGGAGACGGCTGTATCGGCACCGGAGGCGGGAATGATGGTGTTGCTCTCGCCTTCATACTCGATGGGGAAGTTGATCTTGCCCTTCGAGAGGCTTCCCTGCCAGGTATAGACGGTGCCGCTGAGGCTGAGTTCCTGCTGGGAGGCGATGGCGCTGCCACCGATGAAGACCTTATCGGCCGCGAATTTCACGGGGCCCCAGGTCTTGACGTCGATGGTGACGGAGGACATGTCCGGAAGGACCACGCGAGGGCCGCTGTAGGTTGCGGAGATGCTGAACTTGAGCTGGCCTTTCTTGCGGGTTTCCTGGGCGAAATGGCCCGTGAGCATGTCCTGAAGCTGCTTGTTGGTATAGCTGCGGGTGAAGTTGCCGTCATCCTCGTACTCAGTGATGGCCGATGCTTTGGAGGTAGGAACCTCAACGGAGTATTCGTAGGTCATCACATAGTCGTCACCGTAGTCATAGGCCGGATTCCAGCTTATGGTGAGGACGACGTCGTCGGGCTTCGTTTCATCCAGGACGACTGAGGTGGCCGAAGCCTTGATCTCCATGATGGAGTTGGACTTCGAGTAGGAGTTGTCTATGTTGTGCTTTATGCAGCTTGTGCAGGCGCCAAAGGCCACGAGAGCTGCTGCAACTGCTATAATTACCTTCTTCATGGTATCAATAACCTTCATTGTTTACAAGATTTCCACCGGAGAGTTCGATGTCATGGGTGGGGATGGGAAGCAGATACTGCCTTGCGGGGAAGTTGCGCTTTGCTCCGGTCTGGCAAAGGCCGGCGTCAAAGAGGGCAGAGAAATCGGCAATGCCGTCCTCGTCGATGCTGGGAGTGATGCCCCAGAACCAGTAGTCCTTGTTCACTACCTTGTTCAGGCAGTCGGTAGGTTCGAGGTTGATGTAGTTGTAGGTATTGAGAGCCTTTTCTGCAAGGCGCCAGCGGATGAGGTCCTCATAACGGAGGCACTCGAATGCAAGCTCCATGCGGCGCTCGATGCGGACGGCCTTCCTGAGGGTGGCCTGGTCCGTTGCGGTCACGGCGGGATACAGGCCGGTATTGGCGGCATTCACGCCGTATGCACGGGCACGGACAGCGTTGATCGCATTGAGGACGCTGGCGTCGATCTCGTTAAGCTCAATCTTGGCCTCGGCATACATGAGGAGGACATCGGCATAGCGCATGATGAGGAAGTCGCTCTGCACCTGCTTGCCGTTTTCGGTGTAGCTCAGGTCAACGCCTTTCTTGAGAAGGAGGCCGTTGAAGGAAGCGTACTGGTTGACGGCGCGGCTGTCCTGATTGGACTGGGATGCTCCGGTAGATGCCTTGGTGGTAGTGGTGGCGGCAGGTGAAGGGTCGTAAACGAAGTCACAGTGCACCGAGCCGAACTCCACGATGGTCTTGGCGCAGCGGGGGTCGCGGTTCTTGAAGGGATTCTTGCTGTCAAACAGAGGAGATTCGTCGATGGGAAGGCCGTCGGTGCAGAGGTATGATGCGAGAAGGTCCCATGAAGGGGTGTAGGCCGCATAACCGCCTGCATTCCTGGGCAGGGAGTTGTTCACATACCATACGTCCAGGACAACGCTTGCCTCGATGGAACGGGGAATGGCGAAGATTTTCTCGTCGATGAGACCGGTGCTCTGCCAGAAGATGTCGGAATAGTCGGCCTGGAGGGAATAGACACCAAGGTCCATGCAGTCCTTTGCGGCCTGCGCGGCGATGTCGAAGTCTCCGAGCCAGAGGGCATAGCGTGCCTTCATGGCAAGAGCGGCGCCCTTGGTGAAGTGTACGGAAGCGCCCACATAGCTTTCGGGAAGGTACTGCGCGGCGAAGTCAAAATCGGCATAGAGATTGGCCTTCACGGTATTGATGGGGGTGCGGCCGTTCTGTTCGGCCTCCTGGATAGTCTGGTACTTGTCGATATAGGGAACATCTCCGAAATAGAAGGCAAGGTCTCCGTACTTGCAGGCTCTGGCAAAACAGGCCTCGGCCTTGTAGCGGTTCACTTTTTCTTCGGACATGCCGGCTTCAAGGGCACGGTGGCAGTTTTCCAGAAGAGAGTTCGCGCGGGAGATGAGTTTGTAGGCCTGCTCCCAGATATGGTAGGCGTCCCAGGTCTGGCCGGTGACGGTACCTTCAATGATGTCGTTACGGTTGGTGTTGCGGTAGGTGAAGTTGTCGCTCCACTGCTCGTGGCTGATGGTGTAGTCCCAGTATCCCAGGATATAGAACTCATTCACTGCCATGTTGAGTTCTGTCTCAGTGGTGTACCAGGAAGCGCTGCTTCCCTGGCTCTTCGGAGTCATGTCCATTGAGATGCATGAAGAGATGATCGCAGCCGCAAAGAGTATGTATGCTATCTTTTTCATATTCCTAGAATTTTACAGAAACACCTGCGAGGACCGATGTGGTGATAGGATAGGAGGTATAACCCATTTCAGGGTCCCATCCCTTGGGATAATGGCTCAGGCAGAAGAGGTCTGACGCACTGGCGTAAACCCTCACTCTCTTCATGCCGATGATTTTAGTCACGTTCTCCGGCAGGGTGTAACCCAGGGTGACGTTCTTGAGGCGGAAGTATGCGCCGTTGAAAATCCAGTAGTCGGAGATGGCGTAGTTGTTGGAAAGGCCGGTCTTGGTGAGGCGGGGATACTGCGCACGGGCATTCTCCTCGTCTGTGTTGAAGACGCTCCAGTACCTGTCCTCGATGATGGCGGGAATGTTTCCATAGTTGTCCCTGAGGGGCTGGACCATGGCAGAACCCATGTAGGAATTCTTCTTGCCGATGCCCTGGAAGGCAATGGACATATCCCAGTTCTTATATCCCAGGTTGATGTTGCCGCCAAACTGGAAACGGGGAAGCTGATTGCCCAGGACCACGCGGTCGTATTCGGGGGAAATCTTTCCGTCGGGCTCACCGTCGGGGCCGGAGATATCGACATACTTGACATCGCCCACGGAGACCTGGTTGTTGAGTTTTGCAGAGTTGTCCACGTCTTCCTGTGTGAGGAAGAGGCCGTCGCTCTTGTAGCCGTAGTAGGCATTATAGTACTCCCCTGCCCTCTGGATGGTGCTTGAGCCGATGATATCGGCATCGTTGAGGTAATCCATCACAGACAGGAAGTCGGAGAGGTTGGCGTTGATGCTGTAGGTGAAATCGCCCTTGCGGTCGCTCCAGCCCAGGTCGAGGTCCCAGCCCCTTGTGGACATGCGTCCGGCGTTGGTATTGGGTTTGGTGTAACCCATCATCCAGGGAATCTCGATGCCGAGGAGCATGTTGTCGGTGTGCTTTATGTAGTAGTCGAAGCCCAGTTTTAGGCGGTTCCTGAGGAAGGTCGCATCAAGGCCGAAGTCGGTGGAGGTGGTGGTTTCCCAGGTAATGTCCTCAACGGCAAGGCCTCTCTGGGCGGCGGTCTTGTTGGAAGTGACCTCCCCGTTGTTGTAGAAGAGGGCGTCGTTGAAGGTCATGAGGGCAAGGTAGGGGAAGTAATTGCTGCCGATGCGCTCGTTTCCAAGCTGGCCCCAGCTGGCGCGGAGCTTCAGGAAGGAAAGCACGGGCTTCAGGGACTTCATGAAAGGCTCTTCGGTGACCACCCAGCCTGCCGATACCGAAGGGAAGAGGCCCCAGCGGTACTTCTTTGCAAAGCGGGAAGAACCGTCATAACGGACATTCGCCTGCAGCAGATACTTGCCGCCGAAGTCATACATGGCACGGCCGAAGACAGAGTTGGAGGTGAACTCGCTGCCGTTTCCGGAGTTGGTCTGATAGTCCTCGGGGCCGATGTTAAGGTACGGATACTGCGTGAGTTCGTACTGATCACGGCCTGCCGTAAGGCTTTCGCTCTTCATCACATATCCTTCGTAACCTGCCATGAGGGAGATGTTGTGCTTTTCCGCAATGGTGGTGTTGTAGTTTGCGATAAGCTGGGAGGTAACGGTGTAGCTGTCGTTACGGGTTTCGGAGAGGTCGTTGGTGGCGTATGTGCTGCCGCCGCCCTCGAGCCAGCCGCCAAAGGCCTCAGGGTCGTCCATGAGGGTGTAATAGGCGGCCAACTTGAACTGCTTGCTCTTGGTGTAATTGATGAACGGGGAGATGATGGCCTGCAGGCTCATTCCCTTGAAGGGTTTGAACTCAATCATGCCCTTTCCGCCGATCTGCGTGCTCCAGGAGGTGTTGCTGCCGCCGTTTTTGAGAAGGCCGTAGGGGTTGGCGCCGGATTTGCCCTCGGCAATCCTGCCGTCATCCCACATTGCCGCGTAGATGGCGGGAGTCTTCCTCATGTCGCTGAACGGGCTGTAGACCGTGCTGCGGCTCTTTCCCCTTCTCACGTTGATGTCAAGGCTGGCGTTGAGCTTGTCCTTGATGATGACAAAGTCGTTGTTGGTCCTGAGCATGTAACGCTGGAAACCACGGCCGTCGTAGAGGCCGTCTACCTGGTCGTAGGAGAGGGAGACCTTGGTCTTTACCATCTCGTTGCCGCCGGAAACGGCCACCTGGTGCGTCGTACGGGGTGCGAAGTCCTTCATCATGAGGCCGCGCCAGTCGGTGATGGGATAGTGGTTGGGGTCTGTCTGGTTGTACTTTACCCAGTTCTTTACCTGATCGGCAGTATACTGCTGGAAGAAACCGGCAGTGGGGTTGTCGTTGTAAAGGAGCTCGTTGTACATTTCCAGATAGCGGGTGAGGCCAACCATGTCGGGCTCTGCAGTGGGGATTTCCATGCCGAATTCGCCGGTATAGGTGAGGCTCATGGAGGACTTGTCGCCGCGCTTTGTAGTAACGAGGATAACGCCTGCAGCCGCCTTGGAACCGTAGATCGATGCAGCGGCGGCGTCCTTGAGGACGGAGATGCTCTCTACATCGGCAGGGTTCACATAGTCGAGGCTGGAGGTCTGGACGCCGTCCACGATGATGAGCGGGTCTGTGGTGCCGATAGTGGTGATACCTCTCACCCTGATGCTTCCTGCGCCGGCGCCCGGAGCGGAGTTGTCGCGGGTTACCATGACGCCGGACATGGAGCCTTGGAGAGCCGTGGAGAGGGTCGTTGTCTTGCGGGCCTCGATGTCCTCACCCCTGGCAGAGGCGACGGAACCTGTGAGGTCCTTGCGCTTTACAGTGCCGTAACCGATGACGACAACCTCGTCAAGCAGCTTTGTATCCGGTTCCAGCGTGATTTCAACGTTGGAACGTGTTCCGGGGACGATTTCTCCGTCGAGATAGCCGATGAAGGAAATCGTGAGAGCCGCACCTTTGGGGACATCCAGCGAGAATTCGCCATCCAGGCCGGTCATGGTGCCGTTTGTCGTGCCCTTGACTACAACGCCAGCCCCGATGAGAGGCTCGCCGTTCTCGTCAAGCACTTTGCCGGAGACTCTTCCCGTCTGCGCAAACACTGCGGCCGATGCCAGCAGCGCCAGGCAGAAGAGAGCCGGTTTCCGGAGTGAACTGAGCATGTTTTTCATAGATTGTTTGATATGTTTGGTTATTTGATTGTCACATCGGCAAGCCTGGCCCAGCCGTCCTTGGTGAGGAAAGACTCCTTCACGGACATATTAAGGCCGATGGCATCGCCCTTAGTGCGGTCTACAAGCCCCACGGCCCAGGTGTATTTCCCGGCCGGGAAGCCGCTGAGGGTTATCTTGCTCTTATATGAAGTGGGCTTTGCCTGAAGCCACTCGGAGAGGTCCGTGTCTTCGCAGACGAACACTTTCACGGTCTCATCAGTGGTGCGGTCAAGAAGGGCAAAAGCCACTTTGTATTTCTGGTTCCACTGGGGGATATTCACGGGGCAGTAGCCCCAGCCAAGGTTCACCCAGCGGTGGGATACGGTAACATCGACACCGTGGGAAGCCTCTACGGGGACTGTTATCTGGTCAGGGTACAGGCGGTAGCCGCCTTCCTGGTTGAACTTCTTCACGAGTTCGAAGGCATCCTTGAACCATGACTGGATTTCGCCGTTGGTACGGAAGTCCATCATGTTCACGTGGCTTTCGCCGGACTGCTCGTATTCTCCGTAGCGGACGTCCTCTGGATGGCCTTCACGGTAGCCGTCTTCCGGATAGATCCAGTAGCGGTGGGTGTTCAGGACAAAGCCGCCTTCCATGACAACGGGACGCTTGTAGAACCACTTTGCGGCATAGCTCTGATGCCATTTCGTATAATAGGTGTGCATTCCGAAGGCATCGTTCCTGAGGCTGTACCCCTTCTCCACGCAGCGCTCAAGGAGGGTTTCGGTGTCGGCCTTGAGCTTGTTGTCATTGACGGAATCGCCTATGGTGTTGTGGTAGTTCATCACCAGCGGAACCCTGCTGAAGGCATCCAGATAGAGGTCTGTGATCCAGTCGAAGACTGCGGCCTTGTTGGCATTGTTCTTATATATGAGGGTATGGCCTTCACCCCAGAGGCCAAGACCGTAACCGTCTACGAATTCGGTCTTGTCGGGGTCGTTGAACTCCTCGCCGAATGCGTGGATGAACTTGGCGTATTTCTCCTGGAAGACGGGATCGTCCGGATACGGGGATTTCCAGGCAGTGTGTGTTCCGTCCGTGTAATATGCGCAGCCTGCATTGAAGACATATTCGGGGGTGTTAAGGCCCTGGTCACGGCCGTCCACTACCACGCGGAAGGACATCTTGAGGCCGCGGGCCCTCAGACTTGCGACAAGCTTGGAGAAATTGGAAGAGGGATCCTTCCATACATAAGCACCCTCCGTGGGCTCAAGGTTCTTCCAGCTTGTCCTGAGATATGCGCAGGTGGCATAGTCTGATACCTTCACCGTGGTACCGTCCGACGTGGGCATGGCATCGTAGTTCTGGGTACTCCAGAAAGTGTCGTTCCACTGCCTTCCAACGTAGAGGACCCAGCCGGTGAGGGGGTTCTTGATTATGGAGGTGCGATCCGGGGTAAGGCGCACCTGTTCGGTCTTCACCTCTATACTGCCGGACTGCTCTTCTCCTTGTTTTTCCTTCCCGCAGGAGGCAATCACAAGGATGGATGTGAATATGCTGACAAGCTTTTTCATCGGACTGTGATTTTTTTGACTATGATCCACCTGCCGCTCTTTCTGGAAGGTTCTACGGCAGCGTCCAGACCGGGTTCAAGGTCTTTTTTACGGTCTACGAGCGCCGTTGCAAGGGTGTATTTTCCGGGTGTTACGCCGTCAAGGGACAGAGTATCGGCATAATCATAAGTGTTTCCTTTGAGCCAGGTGGAAAGGTCTGTCTTTTCAGACTCCCATTTCTTCACGGGGTTGCCGTTTCCGTCCAGGAGAGCGAAGCCAACCGTGTAACGCCAGTTCCACTGGGGGATGTTCACAGGGCAGTAACCCCAGCCCAGATTCTCCCACTCATACTCGACGGAAATGCTCCCCGAGGCCTTGGAAGGAGCTTTGACCCATGTAGGATAAAGGCGGTAACCGCCCTCTGAAATGAAACGCTTCACAAGGTCAAACTCCTGTCCAAACCATGAACGCACTTCGTCGTTCACCCTCAGGTCCATCATATTCACGTGAGCCTCCTCTGCAGCCTTGAATTCGCCCTTGCGGACGTCTTCTGAGTGCCCTTCGCGGTATTCTCCTGAAGGGTCTACCCAGTAACGGTGATGAGCGGCCGTAATCCAACCACCTTCGAATATGACAGGTCTCTTATAATTCCATTTTGCGGCAAATGCCTTTTCCCAGTCCTGATAGTATCCGTTCATGCCAAAGGCATCGTGACGGAGGCTGTATCCATTGCCGATTGCCTGCTCGATCAGGCCTTCGGACACCTTTGAAACCGGGCCCCAGCCATCCTTGGAAGGCTCTCCTATGAGACGGTGGTAATTGATCACGAGAGGAATCTCGGTGAAAGTGCGGGCATACAGGCCGGTAATCCAGGCCATCACTTCGCTGTTCTTCGTGGGGTCTTTATATATAAGGCTATGGCCTTCTCCCCATTTGCCAAGGCCGTAGGCATCGATGAAGTCCACCTTGTCTATGTCGTTGTATTCTGCAGCAAGGGCCTCAATGAAACGGCTGTATTTCTCCTGAAAGACGGGATCATCAGGATAGGGAGAGCGCACGGTGTTTTTACCCACCTTGGATGTGAAATACTCCGCTCCTACGTCAAAAACGTAATCGGGAGTGTTCTGGCGCTGGTCACGGCCATCGACAACAATGCGGAAGGACAGTTTGATGCCCCTGTCCAGGATGCTCCTGAAGAGTTTGTTCAGGCGGGAATCAGGGTCTTTCCAGGCATACTTACCTTCCTCGGGTTCAAAGGAGGCCCAGCTGGTGCGCACATATGCCGTGTTTGCGTAGTCGCTCACCTTCACGGTTCCGCCCTCGGAAGTAGGGATGGCGTCATAACCGGAGTTTTCCCAGAAATTCTCGTCCCAGTCACGCCTGAGGTACATTACCCAGCCGTTGAGAGGGTTTCTGAGGACGGTTTCGGTGTCGGGGGTATAAGTCGTTTTACCAGAAGAGCAGGATACGGCTGCCATGAAAATGGCGGCTGCGATAAGGGGAAGTTCGATGTAACGTTTCATTGGCCTTTGTTTCGTGTTACGGTGCGAAGGTATGAATAAAAGAAAAAAACCACTTCCCGCATTCGTACGGAAATGGTTTCATTTTGTACAACCGGCCTTACAGCGCGTTCTAGGCGGGATTTTCCTGCTTCTTGAAATCGGAAGGAGAGACGTCATACCTGCGCTTGAAGCAAACGCTGAAGTACTTAGGATTCGCAAATCCGGTGCGGTCGGAAATCTCTGCAATAGTGAGGTCAGACTCCCTCAGAAGCTGGGCGGCCCTCTTAAGGCGTATCTCCAGGATGAACTCCTTGATGGACATTCCGGTTATATCCTTTATCTTCTGGTAAAGGATGGTACGGCCCACGGCCATGTCGTAGACAAACTCCTCAACATCGTAGTCATTGTTGTCCATATTCTTCTCTATGGACTCCATGGCCTTGTGAAGAAGAGCCTCATCCATTGATGAAATAACCACCTTGGAAGGCTCTGCAACGTACTTTTTGGAATAGAAGTCACGCATTTCCTCCTGCATCCTCAGAAGGCCGTCCACCTGCGAGAACAGGAAGTCCATGTCAAAAGGCTTCTCCACGAACACATTGGCGCCGCTTTCCATTGCCCGAACCTTGAGGTCTGCATTACCGGAAAGGACAATGACGGGAATATGGCTGGACTTAATGTTGCTCCTCAGCTTCCTGCAAACCTCGAAACCGTCCGTATCCTGCATCATGAGGTCCGTAATGACAACGTTGGGATGGACCTTTTCCACCTTCTCTATGCCTTCGGAGCCGTCAGAGGCCGTGTAGACATTGAAACGGGCCGACAGGCACTCCTCCAGATAGTTCCGGAGCTCATCATCGTCGTCGATGACTACCAATGTATATGCCTTGCGGGGCCCCTTGGAAGAGACATGGAGTTCCTGGTACAGGTCGTCCATCTCCTTCATCACAAAGCCATAGGACTGGGAGGCGTCGTCATGTGCTGGCAGTTCCGTGCGCCTGAGAGGAATTGTAACGGTAAAGACTACCTGCGCGTTGCCGGAAGATACACCCACATCGCCGCCGATTTCCGTTACGAGCTGTTTAACTATGGCAAGGCCAAGGCCAGTACTGCTTTCAAAGCCCGGCTGGAAATCCCGGCTGCGGTTGAAAGCCTCGAAGATCCGCTGCTGGTTCTCCTGCGAAATCTCACGTCCGGTGTTCGAAATTGTAACATCCACCATATCCTTCCCGGCTTCCCTTACATTAACCACGATTGAGCCCTCATCCGCGGTGTATTTCACTGCATTAGAGAACAGATTGGTGAATATTTTCTCGATTACCTCATGGTCGAAAAGGCAGGGATAACTTTCAAATTGGGAACCGAACTCTACCTCGATATTCTTTCGGTCGGCATAAATCTCGAAGAGGGAGAAGATGCTCCTGAGGAAGCTTACGAAGTCTCCGGCAACGGGATTCAGCGTTACCTTGTTGCTCTCGATTTCCCTGAATGTGAGAAGCTGGCCTATCATACGCTGCATGCGGGCAACGTTGCGCTCGATGTGACCGGCATACTTCCCTGCTTCGGAATCGGCAGGGATGCTTTCCTTCAGGTGCCTGAGAGGGTCCACTATAAGCGAGAGCGGCGTCTTGAGGTCATGGGAGATGTTGGTGAAGAAGTTGATGCGGGCCTTCTGAAGCTCCTGCATGTTCTTCTCCTTGAGTTTTTCCATGGCAAGTTCGTTCTCGTAGAGCTTCTTGTTGGTAAAATAGCGCCATACGAGATATACCACAGATGCAAATAGCAGCACATACAGCACTTTCGCCCACCAGGACAAGAACGGGGAGGGATGTATGGTCCATTCCATGACGGCAACCCTGTCACCCCACAGGCCGTCATTGTTGCATGCCTTCACCTCAAAGCGGTAGTTTCCGGGCTTAAGGTTATAGTAGCGCATCGTTTTCTGGCCGGGAGGCAGTGTAGACCAGTCTCCGGAAAGCCCCACGAGCCTGCAGGCATAGCGGTTGTTTTCCTGATAGAGATAATTGTCGCATGAAAAATCCACCGCCACGTTTGACTGCCGGTGATTGAGGGACATCGACCCGGATGTGCCGATATAGTTTTCCGTGCTCACAGGCTTGTCGTTTATCCTGACGCCGGTGAAGAACACCTTAGGCTTGTGCCTGTTGGAGCGAAGGGCCGCGGGACGGAACAGGATGAAGCCGTCTGTCCCGCCGAAGAGGACTTCTCCGCGGGAGCTCAGGAATGCGGCCCTGACATAGAAGGAGCCGCAGTGGCTGGGCATGTTGAGGGTTGAAGGCAGGATTCGGCCGTCCTTGCGGCGGAAAAGGCCCACATCGGTGCTGAGCCATACTTCCCTGGTCACGGGATCTTCCACTATTCCGAAGACGGTGCGCCCGTTAAGCGGAACATTGGCATAGCTTCCGTCCGGGGAGAGGATATTCAGTCCTCCACCCCTTGTTCCCAGAAGTATTTCCCCTCCGGCCGTTATGCAGTAGCTGCAGAGATTATTCACGGCATAGGACTGGTCTTCGATATAATAGGTCCTGACTATCTCTTTTCTCGACTTGTCAAACACCTGAAGGCCATGATGCGTGAGAAGCCACAGGTTGCCCTTGCCATCGTCAAAGAAGGTCTCAACCTGGCTCCTGCGCTTCTCCAGGGAGGTTATGTCACCTGTGGAAAGCCGGGCATACATGAATCGGGAGTCGGGGTCTGACATCCAGAGGCCGCCGTTTCCGTCGGGGAGGAAGTCATACACGCTGAGCGGTGCATCGGCGGGACCATGGGTTACGGAAAGCTTCCGGAAGCGCCTGGTCCGGCTGTCGAAGGTCTGTACGCCGGAGTTGAAGAAGGAGGCCCACATGGTGCCGTCGGGGCCTTTGCGCAGTTTCTTGACCATGTTGGAGCTGAGGCCGCTGCCATCCTGCTGCTTGTAGTAGTAGAAGGTGTCTTTGCTCCTGTCCCAGACAGTGATTCCGCCGCCTTCAGTACCTATCCAGAGATTGCCTTCAGGGTCCTCCTCGAAGCAGCTCACTAAGGGGTGTCCCAGACCGCCCGGGACGGCCTTGAAGAAGTGGTCCACGTCGCTGTCACCCTCAGTTGCAAAAGCGAGTTTGCCGCCATAAGTGCCAACCCAGACTCCCCCGTCGGCATCTTCAAGGAAAGACCAGACGGAGTTGTTGGGGAGGGAGAACGAGTACTGGAGATTCGACCTCAGGACCGTGGTCTCGGCACTTTCAGGATCTACGGTCATGAGTCCGTACTGGGTTGCAACCCATACGCTGCCGTCAGCAGCCATGTATAGCTGCTTTGCAGTTGAGGCCCTGTCATTTTCTATCGGCAGGGTAAAACGCCTGATAACCTGCCCGCCGGCGGTGCATTGGAGCAGGCCGTCGGAAAGGGTGAGGACATAAACGTTGTTCCCGGCCTCCTGGACATCCACGACGGTGCTAGGAGAAAAATCGGCAAAAAAAGCCCAGCCGTCATCTCCGAAGCGGTAGAGCCGCCCGTCAGAGCCCGCATACACATGAGAGCCGGTACAGTCAAGAGTCAGTGTCATCGGGTCCGGAATGAAGCCTTCAGGGAGCGGCAGCTCTTTGCCGTCCAGACCGCACGGGACCCCGTTTCTTATCATCCAGACGCTCCCGTCGGCCATCTTTTCAATCTTGCCGATGTTCCCTTCCAGGACCATTTCGAACGCGCTTCTGCGGCAGTCAAAACGCTGCAGGCCGTGATTGGTGGCAAGGTACAGGCGGTTTTCCCTGTCGGTCACGAGCCAGCCCATGTTCCAGTAGCTTTCGGGCTCCTGGACCGTTAGGGCGTCGTTCATGCGGGTAAAGGAATCGCCGTTGTACATGTAAACGGCATCGAAACCGCTGAACCAGATGCGGCCCAGGCTGTCCTTCGCGATGCTGTGGATGCCGCCGTAATAGCCGGTTTCGGGCATGGTATGGAAACGTAGTTCTGCCGCCCCGGCCAGGAAGGCACTGAGCAGCAGAATAAGCGTGGGGAGGATAATTCGTTTCATTTCATGCCAACGGAATACTCAGCTGCGTAGCAATTGAATGCGTCAACTTGGACAGGAGGATTGGCTTGGAGAGGAAGTCATTGGCGCCAAGGTTGTAGGCTTTGACTATGTCCTCGTTGGAATTGAGGGCGGAAAGGACCACAATCCTGATACCGGACCAGGCCGGATTCTCACGAATCTTGGCAATGACCTCGAAGCCGTCCATGAAAGGCATCATGATGTCCAGGAGAATGAGGTCAGGCTGACGGGCTATGACTTCCTTCATGCATTCCAGGCCGTTGAAGGCAGTACGGACATCAAATCCGAACCGACCTATCATTTTCTCCACAAGGGTAAGGTTCAGGGGGACATCGTCCACTATGAGGACGCTGAAACGGGAAAGGTCTTGTCTGGAGTCTGCCATATCCTATCCGCGTTTGTTCCCCATTCCCACCAGCCAGACCTTGGGAGTTACGCCGGTGATTTTCTTGAAGATGTTGTTGAACGACGATGCGCTCAGGAAACCGCAGGCGCGGGCAACCTCTTCCTGTTTGGCGTCACGATGGCTAAGGAGATACTGCTCCGCATAGTCTACCCGAAGGGTATTCAGCAGTTCCGGGAATCCAAGGTTGTAGGTGTTGTTCACCATCTTGGACACATAAGTCTTGTTGGTGTGCAGGCGGTCCGCTACATCTGCAAGGGTAAGGCTTGGCTGGAGGAAGAGCTGCTCGTTGAGCATGAGGGCCTGGAATTTAGCCAGAAGGCTGTCGTCCCAGGTGCCGGCCACTGTGGAGAACAACTGCTCCTTCACCGCTGACAGTTCCTTGGGACTGGTTGCCTCTATGTGGAGGTTCTCCCCTATCTTTTCCTGCAGGCGCAGCAGGGCGTCCTGTTCTGCCTCCTCCAGAAGCTCTTCCATCATGATTTCCACAATGGGGCCCTTGATCCTGGAATTATAGTTGAAGAACATCAAATGCTTGGCCTGAATCTGGGTAATGGCTTTTTTCTCCCCGAAAAGTGAGCCTATCATCAAGGAAGAATAGCCAAGGGTAACAATTATGGCCAGGAATATTGAGAACCAAATATGGTTATCAAGGAAACTCTTGAGGAAGAAAAGCTTCAAGCCGATAAACAGCATTGGAAGCACAAGGTTCAGCATCTGGAGCTCTGTTATCTTTAAAGGTGTGCCGTTATGAAGGAAATTCCAGAAGTTCTTTAAACTGAACCTCTGCTTGATAATAAAACGGACAAGGAAGAAACTTGCGACCAGGAATTCCGTACCAATGACAATCCTGAAGAACAGGGAGGTCCAGATGTAATAATGCCACAGAATGCTGCCTTTATACTCCGCCGCTACCTGAGTACCTTCCTTGTACAAACGCAAAAGGAAATCTGCGACCACAGGTTTATCGCAAATCTCCGTAAGGACGATTCCGGCTATGAGAATTGACACCGGAGCAAGTATCCATATAAACTGTCCGCTGTGGAAGCGCCTGCGATTAATGAGACGGTCGAAATAGAGCCACAGAATGGGGATGAGGCACGGCGCAGAACCCAGCATGAGAAGACGTGCATAAAGCAACAACTCCGGCGGGATGCCGGGAGTAGCGTAACAACCGTCGGATATAAAATACAAAAGCAGTCCAAGTGAAAAGGACTGTATAATCCAGAAAGTACTTGTTCTCCTGGCCAATATTGGATTAAGGGCCAACCAGAACAAAGCCGCTGCCGCAGGCAGGAAAAGAAACAGTATCAGGAGATTCATCTAGAAAATATCATTATTCTCATAAATTTTGGTTTCCCAGTCAGACACAGACGCGGAGAATGAAATTTCACGGTAGACACTGCTGAGGTCTATACCGATGTGAAAGGTGTACTGGCGTCCGTACACAAACACATTGTCCGGCAAAAGCCCATACAGCATGTAGCGGGCAACCTGATTCTCCAGCGGAGGATAATGGAAGCCATCAATATCGAAACCTTCCACATCGTAAACAACCTCCACATACTGCTTACCAACCTCTATCTCATCCGGGATTGAATAGTAACGATGTGAGTTGACCATGTGGTCTTCAAGGGTATCGAAACCGACAAACTTTTCGTTCACAGAGCCTACACCCACCTTGGCGTCACCTTCAAAGACTACTACCGTTCGGTAATATCCCTGCCTGTGCCAGATTCCACGGCTCAGGGTGACGTCGTTGACAAAAACACCGGCGGAAGCAACATTATACGCCGTAAGCTTCCTCAGATGGACAAGACCTTGAAGCTTCTCATCAGGCGTAACATCGCAGATGCGGTAGCCAATATCATTGGTGATGTGCTGGAACTCGAGAGGTATCATGTTGAGCTGGGCAACAGCCATTTCAACAGTTTTTGATACCAGAGGACCGGCCTGGGTTTCTTCCACAGAATATGGAATATAGTATGATTGAAGCTCATCTCCGTAGTAAACATCTTTAACATACGGATAATAAGCGCTGAAGGTGATGGATTGAGAAGGGATATCATCCCAGAACATAGAATCAAGGAAAGCACCGTAGGCGGATCCATCAGAATAAACGCTAACATTGTCAACAACAAGGGCATGATGATCATAATCTATTCCAACTAAACCGAAAGGAATGTCAGAATCCATGGTGGAAAGCTTTTCATCTAAATCATAGGATGAATAAGCACCCTTGGTCATGATCCCGCGGCGACCTGTAGAGATTTCGTCACCTTCGCGTGTAACCTTGATGTCAAAACCAACGTTAGCACCAGAAGAACGCATTGTAGGTTCCTCTGAGCCATCATAAACTTTCATGCAAGAAATAAGAGACACCAACGTAAAGATGGTGCAGAAGCGTGAAAACAAATATAAATGACTCATAACTCAAAAATTCTTCTGGGTTTCTGAGTGCAAATATAAAAATTATTTTTCAAAAACAAAAAATTATTTCAAAAACTTGAATTATTTTTGAAAAATAAAAATTACTAGGAAGAAATAGCCTGAAAGTCAGATGGAGTAACTCCAAAATAATCTTTGAACGCAGTAGCAAAATAAGATGGTCTACTGAATCCACAAGCAACTCCAACCTGTTTTACGGAGAGTTTCCCCTCTTTAAGAAGTTTTGAAGCTTCAGACATCCTGGCATCTTTAAGCAGAACAGAGGGCGAGGGAGAACCTTCAGATTTAAGCTTTCTATTCACATGAATACGGCTCATACCAGTAATATCAGCTATAGAGTCTACATCAAATTCTGGATTTGAGAGATTCTGAGAAATAAGATCAAGCACAATCTTCGTAAATCCAGAAGCAGAGTTAATGTCATGTATATTATTATAAGGATCATGCGCGCGCGTATGAGTAGTATTAGAGGTATCTAAAGTAACGCTTGAGGTGCCAGATAGGGACTTTTCCATAGGTAAAAACTCTACATCAGGCACATTTCTATAAATAGAACTCTTTGACTGATTTGAGTGTCGGAAAATAAATCTATAGATAAGATATACTACTGCAATAAATAGAAGAATTAAGAGAATAAGGGGCCAGAATATATTCCTACTATGCGCCCTGGGGGCCTCCTGTCTGGTTGTAGTATCAAATTCAAAAGGTAACAAAATTGAATCAGCGCGGAGCCCGTCCCACTTTGATATGACGCCGTCTTTCGCTACTCGAAGTACGCCGTCAGAAGAGACGGCCCAAACTGAAAAATCCTCTACAGCAGGAACAAGAGAGGTAACAAAACAAGGAAGCTTTACAGATGAGCAGAACGACTTAGTATCTATGCTGTAACTGTACAATTCAGAATTTGACGTACAAAAGTAAAGCACGGACAAATCACGAGAAAGACAGAAGGAGGCTATTTTATCAGGAAAGGAAGATAATTGTTTAAAACCTGACACAGAGGTAT
>Ga0129306_1000934_pt1 | contig 38660 bp, 27 predicted proteins | sample P827metagenome_FD_94438 | JGI IMG/M metagenome (GOLD analysis project Ga0129306, IMG submission 94438) | Capybara group fecal microbial communities from Wisconsin, USA - P827 metagenome | ecosystem: Host-associated > Mammals > Digestive system > Large intestine > Fecal | place: USA: Wisconsin... | reverse complement strand
TCAGGTCAAGCGCTTCTGAGGCCAGAATTAGACAGAATCTTCCCAAGCAAAGGCTAAATCAGACACTCGAAAAATCATCTGCGGATTTTAGGTTTAAGTAGTTTGTTTTTAAAATCGGTTGTCGTGATGATAACCGATTTTTTTTTGTATCTTTGCGCTCGATATGAAGAAACTAATCGCTTTACTGACACTATCTGCTGTCACTCTTTCCGTCAATGCACAGACCAAGCGCATCGGCGACTATATTGAATCTATGTCCTACAACGATGATAAGGCTGGCCATAGGCGCACGATGCAGTATCATCCCGTAGGTCGTTCTTTTGTCTGTGAGAATGGTAACAACCGCTTTACACGTGCACTTTATGGCTCTCATACCGATTGGAGGGTGGAAACGTCCGATCGTCCTGTGTTTGCTATAGCCAAGAAGAATCACCATCGTAACATCCGGTTTTGGGTCAATGATATTGCCCTTGATTCAACGGAATACTGTAAGGCCACCTATGTGGATGGTATGCGATTCTATACCCTTCGCGATTCCCGTTGGGGCACAGGGGCAGAACTTCAATTGCAGGTAGTTGCCTTGCCTAATCGTGAGGGAGCTGTTTGGCTCTTTACTGATTCTCGATTTGCTTCACCAGCCCGTTTCGAAGCTCGTGTCTGTGCTATTGCCAGTCCGAAACTACAGCGCAATGGTGATATCGGTGCTGACAAACCTGGTGTTTTCGAGGCTGATGTACACGAGAAGGACCTTGTAAAGCAGACATGGAAGGGTGGGGGTGAGACGTGGTTCGTTATTGACAACATCAACCAGATAGCCCATATTTCAGCCGATGAGGTTCGCAACCAGTTCCTCAAAGCCGTGAAGCATAACGGCGCTCTGTCAGAACGTATTAGTTTTGAGACTCCTGATCCCTATATCAACACACTGGGTTCTGCCCTTGTGATGGCAGCTGATGGTGATTGGGATGGGGAGACCTGGCTTCATGGGTGTGTGGGATGGCGCATGCCATTGGCTGGTTGGCGTGCTGGTTATCTGGGTGATGTGTTGGGATGGAATGATCGTGCCGTTCGCCATTTTGATGCCTATGCCAATAGTCAGGTGCGTGATGTCGTTCCTTCGCTTGCTCATCCCACGCAGGATCCTAAACAGCAGATGGCTCGTGCTGAAAAGCGCTGGGGCACCCAGATGTACAGCGAAGGTTACATCTGCCGTAACCCAAATCGCAATGACCAGATGCATCACTATGACATGAACCTTAACTATATCGATGAGTTGCTTTGGCACTTCCAGTATGATGCCGATACGGCCTATATGCGTAAGATGTGGCCTGTCATCAAGAGGCATCTGGCTTGGGAGAAGCGCAATTACGACCCAGACGGCGATCATCTCTATGATGCCTATTGCTGTATCTGGGCTTCTGATGCCCTGTACTATAGCGGTGGGGCTGTCACTCATTCCTCAGCTTATAACTATCGAGGCAATAAACTGGCTGCTCGTATCGCAGAAATCATAGGTGAAGACCCCAAACCCTATCGTGATGAGGCTGAAGCTATCTTGAAGGCGATGAACAGTCATTTGTGGCTTACAGATAAAGGGCATTGGGCTGAATATCAGGATTTGATGGGGCTCCGTCGTGTTCATGAGAATGCTGCCGTCTGGAGCATCTATACGCCTATTGACTGTGATGCCTGTTCTCCTGAGCAAGCCTATCAGGCTACCCGCTATATTGATAAGGAAATACCGCATATCCCAGTGGAGAATACGGGATTGAGCACTATTGCTACCTCTAATTGGATGCCCTATTCGTGGAGTATTAATAATGTGGCAGCTGCTGAGGTGATGCACACGGCTCTTGCTTATTTTGAGGCAGGGCGCAATGAGGAGGGCTTCCAACTGATGAAGGCCAACATTCTGGATCAGATGTATTATGGTCAGTCGCCTGCCAACTTTGGACAGATCAGCCACTACGATGCTGCTCGTGGCGAGTGCTATCGCGATTTTGGCGACTGTATCGGTATCTCTTCGCGCACTTTATTGCAAGGACTTTTCGGTATTGTTCCTCAGGCACTTGATGGAAAGTGCGTGATCCGACCTGGTTTCCCTCGTGAGTGGGATAGTGTCAGTGTGAAGACTCCCTATCTGGAGTATAAGTTCGTGCGCAAGAATGGCAAGGAGATTTATGATATTACCCAGCGTTTGGCCCGTCCTTTGCGCATCGTTCTCCGGCAGAATCTGCCAGAAGGGCGTTATCGTGACATTGAGGGCTCTGCTGAGCAACATCAGATCATTGAAATTCCGCTGGCTGAGGTTAACTATCACCCTCAGACCATCGACCGTTATTTCAATGCGTCCGTATCTGACATCTTTGAGCAAGAATATCGCTCACCCCGTCCGCCTTATACTACGCTGCAGATACCTTTGCAGGGTATTGGTGAGTGGTGCCATCCGCAGTATCGCCCTGAGATTAACGACAGCGTGTTCCGTTCACTCGTCCGCAATGGTCAGTTCGTCGTGGCTGGCATACCCTTCCGTACGCCAGCTGTGGGACGTAATATCGTCTATACCTCTTTGTGGGATAATTATCCTGATTCTGTCACCATTCCTCTTAAGGGACGTGCCCAGCGCGCCTGGTTGCTGATGGCTGGCTCAACTAATCATATGCAGAGCTATATCGAAAATGCGTTGGTGATTGCCCGCTATACTGACAATAGTGCAGATACCTTGCGACTCATACCTCCTTACAATTGGTGTCCTATTGAGCAAGACTACTACATCGACGGGCAAGCCTTCCGTACGACAGAGCCTCGTCCGTATCGTGTCGCTTTTGGCACAGGAACAGTAAGTCGTGACCTCGGGCGCGCGCTCAATATAAAAGGTGTGTATGGGCGTGAGATACCAGGTGGGGCTGGTCAGATGCTTTGTCTGCCTCTCAACCCACGCAAGAAGTTGCGCTCACTTACCCTCCGTACACTCTCTAACGACGTGGTTATCGGACTCATGGGCGTTACCCTAGAACCATGAATAGAATAAAATAAGGATGTGCCTTTTTGACACATCCTTATTGTTATATAGTTTTGAACTCTATCTTAGTGGACTTCCTCGAAGTCGGCATCCTGGATATTCTCATCTTTTGGAGCCTCCTGCTGACCACCGGCCTGCTGTCCAGCGAATGGGTTGTCCTGACCAGGCTGTGCACCTTGTGCACCCTGATACATCTGCTGTGAGGCAGTCTGCCAAGCAGTGTTGAGGGAAGCAATAGCGGTGTCGATGGCGTTGATGTCACCAGCCTTGTGGGCATCCTTCAGCTGCTGCAGAGCCTGTTCGATAGCGGGCTTGTGCTGTGCGGGAATCTTGTCGCCAATCTCCTTCAGCTGGTTCTCTGTCTGGAAAATCATGCTGTCAGCCTGATTCATCTTGTCGATGCGCTCGCGCTCCTTCTTATCGTTCTCGGCATTCTGCTCAGCCTCGGCCTTCATGCGGTTAATCTCATCCTGTGACAGACCAGACGAAGCCTCAATGCGGATAGCCTGCTCCTTACCTGTAGCCTTATCCTTTGCAGAAACCTTCAGGATACCGTTAGCATCGATGTCGAAGGTTACCTCAATCTGAGGAATACCACGACGGGCGGGAGCGATACCAGTCAGGTTGAACTGACCAATGCTCTTGTTCTGGTTGGCCATCGGGCGCTCACCCTGCAGCACGTGGATGGTTACCTCTGTCTGATTGTCAGCAGCAGTAGAGAATGTCTCGCTCTTCTTGCAAGGAATAGTCGTGTTGGCCTCAATCAGCTTGGTCATTACACCACCCAAGGTCTCAATACCCAGAGTCAGAGGTGTAACGTCGAGCAGTACGATGTCGCCTACGCCACCTTCCTTGTTCAGAATAGCACCCTGAATAGAAGCACCTACAGCTACAACTTCATCAGGGTTAACGCCCTTAGAAGGCTCCTTGCCGAAGTAGTTCTTTACCAGCTCCTGTACGGCAGGGATACGGCTTGAACCACCTACGAGGATAACCTCGTCAATGTCTGCAGTTGACAGTTTGGCATCTGCGATAGCCTTCTGACAGGGAGCCAGACAAGCCTGGATGAGTCCGTGAGCCAGCTGCTCGAACTTTGCACGTGTCAGAGTCTTTACCAAGTGCTTGGGAACACCTGCTACGGGCATGATGTATGGCAGGTTGATCTCTGTGCTGGTTGAAGAAGACAGCTCGATCTTTGCCTTCTCAGCAGCCTCCTTCAGACGCTGCATAGCCATTGGGTCGTCCTTCAGGTTGGCACCTTCGTCATTGCGGAACTCGTCTACCAGCCAGTCGATGATTACCTGGTCGAAGTCATCACCACCCAGGTGAGTGTCACCATTGGTAGCGAGTACCTCGAATACACCACCACCAAACTCAAGGATAGAGATATCGAATGTACCACCACCGAGGTCGAATACGGCAATCTTCATGTCCTTGTTGGCCTTGTCGACACCGTATGCCAAAGCGGCAGCCGTAGGCTCGTTGACGATACGACGAACGTTAAGACCTGCAATTTGTCCAGCCTCCTTGGTAGCCTGACGCTGTGAGTCAGAGAAGTAGGCAGGTACGGTGATAACGGCATCAGTTACTTCCTGTCCGAGATAATCCTCAGCAGTCTTCTTCATTTTCTGCAGTACCATAGCTGAGATCTCCTGAGGAGTGTACTTACGTCCGTCAATGTCTACACGGGGATAACCACCCTCGTTCACTACAGAATAAGGTACGCGCGAGATTTCCTTCTCCGTCTGCTGCCAGTTCTCACCCATGAAGCGCTTAATCGAGTAAACGGTCTTCTTGGGGTTGGTGATAGCCTGACGCTTGGCGGGATCGCCAATCTTGCGCTCTCCGTTTTCTACAAAGCCAACAACAGAAGGCGTTGTGCGCTTGCCCTCACTGTTGGCGATAACTACTGGCTCGTTACCTTCGAATACGGCAACGCAGCTGTTGGTTGTTCCTAAGTCGATTCCAATAATCTTTCCCATAATTGTATTTTTTTAATTGTTAATATTCAAATTTGTCAGCTATTAAACAGCAAAGCATGTGCCAAAAACTTTTTTTTTCAATATTATGGTGACATTTTGGCATAAGTATGAAAAAAAATCCTTATCTTTGCACCATATTATTGCAATAGTAAACAAAACATTGTCATGAAGAAGGTGATTTTAATGATGGGACTTGCTTTCGCTGTGCTGACAGTTTCAGCGCAGGACAATCCCTACATTGTCAAGACGAAGGGAGTAAAGAAAACAGTTGTGAAGCCCGATAAGTTGAGTGCTGCTGCTCAGGAGGAAGAGCCAGAAGCTACCGATTTTATGGGTAAGAACTTCCGTTTCTACAGTATGTGCGACTGGAAAGTTGGTATGCGCTTTATGGTGATTCCAGAGAAATACGACCTGCTGGTCAACACATTCCGCGACGCCAATACCAATAAGGAGGTGAGCAGCGGTAAGTTGCGCCACCATATTATGGTTTATAAAGGCCACGAGGATATGCCCAATGGACGAGTTCATGTCAACTTTACCTGTGAAGATAATAATCACGACTATTACTACGAACTGCCAAACGGTACGTTTGACGACTACTGCTACGGCAAGATGGGCGTGCCCACGTTAGCCTATTTGGGTGATGTCGACAAGGCTCGTGAGCTGTTGCTTGGTAAGCAGTTGCTGACGCGTACGCAGTTGTTCCGTGTGGATACCGAGTACGATGGTGATGGTTATCGTGAGGTGACAGTCGACAAGAACAAGGTGGTAGAAGTGAAGGCCATTGGTGTCGGCACTCGCTCGTTCCCTGTCAAGATTATCGTAGAGGACGAGAATGGCGAGCAGTACTATCAGAATGTGGCTATGAGCAAGACCAACTGTGGTATGCGTGACGATGAGTTCATCGTAGACAATGAGAAATTCCTCTTTCAGGGCTCTTTTGAATTCTCGGATGCCAATATGGCAGTCTCTCAAGATGTGAAGGACTATCTGAACAAGACGATTCATACCAAGGTCGCTACCAGTATGAGCAGCAAGGGATCGGGTAAGGTGCGCGACATCAAGGTTCCTCGCTTCACTGGTTTTGTGATCGACGAGATTGTGCCTGTCAAGAATACCCGTTACTACACGCTTACCCTGCGTGAAACGGAGAGCCGCCGTATATATTATAAGGATATTACCTTTACTGCTGAGGACGAGCAGGGTGGTTACAATGAAGATAGTGAAGACTACTTCGGCTATGTCTTTGGCATGGGCGAAGGTGAGGCTCGTTACACCAGCAAGGAGACGCGTGCCGCTATCCGTGAGGGACGTGTCATTCGTGGTATGACGAAGGACGAGGTATTGCTGGCAATGGGTGAGCCTGTCAGCAAGATAACTGACAGCGATGGTAATGACATGTGGCTGTATGCCCGCTCTAATGGTGTCGTGCTCGATGTGAAGTTCGACGTGAAGGGGCTGGTGAAGCAGGCTAAGGCTCGTGTCGGAGATGCTTCCAAGGCCAAGAGCTCTTCGTCGTCGAAAAAGAAAAACGTAGGTGGGATTCCTGGTGGAACGATGAAAACAGGAACGCCACTTTAAGGATAAGGATACAAAAAAATGCTGCACCTCTTCTGAAGTGCAGCATTTTTATTTTGCTTTTCTGCTGGTTATTTGGGCAAAGCTTCCATGATCTTAGCCTCAATCTCCTCGCAGAGCTCTGGATTGTCTTTCAGCAGGGCTTTCACGGCTTCAGCGCCCTGTCCCAGTTTGGTGTCGCCATAGCTGAACCACGAGCCGCTCTTTTTGATGATATCGAGTTCAGTACCTAACGAAACAATCTCGCCAACCTTTGAGATTCCCTCGCCAAACATGATTTCGAATTCTGCCTTGCGGAAGGGAGGAGCCACCTTGTTCTTGATGACCTTCACCTTGACGTTATTACCGATGGCATTGTCGCCATCCTTGATGGGCTGTCCATTCTTGCGGATGTCCAGACGCACAGAGGCGTAGAACTTCAGGGCGTTACCACCCGTTGTGGTTTCAGGATTGCCAAACATCACACCAATCTTCTCGCGCAACTGGTTGATGAAGATACAAGTGGTGTTGGTCTTGGCGATGGTTCCAGTCAGTTTGCGCAGGGCCTGACTCATCAGACGAGCATGCAGACCAACCTTGTTTTCGCCCATGTCACCTTCAATCTCTGCCTTAGGCGTCAAGGCTGCCACAGAGTCGACAACGAGAATGTCGACAGCACTCGAGCGAATCAGCTGGTCGGCAATTTCCAAAGCCTGCTCACCATTATCGGGCTGAGAAATGAGCAGATTATCAATGTCAACCCCCAACTTTTCTGCATAGAAACGGTCGAAGGCGTGCTCAGCGTCAATAAAGGCAGCTACACCACCAGCTTTTTGACACTCGGCAATAGCGTGGATGGCGAGCGTCGTCTTACCTGATGATTCAGGACCAAAGATTTCGATGATACGTCCCTTGGGATAACCACCAACACCCAGCGCTGCATTCAGGCCAATCGAACCAGTAGGTATAACCTCCACGTTCTCTATCTTCTCGTCGCCCATCTTCATGATGCTGCCCTTGCCGAAGTCCTTCTCAATCTTTGCCAGAGCCTGTTGCAGGGCTTTCATCTTTTGTTCTTGCGGAGTCAACTGCTCCTCTTTTTCTTCTTTCTTTGCCATAGTTTTTATTTTATTAATTTCGATGTTTCGATGCTTCGATATAACGAGATTAGAGCTCTAAGTCGCCATCGTGAATCTCGTGCCAAGGGAGCCCCTGCTTGTTAAGCTGCTCCATGAAGGGGTCTGGGTCGAATTCCTCTACATTGAATACGCCAGGTTTCTTCCATAGCCCCTTGCAGAACATCATGGCGCCAATCATGGCTGGTACGCCAGTCGTGTAGCTGACGCCCTGCATACCAGTCTCCTCGTAGGCAGCGCGATGTGAGCAGTTGTTATAGACGTAATAGGTGTGCTCCTGTCCGTCTTTGCCGATACCACGAATGCGACAGCCGATAGAGGTCTCGCCTTCGTAGTTCTCGCCCAAATCCTGAGGGTTAGGCAGTACGGCCTTCAGGAACTGCAAGGGCACAATCTTCACCTTTGCTGTGCCAGAACCATCAGCCAATGGAGCCTCGTATTCCACTTCGTCGATACGACTCATGCCGATGTTCTGAATCACTTCGAGGTGCTTCAGGTATTGCTGTCCGAAGGTCATCCAGAAGCGGGCACGTTTGATAGTTGGATAGTTGATGACCAACGACTCAATCTCCTCGTGGTGCAGCAGATAGCTGTCGCGCGGGCCGATGTTGGGGTAGTTCAAGTCCTTGTGAATCTCCAATGGCTCTGTTTCCACCCATTTCCCGTCTTCCCAGTAAAGTCCCTTCTGGGTAATCTCACGGATGTTGATTTCTGGGTTGAAGTTGGTGGCGAAAGCCTTGTGATGGTCGCCAGCATTGCAGTCGACGATATCCAGATACTGCATCTCCTTGAAGTGGTGCTTGGCAGCATAAGCCGTATAGATGCTGGTGACGCCTGGGTCGAAACCGCAACCCAGAATAGCTGTCAGACCGGCCTCCTTGAAGCGCTCGCGATAAGCCCACTGCCACGAGTATTCAAAGTGAGCTTCGTCCTTAGGCTCGTAGTTGGCTGTGTCCAGATACGAGCAGCCACAAGCCAGACAGGCCTCCATAATGGTCAGGTCCTGATAGGGTAGGGCGAGGTTGATGACCAACTCTGGCTTATAGCTCGAGAAGAGCGTCTTCAACTGCTCCACATCGTCAGCATCCACTTGTGCCGTCTGGATAGGCAGCGTATAGCCTTTCTGATGGATAGCCTCTACGATAGCGTCGCACTTCTGCTTGCGACGACTTGCAATCATAAACTCCGTGAACACGTCAGCGTTTTGAGCTATCTTGAACGCTGCTACCGTTGCGACGCCTCCGGCGCCAATCATCAATACTCTTGACATAGTTTATTTTAGTTATTTACAATTTATTTCTTCTGATCGAATGCCTAAGGCTGCCATCAGCGAGTAGCCCAGTATTTCCTGTTTGAAATTTCCCCCTTGCATGGGCTGCATGCTCAGCACAGTGATGCGTTTCTCGTCGTCAGCGTGCTTCAGTCCCTCGCGTACCTTATTATATATATGTTCAGCGTCAGGGATAACGATGAGGCGCTTCACCTCCTCCGCATTGCTGATGACCTGCATGGAGTCGACGAAGAGATCGTCCATCGTCGTCAGGTCTTCTACTGGGACGCAACTGATGAGGAACTCGCCCAATTGTCCACTGAACGCTTTACCATCCAGTTCGTCAAAGGCGCCAGGCATAAAGTTGTCCATCTTCTTCTGCTTATGCAGCAGCACCACTTGTGTCTGATGGTTACCCTCTCGCAATCCACCATCCAGCGCCACGCACTCCAGCCATTGGGCTAAATCAGCCTGTGGAATTTGACGCCCAATCATGCGCTCAAAGTTCACAATCAGGTCAAACGCAACCTTGTCGACGTAGTCTGCGTCGACAAGGATTACATTCTCGCTCCACTTCGTATCTTTCATACGTGCAAAGATACGCAAAAAAATCGGTACGACCTACAAATCGTACCGACTTTTTTGTTTATTATTTCTTTTTAAACAATTACTTGTTCATATATTTGCGACCATTCTGGATTACGATGCCCTTATAGCTCTTGTCTACCTTCTGGCCAGAGAGGTTGTACATAGGAGCATTAGCATTGTTGGTGTTGGCCTTGATGGTCTCTACGCCAGATGATCCTCCTTCAGTAAACTTGAAGCCATAGATACCGAGCTGGTTTTTCGGGTTGAACATTAAGTAGGTCTTGCCAGCTTCAACATTGAAGCTTACGTGTCCGAATACTTGTTTACCTGCATTAATAGTGTAGTCGGGGTTAGCGAAAGAAATAGTATAGTCGTCATTCAACTTCATTGGTTGATAGGCGGCTGCTTCCTCAGCAGGCTTAACTTTATTGTTGTTGTTGAAACCTGCAATAGTTATAGCAGAGGGAGCTAACAGCTGGATGGTTTCCTTGTCAAGGATATACAGGTTAGAGGTAGGACGCTGAATAAACAAACCAGCAACAAAAGTACCCGCTTTCGAGAAAGCTACCTCGAAGTACTCACCCTTTGCTGGCAACTTACCACATTCGGGAGTCCAATAGGTTTCAACAGTACGTGGACCAACACGTCCACCTGAGCCGTTAGTGAAGAAATACTCGATATCGGACATCGATGGGTTACCCGTTTTAGCCTGTATATAACCTCCTTCGAACTTCACAGGACATTCGTCTGTGTTTAGGAATTGGTTCGTGTTTGTCGATCCAATACGCCATGCTTCAGCCTGTGTTCCGTCTGAATTGGGAGTAGATACACCTGTCAGTTTTACATTGGCTGTCTCGATAGTGAAGATGTAATCGGTCAAAACAAGAGAAGCTGTCGCATCTGCAATGATCTGCTCTTCGGCAGGAGCTTCACCAGGATATTGTTCGGGAACAGCTTTCAAGTTCTCGTTTTTGTTCTCACGAGAAGTGACAGCTGTATTCAAATCCAAAGTTGATGCATCCCAAAAATCACCAGCTTCGCCGCCACCACCGCTGCTAGCAGGTGTATAGTTAATGACAAGCTCAGTGATTCTTACCTGCGCACTTTTTGTATTTCCATTACCTAAAACAAAAGAAGAACTGTTGATGGCATAAGTTCCATCTGTTCCGCTTACTGCATTACCGCCAACAGTAACAGTGACATTACTATAAGTCTCACCTGTAAAGGTCAATTTAATAGAATTGATAGTAGCTCCTGTAAGTGATGATACCGTAATAGTGTTACTACCCTCTGCTTTCCAATACAAGCGAAAATCACCAGCCTTGTTTAGACCAGGAAATTGTTCATGGGCTCCTTTGTCGGCAATAACGGACCATGCAGAAGCGTCAAGGCCAACTAATGCGGCATTGTTCCCTTCACCCATGTTTGTTGTTTCGCTACCAGTATACTTCATGGTAACCTGAGCAGCATAGACATTTCCAAAAACGATAGCCATCAAGGCCACGAGTGAAAAGCGTAGAAATTTGTTCATAAGCGTTTAATGTTTTAGTTTATTAATATTTTAATTGTAAATGTTATATTCTAAGTTTGTTTCGCCCTGCCTCGTGAGAAACAGGTACATAATTCGTTGCAAAAATAGGGATTTTATTTGAATCTCGCAAATAAATTGGGCAATTTGTTTACTTTTTGTTTCTTATTTAGTCAAATTTTCATCTGAAATGCTGCGAATCCATACTTTGTGCGAGTGGCTGCCACGTGTGGTAATGCCTGATGTGGGGTCGCTGACGAGATGCCTGAGATCCTTTGAGGCTACCGAGCGGCTTTGACTGGTGGCAATAGCGTAGTCGGAGAGTGTCATGTAGCCCTGTTGGTCGATGATGTTGAGCGCTTTTCTGATGCGCTCGTCTCTGTTTTCGCTCGTCTTTCTAGGCACTACGACCCCCGTTTCTGCCCGCTCGAAGGTCACTTCTTTGTTCATCTGCTCTATCAGTTCTGGGTCGGGCTTGAAGTTGATGCCCTTGATGCAGACGTGACGGTAGTTGGTCTTCTGCTCGTTACCAGCATCAGCGTTTTTCTTTCTCTTGGCGATTGAGCCCTCGCTTGGGGTCGACTTGTCGAATCCCAGCGACAACGAGAATACACCCAGCCCGTCGATTTTGATACTGTGCCCCATGGGCATCCAGTTTTTCATCGTTGTCAACAGGGCCTCTACGACGCCACGAATGGCACCTTCGCTGAAGCTCCCGCTGTATTCGCGCATGTGACGAATCACCGTTTCGAAATCGTGTAGCGAGTAGGTTTGCATCTTTGGGTAGACTTGTTTCTTGCCGTCGCCCATTTCTTCGCTCATCTCTTGTAATACGTAGTTTGGCATAGTTCTTTTTGTTTTTTCTTAGTTAGAGATTTTCTGTACGCAACTTGGAAACATGTGTACTTAACTTAGAAACATATGTACTTAAGTTGGAAACATGTGTTCTCAAGTTGGAAACATAACTTTTCTGGCTACAAAGATACATTTTTTTCGTGCAAATACCAAATTTTTCTGCGTCTTTTCTTTCATTTTTTACGTCTTTACGTAAACCTTTACGGGGAGTTATTGGCACAAATAACTCAAAATAGTTGGTTATTTGCCGGATTTTCCGTAATTTTGTCGCCAATAGACTTTTAAATACAATTTATTACTAATATTTTAAACAAAACGCGTATGAAGAAAATTTTTACTCTTATTGCTGTAGCCGCTATGGCTATGAGTGTTAATGCACAAGAAAAAGTCGTTCTTTCTTTTGATGGATTGAGTGCTGCCAATAAGGTAAGTTTTGATGGTGGTTATACTCTGCAGATTACAAGTAACGAATCCAAAGACCTTTCTGGTGGAAACAACATCAAAGTCAACGATGAAAACAAGAAAAGCATTAAGCTTTCTAATGGTGCTCAGAACACTTTGACGCTTCCTTCTGGAAAGGGGGCTTCAAAGATTACCTTCCATAGCTATATTAATTACGATGCTGGTACGGGTGGTAAAGATATGGCTAAATTCCGCACAAGCTTTTGGAAAGAAGTTGCAGGCACCACTTACACAGCTGAGACGGCAACATTGATGACCCAATTTGTTTATACCTATATGGAAGGCGAAAGTAAGAAAACAACATATGGTGCATTGGTTGATGGGGTCAATAATCAGGATGGAAAATTTGATGTTATTTCATTCTCATTTGATTCTCCATTAAATGTTGTTACTTTTACTAACACAGGTGAACAAGCATGCTTTGTCATTGAGTTAGATGTTACTGATACTTCGTCTATCCAAGCTGTAAAGGCTGAGGCCGAGAATGCTCCTGCTTACAACCTCGCAGGCCAGAAGGTAGCTGAGGGCTACAAAGGCATTGTGATTAAGAATGGTAAGAAGGTGCTGAAGTAAAATCACACTTCTTAAGAATATATCAGGAGCGGAGCCTAGAGCGTCGCTCCTGATTTTTTTGTCAGTTTTCTTGCAAATGTCAAGCGAAGTTTGTATATTTGCAACAATAAAAACAATGACGTTATGACAGTAGTTCCTGATTCTTTCTTGCCACAAGATCGCACCTATCGCACATTGCTGTGCTTTAAGAAGGCAGAGTGTATTTACGACATCACATACTACTTTGCACATAAATTTCTGTCTCGAGGCGACAGGACTATTGATCAGATGGTTCAGGCTGCACGTTCTGGAAAGCAAAATCTGGCAGAAGGAAATATTGATGGCGTGACGTCAAAAGAGATGGAAATGAAGCTTACCAATGTCAATCGTGCGTCGCTTCACGAGTTATTGCTTGACTATGAGGATTATCTGCGCGTTCGTGGACTTGAACATTGGGGGCCCAATGATTCCAGGTATAAGCAGACATCTGCATTTTGTCGTAAGCATCTTGATTCAGCAGTTTATCGCGAAAAGATTCAAGAGCGGTCAGACGAGACTATTGCCAATATAGCTATTACCCTTATTCATCAATGTGATGCGCTGATAGTTGGCCTTATTGAGTGGCTCAAAAAGGACTTCTTGGAGAAAGGGGGCATCAAGGAGCAGATGTATCAAGCTCGGAAGGATTGGCAGAAGAGGAATAAGTAAGTGGGGTTTGGTGGGTTTGGTGGGTGATGTGGGTGAAGTGGGTTGGGTGGTTCACACAACACCCACTTCACCCACCCAAACTCACTACTTCTTAGATAGTGATTTCGCCAGATCCGTAGCAGCGATGGTGATGCTCGTCGTATATGACGCAGAACTGGCCTGGGGCTACACCATGAATGGGAGACTCAGCGTGCACTAGGTATTCGCCTTCAGCAGTCTGCTCCAATCGGGCAGGCATGAACTCAGGGGTGTGGCGAATCTTCAGCGTTACTTGTTCTGCAGGCAGCTGACCATTGATGCTGTGGAAGTCGCGAATGGGGAAATCCTGCTTGTAGGCTGATTGCGGGTCGTAGCCATGAGAGACGTAGATGGTGTTGCGCTCTATGTCCTTCTTGACCACAAACCAAGGACCTCCACCAAAGCCCATTCCCTTGCGCTGACCTATGGTGTGGAACCAATGGCCTTTGTGCTGACCTATCTTACGGCCCGTTTCCAGCTCAATGACGTTGCCAGGCTGCTCACCCAGATAGCGACGGATATAGTCGTTGTAGTTGATTTTTCCCAAGAAACAGATGCCTTGCGAGTCCTTGCGCTTGGCGTTCACCAGGTGCTCGCGCTCAGCAATGAGTCGCACCTCGTCTTTCATCATGTGACCAATGGGGAAGAAGGCCTTTTGCAGTTGCCAGTCGTAGATTTGCGCTAGGAAATCTGTCTGGTCTTTCACGGGGTCAGGACTGGTAGTCAGCCACTTACGTCCCTCTTCGTCTATCTCCGTCTGGGCATAGTGGCCTGTAGCGATGAGGTCGTAGTCGTGGCCTCGCTTCTCGTGAAAGGCTCCAAACTTAATCAGACGATTGCACATCACGTCAGGATTGGGAGTCATACCCGCGCGTACCTTATTTATAGTATAGGCAGTCACCTGGTCCCAATACTCCTTGTGGCAGTCGATAACCTCCAATCGGCAACCATATTTGTGGCTGACGGCTGTAGCCATCTCCAGATCCTCCTCTGAAGAGCAGTCCCACTCTTCCTCCTCTTCTGGTCCTATCTTGATATAGAAACAGTCGGGCTGCAAGCCTTGTCGGGCCAGTTCATAGAGCACAACACTGGAGTCGACGCCTCCTGATAGTAATACTGCAATTCGCTTGTCATTCAGATTCATGGGTGCAAAGTTACGAAATAATTGAGAATTGGCCATTGATAATTGAAATAATTTCGTACCTTTGCAGCGCAATACTAACAAGAAAACAATCATGACCCTGAAAAAGAGAACCGCAAGTCTGCTCACGATGCTGCTGATGTTGGCATCCACCATCTACGCACAATCGGAATCGGATATTGTCGATATCACTTCCCGTTTCAAAGGATGCTGGGGGCAGGGTGAGTCGGTTACGCCCAATGCAGACGGAAGCCTTACGTATAAGGCTACCACGTGGGGTGGGCTTTCTGCTTGGTTGGATACCGACTGGTCGGAGTATGGCAGCGTGGTTTTCGAGTTGGCAGCAAAGACCACTTGTGCCGTGCAGCCTTTGGTTCAGTATTCTGACAATACGTGGGGTAAGAACTATACGACAGCAGGGGTTCAGAAAGTTACCCTCGAGCTGGACAATAATCGTCGAAACCACGTGCTCCAAATGGCGTTGCAGACTGAGAAGCCAACCACGCTGGTTATTCGTCGCATCTATCTGGTGCTGGATCGACTGCCAGACTATGGTGAGAAGGCTGGCATGCTGAAGATTAATGAGCTGATGCAATCGAACATCGACTGTATCAAGGACGACCTGAACGATTTTCCCGACTCGTGGGTTGAACTGCATAACAGCGGCTCTACGCCAGTCAATCTGGGTAAATATAAAATAGGTGTGACGAGTAATGCTGCTGAGGCTTGGCGACTGCCTCAACAGACGATTGCCCCCAATGGGTTCGCACTCGTTTGGTGCGATAAGGTGGGTAGCAAACTGCATACTCCGTTTCGTTTGGAATCGGGCAAAGGTGCTGCTGTCTACCTGTTCTTTGGCGACGAGGTGGATGACCAGGTGACTGGATTGAAAAAGCAACCAGCCCCCAATATCGCCTACGGCAGGCAAGTGGAGGGTAGCGACAAGTGGGGCTATCAGTACGCTCCGACGCCAGGCAGAGCCAATTGCGGAGTGCTGTGTAAAGAGATACTGGGCGAACCCGTGTTCAGCGAAACGGGACGCGTGCTGACAGAACAGCAGACGCTGAGCCTGTCGCTCTCGTTGCCTGATGGTTCGCCAGAAGGAACAGTGATTCGCTATACAATAGATGGTAGTGAGCCTGTGGCAACCAGTCAGAAATACAGTTCGCCCCTGACCATCAGCAATACTCGTATCGTGAGGGCCAAGCTGTTCTGCGAAGGATGGTTGTCGCCTCGTAGTACTACCCACTCGTACATCTTCCTTTCCCGTCAGCAGACGCTCCCCGTCATCTCTTTGGTGACAGACAATCGTTATTGGTACGATTCGCAGACAGGCATCATCACCAATAACACTTCGGAGAAGCGTGTCGACTGGCGCAGACCTGTGAACATAGAGTATTTTGAGACGTCTGGGGCGAAGAGCCAACTGAACCAATTGGGAGAAACCCGCGTGCAGGGAGGAGCCTCTCGTGGCGCTAAGCTGAAGTCGCTGGCCATCTATGCCCATAAGCGTTTCGGCAACAAACGTCTCTCTTATGAGTTCTTCCCTGACCAGCGTCCAGGTCTGAAGGACTATAAGTCGCTGGTATTGCGCAATGCGGGCAACGATTTTGACTATCTTTATATGCGAGATGCTGTCATCCAGCGAACGATGGCCAGTCACGTCGATCTCGACTGGCAGGCTTGGCGCCCAGCCATCGTCTATATGAATGGCGTCTATAAGGGAATGTTGAATATCCGCGAGCGCTCCAATGAAGACAATATCTATACCAACTATGATGGTTTGGAAGATATCGACTTGATAGAAAACTGGAACGAACTGAAGGAGGGCGACTTGACGAACTACAACCAGTTTAAGGCGTTCTATCAGCAGGCAGGACACACGCTGGTCGAATATGAACAATGGATGGACTGCAAAGAGTTCGTCAACCTGATGCTGATGAACCTGTATTATAACAATCAGGATTTCCCTGGGAATAACTTCGTCTTATGGCGCCCAAAGACAGAAGGCGCACGATGGCGCTTTGTGGCTAAGGATACAGACTTCGGACTGGGACTTTATGGCTCATCGCCCAACTACAAGACACTACAATGGCTTTATAATCCTCATTATGACAGCGGGCGCGACTGGGGTGCTAACAGCGAGAGTTCCACCCTGTTGTTTCGCCATCTGATGGGAGATGCCGATTTCCGCAATTTGTTCTTCGATTGTGCTTCAGTCTATATGGGCGACTTCATGAACGAACGTGGCACTCGGGCTCTTTGGGATCCGATGTACGAAAAGATCAAAACTGAATACCCTTATCATAAAAAGCAGAATGCTGGTTGGATAGACTATCCGAAAGAACTCAATACGGCCCGTCAATGGTTGGCCCAGCGCACCAACTATTTCTATCAGCAGTTGGCCGATTATTATAAATTGGGAACTCCTACTGTGCTGACAGTCAACAAGGAACTGGAACCTGCCGTCCGTTCTGGGCTATGTGTTAGCATCAATGACATACCACTCAGCGAAGGATATTTTGATGGTAAGTTCTTTGCCAGCCGAACTTTGAACTTAGCAGGTGAGGGGGCTGACGGACAACCAATCGCCCGCTGGAAAGTGGTGCAAGTAAATACGGATGGAACCCAAACCAGCAAATCGGTGGATGGCTCACAGCTCACGATGCAGATGCCTATGTGCAAGTCGTTGGCTATCAACGCGGTGTTGAACTCGACGGGTATCGAGAATCTGGAGTCAGTTGACGAAGGAACAAAGATTAGCGTCTATGATATGCGAGGCGTGCTGTTGTATCAGACTGATAAAGTCATCTTACCACAAGCTCATGGCTTGTATATCATCAGAAAAGGAAATAAGAGTCGTATTATAGCAAAATAGTAGAGATATGGTAGAACTGAAGAACGAACAGCTGACCGTAAAGGTAGCAGAGAAGGGAGCTGAGCTCCAAAGTGTGAAAGACAGCGAGGGTAGGGAGTACTTGTGGCAAGCCGGGCCAGAGTGGCCTCGTCGCTCACCCATCTTGTTCCCCATCGTTTGTAGTGTTAATGACGAGACCTATCGGGTGAATGGCAAGGAGTATCATTTGCCTCGTCATGGATTTGCGCGTGACAAGGAGTTTACTGTCATCAGCCAGACAGACGAGAAGGTGACGCTGGCCCTGCATGATTCGGAAGAGACGCTGAAGGTCTATCCCTATCATTTCAATCTGGCTATCACTTATCGGCTGGAGGCTAATCAGTTGCACGTCATCTGGCATGTGGAGAATACGGATACGCAGGAGATACATTTCCAGATAGGTGGCCATCCAGCCTTCAATGTGCCCAGTGGAAAGCTTGAAGGCCTGATTAAGCTGGATAATGAGGAACCGATGGACGCGCTGAAAAGCTATGCTGACGGAAGTCACGATATGGTGGAAGTGTCCCTTGAGGCTGATATGGGCATTCTCGAAATCAACAATAACTTCTTCCGCAATGACTCCGTCAAGATTCATAAGAGTCAGACGCGCAGGGCTATGCTGATGGATACGAATGGCGAACCCGCTGTAACGGTTGACTATAAGACACCCGTCTGCGCCTTCTGGAGTCCTTACGACAAGCAGGCTCCCTTTGTCTGCATTGAACCTTGGTACGGTATTGGTGACCCACGAGGTTTCAAAGGAGAATTCAAGGACAAGCCCCTGATGAATCATTTGCTGCCAGGTGCCTCGTTTATGTCGAAATACACGATAACGATTGGGTAAAACAAATATCGCGAAGCTTTAATAGGCTTCGCGATATTTATTCTCGTCCTTGTCGTCTAGCATCGAGAGGTACGACTGGTAACGGCTTTGGGCGATGTGGTGGTCTTCAACAGCTTTCAGCACAGCACATCCTGGTTCGTGGGTGTGGGTGCAATCGCTGAATCGGCATTGTTTGGAGAACTCGAAGATCTCCTTGAAATAGCTGGTCAGCTCCTCACGCTCTATATCGAAAGTGCCGAAGCCTTTGATTCCTGGAGTATCTATAAGAAATGAGGAATTAGGAATGAGGAATGAGGAATTGAGTGGAATCATCTCGCTGAAGGTAGTGGTGTGCATACCCGTATTGTGGGCGTCGCTGATTTCAGCTGTACGTTGGTTGGCATGAGGAACCAGCCGATTGATAAGCGTCGACTTGCCTACACCAGAATTGCCACTCAGCAAGGTTATCTTTCCTTCAAGCATCGGACGCAGCTCTTCTACACCTTCGCCCGTTACAGCAGAGATAGCCCGACACTCATAGCCAATGGTCTCGTAGAGCTGTATCATCATCTGCTGGTAGTGCAGCTCGTCGTCGGAAAGCAGATCGGTCTTATTGAAAATAAGGACTACAGGCACGCGATAAGCTTCGGCTGAAGCCAGGAAGCGGTCGATGAAGGTGGTAGAGGTTTCTGGCTTGCAGACAGTAACGATGAGCAACGCCTGGTCGACGTTAGCAGCCAGAATGTGGCTCTGTTTCGAGAGGTTGATGCTCTTGCGGATGATGTAGTTGCGACGATCGGCAATCTCCGTAATCCAATTGCCTTCACCAACAGTCACCCGATCGCCAACGGCAACAGGATTGGTGGAACGAATTCCCTTGATGCGGAAATTGCCCTTCACCTTACAATCAAGGAGCTGGCCATCGTCCGTCAGAACGGTGTACCAGCTTCCTGTATTCTTAATGACCAGTCCTTGCATTTAGACAGTCATAATCTCTTTGTTCTTGGCATCCATCAGTTCGTCAAGCTTCTTGATATACTTGTCGTGAATCTTCTGGAGTTCAGCCTCTGCATCCTTCTCGTTGTCCTCAGAGAGACCGTCCTTGATGGCTTTCTTCAGCTTCTCCTTGATGTCGCCACGCACGTTGCGAACCTCCACTTTGGCCTTCTCAGCAATCTTGTTGCATTGCTTCACCAGATCGCGACGACGCTCTTCGGTAGGCTGGGGGATACCCAGACGGATAATCTCACCATTGTTCTCTGGGGTGATGCCTACGTCTGAGTCCATAATAGCCTTCTCAATATCCTTGATCTGCTTGCGATCCCAAGGCTTGATGGCGATGGTGCGGGCATCGGGGGTTGACACGTTAGCGACCTGATTCAGGGGAACCTTCTGGCCATACGATTCTACTCTCACTCCACTGAGGATAGCCACATTGGCGCGTCCTGCACGGATACGGTTCAGCTCCTCTTCGAGGTACATTGCTGCCATCTCCATGCGCTCCTCAGCACTTGCTAAAGTCTGTTTAACGTCTATCATAATTCTTTAAGTTTGATTTTCTTCGCACAAAGATACGGATTAGTAAGGAAAATACAAAATAAATCGCAATTTATTTTTTGAAATTCATGATATTTGCGGGTGCTCGCCCCTCGTCAAGCTCCTTTTTCATGAAGTCCATATCGGCAGCAACGTGTTCGAAAAACTGGTAATACCCTCTGCATAAGTAGTTCAAACCTTGTTCACCATAGGCATCAGCGACAAAGCGGTTCTTAGGACATTCCCCATGACAGGCAAAGAGAAAACGGCACTCTCGGCATTGGCGAGGAAGTGTCCCGCTTTTCTGTTGTCCGAACTCGCGCTGTTGCGCCCCATACATCATGCTGGTCAGTGTCTGCTGTCTGATGTTGCCCAACTTATGAGCAGGTGATACGAAGTGGTCGCATGAGTAGATATCGCCATTAAACTCCATCACGGCTGCATGCCCACACATCGAAGAGAGGGAACATACCCCAGGAGCGACACCTGCCCAGTTGGCGAGAGTGGCATCAAAAGTCTGGACGAATAGCTGGCCCACATCCTCTTTCACCCATTCGTCGTATAGTGTGCAAAGAAAACGTCCCCATTGCTCTGGTGTGACGGAGAAGTTGGTCACCTGTTCTCCTTGTCGCTCCACAATGGGTGTGAACTGCAGATACTGACAACCAATCTCTTTGAAAAAACGGTAAAACTCCAATGGGTAGTCGGCATTGAAATGATTGACAACAGCCATTGCGTTCCATTCTACGTTGTGTTTCTGCAACATTTGGATGCCTCGCATCACCTCATGCCACGAGGGACGTCCGCTACGTGTTGTCCGATAGTGGTCGTGAAACATTTGCGGTCCATCGATGGAGATGCCGATAAGAAAGTTGTTCTCTCTGAAAAACTCGCACCATTCGTCAGTCAGTAGCGTGCCGTTGGTTTGCAGACAATTGTCAATCTGACGCCCATGAGCATAACGTCGTTGCAATTCCAGCGCCCTGCGATAAAAGCTGATGGGCCGCATCAGCGTCTCTCCCCCATGCCAGGTAAACAATACCTGAGGCATTGTCTGCGTCTCGATGTACTGCTGGGTGAAGAGCTCCAACAGTTCTTCGCTCATCAAGGGATGCTCCTCAGCTGGGTATAGTTGCTGTTTCTCCAGATAGTAGCAGTAGCGGCAATGCAGGTTGCATAGGGCACCTGCCGGCTTGAGCATGACGTAGAGCGGTCTGGCGAAGGGAGTGTTGGTCATTGGTCTTCTGGAATGGGATAATTCTCACTCGGTGTACGCATTTGTCGCATCTTTTGGTCCAATTGCTTCACCATCTTGGGATACTTGGCTGCCAAATTGTTCGACTCTGTGGGGTCTTCGCTGATGTGGTAGAGTTCTAAGGGTGCTCCCTTCTTCACCGTTACACATTTCCATTCCCCATGTCGGATGGCTCGCTGCTTCCCAGGGAATTCCCAATACAGATAGCGGTCGTCGGTATTCATCTCTTCGCCAAAGAACAAGGGTGAGATGTCGATACCATTGGTATTCTGGGGAACAGCATCCTCACTACCAGCCAGTCGCGCCAGCGTAGGCATGAAATCAGGGAAATAGACGATGTTGGAAATCTGTCTGGCAGGAACGCGACCTGGCTGATTGACTATCAGGGGCACCTTGATGCCTCCTTCATACAGTTGGCCTTTGCGTCCTTTCAGTCCTGCTCCGCAATTCAGCTCCTTCAGGGGAGCCATCACAGCAGCCCCATTGTCAGATGCAAAGATAATCAGCGTGTTTTCTCTTAGGCCCAGATTGTCGAGTGTCCCCAACAGTCGGCCTATGTTGTAGTCCATGTGGGTGACCAAAGCGGCATAGCGCTTGGTGTTTTTCGACCATTCACCATGTTCGTCGTACCAGGAGGTGTCATCTATATTATAAGGTTCGTGAGGCGCATCGTATCCTAAGAACAGGAAGAAGGGATTGTTCTTGTTGCGATGGATAAAAGCAATGGCGTCATCTGTCGAAATCTCCGTATTGTGGCGCACATGGGCATCGTTTTCGTTCTCTTTGATATTGATCAGACTATCGCCCCAAAGTCGATAGTAGGGATAATAGTAGGGCGAGTTGGAATGAACAGTCGCAATCGTCCACCCATAGAACTCGTCGAAACCACGATGATTGGGTGCGGCTTGAGGGTCGTAGCCGTCCAGATGCCATTTGTTCACCAGACAGGTGCGATAGCCTGCTTTCCCCACAACGGTTCCCAGTGTGACGTCCTCTGGCAACAGGTTGGCACGTCTGACAATCGTTGTGTCGCCACGTGGATTGATTTTCAGTCCCGTCAGTCCACCTGCATAGCATTGGTTGTCGCGAATACGTGTATTGCCTGAGTTCTTACCCGTCATGAGTGAGCATCGTGAGGGTGAACTGATGCCGCTTCCCGCATAAGCCTGAGTGAAACTGGTACCCGTCGCCGCTAATCGGTCGATATTCGGCGTCTGTATGTATTTGTTTCCATAGCAGGCCAAATCGCCATAGCCCATATCGTCGGCCAAGATGAAAATGATGTTAGGTCGTTCTGGGGTAGCTCGCTGTTGGCCTTCGCCTGAAGCCTGTGACTGTTGAGCTAGCAGAGCACCTGCTACTGTAAGGATACTTTTAGGATAGTTCATGTCAAATAATCGATTAAAATGCCAATTTATTTGCAAAGATACAAAAAGTTTTATAGTGGAAAAAGAAAAAACAGTCTAAAAATTTGGTAAAGTGGTATAAGTTTTATAACTTTGCACATTATTGTTAATCAATGACAACCTGAAACGAATGACAAGCAGTTTTTTGACGATATTATTCGCACAGATAACCCAAATCGGAAGAGCCTTCGATTTTGATCATCTTTTGGCTTATGGTGTGGCCTTTGTGCTGATAGGTGTTTTTGTTCTCATTTTCTATAACCGGCTCAATGTCTACCGACGGCAGGAAGCCAATATGGCCAATAAGAGCCAGAACTCGCGATTGGCTTTGGTACTGAAGGCAGGTAAGTTGAGAATCTGGGTGCACGATACTGCCCTTGGACAGTATTCCTATCTTTCTGAGAAGGGTACTTATGACGAGGTTTATAACCCCATCGAGTTTGCACATCAGTTCAACAGTGACTATTTTGAAAAGTTTCATCAGGCAGTTCTTGATGTCAGGGAGGGAAAGCGCTCATCTTCCAAATTGACACTTTATAGTGCTGCATCAGAAGAGGCTGACAGGCATTATTATGAAATGAACATTTCTGTTGGAAAGTATGACAGTCGGGGACGTGTGGCTCAAGTCCTAGGCATTCAACATGATATTACTGATGAGGTTCGTAAGAAACAGCATGTCAATCAGTTGCTGATGCGCTACCATACGGTGTTCAATTCTTCATTGCTCGATATGATTTATTACGACAAGGATGGCGTGTTGCAGGATATCAACGAGAAAGCCTGTCAGACATTTGGCGTAACGGATCGCGAGCAGGTGCTTCGTGACAAGTTCCTGTTGCAGAACAACCCCATGTACAGCGGTATCGACTTGAATCAAATGGAGAATACCCGTACAACGACGATTGTCAATTTCGACCACTTCCGTGAAGACAAGTACCAAATAGATCGCTTTGGGCTGAAAGGGCGGATGTATTACGACTCCACCATCAATCCTATCCGCAATTCCAAAGGTGATGTTGAGGGTATCTATATGTGTGGACGCGACATAACGGAAATGGTAGAGTCAGTTCATCGCCAGCGTGAGGGTGCCGAACGCTTACGCAAGGCAACCAACGATATTCAAGAGTATATCCGTAATATCAACTATGCGCTTCAGGTCAGCGGTGTACGCTTCGTAAACTACTATCCCAACAGCTTTACCCTTGAGGTATCAGACAACGTCAAAGAGGCTCAGTTGCGATTGTCTCAGTTGCGTTGCATTCGTCTGGCTACACCGCGTTTCCGTCGTGCTGTTTCCAGCGTGCTCAATCGTATGGATCATTTGTCGAAATACACGATTCAGGAAACCATTGAGACGGAGATACGCGACGAGAAAGGACGCCAGGTATGGTTGATGTTCAATATGGTGCCCATGCTTGATAAGAACGGACGCGTTGAACGCTATTTCGGTCTCTTCCGTAACATGACGGATATTATCGAGACTGAGCGTCGATTGGCCGTAGAGACGAAAAAGGCACAGGAGACAGAATTGCTGAAACAGTCGTTCCTGACCAATATGAGTTATGAGATTCGTACTCCGCTAAACAATGTGGTAGGTTTTGCCGAACTGTTTGATGCTGAGCATGATGAGGCTGATGAGACCTTCTTTGTTGAGCAGATTAAACAGAGCTCCAATACTTTGTTGCAGCTGATTAATGACATTCTGTTCCTTTCCCGTCTGGATGCCAACATGATAGAATACACCAAGTCGGACGTTGATTTCGCACAGGTGTTCGAGAGTCATTGTCAGATGGGATGGAGTAGTCTGTCTCCAGCGGTCAAGACCGTTATCGATAATCCTTATGAACGGTTGGTGGTTAATATCGATGAGGCAAATCTTGGCAAAGTGATAGAGATGCTTTGTACGATAACTACTTTCTTTATGGAGGATGGAACTGTCAGCGCCCGCTATGAGTATCGTCGAGGTGAACTGAACATCAGCATTGAGGACACTGGTATGGGCATCGATGCTGAAACGATGCCTCATGTCTTCGACCGCTTTGTGCGTGATAAGAAAGAACGGCTCTGTGGTACAGGTCTTAACCTACCTATCGTACAGTCACTCGTCCAGCAGATGGGCGGCGTGATAGAAATGGAGTCGGAGCTGGGGAAGGGTACTTCAGTGTGGGTGTCTGTCCCCTGTGAGGCTAAGGTTATGGAGAAACGGCGTATTGTTTAAAATTTGAGAAGTTATGATGATTCTTTCCTTTATATATCACTTGTTTCTGCTCCAGTTTATCCCCCTTGCGATACTGATAGCAGTTGTTGTGACGGCTATAGTTGTGTTACTGCTCAATCGTTTGATCATCCATCGTGTGCGTCAAGGGGTTGAGCAAACGCTCACGGTTCGTGACATGATGGAGAAGGCTCTTAAGATAAGCGCCAATAATGTGATTATCTACGATATTCATAAGCAGTACGTCAGTCTGTTGAGTGGCTATATGCTTCCTGAAGAAGGCGTTAGCGTTGAGGTGTTCAAACAGCATGTCCATCCAGACGATTTGGAAACGGTGGTTACTGGTATTGGAAGTTTGACGAGAGGAGAGCTGCAGAGCGTCGAGTTTGACTATCGCTGGAACTTTGACTATAGTGGAGGAAAGCCTCGTTGGGGATACCTTCACAATACCAGTGTGGCCGAGTATGTAGAAGGTGTTTCGCAGCCCGTTACCATTATCAGCGCGTTGGTTGATGAAACCAAGCTCCATGAGCAGCAAGAGGAGGAAGAGAACCTATCTAATCGCTATAAGCAGATATTTGAGAACTCGATTATCGGACTGTCGTTCTACTCGCCTGACGGATGGTTGCTTGACGCTAATCAGCAGATGCGTGCCATCTGTCATTTTGACAGCGACGAGGGCGATGCATTCTTCTCCAACAACAATCTGTTTGATATGCCTCCGTTCAATGAGGTACTCGACAGAAACAATATCGAGGAGTATTGGGGCTGTTCGTTGAGCGTTGTGCCAGAGCGTAATATGTATGTTTATCTGGAAATTCGACTTCATCCCATCCTCGACGAGCAGGAACGTCTGGCTTATCTTGCTATCGCTGCACGTGATATCTCTGAAGAGCGTGAGCTCTATCTGCAGCAAAAGCTCAACGACGAGCAGATCAAGAAGGCTAATGAGTCCATACACCTTTACGAGACCGAGTTGCGCTATATGATGGAGAACTGCAAGATGCAAGCTTGGCGCATCAGTCTTGACCGCAATAGCATCGAGTTCTATAGTGGGTTGAGCACCATCGTGCGTACCTTCTCTCTTCAGGAGATGCGGAAGATCTTCGTCAATCAGGATGATGATTTTGTGCGTGCTTTGTCGAACCCAACAGAAGCACTTTCCAAACCACTCATTTATGTGGGTCAGATGTATCCTGTAGTTACCCAGTCGGGCACGGAACCACAGTGGGTACAGATTAACTGTATTCCAGAATATGACAAGAAAGGCAACCTCATAGGCTGTTTCGGCGTATGGCGTAACATTAACGACATCATGCAGAAACAGGAACAGCTGAAGCGAGAGACGGAGCGTGCCAACGATTCTGGTCATCAGAAGAGCGTATTCCTGGCTAATATGACTCATGAGATTCGTACCCCGCTGAATGCGATTGTAGGCTTCTCCGACTTGTTGCAGGCTATAGAGTCTCCCGAGGAGAAACGCGAGATGATTCGTATCATCCACAACAACTGTGACATGCTGCTGCGTCTGGTCAACGACATCCTTGTGCTTTCCAACGTCGATGCCAATGCGATGCAGATTCGGCCTGAGGAGATTGACTTTGCCGTCGAGTTTGTCGATATCTGTAAGTCGCTCTCCGAACGTGTACAAGAGCCAACTGTTGAATTCCTGAGCGACAATCCCAGTGAGAAACTTCCTATTTGTATTGACAAGAGTCGTATTCAGCAGGTAATTACCAATTTTGTGACCAATGCCGTCAAATACACCCATCAGGGACATATCCGGGTGGGCTATCGGTTAGAGGAGCGTCAGGGACGTCAGGGACTCTACGTCTATTGTGAAGATACGGGTTCTGGTATACCTGAAGACCAGCTTGGTCGCATCTTCGAACGCTTCGTAAAACTGAACGACTATGTTCAGGGAACGGGTCTCGGACTTTCCATCTGCAAGGCCATTATCGAGAAGTGTAATGGCGAGATAGGTGCTGAAAGTGAATTGGGAAAGGGTTCCACCTTCTGGTTCTGGATACCCGTATAGAAAAGAAGAGAGAGCGTGACCGTCACGCTCTCTCATTTGTTTTTAGAACAGGAATGTTTTCTCCAACCAGTAGATGAGGATACCTGCCAGATATCCGACAAAGACAATCCATGTGATCTTCTTCATGTACCAGCCAAAGGTGATTTTCTCCAAACCCATGACTACAACACCAGCTGCTGAGCCGATGATGAGCATCGAACCTCCCACACCAGCACAGTAGGCGAGCAACTGCCAGAATACACCGTCGATAGCCATCGCACCTTCTGCAGCAACGGGATACATACCCATACAACCGGCTACCAGAGGCACGTTGTCGACAATGCTGGAGAGCACACCGATAATACCGTTGATGACGTAGTAGTTGCCTGAGAATGCCTCGTTGAGGCCTTCGCCAAGAGCGGTGAGTACGCCAACCTCCTGAAGGACAGCAACTGCCATCAGGATACCCAGGAAGAACATGATGGTAGAAAGGTCGATTTTCGACATGATATCACTCACGCGCTTAGCCATCGTGTCGTCTTCTGCTGTGTTGTAGTGGAAGATTTCGGTTGTGGTCCACAAGATACCAAGAACAAGCAGGATACCCATAAACGGAGGCAGGTGGGTGATGGTCTTGAAGATAGGAACGAAGATCAGACCGCCAACACCCAGCCAGAAGATGATGTCGCGCTGCACTTTTGTGAACTGGCTCACCTCAGCCTTGGGCAGGTTATTCTCTTTGTCAAACTTACCTTGCAGCTGCATGCTGAGGATGGCTGCAGGAATAACCATCGAGACGAGCGACGGGATGAAAATCTCGCTGATAACGCCCTGAGTGGTAATCACGCCTTTAATCCAAAGCATGATGGTAGTCACGTCGCCGATTGGTGAAAATGCTCCACCTGAGTTTGCTGCAATGATGACCAAAGCAGCATAAATCAGTCGGTCGCTACGGCTCTGAACGAGTTTGCGCAATACCATAATCATGACGATAGAAGTGGTCAGATTGTCGAGAATAGCCGACAAGAAGAACGTCATGAAGGCAACGCGCCAGAGCAGCTTGCGCTTTGAGCGAGTCTTGATCGAGTCGCGTACGAAGTTGAATCCTCCGTTCGAGTCCACGATTTCCACAATCGTCATAGCACCCATCAGGAAGAAGAGCGTACCGGCAGCATCTCCCAAGTGATGCTCAATGACCTCGGCAATGTGGTGAACCACATGGTCGGCAGCTACTGTCGGATAAATGCTGGCGGGGTCGACCATCAGCAAGGTCCAGCAAATCACACACATCAGCAAGGCAATAGCAGCCTTGTTGACTCTCGTCAGGCTTTCAAGGGCAATGCACAGATAGCCCGTGACGAAAGCAACTACGATACAAATAATTAATGTAGACATGATTTAAGTGTTATTATTTGATATAAAGTTTTACTTCAGAGTTCAGACCGCTCTTCATAGGCGTCCAATCGGCATAGGTGGTCTTCATGTAGTTGATGTCAACCACGTTGATTTCCTCCATCTTACGCCATTTTACCCCTTGGCGGTCCAGTTGGCTGATACGGTTGGCAGGCAGATTGGTCACTTCGATACGTATTTCGTTGTTGCCGGCTTTCAGAGCCTGCTGACAATCGAGCACGAAAGGTACGGACCAGGCACAGCCTATCAGTTGGCCGTTGATATAGACGCGTGCTGACTCGCGAACATCACCCAGATCGATGTGCCAATGTTGCTGAGCCTGCTCTTCGGTCAGTTTCAGCATGGTGGTGTAAACACCTGTTCCCATTGTGACGGCAGTCTTTTCGCTTAGCGTTTCCCACGTTTGCGGCTTCTCCAGTTGGAATGTCTGGCTGACGTTGGGCTCTTCTTCAATGAAGGTGAGAATCCAAGGGCCAGGAATGGGGAGCTGCATGGAAGTATGTTGCGACTGAGTCGCAATAAACTGAGATGGGGTATCGCTGGTCTGGAGAATGATGCTCTCACCACTTCGCAGCGCCAGGTGCACCTTGCCGTCAGTCATTGTGGCAGGCTGGATATCTCCGTTCAAGGGATTGAACAGCATAGCACTCTTGCAATCGACGGCCAGTGACAGGTCCGCCTCCATATCGTCAGGTGTCAGGTTGGCAATGAAATAGTGCCATCCCGTCTCGTTCTTGCGGCGAATGGCTTTCAGCCCGTAAAGGGTCTTCATCGCTTCGGGCTTAGCAAAATGGGCCATCTTCTCAGCGTCTTCCCCATATATAATATAAGGTAAGAGACGGTCGAGTTCTTTTTTCAAGGCGGGAGTGATGGTCGTACCAGTTGGGATGATAAGGGCCTTGTAGCAAGTACCACCCTCTGTGACGAGCTGATGGTCCTTCACCGTCACTTTCGCCAGCAGTCGGTCGCTGATATAGTCGCAATCGAATCCAGCTCGGTCGATGGCTAAAATACTCTTGATGAAATCAGGAGCGAGCTTGCCCATTGCGTGGATAGAGAACTGCATCAGTAACTTCTTGGTATTCTTCTTCCAAATATCGTGAACGGGCAAGTAGACCAAGAAGTCGTTGTCAGGCTGCCCCATCTGCAGGAAACTCTGACAGCGCTCTACATACTTCATGAAATAGGGAGCGTCGCGCCAGATGCTGTTGGTGGGCGACATGTCAATGCTGGCATAGAACTTCCAACCTGGCCAAGGATCGTCTTGAGGCGAATAGCAGGTTCCATGAAAGAACATATGGTTGACACCCGCGCAGAACATCAGGTCGAGGTCGGGCTTTAGTTGGGAGAGGGAAGTGCGGAAATGCTCCGTCAGCCAAGTGAAGGTTTCGCTCGACGTATAAGGCTTGCCACAGACGTGGGCTGCCGATGGCGCATATTTGAACATCGAGTAGTCGCTATCGTTCTTGCGTGTCTTTCCGGGGTCTGTGCGCAGTCCCTTAATGCCAAAGTCGCTCAGTCCGAAACCCTCAATCTCTGGTATGTCTACAGCGGCATAGCAGTCGATGAGGTTGGCTGGTGAACCATGAGCCTGATTGCGCGTGATGGCCCCATGCCGATGCGCCCATGCCGTCCATTGCTGGGTGAAATTCTCCAGCAGCAGGTCGCCGAGTGTTTCGCGGTAGTCAGATACCACTTTTTCATCTCCGCTGATCAGTTTGGGCAGGTTTTCTTCGAGCTTGTAACCCCGACGCTGTTCGAACTCTTGGAAGAGTGTGGGAGTCCATGTTGCTTCAGATACCTCATAGCTGTCGTTGAAAAAGGTATGAGGGTAGGGGGTATGGGTACGCTCAAAGGCCTGTTCGATATGCTGTAGGTAGTTGGCGACAGCCTTGCGGTCGAAGTGGTCGATGACCAGTCCTTCTCCTCCAGGTGCTGCTCGCTTCACCTTCATGACACCGTATTTGATATATACCGCGATAGCTTTTGCGGCTTTCTTCGACTTCAGGTCGACCAACTTTCCCCGCTTGTCGTAAGCTACGATGCGGTCTAGTTGGCTGTTGATAGCATCCTTGCCAGTCAGCGAGAAGTCGGGAACAGAACCCTTGGTGATGTCTCTCTCCACGAAAATAACCCTACAAGCCGACTCTTCCAGCGGAACCCACGGTCCACCAAAAGGCCATCCCGTGCCAGTAGCCATATCAATCTCGATGCCCATCTGTTGGCCGTTCTTCTGAACTTCGCGCAACATCTCCATCCATTTGTCGGAGAGATAGGGGATGTTGTTGGCCTGATTGCCCTGTACGCCATAGAGCGGCGTGATTTCCACAGCCCCGATGCCATGATCGGCATATTGCTGCATCGTCCATTGCAGGTTGGTCTTGTCTACGGCAGAACCGAGCCACCACCAGCGGGTTCCGGCTTTTGCCTCCTGCAAAGGCGTGGGCCATTGCTGGGCACTTGCTGTTACGGCTAATCCGCAACATACGAGAAAGGAGAGAAGGATGCGCTTCATTTCTTCAGAAGTTTGTAATATTCGCTCAGTCCCAGCAGATAACAGCCGGTTCCATAGTCTTCAAAGTCGGGCACACTGGTGAAGGTCACAGGCTGACCGGCCGATGGCTCCTTACCCGTTCCCTGATTCCAACCGAGGAATCCATCGCTGTGGATGCACGATTTCAGAGCGTCCCATGCCTTATTGCAGGCAGGGCGGTATTGGTTGTCTTTCAGAATACCCTTTTGAATACCCCAGCTCATGCCATAGAGGAAGAGGGCGGTACCTGTCATCTCGGGCCCGGGATAGTCGACATCAGATACGAGGCTGGCATGCCAGAATCCGTCTTCATGCTGACATTTCAGCAGTGCCTCGCTCATCAGGATAAAGTCTTTCTTCAGAGCCTTATACTCTTTGCTCTTGGGCGACAGGATGTCCATGCAACGCACGAGTGCTGCATACACCCATCCGTTGCCGCGACTCCAGTAGCAGTTCTTGCCGTCTTTCTCCTTATAGGGGGGCACATAGTCCTTATCGCGCCACCAGAGCCCTTCCTTCACGTTGAAACAGCCTCCGCCACATTCGTTGCGCGACCAGTTGTAGCTCTTCATAGCGTAGTCAAGATACTTCTTGTCGTTGGTGACGGTGTACATCTTTACATAGACGGGCATGGCCATCTGAATGGCGTCAATCCAGGTCCAATAGTCGTACTTCTCAGTAGCCATCTGCAGGTTCAGGTTCTCCTTGATAGGCTCCAGTTTGCCTTTTCCCGTCAGTTGGTTGTATTCAATGTAGGTCTGTCCGCAACACTGGTTGTCAGCATCGGTGGTGTTCTGGCCGTTACGAGGCGCCCATTGGTGGAAGTTGGCCCATTTTTCGGTATAGTCAAGATACCGCTGTTGTGGGTCTATGCCGTAGAGTGCCATCAGTCCTTCGTAATAGACGGCGCGTGTCCACAGGTTGCTGGTGCGGATACGCTTCACATTAGTGGGCACCGTCGGATCACTGTACTTAGCCATGAAGTAGTCATTGGCTTTCTGTGCCGTCTGCAGTACTTCTTGTTGGGCTTGTGCGGCTATGAAGCCACAATATACCAAACATAATGTTAGAAAATTTCTCATTGCCATTATTGTGTTTGTTAAATTATTTCGTTTCAAGTTTGGTCGTAAATGCCTTGAATGTGGTAGGCGTAGTCTTCAACAAAACCTTCGAAGGTGATGTGCCAGCACGCAAAATAACCATGCAGGAACCCTGCCAAAGCCTGCGATGATTGGTAGAATTCAGCTCTTCGCTGTTGATATCGCCATTGGTGACTGCCACGATTTTGGCATCACCCTCTACCTCAAACTGCAATTCGTCGTTATAAGTCAGTACTCTGCGTCCCTTTGAGTCGACTGCTGTCAGGCGCACGTGCTGCAGATCCATACCATCTGCCTTCCAGGCGCTGTTGTCGGGCTCTGCGATGATTTTAACGGGTTTGCCCGTTGTTTCCAGAGCGTGGCGGGCTACTGGCTTGCCGGCCTTGTAGGCCACCGCTTCCAGCTTACCTTTCTTATAGTCCACTTTGTCCCAGTGGATCTGGTTTCTATGTTTGGCATCTGCCGGATTCTGCTTGCGTCCCAAGCTTTTGCCGTTGAGCAGCAGTTCTACCTCGTCAGCATTGGTGTAGACAACGAGGTCGGCTTTCGAACCTTCTGGGCGATTCCACAGCTCAGACTGTCGGTCGGTGCCCGTGATGATACCGTTCCATTCCACACCGCTGTTTTTGTCTTCCATGACTGTGATGCGCACCATGGGCTCATCGCTGAAGAATGATTTCATGAAGTAGGCCTTGGGTTTCGCATTCAGGTCGATGTAGAAGACGCCCTGTGCCCAACCCTTTGCGGGCCATCCCTGCGATTCTCCGAGGTAGTCGATAGCGCCCCAGTAGGCCAGTCCGATGACCTTGTCGAGGTTCATCTCGAAGTAATTGGGGCCCATTGCGGCCGTCGATGCCTCACTCTGGTAGAACGTCATCCAGGGAAACCGTCTGCCGTCGCCTGGGAAATACATATACCGATAGTTATATGCCTGTATGTCAGTTTCCATCGCCAGGTTGCAGGGCAGCGAGTCGGTCTGCCAGTTGCGGTAGCGTGGGTGCATGGCTACTGTCACCATTCGTGTGCTGTCGTAACGCTGCAAGACGGGTTTCATCATCCTGTAGCATGTCACGCCGAAATCGTTGAACGGTTGGTTGGGGTCTTGCTGCAGTTCGTTGCCGAGACTCCAGATGACGACAGATGGTGAGTTGCGGTCGCGTTTCACCCATTCTGTCACGTCCTGTGCCCAGTGGTTCATGAAGGGCACGCGTCCACCCGTGTGTTGCTTCGTCCATTTGTCGTAGAGCTCGTCGACGAGCAGCATGCCATATTTATCGCACAGCTTCACGAAATCGCGGCTGTAGGGGTTGTGAGAGGTGCGTATGTGGTTCATGCCAAACTGCTTCATCAGCTGTATGCGCTTCTCGATGGCGCGAGGGTAGGCTGCGGCTCCCAGGGCTCCTAAAGTGTGGTGGTTGGCATAGCCCTTCAGCAATACTTTCTTGCCGTTGAGCTTAAAGCCGAAGTCGGGTCCGATCTCAATAGTGCGGATACCGAATTGCTCTGTCACCTCGTCGGCCACCGTGCCGTCCTCGCGTAGCAAGCTGACTACTGCTGTGTAGAGGTTGGGGTGATCGGTGTCCCAGATTTGCGGATTGGGAATCTCCACCTTTGTCAGCTGGGCTTCCTGTGTTCTGGAGGCCGTGATACGAGGTCGCTTGTCCGTTCCTTCGTACACCAGCTTGCCTTGTGGGTCATATATCTTCTGACTGATGGTGATCGTCTTCGACTTGGTGCGGTTGGTCAGCTCTGCCAAGATGGTGACAAATCGATTGCCCTGAGTGGTGATATAAAGCGGGTGACGCTCGAAATAGAGGTCGGCTGGGGTGGTGATAAGGCTGACGTTGCGGAACAGTCCTCCGCCCGTATACCAGCGCGAATTCCTCTCTGTCATCGTCGATGCCTTAACCGTCAGCTCGTTGCTGCCATTCTTCACCAGGTTGGTGATGTCGATGTCGAAACCTACGTAGCCGTAGTCTGTGCCGCCGATGTGCTTCCCGTTCAAGAAAACATCGCCAACCAACATGATGCCTTCAAAGTCGAGCAAAATGCGCTGATTGCCTTTCTTCTCAACCTGAATGGTTTTCCGGTACCATCCTGTGCCCATTTCCTTGAAACCTCTTGCCGACAGGCGACTCTTGATGTTGGCAGCCACGTCAGAGTTGTCGGCTCTCTCGTCGGCCGATGGGGCAACCCAGGGCTGTTCTATCTGGAAATCGTGGGGCACGTCTATCGTGCGGCTCTGGGTAAACAGAGAATCGCGACTGAACTGCCAGTCCCTATTCAGTGAACTGACTTGTCGGCTTTGTGCCTGCATGCACAGCGTAGCCAACCCGAAGGCGATGGTCAATAATGCTCTATTCATATGAACGTTTTAGTAGATAATTGTTGCAAAGGTACAAATAAATAATGAGTTAAACAAGTATTTATTCTATAAAAATATTAATCGGACAAGAAGAATGTGGATATTTCTTCCTGTCCGATTGTAAAGATTTCTGATTTATAATATATTCTTTATTCAGCTACAGTAACATCGAAGGACTTCGTGCTCAGCGTCAGGGTGGGGAATGCTGGAGTAGTCATAGATACGATAGCATCCTTAACGCTCTTCAGGAAAGTGATCTTACCCTCTGCGATATTATAGTCAGTGCCTTCAACCAGTACTGCGTTGCCTGCGGTAATCTTGAAGGTTGTAGCAACTTCCTCTGCTTCCATACCCTTGGCCTTAGCCTGAGCAGAGAGGTCTAATACTGCACCTGCAGGAGTAACCTCCATGTCGGCCTGAGGAGCATAGTGGAACTGCTTCTTCTTGCTGGTCGTGTTCATACCGGCAGGAAGTGCGGGCATCGTGGCGATGGTCATCTTGTTGTTGTCGAAATAGAACTGCTTGGTAACGTTGTCAACCTTTACAGAGGTCAGCTCGTTGCCGTTTACATAGACATTGCCGAATTTCTTGTTGGCAGTCAGGTCGAGGTCGCCCGTCAACTTGTTGTTCTTCACGTCAAGCCAAGCCAGGTTCTCCATCTTGCTCACGTCGATGCTGGCCAGCTCGTTGTCTGCAGCATAGAGGTTCTTCAATGCAGAGAGCTTATCCCAAGGAAGGCTGGTCAACTTGTTGTTCTGAACGTTGATGGCTGTCAGCGCGTTCTCGCCCAAAATCAGCTCGGTCAGTTCGTTGTACTGAACATAAAGACCCATACCTTTTATTTTCGGGTTGTTGGACAAATCGAGTTTCTTAATCTTTCCATAGCTGTTCTGGTTACCCTGCAGGGAGATAGACTCAAGGTCTGCGTTCTGACTGATGTTTACGCTGGTCAGATTGTTCTCAAACTTGGAAGCAGTGGTGTTATTGACCGTCAGTGAGGTCAGGCGGGGAGCCTTAGAAACGTCAACAGACTTAACTGGGCTGTTGTTGAAGCTGAACTGTTTCAGGCTGTCCATCTGGGGCAGTTTTACCTCTTCCAGGTTGGCACCCGTGATGAGCATCTGGTTCAACTTAGCCATGCGTTTCTGGTCAAACGAGGTAGGAGCAATGCCTCCTGTGAGATTCATATACCAGAGATCGCTGTTTCCATAAACGGTAACGATACCCTCGCCAGCTACTGTGCCGGTTGTCGTGTCTACAGGTTACCAGAAACTGAGTCGCGAACGTTCAACTGCTGCTTTCGGTTTCGTCGACTCTACCAAGCTCAACCGCATTATGCATAAAGACGTCCTCTCAGCACTCGAGGGACAGGTAGCTGGATTGCAGATGAACATCAATCCCAATACGGGTGAGAGTAAACCTGTTCTGCGTGGTATCGGCACCTTCTCGAGTGATGTAGGTACCGACCCGCTGATTGTCGTCGATGATATGGCAACCAACCTGACGCTCAACGAGATCAACCCCTACGATGTGGAGTCGATAACGGTACTGAAGGACGCTGCTGCCGCCAGTATCTATGGTGCATTAGCCGCCAATGGTGTGATTGTTGTTACCACGAAGCAGGGAAAGACCGACAAGACGACGGTTAACGTGAATGCCGACTGGTATATCTCCACCAAGCCCAAGTTCGACAAGATGCATTACGCTTCGACGAGTGATATCATCGACTACCAGACCGATGTCTACAACGCACGCGTGAAAAATAGTGGTAGTGTGGCAACATTCTTCGGAACTTATGGCAACAACTACTATTCGCCTCTCTATCAGTTGTTCCGCGATCGTGACGAAGGACGCATCACTGCCGACGAAGCTAACAAGACACTGGATCAGTGGCGTAAGAACGATTTTTATGAGCAGTTCCGCGAGAATGCCTGGCGTACATCGGTGACCCAGCGTTATAACATCTCGCTTTCGCAGAAGTCGGGCGGTAACAGTCATTACGCTTCGTTCAACTACCAGCACGACAAGAACCGCACCATCAACGACAACAACAATATCTTTACGGTCTACTGGAAGAGTAACTTCAAACTAACCAAGTGGTTGAGTGCCAAAGTGGGACTCGATGCCCGAATCTCTAATGGTACGTCGCCTGATGGTCTTTTTACTAGTTATACGCTGCAGGAACGTTATGCTAGCATGATGGATGACAACGGCAACTTGGTGTATACGCCTTATGGTAGCGTGAGTGGTCATATCGGTAGTGCAACGAACGGCTCGCGCATTCGTGAGGTGCAGGATACTCCAGGTATGATGCCCTTCTCGTTCAACGTGCTGGAATCGCTCGACGAGGAACTGACTAAGTCTCGTAATGCGCGCATGCGCCCATTTATTAATATGGAAGCCAAGTTCCTGAAGTGGTTCCGCTACAATGTGATGTTCCAGTATGAGTGGGCACAGAACCGTACTGAACGCACTGACGCTGCCAACAGTTATCTGATGCGTATGTCGCACAACTCGATGATTGACCAGAGTGGGGTATGACAGTTGCCTGAGGGCGACCGCTACTATCAGCGCACCAACAACTCGTATCGCTATACTTTCCGTAACCAGTTGAACTTCGAGAAGAGCTTTGACCACAGCAAGCACAACGTGAATGCCATTGTGGGTCTTGAGTTCCGTGAGAATAAGTCGCCCAGACTGATACAGGAGCTGATGTACGGTTACAACAGCACGGCGCTTACCTCAGTCCGCATGGACTGGGCTACGCTCGCTAATACGGGTATCGAAAGCTTGTTGCGCAACGAAACCGTCAGATATAGCGGACTGTCCACCAGTCAGAGTGAGACACGCCATCGCTACGCTTCTTTCTATGCCAACGTGGGCTATAATTATAAGTATCGCTACAATGTGACGGGAAGTATCCGTTGGGACCAGGCCGACCTCTTCGGCTTGGATACCAATGATCAGAAACATCCGCTATGGTCCATTGGTGCTGGTTGGAATATGACGGAGGAGCAATTCATGAAGGGCATTTCGTGGCTCGACTTCCTGAAACTCCGTATGACCTACGGTGTGAATGGTAACGTAGACCAGAGTTCCACCACCTACTTTGTGGCACGCTATCGTGTGCTGAACACGGATCCTACTCATACTCAGTATCTGAACTACGACAGCAACGACCTGCCGAACCCGAAGCTGCGTTGGGAGAAGACCTCGACGTTTAACCTCGGTGTTGACTTCCGTCTGTTCAACAACCTGATTAGCGGTTCGCTGGAGTACTACAACCGTGTGGGTGACGACTTGTTGGTGACCAAGGTGCTCGACTCTACGTTGGGAGCTACTTCGCGCGTGATTAATAATGGTAAGATGCGCAACAGAGGTATCGAACTGTCATTGACCGGAAACATTATCCGTAAGAAAGACTGGGGACTGTCGGCCAGTCTGAACTTTGCCTATAACAAGAATAAGATGTTACGCGTTGACCATGCTGACGCAACAACAGCCTTAAGCTTTATCTCAGCACCATCGAACTATTATATCGAGGGCACCAGCTATAACACGCTTTGGGCTTACAAGCTGAGCCGAGTGGTGAATGGCTATCCCGTGATTCTTGATGCCGATGGTAACGAGATGGCTACCTTCGATGCTGACGGCAATCCTACATCGGTGACAACTTCTTCGTCGCTGAAGGGAACCGACGCTTTGGTGAATATGGGTTCGCTTACGCCGACCTATAACGGTTCGTTGTCGCTCAACTTCCGCTGGAAGGATCTGGAACTCAATACCTTGTTCGTCTTCGCAGGTGGTAACAAGTTGCGTATGGACGTAGAGGATATGTCATCTTATACGATGAATACCACGCATATTCTGAACCCCAGTGTCAAACTGTATCAGGATATGCCTACAACCATCCAGCAATATGCAGGCACTTTTGCCGAGTGGTGGAAGTACTGCGACCAGCAGGTGAAGAGTGCCGACTATATCAAGATGCGTAGCATCAATCTGGCCTATCATCTGCCAGCTGATATTTGCAAGAAACTGCATCTGGGCGCTACACGCTTCACGTTCCAGGTGAACAACCTCTTCACGTGGTGTGCTGCCGGCAACGATATCGACCCTGAGTCGTATTCTTTGAATTCTGGTTCGCGCACGCTGCCTCAGCCTACTACTTATTCACTGGGTATCTCAACAAGTTTTTGAAGTTTGAAATTTATGAAAACAAATAAGATATATCAAATGGTGGTGGCAGGAGTATTCTCTTACCTCTTACCTCTTACCTCTT
>Ga0129306_1000933_pt1 | contig 38673 bp, 29 predicted proteins | sample P827metagenome_FD_94438 | JGI IMG/M metagenome (GOLD analysis project Ga0129306, IMG submission 94438) | Capybara group fecal microbial communities from Wisconsin, USA - P827 metagenome | ecosystem: Host-associated > Mammals > Digestive system > Large intestine > Fecal | place: USA: Wisconsin... | reverse complement strand
CGGATTTTTGCCTTGTCACCGACAAAATTATGCCTGATAATCCGTACATTCACCCTATGTGGACAGGTTCTGAATCTGCGGACATATTTTCCGTCATCTTGCACAGAAATCCCTTGACATACGTCAGTATGCCTGCGGAATTTCTATACAATCTGACGAAAAATCTGTCGGCGCATCTTCAGCACAAGTTTTGTGCGGTGTTGCCATAAATTGTCACGGAGGTAAAATATGATGAAAGTCAGATCGGGAATGTTTGATGAATCATCGAAGTCCCATGCGTCTTCAAAGCTTGTTTCGATGATAGCCGCATTCGTCATTGTGTTTCTTGTAATATATCTGTTTGAAGCTGTAGTTCCGTCAATACTGACGATGAAGCCCATGATGGAGGAGTTTGCAAATATGGGGCTGGAAGAGGGCGAGACAATAAGCTTTGCCGAATCCATGAAAGTTGCGAACAAGGTATCCGCACCGCCTGCGGTAATGATACCCACTCTTATCAGTACGGTTTTCGGTACAATTATAAGCATGGTCTACTGCCGTTTCGGTGAGATGCGTTCTCTCGGTTCGATGGGCGTGAGAAAGAAAAAGCTGGTGCCGCACTACCTTACCGGCCTCGGAATCGGCGCAGTGCTGATGACGGTGATAGTTCTTCTCAGCGCACTTTTCGGCGCACAGAAAATAAGCTTCTGCACAGGCGTTAATTTCGGACTTATCGGCCTTTACTGGATAGGATGGTTCTTTCAGGGAATGAGCGAGGAATTCATATTCCGTGGCTACCTGATGAACACTGTGGGCGGCAAGCATAACTATATGATCACCCTCACGGTAAGTTCAGTCGCTTTTGCACTTGCACACGCCGCAAACCCGGGATTCGGACCCCTGGTATTCGTCAATCTGGCGCTGTTTGCAGTGTTTGCGGGACTTTACATGATACTGACCGATGATATATGGGGCAGCTGCGCTATCCACAGCATATGGAACTGCACTCAGGGCAATCTCTACGGTATCAGCGTCAGCGGTACGAATGAGATGGAGTCTGTCATGAAAACCGTTGCTGATTCCGACAGCAAACTTCTCACAGGCGGTGATTTCGGCATCGAGGGAAGTATTTTCACGACTATAGTTCTTCTCGCTGCAAGTGCGATAGTTCTGTATTTGATGAAGAAAAAAGGCGTTATTGAAATGTCCTGAATTGTGTCGATATAATTATTGAAAGCAATAAATATCATCGGTTCATTGCGGAACGCCGAGGGCGGTGTTCCCTACAATGTTCTGTCAAAATTTGTACGGTTATTGATGGGCGCACGTTGTGCGCCCCTGTTTTTTTGCAAAATCAAAAGGACGGATGCTACTTGCTTATCTCGGAAAACTGTTCCATGTGCAGATTTATGAGAAGCAGGATTATGAAGAGATTTTCCCATATGAAAAATGTTCTGAACAGCGGCGTGAAGACCGTGAAGTACAGCACGATGAAAACGGCTGCGTAAATGATCGAGCAAACAGCGGTGATACGCTGTTTTTTGCTTTGTGCCATGACGGCTGAAAGTACGAATGAAACCGTCGTCGCAAGCATAAGCGCTATGGCGAAATAGTTGTGGATATTGCAGGTGAGAGCGGACGGAGATTCGCTGAAACAATTGAAAGGAAAAAGCGCTGTTCCGGCTATGCAGAGGAAAACAACTCCGTAGACCGCTTTTCTGACCGCAGGAATATCCGTTTTTGATATGTAGAAGCTGACCGCCGGTATTATGATAGCTGCGGCGATGAACCAGACTATGGATGTCAGATGAGACAGTCCCACATATGAGGAAAATGATAAACTCATGTCGTATTTATGAATGCCGGCAAGCCATGCGTGTGCAGCTGCAAAAACAGCTGTCAGCAGGAAAACGATCCCCGAAAATGCAGGGATGAGGTTCGTGCGTTTGTTCATTTTTGTTTTTCTCCATTGATAATGCCGCCATGTGAAAGATATTCCCATGACGGCAATTGTTATCTGTTCTTTTTTCGTATGCGGAGTTCCTTGAAAAATTCCGAAAGTATGGCTGAACACTCTTCTTCCATTATTCCGCCCATTACTTCGGGACGGTAATTGTAGGGGAGCGAGAACATCTTCTGAACCGATTCCGCAGAACCGCTTTTGTAGTCGTATGCGCCGAAATATACGTTGTCGATACGGGAATTGATTATCGCACCGCAGCACATGGGGCATGGTTCAAGAGTGACGTACAATGCACACTCGGGAAGCCTCCATCCTCCCAGTTTGCGGCAGGCCTGATCGATGGCTTCTATCTCTGCGTGAGCAAGGGCATTTTTAGCGGCCTCACGGCGATTGCGGCCTTCACCGACTATCTCGCCGGTGGTCTTTTTTACCACTACCGCTCCCACGGGAACTTCGCCTTCGTCAAATGCTTCTCTTGCCAGTTCAAGGGCACGTTTCATGTAATTATCCATCAGAACACCTGCTTCAGAATTATTGCCAGTATGCACAGACAAGCCACTACAGGGAACGGGTAAGCCTTTACGGCGGCACGTATACGCTTCGATTCGGGGATCTCCGAGTAATATTTTGAGTAGCATTCACGCTTTTCGCTTATCAGGCGGATGAAAAGCACAGTGCCTACGCCTGATACGAATACCGCAAGCATGAACAGGTTTCTGTCAAGGTACATACTCGCCGAGGTGTCGGTTTCGATAATGACTATCGCAAGCTTGTACATCTTGTAGATTATGCGGACGAAAAATGCGGTATAAATCGAGCCCGATCTTACCATTCCGACGCCTGCCGCAAGTGTTATGAGGATAGCGGCAGGGAGTTCCGAGAGATCTTCCGAGAGGAGTCCTGCGATTGCGGCGGTGATGCCGATAGCGAAGAAATCACCGAACTGCCTCAGCGGTGCGAACAAAGCGCCGTGAAAGAAAAGTTCCGTTATTATGGATAGTATGATTATGTCGTAGATGGTGTATACTACAAATTCAGTCTGACCCCATGCGGAAACGTCCGTGTCGATGGTAGAGAAGTAGTTGTAGAGCTGACTGTTTGTATTGTTGTAGATATTCGGCAGTGTGGATACTACGCTGACTGCAAGGGACATTGCTATTGCACTCAGCAGGTCGGCAGGGTGGTTCAGCACATTCATGAACCGCACTTCTTTCGGGACCTTGAATACCTTTTTCATGTAAACGGCAGGGACTAAAACTTTCAGGAAAGAAACGGCGATAAAGAACGTCACTATTTCTTTCGGGCCGCCGTGCACTCCGTCACTGAGGAAGTTTGCGTGGATATCGATGCCGAAATGACCGAGTATCTGTATGGCGGCTTTCCCTATGATGTTATCTATAAACACCCACATCAGCATGGCAATGCCGACGACGTGCATGATATGTCCTATTACTTCGGATTCGGCGTCCAGCAGAGATGGTACCTTGAAGCCTTTGCCCTCGATGTAAACGCTTTCTCTTCTGTTCATTTCAAAGTTGAAGGCGAAGGGGTTCTGCTTGTTTTTGCGCCAGTTTTTGTAGTATCTGTTATATTGTTCGTATTGTGTGTCGTAATCGTATTCTTCTACAACATCTATTAGTTGTCTTTCAAAGGTGAGACCTTTCATCTTCCCGCCTCCTTCCGATACAATATCTCATACTAATGTTATCATATTTCAGTGATTTCAATGTTATTATTTTAGTGGTTTTATCTTAATTATCTGTGAATAGCTTAAAAAATAAACATTAATCTGACCTGTTTGAAATATGGTCAGCGATGAGGGTGCAGAATGCGAGACCGTACTTCTCGGCCTTGACCTTGCCTACGCCTGCGACACGCAGGAAATGCGGTATATCCGTAGGTTTCAGCCTGCACATATCTTTCAGTGCGGCGTCCGAGAAAATGATGTAAGCCGGGACGAGTTCCTTCTTTGCGATGGCGCTTCTCAGCTTTTTCAGCTCCAAGAAAAGGAAGTCGTCGCTGCCGGCACTGACAGTCTGTGCAGGCACCTTCTTTTTCTCGATCGGCATTTTCATGGAGAGCGGCTTCTTCTCTTTCAGCACCTCCGCTGAACGGGCTGTCAGCAGAAGCTGAGGGTAATCGCCTTCGGTGACGTGTATGTAGCCTTTTTCAGCGAGAAAATCTATCTCCGCACGTATTTTCTTCGGAGCGGAATCCGCCATTATGCCGTAGGTGGAAAGCTCGCCGAATCCGAGAGAGATGAGCTTCTCGTTCCGGCTTCCTCTAAGCACATCGGTTATCATGCTTTTTCCGTAATCACGTCCCGAAGCCTGTCTTATACGGTAGATGCAGGAGAGTATCTTCTGGGAATCAATGGTGATATCAACGGTCTCGAATCCGTCGGTGCAGTTGGAGCATTTTCCGCAGTAGTGGACATTGGGCTCGCCGAAATATTTCAGCATGAAGCCTCTGAGGCAGTCGGTGGTGGTGCAGTAGAAAGTCATCTGTTTCAGCCTTTCCATGTCCTTGGCTATCATCTGGCTTCGCTGTTCGTCGGAGAGTTCCTGATTATCCTCACGGGAATTTTCTATCATGAAGCGGTTTATCCTTACGTCGCTGCTGCTGTAGAGGATAACGCATTCGGCAGGTTCTCCGTCACGGCCCGAGCGGCCGGCTTCCTGATAGTAGCTTTCGATGTCCTTGGGCATATTGTAGTGGATGACGAAGGAGACATTGGATTTGTCGATACCCATTCCGAAAGCGTTGGTGGCCACCATTATCTGGCAGCGGTCATAGATGAAATCGTCCTGATTGCTGCGGCGTTCCGAATCGGAAAGGCCGGCGTGGTAGCGAGTGGCAGAAAAGCCGTCATTGCGCAGCTTGTCGCAGACTTCCTCGACATTCTTGCGTGAAAGACAGTATACTATGCCGCTTTTGCCCTCATAGCCGCTGAGAAGCTTTGTCAGTTCACGGTACTTGTTGTCTGGGCGGCGAACCGAGAAAAACAGATTGCTGCGGTCGTAGCCCGTGGTGATGGTGAACGGTGAATCCAGTTTCAGCAGGGAGATTATGTCGCTTTTGACTGCGGCGGTGGCTGTAGCTGTGAATGCGCTGACTACGGGGCGTTTCGGGAGTTTGTCGATGAATTCGGCTATCCTCAGATAGGACGAGCGGAAATCCTGCCCCCACTGTGAAACGCAGTGAGCCTCGTCAATGGTTATCATCGATATTTCGGAACGTGCGGCAAATGCCGAAAAATCCGGAGCATCAAGACGTTCGGGAGCGATGTAGAGTATGCGGCATCTGCCGCTGTATAGCAGATCGAATGTCATGCGGTATTCCTCAGCGCCGAGGGAACTGTTTATGCAGGCGGCTTCAACACCTGCGGCGAGGAGTGCGCTGACCTGATCTTTCATGAGCGAAATGAGAGGAGAGATGACAATGGTAAGACCGTCCATCAGCAGGGCAGGTATCTGGTAGCAGATGGATTTTCCTGCGCCTGTGGGCATTATTCCCAGCACATCGTTCCCGCTGAGAATATTATCGATGATATCTTCCTGACCCTTACGGAAGCTGTCGTGACCGAAAACTTCTTTGAGCAGGCTGTATTTATCCATAATGTCCACCTCCGATTTTATCTTTGAAACAGCATTAAATTTAATTATACCATAAAAATAAGAATAATTCAATGCGATAATTGCGATGGACAAGCGGCAGATTGCTGTATTTAGCGGAGAACGAAGATGTCTGAATTTTTTGTGAATACAAATACGGCGGACAAGTTCAGGATAAGTGTGTACAACTTCACCGGGGATTTCACAGAAAGCACACATAAAAAAGAGAGAGGACCGACCGTTATATTATAATGTATATTTTTCAGATTATATGTAAACATTGACACAAAATTATCACAAAACCTCTTCATTTTGTACACCTAATCTGTATTTTGTGGGTTGTAAATATGTACGGACATATGGTATTATGGTATTACACAAAAAGTGGTTCGAAAAATATGAATAAATAATGATTTGTGAGGAGGAAAAACTTATGAAACTCAGAAGGATCACATCCACTCTGACGGCACTGGCTTGTACAGCCGGAATGTTAGCTGTATTTCCTAACGTTGCGGATGTAACATATGCAGCCGAGGCTGTTAAGAATGATTTTGAAGTAACATACGAAGGCTGGCACGGAAGTACCGTTGACGTTGACCTGATCGCTGAAGAAGGCACAGGTACAGCAGGTTCAAGAGGTATGACCGTTACCAACAGAACATCACCATCCGAAGGCGCCGAATCTTCCAAGGGCCTCTACCTGACAGGCGGTATCAACTACGACTACAGCGTTAAGGTGTACAGCGAAAGCGACGAGACTTTCCATCTCTCACTTCTCTATATCGACGAGAAGACCGAGAAGGAAACAGTTGTTGAGCTGGATTCACAGGACGTCAAGGGCGGCACATGGACAACTCTCTCATCCGAGTTCAAGGCTCCGAAGGATGTTTATGAGTTCCGCCTTTCCATCACAACAGATTCTACAAACGATTTCTCATTCGATGATGTTCTCATCACCAATCAGGTGTCAAAGAACGCTGCAAAGGCTGCCGGCGGACAGGGCCTCAAGGATGAGTTCGCAGATTACTTCCGTGTAGGTAATATCCTCAACGGCGGTACTGTAAAGAATTCGGCTATCACAGCTATCATCCTCAAGGATCACAACGCTATCGAGTGCGAGAACGAGACAAAGCCTGATGCTACTCTGGTTCAGAACGGCTCATCAAACAGCAATATCAAGGTCTCACTGAACAGCTGTGCTGCTATCGCTGACTTCGCTCAGAAGAACGGTATCGCTTTCAGAGGACATACTCTTGTTTGGCACAGCCAGACTCCTGAGTGGTTCTTCAAGGATAACTTCCAGAACGGCGGAAACTGGGTAGACAAGAACACCATGAATCAGCGTATGGAAAGCTACATCCAGCATATGTTCGAGGCTTTCGCTACTCAGTATCCTTCACTTAACCTCTACTCATACGACGTATGTAACGAGTGTATCTCCGACGGCGGCAACGGCGGCCCGAGAGGCGGCGGCTACGGCAACGGAAATTCACCATGGGTCAAGGTTTACGGCGACAACAGCTTCATCGAGCAGGCTTTCACATATGCAAGAAAGTACGCTCCTGCAAACTGTAAGCTTTACTATAACGACTATAACGAATTTGCTGACGGTAAGAAGAACAGCATCATCAACTCCATCCTGAAGCCTCTGAAGGCTAAGGGCGTCCTCGACGGCATGGGTATGCAGTCACATATCAGTGCTGCTGCAAGCAATGCATGGGGCGATACAGGTTCTTACCTCAAGGCTATGGACGATTACCTCAGCCTGGGCATCGACGTTCAGGTAACAGAGCTTGATATCTCCACAGAGGGCGGCAAGTTCTCACTCCAGGATCAGGCTACAAAGTACAAGGCTATCTTCCAGCACGCTGTTGACGTTAACACAAGCGGCAAGTACGCAGGCAAGGTTACACTTGTTCAGGTATGGGGCCCTAACGACAACAACTCATGGGTAGGCACAGACAAGAACTCAGGCAGAAGCAATGCTCCTCTCCTCTATGACGGAAACAACCAGCCTAAGGCTGCTTATACAGCTATCACAAGCATCATTCCTCAGCCCTGGGGCGACGGAAGCAATCCTAACGACGGAAGCACACCTATCCCTGATCCCGAACCGGATGCAGACGGATACTGGTTCCACAGCACATTTGAAGGTTCTGACGACGGCTGGGGCGGCAGAGGCTCAGCTACAGTCCTCACAAGCGGCAGAACATTCTACAAGGGTGCAGAAGCTCTTCTCGTTCAGGACAGAGAAGCAGCATGGAACGGTGCAAGCTATCCGCTCAGCTCAAGAATATTCAAGCCCGGCGAGGAGTACAGCTTCTCAGTAAATGTACAGTTCCTCGACGGTGATGACTCAGCAGAGTATAAGTTCACTCTCCAGTATCAGGGTTCAGACGGTGAGGCTCATTACGATCAGATCGCTGTCGGCACTGCTCCTAAGGGCGAATGGTTACAGCTGGCAAATACAAACTACAAGATCCCCGCAGACGCTACAGACTGCCAGATCTACGTAGAGACTACAGATACTGACAATACAGGAAACTTCTACATCGACGAAGCTATCGGCGCTCCTGCCGGCACAGCTATCGACGGTCCCGGACAGCCTAAGGTGAAGACTCTCATCCGTGGCGATATCAACTTCGATGAAGCTATCGACTCAATGGACGTCGCATTAGGCAGAAAGGGCATCATCAAGGAATACTCTGACGCTTCTGCACAGAAGGCTGCTGACGTTGACCTGAGCGGTAAGTATGAGATCAACGACCTCGTTCTCCTCCAGGAATACGTTCTCGGCAAGATCAAGGAATTCCCTGAAAACAAGCCGGCAGTTCCGGTACTCGATACTTCAAAGTACGAGGCTAAGTTCAGCGGTCTTACACTGGCTGAAAGCTTTAAGAAGCAGACAGAGAACAATCCTCTCTATACTCAGCGTTTCGGTGCTGACCCGGGCTGGATGGTTTATGACGGAAGACTTTACGTTTACACCACAGCAGATCAGTTCGCATACAAGAACAATCAGCTCATAGAAAACGATTACTCTTCAGGTTACATCAACTGCTTATCAACAGCAGACCTTGTAAACTGGACCGATCACGGTCAGATCCCTGTTGCAAAGACAAGAGTAAACGGTACTCCTATTGCAAGATGGGCTAATAATGCATGGGCTCCTGATGCTGCATGGAAAAAGATCAACGGACAGGACAAGTTCTTCCTTTACTTCGCTAACAACGGTTCAGGTATCGGCGTTATCACAGCTGATGACCCGACATTCACAAAGAATGTAAAGGATCCTATCGGCAAGGAACTCATTTCAAGAAGCACACCTAACAGCAACGTAACATGGCTCTTCGATCCCGGCGTTTACTATGATCCTCAGACTGATACAGCTATCATGGCATACGGCGGCGGTGTTCCTCAAGGACAGGCTGCTAATACAAAGCAGGGACGTATCGTTCAGCTTGGCGATGACATGATTTCGATCAAGGGTACACCTTTCGATCCCGGTACACCTTACCTCTTCGAGGATTCAAGCATGATCAAGATCGGCGACACATGGTACTATTCATTCTGCCATAACTGGAGTGTTCCGGGCGGCGCAAGCGTAAACGGCAATTCATTCGGCAGCGCTGATATCGGTTACATGACATCTAAAAATCCTCTTGGCGGATACCAGTATCAGGGCGTTGTATTCAAGAACACAGGTACTCAGAGACTTGACAACGGCGGTAACAACCACCACTCTATCATCGAATTCAAGGGCGGCTACTATGTACTTTATCACTCACGTCAGCTTGAAATGCGCATGGGCGTTAACGGCGGCAAGGGTCTTAACTACAGATCACCCTGTATCGATAAGGCAACTATAAGCAACGGCAAGATCACTTGCAGCGGTTCACAGAATGGTGTAAGCCAGATCGAGAACCTCAACCCATATGAGACTGTACAGGCTGAAACAATGTCCAACCAGTCCAAGAACATAAGCGTAAGCGGTGTAGGCAACACAACTGTCAAGGCTAAGAAGGGCGATTGGATCAAGGTCAGCGGCGTTGATCTCAGCAATGGCGTATCTTCTATCAAGGTAAAGGGCAGCGGCAACGCAGTAGTTAAGTTCTGTGTAGGTTCTCCTACAGGTACCTGCATCGGTTACGGCGATCTCAATGGCAGCGAGAATGAACTCGCAGCTGCAGAGAATAACGTAAGCGGCGTTAAGGATATCTACATGGTATTCAGCGGCGACTGCGAATTTGATTCATGGAGCTTTTCATAAGTTCTGATTCTTTTCACTGATGATGATGCCCTCCATCTGCACAGCGGAGGGCATATCACAGGCTCGCTGAAAGGCGGCCGTATATAATAAAATTAATTGTAAGGGACAAATCAGAAAAACCGTATCATAGTGATGCGGTTTTTTCCTTTATGCGGAAATATTGACATTCACGGCGTCAGAGAGTATAATACAGCTATGCGGAGGTGATATGCTTGAACGGAACGGTGCTTATATGGGATGAATCTGCCGTGGCAGGCGGCAGACTGGCAGAAGAACTTATATGCAGGGGAATGCCTGCGGTATGCTGCCGTGAGCGTCTCGGCCGTGCGGAGGAGAGGATAGCAGAGCTTTCACCGAAAGCCGTTATCATAATAGTTTATTCCTATGACGTGAAACAGCTTGGAATGTTGAAGGAGCTGAATACACGCTTCACTGATGTGAAGTTCGTAACAGGCGTTTTCGGCTCGCTGAATCTTTCGCACAGGATTTTTCTGGAGGCAGGTGCGGTTTACAGCTTTTCCGTGCCGTCAGTCAGCGACAGGGTATTCGCCGAACTTATGAGGGCGCTCATCAGAGAGAACGTCAGTGCGGCATTGGCAGAGGATTTCCTCTACAGATGCGGCTTTAACGATAAATCAAAAGGCTTCGGCTACTTTGCCTCGGCTATGGATATCTGCATAAGCGATGTCCGGCTGCTTTCGGGCGGAGTTACCGATGTCTACAGCAGAGTTGCAGAGCTTTTCCACACTAAAGCAGGCTCGGTCGAACGTGACATGAGAACGTTCATCGCTATGCCTAAGCAAAGCCGTGCGGTGGCAAGGATACGCTTCGGCAGAACTAAAAGCGCTCAGTCCAACAGAGAAATGATAGCTATGGCCTGTGATGCATTTGTGGGAGCCATGCGAACATCCCGTTAACCTTCTGCAACAAAGCCGCTGCAAGAGTACCTCGTTTCAGGCTGTGAAATAGCGGACTGACATCCGAAATCACAGAAATTGCAAAGTCGGAAAAATTTTTCACTTTACGTGTTGACTTATTCGGGGGAAAATAGTATAATTATTATTGTATGGCAAATACTATGTATTTTTATATTTATATATGGAGGTTTTTTACAATGAGCAGAGTTTACAACTTCAGTGCCGGCCCTGCTGTACTTCCCGAAGAAGTACTCAAGGAATGCGCAGATGAAATGATGGATTACAAGGGATGCGGTATGTCCGTAATGGAGATGTCACACCGTTCAAAGGTATATGATGAGATCATCAAGGAAGCTGAAAAGGATCTTCGTGACCTCATGAATATTCCTGACAACTACAAGGTGATCTTCGTTCAGGGCGGTGCTTCTCTGGTATTCGCAGGCGTTCCTATGAACCTTATGAAGAACAAGAAGGCTGCTTACATCATCACAGGTCAGTGGGCTAAGAAGGCAGCTCAGGAAGCTGAAAAGTACGGTGAGGTAGTAAGAGTAGCTTCTTCTGCTGACAAGACTTTCTCATACATCCCTGATTGTTCAGACCTGGACATCCCTGATGATGTTGACTACGTTTATATCTGCGAGAACAACACTATCTACGGTACAAAGTTCTGGGAACTCCCTAACACAAAGGGTCACGAACTGGTTGCTGACGTAAGCTCATGCTTCCTCTCAGAGCCTGTTGACGTATCTAAGTACGGCGTTATCTACGGCGGCGTTCAGAAGAACGTTGGTCCTTCAGGCGTACAGATCATCATCGTTCGTGAGGATCTCATCGCTGACGGCCCTGCACTGGATATCACTCCTACAATGATGAACTGGAAGATCCAGGCTGAGAACGAGTCACTCTACAATACACCTCCATGCTACGGTATCTACGTATGCGGCAAGGTATTCAAGTGGATCAAGAAGATGGGCGGCCTTGAGGCTATGAAGGCTCATAACGAGAAGAAGGCTAAGATCCTTTACGATTTCCTCGACCAGAGCAAGATGTTCAAGGGCACTGTTGAGAAGAAGGACCGCTCACTCATGAACGTTCCATTCATCACAGGCAACGACGAGCTGGACAAGAAGTTCGTTGCTGAGTCAAAGGCTGCAGGCTTCGAGAACCTCAAGGGTCACAGAACTGTCGGCGGTATGCGTGCTTCTATCTACAATGCTATGCCTATCGAGGGCGTTGAGAAGCTCGTTGCTTTCATGAAGAAGTTCGAGGAAGAAAACTCCTGACATTTGAAATTCTGAATTCGGAATCAGGAATTCGGAATTATTGTGTCCGGCTTCGCCGGATGAATCTAAATTTTAATATCATCGCCGTAAGGCGATACAATTAATTCAGAATTCCGCATTCCGAATTCCGAATTAATTCCGGCTCTAAATTAATGAAAAGAGGTTAACATAAATGTACAAGATCCAGACATTAAACAAGATCTCATCTATCGGTACAGATATCTTCGATAAGAGCAAGTACAGCATTGCTGACGATTGTGCTAATCCTGATGCTATCATGGTAAGAAGCGCTAAGATGCACGATATGCAGTTCGGCGACAATCTTCTTGCTATCGCCCGTGCAGGCGCAGGCGTAAACAACATCCCTGTTGAGCGCTGCGCACAGGAGGGTATCTGCGTATTCAATACTCCCGGTGCTAACTCAAACGCTGTTAAGGAGCTTGCTATCGCTGCTCTGCTCCTCGCTTCAAGAAAGATCGTTGAGGCTGCTGAGTGGGCTAAGTCCCTCAAGGGCACACCTGACGCTCCTAAGACTGTTGAAGGCGGCAAGTCAAAGTTTGCAGGTCCTGAGATCGCAGGCAAGACTCTCGGTATCATCGGTCTCGGCGCTATCGGCGGTAAGATCGCAAACGCTGCTGAGTCTCTCGGCATGAAGGTCATCGGTTACGACCCATTCCTTTCAGTAGGCGCTGCTCTCCACCTTGAGCCAACTGTAAAGATCGTTACAGATATCAACGATATCTACACAAACAGCGATTACATCACTATCCATATGCCTTACACTCCTCAGACAAAGAACACTATCGATGCTGAGCAGATCGCAATGATGAAGGACGGCGTTCGTCTCATCAACCTCGCAAGAGGCGAGCTCATCAACAGCGAGGCTGTTGTAAAGGCTATCGCTGACGGCAAGATCGCTAAGTACGTTACAGACTTTGCTGACGATGTTGTTCTCGGCGCTGAGAACGTTATCGTTCTCCCACACCTTGGTGCTTCAACTCCCGAGAGTGAGGATAACTGCGCTGTTATGGCAGCTCAGGAGCTTATCGACTACATCGAGAACGGTAATATCAAGAACTCCGTAAACCTTCCTAATGCTTCAATGAATGCAGTAGGAACAAAGATCTGCATCATCCACAAGAATGTTCCTACAACAATTGCTTCTATCACAACTGCTGTAGGCAACGAGGGTATCAACATCGAGAACATGGTAAACGCTTCCAAGAAGGATTTCGCTTACACAATGCTCGACGTTACAGGTGATGTTCCTCCTACAGTTGAGGGCAAGATCAACGCTGTTGACGGTGTTATCAGAGTAAGAGTTATCGGTTAATTGCTCGTAGGCACTTTAATTATAAAAATGAAGGGGCTGCCTTTGGCAGCCCTTCGGTTTTATAAAAAGGGGCTTTTTGTGATATATTATATTAGGGCGCTCGGAAAGCGCCACTACAAAACCATTTACGAAGAATAGCCAAATTGTAGGGGCGGACGCCCTCGTCCGCCCGATAATGCCGTATAAAATCTGACTTTATCTACAGACTGGGGGCTGCCTTAGGCAGCCCTTTTTATTTTTGCTGAACGTATGGATAATAGCATATCTGTCCTGAACTTTGCATACTATTAAAAAACAAAGGAGGGCATGACCATGGACGAAATAAGCGAAACCGTTTTATATGACGAGGCCGGGGATGACAGCACAGAGGAGCTGATGAATGAATATGAGGACAGGAAAAGCCGCAGTCACGATGACGTCATCACGATGCAGACAGCGGTATGCCTGACGTTGGGGGCGCTGTTTCTGGCGCTTCATTTTTTGTATCCCGAAACTGCTGAGGCTCTGCTGAATGAGCTGAAAAAGTATACGACTGACACCTCTTTCGTGGTGAAAAATCCCATTGATATTGTCATTTCATACTTCCATAGCCGATGAGCTTCCGAAAATAAAAGCGGATTTCTCGTTCTTTCTGATGGCCGCCATGCTGTTCCTGATGAGGGATGTGAGAACTGCCTCGGGTATCGTCATTGTATGCGTACTTCATGAACTGAGCCATCTGGCGGTCATGGCTGTATTCGGTGAAAAAGTGAAGAGCATACATTTCAGCGGCACCGGGATAAGGATAACTGCGGATAAAAGCGGAACCGAGCCGCTGCTGCAAACTGTACTCATACTACTGTCGGGGCCTGCTGTGAATATCATCCTGTATTTCCTGCTGCGTGAGAAAATGCCTGACACCGCATATCTCAGCCTTGGTGCCGGACTGTACAATCTGCTGCCCTATAGTCACCTTGACGGGGGAGCAGTGCTGGAGATACTGATAACGGGCAGAGAGCATGAATACGCTTTCAGAACTGCTCTGAGACTGCTCAGAATAGCGATCACAGCTGTTCTGGCTGCTTCATTGTACCCGTACATCATGGCTTTCATAGAGCTTCTCGCTTTGCATATTTCACAAGCAGGGGGGAGAATTTTTGTTATACTTTTCTGAATTATTTTGTTGCATAGACAATTAAATTATGATATAATCATAATATCCCCTATAAAAAGAAGAGGTGAAAGCATGAAAATATTACTTATCGGCGGTACAGGAACCATCAGCATGGCTATTACAAGACTTCTCGCAAAGCAGGGGCATGAGCTTTATCTGCTGAATCGTGGAGGACGTACCGCAGAACTCCCCGAAAATGTCAGAGTCATTGTGGGTGATATCAGCGATGAAAAGGATATCTCCGCCAAACTGGAGGGTATGACTTTTGACTGTGTTGGCGAGTTCATCGGCTTTGTGCCTGAACAGGTAGAGAGGGATTACAGACTGTTCAAGGATTTCACAAAGCAGTATATTTACATCAGTTCGGCTTCTGCTTATCAGAAACCGCTTTCAGACTACAGGATAACGGAAAGCACTCCTTTGTCAAATCCCCACTGGCAGTATTCAAGAGACAAGATAGCCTGTGAGGAATTTCTTATGAGGATGTACCGTGAAAACGGCTTCCCTGTTACGATCGTTCGCCCCAGCCATACCTACGATGAAAGATCGGTGCCGCTGGGCGTTCACGGAGACAAGGGCAGCTGGCAGGTCATCAAGCGTATCATGGAAGGCAAGAAGGTCATAATTCACGGCGACGGCACTTCGCTCTGGACCATTACCCATAATACCGACTTCGCAAAGGCTTACTGCGGCCTTATCGGAAATATCCACGCTATCGGACAGGCATTCCATATAACCTCCGACGAAAGTGTTACATGGAATCAGATATATCAGATCATTGCCGATACTCTGGGAGTTCCGCTTAAAGCCTGCCATATACCGTCAGATTTCCTTAACATCATAGGCCCTTACGATTTTGAGGGCACACTCATCGGTGACAAGGCAAGCACTGTAGTTTTCGACAACTCAAAGATAAAACGTGCAGTTCCTGATTTTACAGCAACAGTCCGTGCAGACTGCGGAATCCGCAGCACTATTGAGTATATCCTTGAACATCCCGAACTTCAGACAGAGGATGAGGAGTTCGACAAGTGGTGCGACAAGGTCATAGACGGATTCGAGAACGCTGCTAAACAGCTGAAAAGCACGATATAAAGATATAAAAAGGAGAGATAAAGTTATGGATAATTTTCAGTTCTACAGCCCTACAGAGTTTATTTTCGGCAAGGAGACCGAGGCTCAGGCAGGTGAAATGGTAAAGAAGTACGGCGGAAAAAAGGTGCTCCTCCACTACGGTGGAAAGTCAGCTGCTAATTCGGGACTTCTCGATAAAGTCAAGGAAGCCCTTGAGGAAAGCAAGATAGAGTACGTTGAGCTTGGCGGTGTAAAGCCGAATCCGAGAGATACCCTCATCTACAGAGGTATCGATATCTGCCGCAAGGAAGGCGTCGATTTCATCCTTTCAGTAGGCGGCGGCTCATGTATCGACTCATCAAAGGCTATCGCTCTCGGTGTGCCTTATGACGGCGATTTCTGGGACTTCTACGGCTCAGGCAAGGTAGTTCAGAAGGCTCTGCCTATCGGTACTATCCTGACTATCGCCGCAGCAGGAAGTGAAGGCTCCGGCGCTTCGGTTGTCACAAAGGAAGACGGCTGGCTCAAGCGTGACGTAAGCTCTGACCTTCTCCGTCCCAAGTTCTCAATACTCAACCCTGAGCTGACCTGTTCACTGCCGCCTTATCAGACAGCCTGCGGTGCAACTGATATCATGGCTCACGTATTCGAGAGATACTTCACAAACACAAAGGAAGTAGAGATCACTGACCGTCTCTGTGAGGCTGTACTCATGACAATGATAAAGGAAACACCCCGTGTTATCGCTGATCCCGGCAACTATGAGGCACGTGCGAACATCATGTGGGCAGGCACTGTCGCTCATAACGACATCGTCGGTGTCGGCAGAAGTCAGGACTGGAACAGCCATGCCATCGAACACGAGCTTTCCGCTCTCTATGACGTAGCTCACGGCGCAGGACTTGCTGTTATCATGCCTGCGTGGATGGAGTTCGTATACAAGCACGATATCATGCGTTTTGCTCAGGCAGCTGTACGTATCTGGGGCTGTGAGATGAACTTCATCAATCCCGAACTTACAGCTCTTGAGGGAATCCAGTGCTTCAGAAGCTTCCTCAGCTATATAGGTATGCCTATCAACTTCGAGGAGCTTGGCGCAAGAGAAGAGGATATCCCGAAGCTGGTAGAGAAAATGGGTATCGGTAACGGCAGAACAGGCGGATTCGTTCAGCTTTCTTCCAACGATATCATCGAGATATACAGAATCGCCGCTCACGCAACATTATAATATCAGTAAAACAACCGCCCATCCTTTAACTGTGATGCTCATATAGCAGTTTTATACGCATTTATCGGGGAAAAACCTTTCTGAGGAAAGGTTCTTTCCCCGAACCCCTTTTCCAAAGACTTTTAATAGAATTTTGCCCCATAGAGGGCGCTCCACTTAAGATGTGAGAACCAGTAGTTTCACTGGGAGCGCCCTCTATGGGGCAAAATTAATAGTCTTGGGGAGAGTTCGAGAAAAATCCTTCTTCAAAATGTCTACCTCAATAATACATACAAAACTTCTTTATAAGTACAGCGGTTAACGGATGGGCGGTTCAGCTTTAACAATAAGAGGCGGTATAATAAATAGTAGGGGACGGCGTCCTCGACGTCCCGAAATTGTATTTGCGTATAGAAAACATCACGGGCGCTCTGAAAGCGCCCGTTTATTTATGTGTTGTCTGAAACTGCAATTACTTTCTGTAGCCGTTAGGGTTGTTCTTCTGCCAGTTCCATGTATCACGGCACATATCAGCCAGAGTTTTCTCGGTCTTCCAGCCGAGCACCTTCAGAGCCTTGTCTGCGTTTGCATAGCTTTCGGCAAGGTCTCCGGGACGTCTGTCGCCGTAAACGTGGTTGATCTTGATATCGTTCACGTTCTCGAAAGTTTCAACTATCTCGGTAACGCTGTAAGGAGTGCCTGTACCGAGGTTGAATATCTCAACGCCCTTTGCGCCGAATACATAGTCGATAGCCTTTACGTGGCCCTTTGCAAGGTCGGTAACGTGGATATAGTCACGGCGGCAGGTACCGTCGGGAGTATCGTAGTCTCTGCCGAAGATAGTCAGCTTCTCACGGCGTCCGACTGCTACCTGAGCAACGTATGGCATAAGGTTGTTCGGGATGCCCTGTGGGTCTTCGCCTATCTTGCCCGAAACGTGAGCGCCGATAGGATTGAAGTAGCGGAGGAGCACTACTGAGAGGTCCTTGTCAGCCTTTGCTGCATCTTCAAGGATCTGCTCCATCATTACCTTAGTCCAGCCGTATGGGTTGGTGCAGGTGCCTCTCTTCATTTCCTCTGTGTAAGGAACGGGATTTTCCTCGCCGTAAACAGTAGCGCTTGATGAGAAGATGATATTCTTCACGCCATGCTTTTCCATACATTCCAGAAGTGTGAGAGTGGTATCGATATTATTTCTGTAATATGCGACAGGCATTGCTACGGATTCGCCAACAGCCTTGAGGCCTGCGAAATGGATAACAGCGTCGATCTTGTTTTCACTGAAAAGAGCATCGACCTTTTCCTTGTCCTTGATATCGACTTCGTAAGCCTTGACGGACTTGCCTGTGATCTCTTCGACTCTGTTTATGACCTCGGGACAGCTGTTAGAGTAGTTATCAGCTATAATTACGTCATAGCCGGATTCGAGAAGTTCAACAGCGGTGTGAGAGCCGATATAGCCTGCGCCGCCTGCCAGTAAAATAGTGCTCATAGTTTTAACTCCTTATGAAAATTATTTTAAAACTGATTCATGTATAGCAAAGTGCTTTGGTATGCCGTTTTCCGTGATGAGATTGAGGTCTCCCTGTATGAGCGGAAGGAAGTATTTGAGAGCGAAATCACGGATATTGTTTCCTGCTGAATTGATGTATTTCTTGGGCAGGAACTTTTCATTGTTTGCGATATCCTTAGCGTCTGCGGTCTCTATGACAGCAGTGTAGGGGATATCCTCGATACGGCGGAATACCATTACCTTGCCTGTTTCTCCTTCAAGTGCACAGCGTACACCTGCGGCACCGATAGCCTCAGCTTCGTCGATATCAGTCTTTGAGCCGAGATGTGAAGAGCATCTCTGCATAACATTGAGCTCGATGGAGCGGACCTTGCAGCCTATCTCAGAGCGGACAACATCCTCAAGATACTTGCCGATACCTGAGAGGTACTTGTGGCCGAAATTATCAACAACGCCCGACTGTACGCCTTCGGGGACTTCGATGCCCTCTGATACCGCAACGATAACAGCCTTATGCTTTGACATTTCCTGTCTTACATCAGCGAGGAAGCTGTCCAGAGAGAACTTTACCTCAGGCACGTAAACAAGATGGGGAGCGGTTTCACCCATAGCGTGAAGCACAGCGCTTGAAGCAGTGAGCCAGCCTGCGTGACGTCCCATTATCTCGACGATAGTGACGGAAGGTATGCTGTAAACGATACTGTCACGGGTTATCTCGTGCATTGTTGTGGCTACATATTTGGCAGCTGAGCCGAATCCCGGGGTATGGTCTGTGATACAAAGGTCATTGTCGATAGTTTTCGGGATGCCGATTACCTTGATATCAACGCCTGTCTCAGCGAAATATTCTGAGAGCTTGTTGACGGTATCCATGGAATCGTTACCGCCGATATAGAGAAAAGCGCCGATATTACGCTGCTTGAGAGTATCGGTTATCTTCTTGTATACTTCCTCATCGTCGTGCCAGTCGGGCAGTTTGTATCTGCATGAACCCAGCACGGTTGAAGGAGTCTGCTTGAGGAGCTCCATATCGTTGTTTGTGAGTATCATAGATTTCAGGTCAACGAGATGGTTCTCGATAATGCCTTCGATTCCGTTGACAGAGCCGAAAATAGCGTCTATCGTTGATACTTTCAGCGATTCCTTGAACACGCCTACCAGAGAAGCGTTGATGGCACAGGTCGGACCGCCTGACTGTGCAACTGCAATGTTGATCATATTTTAATATCCCTTTCAAATGTCGCCGCTGACTTGTGTCAGCATATGTTTATAGCGATTTGCTGCTTTTTCATGGAGTGCGCATGAAAAAGCATTATATAAAACACGTCTGTTGAATGACAGTGCTTTAATATACATCATTGAATTCAGAGCGCTTTTCTCTTCCCATCAGTGAGCTTACAGCGTCAGCAGGGGATGCGCCTTCGTATACAGCTTTGTATACATATGAAATAATAGGAAGCTCCACGCCGTATTTTTCGGAAAGAGCCATAGCCGGCTTCAGGGCATTCATACCCTCCACGACCATACCTATCTCCTTGATGGCGGATTCTGCATCATAGCCTTTTCCAAGAAGGATGCCTGCCTTGTAGTTACGGCTGTGCACACTGAGAGCGGTAACGATAAGGTCGCCCATACCGGCAAGACCGTAGAATGTACGCTCGCAGCATCCCATTTTCATTCCGAGGCGCTTTATCTCGGAAAGGCCACGGGTAATGAGAGCGGCTTTGATGTTGTCTCCGAGGCCGAGGCCGCTGAGAGTGCCCGATGCGAGGGCGATGATATTTTTCAGTGCGCCGCAGAGTTCAACGCCTTTCAGGTCGGGATTAGTGTAGACTCTCATGAAAGAGTTGGTGAAAACATCCTGTATTATGCCTGCTGTATCCATATCCGGACAGGAAGATATGATAGTAGTGGGCATATTCTTTATGACTTCTTCTGCATGGGTGGGACCTGAGAGAGCGGCTATTTTCAGCGATTTTTCCTTTACGATACTGCCGAGCTGATCGGCAATCACATCGGTCATGCTGAAAAGTGTCTTTTCTTCGATACCTTTAGCCACACTTACGAGTATCTGTCCGTTTTTCAGGTAGGGAGCGGCGGTTTTCATGGTTGAGCGGATGTAAACGGAGGCTACTGCTACTACGAGAAGCTCGTTTTCGCTGCATACCTTTTCGGTATCAGTAGTATAGGAAAGGGCCTCGGGGAGGACTGTATCGGGGAATTTAGGGTGCACATGAGCAGATTCCAGATCGTCGATCTCCTTTTTGAGTGCAGACCATACCGTGACTTCGTTGCCGCTTTCACAGAGCATTTTTGCAAGAGCGATGCCCCATGTTCCGGCGCCTAAAACACCTATTTTCATAGAAGATGTCTCCTTTGTCCGTGTTGGGCGGACAGCCGCAGCTGTGCGCCGATATTAGTGCATCTGAAAAGTTCAGGTGTGCACATAATAAAGTATAACAGATATAATTGCTTATGTCAAGGCGGAAAAGGGCGAATATCACTTCTCAGGTGAAAAATCCGCAGATGTTTTCAATATGTAAATGAAGATTTTTCTTATACAGATAGTAATTAATGCCTCGTTCATAAATCGTAAAAACTCACAAAATATACCTTGCGTAATTGTTTGCAGTCACAAAATTGTTTTGAAATAGTTGACATAAAGTATGATAAGAGTTATAATTAATTATACAAAAGAGACAGTGACAGGACGGTGCAGGGGAATGAAAAACGCTGCATACCTCAGCACTGCTTATACGCTTTTTAAAGGGATATGGAACAAGGTCTTATCCGCTGACGAATCAGGCATCGGCGGCGGATAAAAGGCTTTGACATTCATCTGTATCCGTGAAGGTATCAGCGTAAATACCGTATCATAGGCATTAGGCGGCCTTGAACAAGATATCCGGCAATAAGTTAAAATATATGGGAAAGAAAACATGATACGGCCTGACCCCCTCTGAATTTCGCAGAGGGGGCGGGAAACTCAACGGAAAAACTCAATATGACTTCAGGCAGATCAAGGAACCTGCGGTTCCCCTGCCGTTTTGTTGCTGTTGACAGAATTGCAGGGTTCCTGAAATATCGGAGTTCGGACATAACAGAAGGAGTGGTGGAAATGAATATTACAAAGAAAAAAATATCTGTTATATTTATCGCATTGGTCTGCGTACTGTCTGTTTGTGCGATGTTCATGCCGTTTACTGTTTCAGCAGACGACTATGACAAGAGTATTACCCTCAACTGCACAAAGGACGGTACTATCCTTGACGGTATGGAGTGGAAGATATACCGTGTAGGCGAGAGAAGCGGCGGAGATTTTGTGCTTACAGGCGATTTTGCATCATATCCCGTTGACATCAAGGATATGTCAGCTGAAAATATCATAGCTGCTGCACAGACTCTCGACGGCTACAGCACTGCTGATAAAATTCCCGTGCTTGCTTCAGGTGTTACCAATGCAAGCGGAACGCTGACTTTCAACGGCCTTAACAATGGCCTTTACATGGCTGTGGGAAAAAGGATAACGAAGGATATTTACACATACATACCTTCACCTCTTCTCCTTGAAGTCAGCAACGGTCAGACAGAATTCAATTTCGACGCATATCCTAAGATAGTACGTGCAGCACTTTCGGATAAGGCTACATCACATACCGTAAGAAAGATATGGCTTGACTATAATGATACTTATGAAGCACGTCCTACCTATGTAACTGTTGATCTTTTCAGAGACGGCGAACTCTATGATACAGTTACTCTTAACGAAGCTAATGACTGGCAGCATAAATGGGTATCACTGGGAAATGAATACGACTGGAAAGTCGTTGAGAGAAAGATACCTGTTGATTACGAAGTAAGAATCGAATACAACGAAACTCAGTATCTCATACGCAACCGTCACAAGACAGTTATGGACTGGGACGAAGTAACAAGGCCGATCACTACTACAACAGGCACAACAACCACCCTGCCTCCTGTTGTTACAGGCAGTGATGTTGATTCATCAACAGAGACTACCCATACAGCGGCTGAGCTCACTTCAACCACTTCAACAACCATGACAACTGCTGTATCTACTCTTCCTCCCACATCAGCACAGCCTCCGCAGTCTACTTATACAGGCGGCGGAAGAAGCAAGCTTCCTCAGACAGGACAGCTCTGGTGGCCTGTAGCTCCTCTGGGATTAGGCGGTACTCTGATGGTGTTCACAGGTATGAAGCTGAGATCCAAGAAGGACGAAGATGAAGAATAAAACAGGAACATTATTGATGATATGCGGAACAATGCTGATACTCTCAGCATTGTTCCTTTGTTGGTATAATATAAAAGAAAGCCGCAGAGCCTATGATGATTCGCAGAAGGTGCTGTTGGAACTGAAACAGCTCATCCCCGTGGTTGAGGAGAAGGACGAGGAGACCGAGTTCCTTCAGCAGATACCTGCTGAGAATCCGGCTGACGACCTCTTTGCTCCTTATGAGGAGGCTGAGGAAAAAGCTCCCGAGATCCCCGAACCTATTGTGATAAACGGCGATTATTACTGCGGATATATCTATCTTCCCTCGCTGGGACTTGAGCTCCCTGTGGCTGACGGCTGGAGCTATGAAGCTCTCAGAAATACACCGTGCCGTTACAGCGGAAGCGCTGCGGAAAATGACATGATAATCGCTGCCCACAATTATAACGATCATTTCGGACGCATCGGCGATCTGGATTCGGGCGATGAGATAGTTTTCACCGATACTTCTGGGATCCGCCATTATTATGAGGTGGATTTCACTCAGTATGTGGATGGCTACGATGTGGATGCGATGTTCAGCGGAGGCAGCAGCGAATGGGATATAACCCTGTTCACCTGCACTCTCAGCGGTCAGAGCCGTGTTACGGTGAGAGGAACACATAAGGAAATTGAATGAAAAAGCACCTCATGGGTCCGGATCGGCCTGTGAGGTGTTGTTTTTTGAGAGGAAAATGAACATATAGTAAATGAATGATCAAAATATACTCTAAGTAAACAGATGGCAGTGTGGAATTTTTGTTCATTTGATTACGGAAGCCTTGTATTAGTTTAATATGTACATTTGGAGACAGCGTAATTGTAAAATGTTGCCAAAAATATTTTGATAAATTCTTTTTACCTTGACAGTTTTTTTACTCTGTGTTATAATAAATGATATCATTTTGCGGTCGTTCAGACCGAATACAGCATTAAAGGAGGAATGCAGATGAAGTCGGTACATAGGTTTATTTGTGTGGTTTTCTGCGGCATCCTCTCTTTATTTTTGCTGCCGTGCCTGAAATGCCATGCAGAAGACAGCATGACCGTCGAGGCGGAGATCCCCGTATCGTGCCTCAGCGTAGACGCTCCCGAGGGGCACATCTACAGGATAATGATAGAACCGAGGAACAGCAATTCGCCGGCGCCTAAGTCGGGTACGCTCCAGATATCAGAAAGCGGCACCGGAAAGTTTCAGATAGATATAACCGAGCCCGGAGCTTATGATTATTTGGTATATGAACAGGCTGGCGACGATGAAAGGATCGTATACGACAGCAGTGTGTACCATGTAACAATTACCGTACAGACCGCAGATCAGAACAAACTGGCGTATACGGTAACTGCATACAAAAATGACGAAACTACAAAAACCGGCAGACTGGAATTCAGAAACGAGGTTTCAGCGAATTTCGTAACGGATACTACTTCCACGACGCTGACGACAACGGTGACAACCACTGAAACGACTACAGTTACCTCCGCAACCGTGACAACCGTGAAAAAGAGCGGAATATCAACTGTATTTGAAAATATCACAAGCATTATGACAGGCGACCGTATGCCTGTGAAGCTGCTGCTGAGCATTATCGTAATATCAGCCGCCGTGATCTGCTTCATGCTGATCAATAAAAAACACCATGAGGATTAGCAATAATACAAAAAGGGTGGGACTATAACCGTTTTACTCTTATAGAAGCTTTATACGCATTTATCGGGGGAAAACCTTTCTGAGGAAAGGTTCTTCCCCCGTACCCCCTTTCCAAAGACTTTTAATAGAATTTTTCCCCAGATGGGGCGCTCCACAAAAATGTGAAAACCAGTAGTTTTACTGGGAGCGCCCCATCTGGGGAAAAATTAATACTGAAAGTTTTATGAAGGGAGTTTGAGGGAGAACCCTTTTTCAAAAGGGTTTCCCTCAATAGACACGTGTAAAAACTGCTATATGAGTACCACAGCTACAGTCTCACCCTTTTTTATTATTATGTGGAATGTGCTGGCCGTTTTCAAATTGTTCGGCGAGACCGAAGCGTCTGGTCATGCGTCCCTGTATCACCCAGAACAGGATGAGGAGGATTACCACGGCTGCAACGATAAAGGGGATACAGTTCATCTTATCGATAGGAACGGCGTCCGCAGGCACTCTTATCTCATGGGGCTTATAGGTGTCTATTCTGTGCGATCTCACCAGGAGGCGGTGAGTATTGATGCCGTAGGGAGTACAGGTCATCAGCGTGACGTTGTCCTGATCGGGAATGATATTCAGGCTGTTCAGTTCCGTCGGCAGAACTACTTCGATATTGTCAACGGAGTAGGTGTATATCTCGTCGAGGATAGTGATAGTGAATGTATCATCCTCCACCAGCTGGTCAATATCGGTGAACAGCTTTGATGATGGAAGCCCACGGTGAGCGGAAATGACGGAGTGTCTGCTTGTACCGCCGATAGGCAGGGTCGAGCCTTGCAGATGCCCCACAGCTATATTAAGCACTTCGGGGCTTGTGCCGTGGTAGATAGGCAGATAGACGTTTATCTTCGGAATGGTGATATATCCCATAATGCCCGTGCCTGTTATATCGAGAACATTTTCGTAGCCGGATACGTTTGCGTAGTCCGACAGCGGCGAGGGAAGCTCAGCAAGCTTACGGTTGTACTTTTCGGCACGTTCAAATATTTTCTGCTTTTCCTCATTTCCCAGGTCGCCGACCGCTTTGTCGTAGTTTGAAATCGCCTGCGACTGCACACGGGAATTCCACCACGTACTGAACGACGGATAGAGGATTATGCCGATGCCTATGATAAGGATACTGCCGAAGAAAAGGTAGAAAAGGATGGAGCTGCGTTTATTCATTATTACCTCCGCCCGAAGCTGACGGGATGACCGTGAATCTGTCTATGGGCCATATAACGGCGTAGATCCTGCCTATGATATCCTCCTGAGCCACACAGCCCACAGAAGAAGAACGGCTGTCGACGGAGTATTCCCTGTTGTCTCCGAGGGACGGTCGTGACTATGGTCAACGAGCCTGACGAAGTGCTGGAGGAAATGCCTGATGCTCTGATGAGACAGAGGCCGAAAAACTCGCTTATCATGTGCATACCGATGACTGCTATGAGGACGTTCTGATCTGTGAGCTTGAAGAAAATGAAGAACATACTCACACTGAGGAATGCTACGAAAAGCAGCTTGTATGCGGTTTTGAAGACGAGGAAGAGGCTGATGCTTCTGCTGAGGCTGAAGTGACAGGGGAGGATGAGGCTGAGGCGGCCGAAGCTCCCGAGACCGAAGAGATAGAATCAGCTGAAACAGAAGAGACCGAAGAATCAGAAGATGAAGAAGCCGTTCTTGATGCGCAGCTGCCTGAGATGATGATGGCGGCAGGACCGCAGGTGATGGCGGATGCTCCTGCTGTTAAAGCAACTGCCGATAACCGTGCAGATGGTATCCACATCAATCTGTTCGATTTTGGACCAAGCTCGATCGATGTTGGTAATAACAACCTGCAGAAGTATATCGATGAACCTGATGAATGGCAGAATTATGCTATCGGAGTTAATAAAGACAGAACAAATGATGACGATATTCTGTTCTTTGCTTATGGTACTCCTAATACTAATAGAGAAACGGATCCATATATACCTCTGCGACCCGAAAAGAACCATTATGCCGGTAACTATGATATGAGCAGCGGAAATGACGCATTTCCCGGTAACAGACCTGTACAGGGTATAGTCAAGAGAAATCTGGCAGAGGATGGTTATCCTACTGTAAATACTAATGCAAATCATAGCCTGAAATACTTGTTTGAACCTGTTAGTGATGGTACTACCAAAACGGTATATGAGGATGTAAACAAGCTACTTACAAAGGATCCTGATGGAAAATACCATTATAACAGTAATGAGAATTATGCTTACTACAATACTGATACAGACGCAAATCCTGACAAAGAATTCACCGTTTATAGTGACACATTTAATATCGTAAATGATGATCATCATTTTGCGACTGACACAAATCAGAAAACAAATACAACATACGGAACTGATAATGGCTATCCCATGGCGATAGGATTCTTCCCATTCAATCAGTATGATGATACTCATAAGGATCCTAACTTTAATGCAGTTCTTTATGATGAAGATCAGGAAAAAGCCGGATCTGATAGGTACTATAATCATCATTTCGGAATGACTATGGACGCTAATTTTGTACTTCCGGCAGATGGTTTTTACAACAGTCAGCCTGTTGTATTTGATTACAGCGGTGACGATGATATGTGGGTATATCTTGATAATATGCTTATCCTTGACGTAGGCGGTATCCATGAGCCTGCATCAGGAAGAGTCGATTTCACCAATGGTTATGTCTGGGTACAGGATGATCAGCTTCCTGAAGTTATGAAGAATAATCCTAATTTTAATCTTCAGAATTTCCTGACAAACAAGGGAGACGAAACTCCTTATCAGGGCTTTGCATTTGCAGGATGTACACAGGGTGAAAACGGTCAGATTTATGATGAAAATGGAATTCCATGGACATATGATGAATATACTTATCCTTTCTCATCAAGTGTAACAGAAGGACAGAGTGGAACTATCAAAGCCAAAAAATACAAGTTAAGCGACCTTCTTATAGCAGCAAAAAAAGAAAAAGATTCATCATTTGATCCAAATGCGGAGATTGCAGCTTACATAGCAAAACAACAACAACAAGATCCTTTATTTGTGCCTGATCCTGATATGGATTATTGGGATGTGGTAAAGCAGGAAAATCATAATGTAAAGATCTTCTACCTTGAGCGAGGCGGTAACTATTCAAACCTTGCAATGGCATTTAACCTTCCTGTACTGAAACCTGTACGAGTTGAGAAAAAGGTTGACAGCGGTTCAAATGTCACTGATGATTATAAGGACCAGACCTACACTTTCCAGCTCTATAAGGAAAATGGAGAAGGCGGATACGAACCATACGGCGATCAATTTACACTTACAAACGGCGGCAGCAAGGTATTCCCTAAGCTCGATCAGAACGCACATTACTACGTTAAGGAGATCGGCGTTGATTCATCTGTTTATTCAGAGGTCAAGATCAATAACGATGATCCTCAAATATTGAATCCTGATTCGGGAATATACGATATTGAAAGCCAGCGTCTGAATCTTGAGGAAAATGGCGTATTTACATTTAACAATAAGATCAGAGAAGATCGTATAGACCTTAATGTTGAAAAGCAATGGGTCGATAACAATTTCGATCATTCAAATGATATGATAAGATTCAATATCATACGAACTGATGAAAACGGCAATGAAACTACCATTGTTTACAACAAAAAGAAAACGTTTGCTCTGAAAGCCGGTAATAATTGGGAAATGGACTTCAGTGATCTTCCTGTAAGATATGGTTCACATACATATACTTACAGAGTAAAAGAACTTGATGTTCCTATGGGATATGCTGTTGAATACAATAACACCCTTATAAACAAACAGCAGACTTCGCTGATCAAGAATAAAACAACAAATAATGTTGAGATCAACGTTGAAAAAGAATGGCTCGACAATGATGGTACGGAATTGAAGAATACTTCCGGTTTTAACATTGAAGTTGAGCTTCACAGAAAGTGGGAGGAATACGATGATCCCAATCCTACAACTCTTACAATCAGAGCTGTTGATAAAAAGGGCAGAACGCTTAAAGAATGGTACACAAATAAAGCGTATGTGGGCGGCAGTATCGAATACTCAGTAACACCTCCTCTTTATTATGAAGAAGATGATGTAAATGGTATTTACTACAAGCTGAAAAACGAAACATATACAACGGTTGCTCCTACTACTGAGACAATGGATCAGTATGACGGAACCAAAAAGTATGCAGCATTATCCGATGTAACATTTATTGGATTTGATGATGCTAAAACTACAGGCTGTACGGTTATAGACAGTGACGGAGTTTGTTCCGTAGACATCAGCGCAGCTAATCCTGTTATAACAATGGTTTATCAGGAAAAAGAGGCACCGCTTTATACGATACTCCAGCATTCGTTTACAAAGTCTACAAATGGCTGGACAGGACGAGGCGCTGCAAATGTTGAAACAAGCGGGGCTGTAACGTATGCTCTTAACGATGCGCTTTTAGTTAGAGGTCGACAAGCAAACTGGAATGGTGCGCAGTATAAGTTGGATACGAACACCTTTGTTCCTGGAAATTCATATAATTTCCGCATTCAAGTATATAATAATGGCTCGACGACTGAGACTTTCAAAATGACTATAGTAGATGATTCAACCAGCACTAATGGGGGAAGATATACTTATGTTGATGGCAGTAGCGTTTCTGTTGCTCCCGGTGAGTGGAAGGAACTTGAAGGTTCTTGCGTTATACCAACAGGTGCTTCAAATTATCATATATATGTTGAATCTGATGGTACTAATAATTATCGCTTGGATGAGTTTGTGGCTACAAAGGGCGGAGTTCATGCAGATGTAATCGAAGACACAGGCGAAGTCGTTCTCACAGGTGAAGCAATCGTAGAACCAATTCAGCGCTATGACTTTAATTCTTATACAAGTGGCGAACCGAGTCCATGGCGAGTAAATGGACGCTGGAATCCTAATAATGGAGAATGGAAACCAGTGTTTTCACCGTTTACTTCATCTGATGGAGATGCATTTCATGGAACTTCAATTCATATTTCAGAACGAGAAGATACATGGTATGGAATGATATTGCCGCTTACTATGGCAGATTATGCTCCTGGTTCAAAGCACAGCTTCACGATGTATGCTATGTGTAAGCAGCCGATGGAGTTCAAAATGACATTAAAGTATAAAGGAACTGATGGTGTTATTCATTACAAAACTATCGACTCAAGATATGGTGAAGCAGGTGAATGGGTCCAGCTTTCAAATCCCCGTTTCCCGATTCCATCAGACCTTGATACATCTGCAACTGGCGATTTTTCAGTCTATGTCGAAGCAGTAAGCAGTACAGCAGACTTCTACGTTGATGAATTTATAGAAGCTCCTGTTGGCTATACGGCATCTGTTGACAGAGGAACGGGTAAAGTTACATTGACCTACTCCAGCGGTGTGTATAACATGGTTCTTGATGAAGATACATCTATCGCACCAAATGTAGTTAAAGATCACGGCGATGAAATTGTCAAAAATGGAGAGAGCAACACATTCATAATTGACAATACTACTAACTGGAAAAAGAAATGGTCTACAACCGATCTTAAAGAAAAGTCTAATCGTACATATGAGTACTATGTAAAGGAGATCAAGGTAAACGGCAAACCTGTAGATTCAGAAGGAATAGCCGGCGATTATGCAGTCAGCTATTCGGGCAATAATGTTCAGACGAACAGTGCAGATAACCCTATCAAGATCACCAACAAGTACATCTGGTACACACTCCCGGCAACGGGCGGAGTAGGCGCAGATAAAATAGTCCTTCTGGGACTGGCGCTGACAATAATAGGCATACTGAGCGGATGCTCGGTTTACAGCCGTCGAAGGAGGCCTGAATGAGATGTCTCAATGAAACGGCTTTACAGGACACACAAAAATTTGAAATTATGATGAAAAATGGAGGAAAGATTATGAAAACCAATAAGAGAAGATTATTAGCAGCTTTAACAGCTACAACATTGGCCCTTACACCTTGCTTTGCGGCTGGGATGATGAATGCTTATGCAACATCCATTACTATAAACAAGGTAGATAATGATTCTGCTACTCATGGATACAAGGCATATCCTATCATAACAGGTACACTTTCCGCAGATAAGACCACTCTGACAGCTATGAAGTGGAACACTGCTATTAATCTTGGAAATCTTGCTACTGCATTAACGGCGTTTGATCCTGATACCTTTGCTAATTTTAAATCAACCACAACACCTGATGAGTTTGCTGTGATGATCAAGGACTATGCAAATATGGAAGGTCTTGCAAAAGTTTTCAATGATGAGAATATTCTCTCGCTGTCAGCAGGAAACGCTTTTTCAGGTAGTGGCCCCTATACCTATACTGCTGATAATAAAGATGGTTGGTATCTTATTCGTGATGAGAGTGCAGCAGGCAATATAAAGAGTGCTAATATCCTTGAAGTTAGAGGAGATACTCCTGCTATAACACCTAAGTTCTCGCTTCCTACTCTGGAGAAGAAGATCACAGATGCTGACGGTACTAATCCTGTTGATGCAAATACAGCAGCTATCGGCGACGATGTATACTACAAGCTCAGTTCAAACGTACCTGAGCTCACAGGATATGATCATTATTACTTCATAGTTACCGATACTCTTTCACCCGGTTTAACATTCAATCCTGATTCTATGCAGGTCAAGATCGGCAATCTCACCATTAATAAGGATGATGAAACGATCAAACCTTCAGAAAATCAGAAATACTATATCGTTCAGGAAGCGGCTGCAAGTGGCGGTACTCAGATAAAGGTGGTATTTGAAAACTTCCTCGAAACAGTCAAGGCTAATAACATAGCTAAGGATACACCTGTAACGATTACATATAACGCAACTCTTAATAAGGATGCAGAGATCGATCCTACAAAGGGCAATCCCAATACAGCTAACCTTACATACTCCAACAATCCTAACTTTGTAGAGAAGGGTACGCCGGACGATAAACCCGATGAGCCGCCTACAACTCCTCCTGGAACACCCAGCGATGTAGTCGGCGAGACGGTTGAGGAGAAGGTTAATACCTTTACAACAGCTATCAAGATCAAGAAGGTCGACGAGAATAATCTGCCCCTGACAGGTGCATCATTTACACTCGCAGGTGCAAACCTCAAGAACGTAAAGGTAGCTTCAGGTTCTTCATTCGTTGAAGATACAACAGGCGATTATTACCAGTTAAAGGATGGCTCATACACAAAGACAGCTCCTACAGAAGCAACAGCTGCAAAGTATAACGGTACGACCAAGTATAAGAAGGTAGATACCACAGGTAATTTTGTAGAGGCAACAGAGGGCACATCAGTAGAGGCAACAGTTGATGCACAGGGTTACATCACATTCTACGGCCTCAAGCCCGGCAACTATACACTCGAAGAGACAGTAGTTCCCGACACATATAACAAGGCTCCCGATGAGACATTCGAGATCACTGCACCGACTCTGACGGAAGATGCAGCTACATGGTCGATTAGCAATACAAAGTTCACTTTTAACGGCACTGAAAAGGTATATGAGATCACCATTAAGAATAAGAAGGGTAACACCCTCCCATCAACCGGTGGCGTAGGTACAAAGCTGTTCTACCTCTTCGGTAGCGCATTCGTTATCGGAGCATCAACATTCATCGTAACAAAGAAGAGAGTCGGCACAAATAAGTGATCGGCAGATCAAAAAAATCTGAATAACTGAAACTATGCAGCGGATGCCAGGGTGTCCGCTGCATAACCATTGTTATAGCAAGGAGATATGAATGAAGCGTTTTCTCATACGAGCGCTCCCATTTTTCATATTGCTTACGGGAGTTATACTGCTTTTGTATCCCACGGTCAGCGAGCACGTCAATTCGATGCACCGTTCCCGTGCGATAAAATCGTATAACGACGTGATCGAGGATATGAGCAATGTGGAACGTGATTCTGCCATAGAAAAAGCACATATATTCAACCGTAAGATCGCCTCGACAGAGGGTGTGCTTTTCCATCCCGAGCTTGTTCCGGGCTATGACAGAACACTTGATATCACGGGTACAGGCATAATGGCTTACCTTAATATAGAAAAGATAGGTGTCGAACTGCCTGTTTACCACGGTGTCGATGAGAACGTTCTCCAGATCGCCGCAGGACACCTCCCGGGCACAAGCCTTCCTGTTGGCGGAGAGTCCACACACTGCGTTATATCGGGACACAGAGGCCTTCCGAGTGCACGTCTTTTCACCGATCTTGACAAAATGGAAATAGGCGATACCTTTACCATTACGGTCTTGTCGGATGTTCTGACTTATCAGGTTGATCAGATCAGGGTAGTCAAGCCCTATGAGGTCGATGATCTGTTTGTCAGTGACGGGGAGGACTACTGTACATTATTCACCTGCACTCCCTACGGTATCAATACCCACAGACTTCTAGTCAGGGGTAAGCGTATCGAGACAGCAGAGGCGGAATATCACGCATATGTGGCCAGCGATGTATTTGTAATATCTCCTATGATAATCGCAGCAGCTATAGCAGTACCGGTGCTGATCGTGCTTTTCATCTTTGTTATGGCCGGCGGAGGCAAAAAGAAAGACGAGTGATAATATCGCCGCAGTTTTCCTTATCAAAGGAAGACTGCGGCGGTTTTGCGTATAGGGAATAACCGCCGGCCCTTCTGAATATCATTCAATGATCCGTTTTTCCAGAAGAAAGGAGCATTGATATTATGAAGATCAGACAGAAGATAATGAGCGGAGCGGCACTTACAGGATGCGCTGTATTGATAATGTATGCAGCAGCTAAAACAGGGGAATGGTCAGCAGGAGGGACAGTTCCTGTATCGCTGACGGATTCACGAAGCGAAAAACCCGTTATTATCCTGGACGCAGGACACGGTGGTTCAACTAAAACATAGCTGCAAAAACCTACAGCCCCGAAGCAGATATACCGCTTCGGGGCTGTATTTATATTTGAGGAGATCCTTGATATTATCCTATAAGCATTTTGCGGAGAGCGATCATGTCGAAAACATCAGGCGCTGCGTCTGAGAGAACATCAGCGGCATATGCCTGTTCGCCTGTTAATTCAGTACCGCCGAGGAGATATTTCTGCATGAGAGCGCCGTCTGCAACATCCACCTTGCCGTCAAGGTTTATATCGCCCTTTCTGCCGATAGTGGATGCAGAAGCTGTTTCGAGAGGACGGATGATGATGTAGCATACATTTATAGCCTTGTCCTCTGAGCGGAGATTGATAGTCAGCTGGCCGTCTGTTACCTTGACATTGCCGCTTACAGCAGTCTTGTCAGTAGGAGCATTTTTCACGATGACTGACTCCGAGTCCTTGCCCAGGTTTGCATAAGCAGTAGGATTCTTGGAGCATCCCCACGGGTCGCAGAAGCACATCTCAACTGAGTAAGTGCCGTTGGGGAGTTCAAAACCGTAGTCGAGATGACGGGCAATGTTGTTTTCGTACTGATTCTTTGTGTAGCGGAAGCTGTTGGACTTGTCCGCACCGTCAGCGGTATTTGCCTCGTCGCACCATGTATTTGCTGTATAGAGGCCGCCGCTCTTGGATGAGCCGTTGTACTGGTCGGTGGAATCGTCGATGAGTCCCCAGTTCTTGCCGCTGACTTCATCAGGACCGTAAAGCTGTTCGGTGACGCTGTTGTAGATGCCGAATCTGTCCTTGCCTGTAGCTGTATCGGACTTGTGGTCGCCGCAGTCAACGAAGTAAGCGATGTCGCTGCTTGTTTCATAAGTGGGAGTAACGGCTTCCATGTAGATGAAGTCGCATATCTTAGCGGACTCCTTGCCCTCTTCGTCGGGTGAGAATGTAACATCGAGAACGCTGTGTTCCGTTCCGTCAGCTGTAAGGCTGTACGTGCAACGGTCACGGACATCCTGAGGGATAGGCAGAAGCAGGTCGTAAACGTCCTTATTTCCACTGTAATCGAGAGTGCCTGCCCAGAGAACAGAATCGCCCACTCTTACTCTGAGTGACTTGCCGTTATCGGTCTTGCGGAGTTTTACACGGAGGCGGAGCTGAGGAGCAGTTTCGTCCACAGCCATTCTGTATGTGAACCATCCGCCGTTCTTTACATAGCGGTAGGTGCTGTCGTTGGTAACGCCGACAGTGCCGACTTCCACCATACCGTGGAGGTTATCGCTTTCGTACTGACCGTAGCCCGGCTGTACTGTATCGGTAACAGATGTCTTTGCACGGGGAAGTTTTTCCTCGATAACAGTGCCGTTTGGTACGAACTTCCAGTAGATGCCGTAGCGCTGCTGGTACTGCTTGTAGTGAGGAGTGAAAGTAAGCTTGGTATTGGTATCATTGAGGGTGAATGTCAGACCGCTTGAGCCACGAACAAGGTGTTCGTTTATCTCGTTCATGAATGAAGCAACTGACTGTCCCTGCTTTGATATTTTTATAGTCTCGCTTGCGACCTTTTTATCCTTTGGTATCGTTACCCACATACCTGTGCTGTCGGTCTTCATATCATCCTTGCCAAGTTCTGCACTGAGTACCAGCGGACCGTACTTGAAGCCGTAAACATCGGGAGAATCGGAGAGTGGATATGCTCTTACCTTTGATGGAACTGTCAGCTCGATAACATCGCCGTTGGAGAAACTGCCTGAAACGTCAGCGTAGCCGTTAACTGTCTTGTAGCTGTACTTTGTGCCGTTTACGGAAACTCCCATAGTGCCGTCTATCCAGTCAGGGATACGGAAACGCAGGTCAAGCTCTGAGCTGCCCTTGATGGTGAACTTGACAGAAGCGCCGTCGGGGATAGTGCTTTCCTGAGTGATGGATACGTTCTTTTCAGCCCAGTTTATGATAGAGCTCTGGTAGAAGTTTACGTAGAGCGAATCATTGTCGTGCATATAAATGGTATCGCCCAGCTTGGTGAAGCTTTCCATACCGCTTCCTGTACAGCACCAGAATTTATCCCACTGTGTGCTGTATACCTTGAAGTAACCCGTAGCCATAGGCTGGAAGTAGGTAGTCATACCTGTTTCGGGGTTCTGTGAGGAGAGGATGGAGTTGTAATAGGTGTTCTCGTAGAAGTCCATATACTTGCTGTCGTGGGTTATCTTGAAAAGCTCACGGGACAGCTTGAGCATATTGTATGAGTTACAGGTCTCGCAGTTGCAGTTGGTACGCTCGGCATCAAGAATATCGTCCTTGCCGAAATGCTCCCATTCACTGTTGCCGCCTGTGATGTAGGTGTGGTGAGTAGTTACCATATCCCAGAAATTCTCTGCATACTTGAGATAAGCGGAAGCGTCCACCTTCTGGCCGTTGACGGTCTTGCCGTCCAGCACCATGTACCTCTTCAGCGCACCGATGAACTTAGGGATAGTAGTGTTTGCGTGTCTGCCGTTGAGGACGTCACGTCCGCCGTTGGAGACTTTCTGGAAGAGAGCGTCCTCATCGAAAACATGAGCTGCTGCGGCGTGGCTGTCCTTGCCTGTGATGCGGTAGAGGTCGTACATACAGTCATTCATTCCGCCGTATTCGATGGAAAGAACAGTATTGCGTGTCTGCTGGCTCCAGCCGCTGCATCTGTTGTATACCCAGTCGCCCAGCGCAGAGCCAACGTCCTTGGCAGGAGCGTACTGTGTGGCGTTATAAACATCAACGATACCTGCGATGAGCTTGTGCATAGTGTACCACGGCACCCATGCGTCGTCGAAGATGTTGGCTTTGCCTATCTCAACACGGTCAAACTGGCGCTCAACATTTCCGTCAGATGGGACAGGTGCAGCCCAGAGGAAGCCTTTCTTTCCACGTGGATGCTGCTGACAAGCCTGCATACCGTCGATGAGAGTTTTCATACGCTTATAGAGAGCGTCTTTCTGGTCTGAGGTAACATTGGGATTCTGATAAGCCTGAGCAAGAGCTGTCAGATAGTGGCCTACACAGTGGCCGGCGATGTTGGTGTTTTCCCAGCCGCCGTAGCGCTTTGCACCGTTGGTGCTGAGGCCTGCGTTTTCACGGAAGCCTGCAAGCAGTCTTTCCGTATCAAAGGAAAGCAGATACTTCATTTCCTTTTCAAATGCGTTGGTACAGTAGTCATCGGTCATTTTCACATCCGAGATGGAAAAATCCGATATACGGCTGCCGTCTGCTGCATTTGCTGTAAAGACAGCAGGCACAGCACTGTTTACGCTGCAAAGGACAGTTGCTGCCGAAAATGCAGAGACAAGTCTGTTCAATAAGTTATGTTTCATAAAATACCCCCTTGAAACTGATATTAAAGTGTGAGAAATGTTATTCTAATGTCAGTATACAACGTAAAACAATACAAGTCAACGTAAAATACGATGAAAAGGTGGATAAAATGACCGTACATCTTTGCTGAGACACAATACAATATCAAATCACGGAAATAAAGCCGGAAATGAGATGTCTATTTTTCAACACAGCTGCATAAAATTCATGGAAAGGAGCAGATGCGGATGAAGATGACTGTACATATTAAGAGTGTTTGGGGGAGGGAGGATGCTGAGGCTTTACAAAAAGCTGTGACAGCAAAAATGGAAAGGCTCATAAACATAAGGCTGAGAAAGGAGAATGAGATTGCCGAAAGTAGGGATATACTGCCGCCTGTCCATAGAGGACAAGGACAAGGCAGACAGCAATGACAGCAGAAGCATACAGAATCAGAGGGAAATGCTCTGTGACTACTGCATGGAGCGTGGATGGGAAATTTTTGACATATACGTGGATGATGGCTACAGCGGAATTGACCGCAGCCGCCCTGATTTCAACCGGCTTCTGAGTGACTGCGAAAACGGAGATATCGATATAGTACTGTGCAAGGACCAGTCACGATTTTCACGTGACACTATTATAATAGAGCAGTACATCAACGATAAATTTCTTGAATGGGGAGTGCGCTTTATCGGAGTTGCCGATAATTCTGATACGGAAAGCGAAAGTTACAGCACCATGCGGCTTTTTGCAAGTGCATATAACGAAATGTACGTCAAGGACATTTCTGCGAAGATACGCCGGACTCTCGAATTCAAGCGTCAACAGGGACAATTTGTTGGCTCATTTGCACCGTATGGCTACAGCATTTCACCGGAAGACAAGCACCGGCTTGTCATTGACGAGAAAACAGCACCCGTAGTCCGCAGGATATTCGATATGTATGTAAGCGGCGAAGGGTACCGCAGAATAGTTCAGTATCTCAACAGTGAGGGAATAGTCAGTCCTACCGAGTACAAGCGGCGGAATGGCTCAAAATATGTGAACTGCAATGCTGATTCACGGGGACTGTGGACTCAGTCGACCGTTGCGAGGATACTTGCTAATGAAGTGTATACAGGTACTCTTGTGCAGGGAAAGTCTCACCATATAAGTTATAAGAATAAGAAACGCCGGAAAGTGGATAAGAAAGACTGGGTGCGCATACCTGACGCTCATGAAGCAATAATAGATGCGGAGACATGGGCCAAAACTCAGAAGCGTATCAGCAGTCGTACAAGGGTAGGAAATTGTTCGTATGAGCTTTCGCCTCTCGCAGGAAAGGTAAGATGTGCCGTTTGCGGACGTCCAATGAAGAGAAATGTCTATTACAATAAGGCAAGAACTATCAGGTACTACGGGCTTCAGTGCGCCTCGTACAAGTCGGGGGCGATGGATTGTCCGAACACCCGAAGCATAAGCGGGGTGCAACTGGAGCAGAAAATTCTGGATGAGCTTAATAGAATTATTGATGAGTATTGTCAGGTGGAGGATGTACATATAGATGATATCCGCAGCGATCAGATCGTCAGGCTGGAAAAGAAGCAGTCAGCGCTCAGTGAAAGTATTACCTCTGTCAAGGAGCATATAATGAAAATGTATATGGATAAGCTGGATGGAGTTATTTCTTCAGAAGATTATTTTATTTTTCGCCAACAGCTCGGCAAGGAAGAAGCTTCTATTTCTGCGCAGCTATCGGATATTGAAAACAGATTGGATAAACTCCTGAATCAGCGCTCAGAAGAGCCTGATATAAATGATTTTTTACACTTTGAAAAGCTTGATCGCATAACAGCCGATGAGTTCATCGACTTTATCGAGATAGGAATGGCAGATGAGAATGGAGAAAGAGATGTAGTCGTTCACTGGAACGTATAGAAAAATTCCACTCATAACTGTGGTATTCATACGGCAGTTAAAAATGGCTTTATATTGTTTAATTTAACATCAATAACAGTTATCCACGGCTTATCTTTATTGTAGAAGAGCCTCGCAGCAGCATATAAGCAGTATGAAAACATTGAGGCAACACCGCACAAAGCCCGCCTGACGGCTTTGCACTGAATCTGCTTACATATTTTCCGTCATCTTGCACAGAAATCCCTTGACATACGTCAGTATGCCTGCGGAATTTCTATACAATCTG